>VFQN01001832.1_pt1 | contig 34425 bp, 53 predicted proteins | sample 3512371 | NCBI WGS metagenome assembly VFQN01 (sample SAMN10412370, study PRJNA504923) | tailings metagenome | isolation source: Replicate 2 from Balatoc abandoned mine | place: Philippines: Itogon, Benguet | collected 2017-08-28 | reverse complement strand
CCTTCCCACCACCTGGCGCAAGCGAGTAGGAGCACTGGCCCCACACCTGCATGTCCCCCTTGTCCTCCTCACGCACCCCCTTCAGAACAAGGAAACGGTCGTCAACTGCCTGCGAGCAGCTGACAAGCCGGCGCAGCTCAGCAAGCCGTGCCACGTGCGAGGATAGGTCGTGCTCCACCTTCTGCACCCGCTGCCGCACACGGTCAAGCTTGCTTAAGGCCTCTTCCCGAAACGTATCGTAGCTCTCCTTAGCGGCGCGGAAGCTCTCCACTTTCTCCTCCTCGCGCTGCTCCACTGACCCCAGCTTGAGGGCCAGCAGAGCCACCGCCTGAAGCAACTGCCCGAACATCTCTGTTACGCCAGGGCTGACGCGAGAAGCACTAGACAGGATGCCCAGCAACCGCGGGACGAAGTCCTCGATCACAGCTGCAATGGCCGGTGGGACAGAAGAGCCCAGCGCGCTGATCGCCTCCGTGAGATCATCTGAAAGAAGCCGGAGGACAACCAACGCACCGTTGTCTGGTTACATGACAATTCAGGGATTGGCGTCGACAAATTATAATGCAACGAGTGGTGCACGCCCGCAGGCGGCATGCCTCCTTCTGGGGGCCAACCACGCTCCCCTGTGGTGGAGCTAGCAACACCGCACAACCCACAGCTGCACACCACGCTCACAAGGGCATGCCGCACACGAGACAACGCAAGAAAGAGAGTAACTTGCTGCCGCAACTGCACGACTCTTGCATTAAATAGCGTCAATGGGGGTAAAACAATAGCTCTTTGCCAAAAGGCCGGTGCGCCAGCCGCATCGACTCACGGTGCAGCTTCAACCACTGCCATAAACCACCGCGCTCACCTCTGGTCTCAACAATTAGGCAGGCCCCGGCTGCCCCATCGAGTCCGCAATGGGTCAGCGACCCAGCTTTCGTCGCTGAGACCACCCGACCGTTCCATTAGCCAGGGCTCAGCGACTCGAGCACACTCCCGACCGCCCCACATCGCGCCGAGCGCTTGAAGCATCAACATTGGCCACCAATGCAAGTGCTGCAATTTATTGAGTTGGGTCAGAGACAAGCGCTGCAAATGCTCAAAAAAGGCAAGACCTGCCAACGGGCCATTGGTCCAGCAGCCCCTCGAGGCAGCAGCGCAGGTAGTCATTCGGTCATGCAACATACCACACACGCGGTCAGGGGAACACGACGCACACACGCGCTCAGTCAGTACATGCAACTTAACACACACCTGGGTGTACCTGGCTACAGGGAGGCGGCCCGGACTGAGGTGCTCTGGCCCACAGCCCCGCCCCCACGCCTAGCTACCCACGCGTACCTAGTGGGCCAGTGTGTGCCCACTAGCTGCACACCGTATGTATAGGCTGCACGCCAAGGGCCCCGCCCCGCCAATGGCGGCAGCGACCGCACGTGTCAGCGGCTAGGCAGCATACATACACGACCACGTCCTCTCGACCCACTCCGAGGTTCACCAACCCCCGACAAGGGCTGCGTCTCTCTCGTTTAAATGCTCTTCTCACGGCGCCTTCAATAGGTGTTAGTACAAGAAAAAGCGTGGGACGGGCTCGCAGGCAACCGCGCATTGGCCGCCACCGGAATACCACATCACAGGCAAGGCACGCGTACGGAGCAGCTACCTCCAGCTGCCGACACAGCATCCGCAATACACGCAGAAGCACACGCAAACCTTTTGCAGACCCCACACCTGGCATTGGCACCAGGAACAGCTGCCAACAGGGCAGCAGGGAAACGCCCCAGGACACCGCGAATCGCAATCAGGCGCCGCGGGCCTGAACCCCAGTCGTGCCAGCATGGGTCCTCGTCCGCCCTGGTACCACTGCTTGTCATCCGTGACCCAGGCCGCGCCCGAGTTTGTGCACTGCAGCGTGAGTGCGAGTACGCCCGGCAGCAGCAAGGCCGACATCGCTGTACGGCGTTGCGCTTCGACGCTTCGATGTCTCACGCGGCCTTTGCACGGCCTGCAAAAACGCTCGAGAGCCTGCCGCTGCTTCGTAAAAGGCAGTCTGCGCGCGCACGTCCCGACCCGATCCGCTGCCCCGCCGCTACCCAACCTGCTGTTGCATTCAGTGCCCGCAGTGCCCGCCGTCCGCTGTTCACGACCAGCCATCCACCTCCTCCCCCAGCCATTGGTCGCTTCTCCACGCAGCACCGTCCCAGTCTAATGCTACAGCCGTGCGTGGCATGAGCACAGCAAGAGCCCGCTCCGGAGCAGTAGATTTGCAGCCACTACTGTAACCCGTCACACCCGCGTGCTGCATCTGCCTGCCCCGTCCGCCCGCGGCCCTCGAATGGACCGCGCGAGCTCTGCCGGCCCATAAGCCCTCGCACGGCGTTGTTGCCCCCTGCTGCTGGCTGCTGCTCCTCTTACTTGGAGAAGGAGGTGCCCGCCGGGATGATGGGTTGCCGCGCGGGCAGCAGCGCGCGCGTGTAGGCCACCGGCAGCGACAGCATCTTGCGCCACTTGGGCACGTAGGCGCGCATGGTGAAGTTGTCGTAGTCGTTCTTCTCAATGGCGTCCAGGATCTGGCGGTACAGGATGAGCGCGGACCTGGGGCAGGGGGCGTGGGCAAGGGCGCGTGGTAAGGAACTGGACGGTGCAAGGCTAAGAAATCGCCGTGGGCGTGGCACAGGGGGCAACGGGCAGAGAAGTGGTGTCATGGTGCAGCAGGGGGCTGCTCGTGCGTCTGCAAATGCCGCTTGCTATTGTGTGTGTACATCACTTGCATGCCAAGGGCGTGTAGCCCTCACGCCATCCCCTTCAATAGCGGACCTGTGCCAGCCCCTTCCTGCACATACGGTACGTTGGGCCGCTGGCGGAGAGCTTCGCGCTACCGTGTTCAGCACCTTTCCCCGCAGCCAACATAGTCCAACATCCTCCGGCGCGAGGACTTTTCCTCCACACCACTCACCAGACGGGCCACCGCGCTTTGGGGTCCAGCAGGTCCACGCCCGCCTCCGCGTCCGCAAAGTACTTGCGGGCGCGCTCGATCTGGAAGCGCATGAAGCGCCGCCAGCGGTCGTCCATCTTGCCCGTGCTGGACGCGTGCAGCCCCATGAACAGCTGCATGGGAACAAAGAGCGCGGCGTGAAGGACGCTGTTGCAAGCAGTAAAAACCAGCAGTTGCAGCAGTCCCTCGTTCAGTTCACAGGACTAAACACAGAACGCCACCACGCAAGAGAGTGACGCCTCCAAGCCGGCCGCTGAAGTCAAGGTCGCCAGCCGATTCAACTGCTGCCTTCATGCCCACGCACGCAACGCACCTCCTTCTCCGAGATGCCGAACTTGTCCAGCTCGTCCATCGGCACGTAGATGCGGTTGCGCTGGTAGGCGTCCTCGCCCACGTCGCGCAGGATGTTGGTCAGCTGGTTGGCCGTGCCCAGAGCCAGGGCGGCCCGGTACACGGGCTCTAGGGGGCCCTGTAAGGGAGAGGCAGGGGCGGATGGACGGTGGTGTTGTGAGGTGGTGGATAGGTTGGCGTGCTGCTTGCACCTTCCTGGGTGGTAGAGGGGAGAGTGTAGGTGTTTTAGGAGGACCTGGAGAAGAACAGTGAAGTGCTGCGCATGTAGAATGTGAACAGGGGGTTGGTAGGAATACACACAGGGACCCCGAGCGAACCGTGCAAGGCTGGTTGTGCTGCTGTAGGCTACGTTGCGGGAGGGGTGGGCCATACTTTGCCCAGGGCCACATGTATGGCTCCGCAACCTTTGGTTGTGGTAGGCTATGCGCTGGCAAGCGGCCCCCACACCCACGGCGCAAGAAAACCCTACTTGCACGCCTGCACACCAGCCGGGACACCCTTCCCCTGATCCATTCTCGCACCACCCCTGCATAACCAGCAAAGAACGCACCTTGTAGGACGGCTCGATGCCCATAATGGGTGTGGTCATTAGGGCAACGGTGCCGGCCACGCGGTAGCAGTACTCATAGAGCTCGTCGAAGTTGTCGTAGCGCGACTTCACAAGGTCCATGCGCATGCCCTCAATCATGTCGCGGAACGGCTGGATGTGCAGCGGGAAGCGCGAGCAGGTGTCCGTGAGCGCAGCGTCGAGCTCATCGTAAGGCCGGCCCTCGAAGAGGGCCTCCAAGCGCTCCTCCCAGCGGTCCAGCGCCTGTTCGGGGGCGAGTGAGGTCAATTGAGCCACTTGGCGCGACAGCGAGCGCTTTGGCTAGCACTGCAAGGAAAATCGAGCCGGGTTAACAACGACAATCACCTTCGGTGTGATTCTGGACGCGTTTGGCCCGTCCACCAGCTCGTCTGTTCGCCGGCACCAAACGTAGACGGCCCACACTGCCTTGGCTTGAGCTGGTGTCATTAGCTGGGTTCCTAGGTAGAAGGTCTTGGCGTATTCGCTAGTAACGTGCCCGCATTTCTCGTACGCCTGGTCAAGGACTCCTCCGCTCCACTTGAAACCCCGAGCAACGCTTGTTGTATGCGCCTGGTGCGTCTCAATGCACCTCCACATTGCATAGTCCTCCACGTCGCGGCCTTTTAGGGTCTGCGGAGGCGCCGGCGCGCTGGTCGAGGGCTGGCTGAGGCTGACATCGCTGGGCCGCAAGAGAGTAGCACGGGCCGCAACGCTGGCGCGTCTTGTCCGCGTAGGGCAAGAATGCCCGCAGCGCGCGCTCCTAAAGGACATTTTGACACGGTCTGTGTTGACGTTCAATTGCACATGCGCGACTGGGGGCGTGACCGTTCCTATGCTTGCGGCCCTTCGTACGATTCCTGGGCCAGCGGTGTAAGTGATGTATGGTAAGGCGATGGCAAGGTCGCTGCTGCTGCGGGGCTAAAAGATCCCCGCCTCCTGGCATCCTCTGCCTCCTGGCATGGGAACCCGTACTAAAGCACAAAAGCAGGGTTTCTTCGCGGCTGTAGGCCGCTACTTTGCTGCACGAAACTAGTTGTATTCCTTCATTGTTGTGCTTGCTTGGTTTCGGCTCCATTTGCCAGCTGTTCCTGACTTTCTTGTGCTGGGGCCTCTCGTGAGGCTTTCTAACGACGAGAACCCTCATTAGCCGTAGATCTACTCTCCCTTGAAAATTGCAAATGACTGAGACGAAACCGGAAACGGCTCAGGCCAACGGTGCCGAGGCCCCTCAGCCGGCCCAACAGCCCGCGGAAAACTTGCTGGAGGCTGACGACCTGTTCGAGGTGCGTGGACTTGATCACTACGGTATCGTGGGGACCAGTGCCGCATATCCGTCAGCATCCACCCTGTCTGCTGGATTCCGAAAGCCTTCAACTGCCTTCAACCCACCGCGCCGCTTGCCCCACCCCTACACCTTGCCCGACACCCCTCCACGCGTGCACCGCTTCGTCACATGATCAACACAACAGGAGTTCAGCAATGAAGGTGGGAATGTATGTATGCACAGGGGTTCAGCGTACACACCTGCTTGGTTAGACGCACGTCTCGTGCCCGGCTCTATGTGCTCTACACCTCCTCCTCCTGTCCTGCCCGTTACCTTCTGACGACACTGAACTAGTAGATTGCTAACGTCCCTGGATGCCGCACCTCCCTGTTACTTTCTCCTCAGACTGGAACGCTTCCAAGGGCGATGAGGACATGCCCCTGTGGGAGGCTGACTGGGAGGACGAGAACCGCGCAGACGACTTTGCTGCTCGGTTGCGCGCTGAGCTGGACAGGGGCATGAAGGAGTAGGGCGTGGTAGATGGCTCAAAATGGGCCCGGTCGCTCCGTATGCTCAGGACGACGGTACGTGCTGGCGAGGATGGGGTGGCCAGGGGATGGCACATGGGGAAGGCTCAGGTGGTGGGGACACCATGCTGCGCATTGCGAGAGTGTAGACCGTTCCAAGGGACGTCCACATGGACGACACTTGGCACTTTGCAGCTGCACGGAGGTGGAGAAAGCCGTCGGCATGTCGGGCGTTAGGCGAGACGCTGGTATGGGGCGGTTTCTGTGTCGGTGGCTTTGCTTACCAACAGTCACATGTCGTATTGACGTGGCTGACGGATCAACGCGTTGTGCACGAACTTGTGTCGTACTCAAGGCGCCTGAGGTTCCGGCATAGGGTACGCGGGCAGGAAACAGGGTGTGGAGCTGTAGATAGGAAGCAGTATATGGCGCACTGGTGTGCTGCTTGCGGGCTTGCCAGGTTCGTGGCCGGGGCGCTTAAGCCGTTAAGATAAGGGCTATTTCTGCATGGCACGCTCCAGATGAGAGTGCATGACGCGGACGGAAGGAACTTGTTACGGCCGAGGGGGCAAACTCGCCCAAGAGCAGCGTCCCGCTGGCATTGGGGACGCTCTGGCACGTGACAGCCGGGGGCATGCCTAAGCCGCTGAGAGGCCATGGTCTTCTTGTAATAAGCAAGATGTAGAGAAGTACGTTTCCGCGCTGTTTGTAGCCATCGAACGTCATCGCTTCGTTACAGGGGCGGCAGGGAGCGCAGGGTAACGGAGCGCAGTATACTCATCTTTCGCTACACCTTACTCCCGCATACTGTTCCTCACTTCATAGGTTTTGGGTGCGTGCGACGCTTCACCTTTGAACAAAAGCGCCGCGCTTGGCAGTAGCTGACTATCAACTTGCAAACATGCGTATTTCTTGTCGTGGTATTTTACAAGGAAGCAGTAGAGAATAAATATGCCTGCATTTACCAGGGCCTCCGAAGAGACAGACCGTGTGCCCTACCATGGGTGTCCTGTCCTTCTAGGTGCTGAGGAGAGGCGCGATGGGCACTTCTGTGGAAGATGCTAAGCGGGACAAGGTCTCGGACAGGCTCGACGCTCTTCTGCTGGAGCAGCAGGAGACGAACCGTCTGCTCCGGAGGCTGCTGGTGCCTGTCGAGCTGATATGCAGGTACTTCTCCGGCCTTCAGCATGCCTTCACACCCGGCAGCATAACCAGGAGCTCATACTCCATCTACAAGATCACACAAGGAGGGTGCATTACTGAGTCCCACGCCTGGGCAATGCAGTATCTCCTGTATGGATTGTTTGCACCGCCTGCACGCTTGTACCCACTACCAGATCGTGCCACCAGTTGCCCTAACCATCCCCGAACACCTGGGCCCTAGGCAAATCCATCTGGTCGCTGTGGCGATCTGGGACGTCCGCCTGATGCTCTGGGTACGTTGCATGCTAACCTCTAGTACTGCTCTCACATCACGCGTGTTCCAACCACGCAGCAGCCTGCTACCAACATGCACGAAGTATCGCCCTGCACTACACTCAGGCATCATGTGCGTATGCCGCTGACCCACATGCCGAACCTCCTCCCACGCAACCGCAGGACTGCCGTACACTGCTATCCAGTGTCCTAAGCCACGTCACCACCCTGACCGCGCTGATGCAAACCCTGGTAGCAGCAGCAGCCCAGCGCGCCCTCCTCGTCACGCACGACGCGCACGTGTCCACCGGCATGCGGCTCGCCACGGCCGCCAGCCTGGCAGCCTGCCTTGCCGTACAGCTGCCGTACGCGTGGGGGGCATGCTCAGGGGCTATGGCAAGCGGTAGGCAGCTGCCTGGCATCTGGGGCAGCAGCCGACAGCCGCTGCGGCAGCAGTCGCCCGGGTTATGGGGCTTTCCCTCGCACCGGCCGCAGGGGACCCCTGCCGGCGGAGTTGCTTGGGCTTGGGGGGGCGGTACAGGTTCTGTGAAGCAGCAGCCTGGCGGAGCGCTAGGGGGATGGTTGGCGGAGCAAGCAGTGGGGCTAACAGGCGCAGCGGGCGCGCTGGTGGTGGCGGCGGCGCATGGGATGGTATTTGAGCTAGCAGCAGCGGCCGGGTACGGAGGACCCGTGTCTGCGGTCACCATGGCGGTGTGCAGGGCGGTGATGGCAGGTGCGATCGCGCAAGAGGGGCACGGGCTTGCAACTCCAGCACTGTCAAGCACTCAGGAATGGACCTTTGCAGGGTGGGTTGCAACACCGCCGCCACGCAACGCGTGCATTAGAGGGTGACTACCCGCTCATTAGCAAATGCCGGTATCTCCTGTCCTGACCTCCGACAGCCGCCGCGTCGCCGGCTCGCTGCTGGGGCTGGCTGCAGGAAACGTCTTCTCACCACTGAAGCACCGCTTTGTGCCCCATTACTAAACTGTGCGCCATGTCATGCAGGCCGTCTCATTGTCGCTTCCCTGCTGCTGTTGGCCACCCTCCTCGTGGCCTCCTACGTCCGCAGCAGGATTGCCACATCCCAGCCGCCTGGCACGACCGCGCCGACCAAAAGCTCAGCCCTGTCAACCATCCTCAGCTCCCTGACCTTGGGGTGCATGCTGCCTGGCGCTGCGCAACAGCAGGGCGCCTCTCCCTCTACCTGCCAGGTGGCAGCCGTGCAGCCTTCGTGCGCCACCAGCAGCGCACACCCTCACCTTGTGACAGTGGCACAGCGTGAAACACACTGGGGGCAGCAGCAGCAGCAGCAGCCAGCACCTGCCCTCCCAGTCCTTGACATGCTGCTGCTGTCCGCCCGGTCGCTGCTGGCCCACGCCCCCAGCACCCTGGCGGCCCTCGCCGTCGCGCGGGGCCACCCCACCGCATGGCTGCTGCTGCAGCTGGCATGGCACGTGGGCCTGCCGCACGCCACGGTAGCGCTCTGTACGGCACCCGGTGGCGGTGCATCGGGCCCTGAGCCATGGGCGTATGGGTGCAGCGCAGGTGCCCTGGTCAGCCCCCTGCCATCAGCGTTTGCTGGGAACAGCTATCAGCTGCACACACGAGCCGACGGTTATGCTGGAGCTCACATGTCAGCGGCGGTGCAAGGGCCGACAGGTACTGCAGGGCAGCAGGATCCCCGCTCCCGCTGGCGGCTGCTGGCGGCTGCGGCATGGGTGTACCTGCTGCCCCTGGTGGTGGGCTTCCTGCCCGCCGTGGGGGCGGAGCGGTTGGCCAGCTGGGCGTCCAGGGCGGCTGCAACCGTTGTGGTGGTTGGAATCGCGGCGGTAGTAGTTGGGGGCGGCGCGGGCAGCATGCTCGGGGGCAAGGAGGAGGGCCGCGGTGCCACGGGACCAGGTGTTATGGGTCTAGGGCCGGGAGGAGGAGGAGGAATCGCGGGACAGGTGGCACTCGAAGACGAGGGGAGGTCAGGGAGTGGTGCGTACGGCAGTGGCCGTGCGCCAGGTGTCGTGGGTGCAAGAGCAGGAGCAGGTGGGCTGGGCGGAGTGGCAGGGGGCGTGTGGGCCCAGGGGGATGGGGCTGTGGTTGTGGCTCGCGTGCAGTGCGTTGGGCATACAGCGCCAACTGGCAAGCTTGATAAGCATGCGTTGTGGTAGATGGGCAACACTGGGCAGACACGTGCCGTTAAGTAACGCCACTGCTGCACGGGTTGTTTGGATGCGGGTATGGCGGTGAGGCACGGTAGGGTTGTTTTTTCAGGATAGGTTCAGAAGAAGGGTTATGGGGGTATCGGAGACCTGTTTTTAGCGGGTAGGTCCTCAAGGGGTGTAGGGCATAGTAGGGTGTAACGCTCGGCGGCGCTGTTCGAGGCAGCCAACGATGGGCTGGTTGGGGGTGAGGCTCCACGGTCCAGTTGGCGGCTGCTGGCGGCTGCGGCATGGTTGTACGTAATGCCGCGGGTGGTGGGCTTCCTGCCCGCCGTGGGGTTGGAGCGGTTGGCCGGCTGGGCGTCCAGGGCGGCTGCGACCGTTGTGGTGGTTGGCATTGCGGCGGTGGTGGTTGGGGGTGGCGTGGGTAGCATGCTTGGGATGTGGAGGGGCAAGAGTCGAAAACTGCTACGTAGGTCCTGACTACCCAGTGCAATACTGCTACGACAACTACCGGTATTCAGGGTCGCTGGTGGGCGCAATACAGAGCGGGAGAGATGTGCGCCTAGGGCCGACGGACCGCTCGGTAACTCGGTGTAGATGTGCGCCTAGGGCCGACGGACCGCTCGGTAACTCGGTGTGCATGTACTAATGGCTGATGTACTGCCACCATGATGTGCGGCCCATGGGGCATGGGACAGGCAAGGGCGCGATGGTGCGCGCTTGTTACACCAGTTGGATGGCAGGAGCTATGCTGACGCACATGACGTCGCGTCATACGGCATAGCTACACTCATACCGCTTGCCACCGATTGTGGACACGTCTTTGCACGCGCAGGGTCCCTTGAAAAGCAAGCGTATGGCTGGACCTTGAAGACACGCTGACAGAGATGTGTGACCCACGCCATGCTCTAGCAGCCAGCACATCGCATTAGACACCAGGACTACGGTACGTAAATACTTGCGCTTTAAATGCATACGTCAAACCTCATGATCACCGCGTGACGGGATCGCCGCCTTTGATCACCGCCAGGCGCGCTTTCCTGCAGTTGCCTGTGATCAGGCTTTCCACCACGCCACACTATCTCATACTCGGCTAGACAGCAGCTAGCCCGGTAGCTTCTAGAGTTCTAGTACACTAGGTCTTTCGCACCCCTTCCTAGCCTCCACGGTTCACCCAATCTAAACCCCCACATGCAGTCACCTGCGCCCCACAAAAACTCTCCCGCACGCGCTTCGCCCCCGCATCACTGCCCATTCATATATGCCCTACCCAGCCATTATGCCCAGCCCCTCACTCCAGCCTTCAAAGACTCCCCTTCAGTTTAGGCGAAGGGGTCCCCGCCCGCCGGCTTGCTGCCCCCCTGCGCCCCATCCCCACCCGGGGTAGGGCTCGAGCCGCCGAGGCCGCCCGACAGCTCCCTGCCCAGCAGCGGGTCCGCGTCACTCATGGCCCGCCCTGAGGCCGGCAGGCCCAGCGGCTCCCCGCCCACATCCCCACCGTCCGCCCCCGCCCCAATCGTGAACACGTTCACCTCGGGCCGGCCCGCTCCGGGGGATGTTGCGGCCCCCGACCTGCTGCTGCGCGGCTGGCCGCTGGTCGCTGTCGCAGCGTTGACCGGCGGCGGGCCCCACACCGCGCGCTGCTGCGCAGCCGCCAGATGGGGCGCCGCCAGCGGCGCCCCCGCCGCTGCGGCGGCGGCGGGCGGCGGCGCCGACCGCGCCGCCGGCCAGCCGTACGCCCCCACGCCCGTCTCCTCGTCGGAGTCTGAGTCGGGCTTAACGACGCCGCCGCGGCCGCCGCCGTTGCCTCGGCGCACGCCGCCGCCGGCCGCCAGCGCGGCCTCACGCTCGCGCTGCTCCTGTGGTCGGCGTCAGGGGGTTTGCAGTTGCTGGTGAGCCGTAACAGGTCGGGTAACAGCCAGTACAAGAGGTTCTTGCCCGGCGAACTCTGAAAGCAAGGGTGGTGCTGAAGACGATACCGATACGGCCCAACAGCCCCAACAGCCTCGACCGCGCCCAACAGCGCGAAAGCACCTGGTGCTCGCTTCGTTACAGCCCCTGCACTGTCACCTCCCTCAGCCCACCCGCACTCCCCATTCAGCATGGCTGAGTCATGCGCATGCTCTGCCGTATGGCCAACCCCACTCGCTCCCATCCCACCCCACCCCAGCCCCTGGGTGCCACCCACGTGCAGCGGCATGTACTGCGCCATGATGTACAGTACTGGCACCCCAAGCCAGCCAGCCCCATTCCATGGTATCCCACACCCTTTCCCTCCCCATCCCAGACCCACGTGCAGCGGCATGTACTGCGCCATGATGTCGCGGATCTCGTCGCCCATGCGCTGGCGCATGAGGTAGCGGTTGGCGGCGATCACCACCAGCGCCGTCACGGCGGCGGAGGCCAGCGCGATGAACACCAGGCCCACCGCCCCCACGCCAGAGCCTGGGAAGGTGGCGATGGAGGGGTAGCGCGGAGGTGGAGAGAGAGGAAGCGGGGCAAACGAAGAGCTAGTAGGCGCATAGACCGCGGCGGGGAGGCGGGGGCAGCGTCGGTAGGTGACAGGGAGGCTGGCGGCGGCTTTGACTTGCAAACCACCAGCTGCTCTCAACACGTGTGGGGGGACCGGACGGCAGACCGGTTCCGACATGGCAGGGCGACAGCGTGCCACGGCAACAGTTGACGGTGGCAACGGACGTAGCGGAGCTGGGTCCGAGGGGCGTCGTAACCCAACAGAGCATGGGGCATACTCACTTGACTTGGAGGAGCCGCCGCCGCCGCCGCTGCTGCCGCCACCACCGCCGCCACCGCCCGCCTGCGTAGGTGAATTGGGTAAGTGGGCGTTTACTGCTGAACACGTTGTACGGGTACCGTGCCGTTTGCACACAGGCAAGGAGGCTTTAGTGCACTCAGGTGGCACACTTGGTGACAGCACAGGCCTTGCGCTGACCAGCGACTTTTGTGCTGCTGCCTTGGCAGCCCCATGCAGTCGTGCGCTCACCGTACAACGCAGCCCGTGCGCGCCCAACCTACCAACAACACCTTCCGCTCTCCCATTACATGCAAATACGCTGTACCGCCATACAGGTTCTGAAACCCACCGGAATGATGATGCAGCCAAAGTCCTCGTTGCACTGCGTGGCCAGGTCGCACTTGGGCTCGCAGCCCCCTGTGGCTGTGGGCGTGAAGCACTTGGGGCACTGGCAGCGGTACCAGGTGCTGCTGGCGTTGACCAGGCCGCGCGCTGCCAGCCGGATGTACTCCGTCACCGTGTCCACGCAGCTGCGAGGGGAGCGATGAGTATGAATATCTTCGAAAGGGCGTGTTGCAAAGTTTAATGACATAGCAGAATGGCAGCGATTTTCGATGTTTCATGCGGCGGCGAGAAAGGGTTAAAAGGGAAGGGCGTGCACGTGGTGTTTAACGGGTGGTGAGCGGATGGTCGACAGGGGCAGAGTACATTCACGCGTGGCTGTTACACTTACGCGTGGTACGTCTTCTTGGCTCCGGCCACGGTGTACTCCTGCTGCCAGCAGTTGCCCCAGTGGTTGTCCGCCGTGCACTGGTTGTCCAGCGGGCCGGTGCAGCTGCGCCGGGGTGGGGTGGGGTGGGGTAAGGGCGAAGGGGATGGGAGAGGACGGGGAGGTGTGTCAGGATTTGATATTGAAGCACGTACTGTTGAAGGACCAAAGGGGCGGGGACAGGACGGGCTGGTGGTGCCGCACATACCAATTGAGAGCGCGTGCTGTTGGAGGGCCGGTATACGGTATGAACGGTGACGAGCAAGGATACAGAGGGCCGGTATGATCGGCACAGTCCTGCCGAAGAGAGCACAACACTGTCATGCTTCAGGCAACAGATTTTGTGGAGCCCTCATATCGCCTGTCCTAGCCCCTTTGGGCCGATCTTACCTTTTATAAACCTGCTACCCCTTCCCAACGCTATAATACACCAGCTCACCACGTTACAGGGACTTTCGCTTTCCCCAACTCACCCGAAGGAGCCCACGCGGTTGATGCAGGCGCAGCGCGAGCATGAGCAGTTGGGGTAGGTGAGCGGCACGTTGGTGGCAAGGCACTCGTTGACTGAGGTGGGAAGGGGATGAGGGTGTTGAGGGCGCAGAAGGTTCGATGACGCCGTCATATGCACACGAAGGGGGACGGCAATACACGTGGTGACGTGGAACAGGGTGCATCGCGGGGGCAGGGCAGTGCGAGAGCACCCGTTTGAACGGATGATGCAAGACACGTGTGGTGCCATCAGGCAGCTGACTCGTCAGGGTGTCATAGCCGTGGGAACCTGTTTGACATCGACACACCGACACCAGTTCTAAATATACCCCTGCGGGTCTCACCGTCTTCGCACCGCTCCTCGCCAGTCTCAGGGTTGGTATACTGCGGAAATGGGGAGGGCGGTGACAGGTTGAGGGGTGTGAGCGACAAACGGGAATCTACGAGAGATGTCAGCGCGAACTCGGCGAACCAGCAGGGTGCAAGCAGGGTGCAAGCAGGCACAGCCAACCCACATGATCAACCCATCAGATCTCTGTTCGCGTGACTTGTGGTGAAGCAAGACCCCCAACGTCGCGTTCCGGACATGCGTGGCCGTCCCAGGCAGATGTGCAAACCCGGCCCTTCAGCGCTTCAAGTTATCACCGTAGCAACGGGAGCAATATCTCACAAAAGGTTTCATATCTTTCCATGGCTCGCTATACAAAGACCCCTGCCGGCCCACCCCTCTCAGCCCCATGTGCATACCGCTCCACCCACCTTGATCATGCCGTCGCTGCAATCGCACTTGTAGCCGGCAAACGTGTTGATGCACTTGGTCTTGCCAGCCAGCTTGGCCTCACTGTGTTGCGGAGACCGACAGGGCAGTGGCGATTCAAACCTCGGCTGAGAAGGCCGGGTAAGAAATCGGTGGCATGCGTATACCTGTGTGAACTATCGGTAAACCCAAGAACTGCCGCGGCCCTAGCATCCCTAACCCCTGCCCAGCCCACCGTATCCATCCATCCCTGTCTACTTGTCCGTGCCCCTACCCTCCGCACCCCTGCACGCTCGCGCGCCCCCCGCCCTCCACCCCCACGCCATCTACATGACCCACTTGCTCAATCAGGCGCCTCCACCGCCCCTGGCTCCCTGCTGTCTTGACCGTTGCCAACTCATGGTGCCCCCATCCCCACCACCTGCCCCCCAAATCCCCTCACCTGCTCATGCATGCGCGCTCGCCCACCCCTCCCGCCGCGCACTCGTCCTCGCTGACGGCGGCGCTGTTGCACTCGGGCGGCTCCTGGCCGGCGGGGAAGCCGGCGCACAGCGCGCGCAGCACGGGGTACTGCTGCAGCGAGCCGCGGTACTGCTTGCCGTTGATGCGGATCTGCGGGACAACACGAAAGGAAACACGCAGACCCGGTCATCGTGTATATCCGGCTGTTCATATGGGCGGCGGCGGCGGCGGCCAAGGAATGCCAAGCGGACATATATGCACTCCCGTGAAGAAAACCGCTGAGCTGCAAAGCCCTCCACGGCCAACACACCGCCACAGCGCACTCGGGTCTGTGCCGCGGCGCCATTATGCCAGATGCCACCCCTGTAGCCCCATTTTCATACCGTGGGGTCGATGGACGCGGAGCTGATGCCCTGGGACGCGTTGCCACGCTGGGCCAGGATCTCCTCCTGGGAGGGCCAGGGCACGTGGGGTAAGCAAGAGCGAGGTCCGGGGCATGAGGGCGCGCGAAAATGGTGCAAACCTACAATGTGCAGCCTGCAGCGTTAACCAGGAACCTGTCCGCGTGCCCCGACGCCTGTCGCACTTCCTTGTTGTGGTGCCCCGGTACCACACGCGGGAACAGCCGCCAACCACCGGGGTTCCCCTCCAGGTTTTTCCACGCCGTGCAACCCGGGCGTTTTTAGCTCCTCAGGACAGCCTCTCCCTTGATATGCCACTAGCCTCCAGAACCGGCCGCCGTATTGCCTCGCGTTACTAGTACCGTGTTCCCCCCATGACCCACTTTCGGATTCTCCTGCCCTCGTGACCCACTTACCTCCAGCAGCTGTATCTTCTCCCCCGAGCCCGCCGTCTCGTTGATGAAGGAGCAGTGGTCCCACACCTCACGGCCCGTGTTGTTGGTTGCCAGGGAGGCGGCATTGAGAGAGTCAAACACCTGCAACACAGCCGCAGCGCAAAGCACACAGTTCCTGGCATCGCATTCGGCCGCGCAAGGAATGTCCTTGCAGGTGTAACGCACGGGCTCCCGCGCCTGTGGGAAGTTACGTGTCATGCCGCCCGGGCAGCGCCCATAAACTGCACGTGTTCCACTATGTATTTGTGCTTCCCTTGAGCCTTTACAGCTGCCCTCACGCCCGCCCCCACGCACCCTGGTTGCACACTCTGTGTTGAATGTGTTGTTGGCGGTGGTGCACTGGTCGGCGAAGCGCAGCGCGTAGTCCCACCACAGCGCGCCGTTGCCGGCTGCTGCTGCCAGGCGGTAGAAACACAGCGCGCGCAGGTTCATCTGGCAGGGAGGGGGCGCGGGCACGACACAAAGGGCACGGCACGTGTGGGTTAGCGGGAAGGGGCTGTTCGTGGAAACGGGAACACGGGGGACAAGGGGTGCAGGGACTGAGCGGCAGCTCTGCAGCTTGCATACCGATCCTGGTCGGGGTGCAGCCTGCCGTGCAATATCTGCCGCACGTGCCTGCAGCCTTTCAGACGGTTTCCTTCATCAAGGACGTCGCTTTCGCACACGCCTTCGAGTTCCTTCCTCTGTCCACGCTCCGCCTCATGGTGCAATGCCCACCTTGAGCACGTCGCGTCCCGAGGGCCCCTTGGTGGCGTCCTTGTCGGGCTCGGGCACGCAGTAGGTGCCGTTGTGGAAGCACTCGGAGGCGCACTCGGTGGTGTTGAGGAATTCAGGCGGGCAGGACCACATGAGGTAGTGCGGCGAGAAGGCCAGCTTGCCCGCTTTCTGAAGTGGGGTGCAAAGGAGGCCCGGGAGGGGGGAAGGGAGGCGGTTGGTGTAGGAGCGGGACAACGGATGCTGGAGGACAGGAAGCTTTGCGCATATGTTATTTCGGCAACGGGGCGACGTGGATACCCGCAAGAGCATCACGAGATGGACAACTGCCCTGCCCGAAACCGCTGGGACGTGCAGTGCGGTACACAGGCTACCCACGGGACGTGGTCAAGGGTGCGGTATGGAGGTTACAGGACGAGCAAACAGATCCGCATAGGATGCCGCCGCGTGCCCCTGCTGTCCAGACCCACCTCCAGCGCAACAGCCTTGTCCTTGATGTCCTGCAGGCATATGGGCACGTGGCAGGTCACGGTTGCGTCAGCAGGACCGCGGGTAATGTGGAGCATGGTTAGCCTGCACTCTTCGCACCACCAGTGCCGCCCCAGGGGCCAAGCGCTGACCCTTTAGTGTACCGCTGGGCCCCACCCGATCAATACCGGAACACATTCCCTTGCCAGTCCATGGCTCCTCCATACGGTGCTGAACGCGTCACCGTGCTCCGCCCCGTCCCGCAACACCTCCGATGAAACGCTCTTCCTCTGTCCAGCAATGCGCCTAGCCAATGTGCCATCCCGCACCCCGAGACCTAGCCCCGCCCCCGCCTCCTACCCTGAGGAACGTGGTGCGGTCCTTGCAGCCGCCGCACATGTCGTTGGTGGTGGTCCACAGCTCCCACTTGACCTGCGGGCGCGCGGACAGGCGTCAGCTACCGGTAGTCAACGTGTGCAGCAGTATCACCACCGGATACGCATCCCACCCTCCAGCAAACGGCGGACATCCCCTGCCCCCTGCCCTAGCTGCATCATCACCGCCACACAGCCCACGCCGCTATGCACCCCATGCTCCAGCCCTTAACCCTAGTTTCTCCATTACCACCGCAAGGCAATTACTACGTCCGCCCGCTAAGCGCTCAGTCCCTTCCTTTCCCCTCTCCCCCAAGAAGCGAATTTTCCGTGGCGCTGTATCAACAGCTGTGTTCGCAGTTCTCGTCAACGCAGATTCCTCTCAAGCTAGTTAGCTACCCCTCATCGCCTCCCCTCCCCTCCCCTCCCCCACCGTGCTGGAGGCCGGCACCACGCTGGTCCAGTTGAGCATGACGGTGACGTTGGACACGCGCAGCAGCTGCTTGAGCATCTGCCCGTCCTCCAGGCTGACCATGGCGGCGGAGATGGACAGCGCCTCCAGCTCCTTCCTGCACCACGTAACAGAAACAGGAAATGCGCAACGCAAGCATGAAATGCACTTCAGTGGTCCATCAAACTTCTGCTTCTTTGTTGGTGATACTGGATTTTCTGGTGCGTGCTGGCGGGCGGGAGGCCCAGGACAGAATGCAAGCACACGCAGTGGCCTAGTTCTCTCGTTTGTACTGCAATGCAGCAGCCCGGAGCGGTGTAGGATGGCCTTGGAACCCACGCCAAGCAAAGGCACAAGTGCCTACGTACCGGTGATGAACTGCACGGCGATCCGACGGGGCCCCTGCCCTGGCACCTGCCCCCTGCCACGCCCAAGGCCCCGGCCCCGCACCTGGCGGTTGCGTCGTCCTCTGGGGCCACCGCGGTGGACATGTCGCCGGGCACGTCGTTGGCCACAATGACCTGGGCAGCGGGGAGTACAAGAGGATGTTACTAACGGTGTGCGTTAATTCGTGTGTATGTAGGCGGCTGCAAGGGGGTGCTGACGGTGTGCGCGTCGAAGGCTTGCGCAGCGTGTTAACAGAGAGGCCTGACCCAGATGACACCAATTGCCACTCCGGTGGTTGGTGGCAGTACTGGTACAGTAGGTGGGCTGCTGGCCATGGCGCCACGGTGTAAGCCCCACGCCTGTGGTGCCGCTGGCCGTAGGTGCGAGGCGGCGGGACCGGAGCTGTATGTGGGAATGTCGACGCACCGGCAGACGACTATCACACAGGCGCCCTTAAGAGGCGATGTGCTGCCAATATTCCTCCAAACCCGCTGGGCGCCGTGGGCATGGCAGGGCGCTAACCGCTAGGCCCCGTCCGGGCACCTCCAGCGCCAGCCGCCCAAGGCTTGCGGCGAGGCTCTTTACGGTATCGACCAAGACGGTCCTACTACAATTATCAATGCGCTGTCCACCCCGGCAGCCCAGGTGGCCTCAGCCTGGCACCCCAGCAAGCAACCCAAATCGCCCAACCCACCGCGTCCGCCCCCGCCAGCTGTGCATTGTAAACCTTATCCAGGAAGTAGCAGGCCTTGTGGCCCTCCATGTTGCCTGAGAAGGGAGAAGGGGCGTACGAGCTGTGCATCAGGCAGCAGGTAGTACCAGTAGGCCCCAACGCTGGGGTGAGGCCGGGTGTGCTGGCACGTGCGGTAGCTCAGCACAAGCTCAGTCAGCTAGGAGGGCGCCATCCGGGCAGGTAGGGGAGCATGGGGTAGATACGCGAGGGCGCCATGCAGTTCAGGGCTCACTCTCCTTCCCCGCTTTGACGCGTGATTGCAGTATGGGTCTTAACCACCTAGCCGGGGGCACACCGGGTACCGTCGTGTTGACGGGCGTGCACAGCTACCGTACTCACGAGGGCCACGGTCAAGCAGCATGACGTAGAACCGCCCAGGCTCCCGCTGGATCTGGAAGGGAGGAACGCTTCCCTGCGGAGAGCATATCCAAGGGACTCAGGTTGATGTGCGCAGTCCGTGGGGTCTGCAGAAGAAGACTGGGGCCGACGCAGGCCTGCAGGCGAGGAAGGGTGTGACAAACTGACGGAATCTGTCAGAGCATCATGTGTCCAGTAGCCACGACTCGTTCTTACGCTGAAAGCACTGCAACCGTATTCGCAGTCTTCTGGGAAGCACTTCAGGGGTGACCGGTATGGGTTGTAGCCACCCAGGCTTGCCGGATACACCAGCTGTCCGCTGCATGGCAGAAGGAGACACTCGATGTGAGCCTGTGGTCCGAAGCTGGGCGTCCAGCTTGTCGTCGCTGGCGAAACTGTAAGAAGGGCTTGCTCTCGCTCACATAAGAGACCCGCCATAGCGCGGCTGGCCAAAGTCTGCCATTGCCATAGAGATTGACTTCTTGTTATCTGGTGGAAAGATAATTTTGAGGCCAGCGGACTCTATAGAGTAGCCCGCACGCGAGTGTTGCACCATGGCCGCGACGAGTAGCACCAGGAAGCATAGCCGCGCCATTCTATGACCCCGCATATTGCTAGCCTATGGTCACGAGCCGAGGTACTGCCTGGCAGGCGCGTGCATCGGCCTGCTTCCCTCGCTTTTGACAGTGTTCCGTAATCTCCCTGCTAGCGCAGCAGTATGTCTAGTACCGATTTGTGGTCTTGCGAGTACAGCTTGGCATGCTGTCCGGGTCTCCGGGTCTCCGGGGCAGTACAGCAACGGCACAAACGACCAACCGCCAGCCCGGCCGAATGTCATGGGCATCTTGCACCTCACTTCACTCATTTACGCGCAGGTGCACAAGGCAGGTGCCATTGGGATTGCACGGCTGCACGGCAAGGCGTTGCCGGGATGTGTGGCTTGCCACGGCACAGGTTTGCAGGGGATGCAGGGGACGACGTTGCTACCCACCGGGTTGGCGCAGGCACGTGCCGCACGGCCAACACCAACAACCGGCACCGCCTGGGCGACGGCTGTCGGCCAAGGCATGACAGCTGACACGACATATCGTTTGAACGCAGCGCGAAGATCCGTTTCAATGAGCTTGTGTTCTTCGGGCAGCAATACAGCACCAACATGGCAGCAGCCGGTCCAGCAGGCAACAGCAGCCTGCGACCCCTGCCTGCGACAGTGTTCCTCCGCTGTGTGCAATCCTGCATGAGCCTTTGGCCCTTTGCACGCGAGCATTTTGGGCTATGACGGCGTCTTGGGCCTGTGCAATACCGATACAGACGTTGTCTCCAATATGGGTTTTGCGGGCCTTAGGGCTGATATGGCGGACCCGGACAGAACAGGCTGTCCTGTGCGCAGCTATGCAGCAGCAGCCATTTGACATGCTAGCTCGAGGACGTGTTGTGTATTTGCATTTTGCCTTCCGTACTGCAGCTCCTTGGTTAAAGAGTGCAGTCGAAGCATGGAGGGATGCAGTTCAGCTGGCTCATACCGTCTCAGCCATCGCTGCACCACCACCAAACATCATGGCCACAACGGGGGGTTCTTGTGGGCAGCCATGTGTGTGACATTCTCGCTCAATCCAGCTTTGTGGTTTGCCTTCAGTACTGCGGATCCTTGGCTAAAGAGTGCAATCGACGAGCAGTACAGCTGACTCACGGCCACAGTTGCAGTTGAGAGCTGAGGACCTTCTTGGTCCGGCCAGTCCATGGCCATAGCTGTGATGTACGTAGTCATGTTACACGTGGCTAACATGATGCACCAAGGTCCTCGCACTCATCATACGATATATACTCGCGGTAAACTCTCGCCTTCGAGACTGCACTCCGTCAGTTGCCCTGCAGTTTTCAGAGATATTCTTCCATCAGTCAAGCAGTTAAAAACGTGTCGACGCGCCTCAGGACAAACACACGCGCTCCCTGTGTTGCTGTACCGTCAAATTGCGTACCAAGTCCCACCCAACCACCAAGCAGCGAGCTTGGCACATCGACACACCACCACCATGTGCGTGGAAAAGTAATCAGTCTGTGCTGCGATCAGCAAGCCAGCTAGTCAACGCACTCACAGAATGCTGTAAGAATACAGATGTCAAGACACAGAATTTCGCAGGGATCTAAAGAAGAGGGAGCTCGTGAAGACCCTAAAGACACAACATGCAGTGTTCGCGCCACAGAACAAACCAGCAGCAGGCGATGGCCACAATGACAAATGAGCACTCAAGACAGCCTCGTTCCACAACCCACTTCCCGTGCAGTCAACGGGGCCAAGGACAAGAGATGCAGCAATGGCAGCCACGAAAAGCACGTGAATATGAGATATCAACGGAGCATGGCAACCCGTCCCTGAACCACCACCGCGGCAAGGCAACTGATTCCTACCCAAGGATCAAAAGTGCAATGTCCGGCTCGTCACGCACTCTCCCTCCAGCCCTCACTTGGTAGCCCACATATGGCCGCCCCCGCATCAGACAGCCAACAGGACTGCCCAGCGGAAGGACCGACCGTCCTTGCCGCCAGTCCGGTGCTAGGCAGTGCAGCCCTGTCGGCATACACCAATCAAACCAGATGGCCGCGCAATCGTCGGCAAGTGTATTCTGGAGCAGTGCCTACCCACCGTTTCCGACGCCTCCAAACCCTTTCCGTGGTCGCAGCCTGATTGGGCTTGAGCTACTCGCACTCACCACTTGTACTCAGCACCATCGGCGTTCCCGGCGTCAGGCTATCACATCTGTCCACGCATGCAGTTGCGGCCAAACGCCCTGCTGGTGCCGCAATGCGCAGCCGCCAACCAGTCACGATACGCGACAAATAACATATCAGAATTAATTGGGAAGCAAAGAAGGATAGCTGCAATAGCAATGCACCGCCCTACCCCGCAAACAACAATCCACACGCCGTGTAACCATGACCACCCCGAAGCGCGCTTAGGGAGCTGGCTCATTGCATGCTGTGCCAGTGCACCCACCAGCGCTCCAAAGCGACGGAGGTTATTTGCCCAGAGGACTGCTTCTCCGCCTTCTCATTGCCGTGCATAAAGGAGGACATGCATCATCAGCGCCCGTAGCTGCTCCTACTTAACCTACCGTTATTACCAAGATCGCGATGCACGTCGCCGCCGTACCACGCATCGCCTTCCCGTACTAGCGGATACTGCAGATCACATGCCAGCGACCAGCGCGACGCTGCACAAGGTCAGGCCAGATCCCCCGCTTCCTCATTGCCCGATCCACCTAAAGAAACACACGCACACGACCTACAACCTCCTGCAAATCGCACCACGCCCTAAAAATCATAATTCCACAACACACCGCAGCCGCGCGCTGCGCACCACACTCCCTCCTACCCCCCACAGCTTCGACGCCCCTGCTCCACCTGCCCCTTACCAGTCCACGCTGCACTCCTCATCCACATCGCTGCACGTGGTCACGCCCTGCTTGCTCATCTGCAGCTTCTTGCCCGCCAGCAGCGTGTCCATGGCCGAGCCCAGCGAGATGCGGTTGCGGCTGATGAACTCGTACAGCACGTCCACCGCGTTGGTGAACAGGGGCAGCTCCATGAGGAAGGCCAGCCACCCCAGGCCCACAACCGTGTACATCGCACGGATGGCGTCCGTGCCCTGCAGCACCGAGCCGTCGGGGCGGATGGCGTGGATGGTGGTCATGGCCTCGTCCACCGAGATGCCCATGTTCTTGGAGGGGCGGTAGTTGCCGGCCGACACGTCCACGAAGATGATGCGGCCGGCGCCCTTGTCCTGCCGCTCCAGCAGCTCCTTCATGGACGAGCAGATGGGGCAGCTGCCGTCGAACAGGTACTGTGGAGGGTAAGGACGGGAGGGGGTTGAGGGGTATGTGTCAAACGCGAAAAACCGTGGAAGGCGTCAGGGAATCGCGAGGTGAGGGGGTGAGATGTGCGGGAGGGGGCAGGCAGGTATGGCGGTATCGGAAGGGCAGGCAAGGAACAGCAGAGAGAAGAGGCTGTATATTGAGGGAGGGGCAGGAGGGCGTGTACGGCATGGGGGCAGCAATGCGGAACAGGTGAGAGCACCAGGAGCGCAGGTGCGTACCTTGATCTGCCAGCTGCCCTTGCCCAGCAGCAGCGCCACCTCCTCCTCCATGACCTTGGTGTAGTCGCCCAGCGGCTTGAAGATGTCCGAGCGCGACACCACACCCAGCGGACGACCTGGCGAGGTCAAGCATACGCCGTCAGCGAGTGCTAAGTGCAAATGACCGGTCTGCACAGGCACGGCAAGCCGTTCTTCAGGGTCAGCAATCCAGCCCCGCTGCCGCACCAACCCCAGACCAGCTGCGCCGGGCCCCCACCACCTTGCCAATCCCCAGCCTCACCAGCATCGTCCACCACTGGCAAGCGCCGGATGCCATACTGGAGCATGATGTCAGCAGCTTCCTCAACGGTCGCCCGGAGCGGAACCGTGATGGCGGGCGCGGTCATGTGCTTGGCCACCTTGTCGCTGAGCACCCCAGCAGCGTTCCGAACACGGATGATGTCCTTGCGGCTGATGACGCCGACGACGGTGCCGTTCTCGTCTAGCACAGGTAGGCCTGTGACCTTGTTTAACAGCGGGATGATGCTCTGGAGCGTGACGTTGGGCGTCGTGGTCAAGATGCCCTGCGACGCCTTCCGCATGATGGCCTCGACACCGCCCATCGGGCATGACCTGCATACAAAGTAAGATGCACGCCGACGTTCAGTCCTGCTCACACCGGCAAAGGCACGGCGTTGGACAAGGGTATGACTACAAGGAACCTGTGGCGGGGCAGGTACTGGCATCTTCCTCAGCACACATCATAGTTTGACGCAAATAGTGATACACACCACAATCTGTGCGCAGGAGAAAAAAAGCGTGGAAGCTTGACCGACGTGGCCCTAGAAGGTTTTGAACTCCCTTTCAAAGTTTTACCAGCGATGCTTCAGACAGGCGACTTACATTTCGCTAGAGTAGACCTCTTCGTGGCGGGCGGGCTGGTACTTGGAGTTCTGGTGCTTTTCGATGCTGAGGTTCGGAGATGGACGCGCCAGGGGCTCGCTGGCCGCAACTCGCGCGCGAACAGAGCGAGCGTGTTGGGCAAACTTGAGCCCTGGGAAGTGCTCAACGTCGACGCGGCCACTGAAGCACGGCGCAGAGACAGGCGCCACTGCGCGATGGGGGCTAGGGCGCACAGCCGCCGGAGCTGTGGTTACGGCCTTCGCGCAGTGGCCATGCATGACCGTGGTAGCATGCGCGAGAGCCATTGTAAGCGCGGCTGGCCGTCGGTCACTACAAGAAAAGGCCCAGGGACTATGTGGCTGTTGCGGAGTCGAGGAGCACGTAAGTGTTCTAGCGTGAAGGTTCAGTAGAGTGGTTGTGCGGTGCAAAGCAGTATGTCAGTATGCTTGTGAGCTCTTGCTCGCAGATTCTGGCTGCACTTTTTAAGCGCACTTGGCACCGTTCCTCCATGCCAGGGAGGTAGGTCCCCATGCAGGTCCGCACGCAGGGCCCCGGAGGGCATATAAAGTGTCTTGGCTTTGCCAAGAGACGCGCATACCCCGCAATATATGCCCCGAACTTGGTTGTGAAAAAGCTGAGGGAACTGAAGAACTTTTCGGGCTCTCAGGGGCCCCCCAGGGGCCATTTGAAAAGACCAGCACCTTGATTTTTATGTGTTGCAACGGGTGACAGAGAGCCAAGCGGCACCCAGCTCGGTGCCTCAACGAAACGGCGCGTAATTGTCCCATGAGCCATTACTGAAGGGTCGCTCACGCGATAACCTTTGACTGAGAAGAAGAAGAAATGTAACAAATCCTATCGTGTGGCTGGTTCTGATGCTGTGCGCGCTCACGCACTCGGAAGCCCGCCTGTCACGAGGAGTCTCCGTTGAAAGGCAGCAAAACGCACCAAACGAATCCTCTTAACTCAGAAAACTGTAATACTTAGCTGTCCGGATGGGGTTATGCAGGCACGGGCAAACACGTGGCAGGCACCGAGGGCAGCATGGCTTGTGAACCTCAGGAGTTGTATCAGCGCCCAGAGCCCGAGCACGGTTGCACTGCTCGGAGGTGCTTGAGCGCAGGGCGCATCATCATTGCCACCGAATGCTACGTGCCACCTGTTACGCCGTGCCACCTGGTACAGGGTGCTACTTGTTGCCCTGCGCTGGCGCCCTGCTGGCCTCGTTGGCAGGCATGGTTGTCTGGTGCGGTGTCGACTGTCGGGGCTATGCTGGGAGTTACGCATTATAAGAAAAGATTCAGGGCAGAACAACAACAGTGTTCTCCAGGACAAAAGGAGGCCTGAGCCATACACTTGGCTCCCTTGCTAAGGGCTGCTATGCAGGATGCAGCGACTTGCCCTGTCTTTCGTCACGCCACTCCCACGCCTGCACCTGACACCATGGGGCTCCTTGACACCAGTTGCAAGTTTGGAATGGCAGGATCTGGGCGTGCCTTTAAGGCGCATGCCCATGTGACTGAGCAAATGGTGCTCCTTGGAGGGAAGCGGATTCCGACACTGGCGGCATGGCAAGGATGCTGCGTGTGGCTCAAGGGATGATCGAGTCTGGCACTCATTACAAGACGGGTGACACGAGATAGGGGAGATCCAGGGAGCTTTCACGTGTAGGCAGGTAGCATGCTGCACGCAACAATCAAGGCAGCTAACGGACGCACAGGAGGCACGGCAAGCCCGGCGCAGGGGCCACTCCCTTGTCCGCAGCAGTACAGCACGTTGCTCGTCCCGTTTAGGGAGCCCATGTGACAACCTCAAGTGAACTTTGACCGTCGATGCCTGCAGCTTTATTGGTGCTTGACACCGGTTCATGACTGGATGTCGGAGCACCTGTCGGCTCGCCATGCTGCAATGCTGCGCTCCGTTCCTCACCCGGCTGGCGTCAAGGAGGGCCCATAGCGGCGCGAACAGAATGAAAGAAGCTGGCTGTGAGGTCAGTGAAGCCTGGCCCACGGAAACAACTTTGCTATTGCGGGTAGCACTTGGACATGACGTGACGACGTGACCCCGACGCCAGAGCGCACTGGAGCTTTTCATCGGATCCAATATGCTGCCACTTGCCCTCTGTGCGGTTGTAATGAAAGAAAGATGCACTGCTTTGGAAGTAGCACCCGAAACTTGACCAATCACCCGTGCCTGTTGCAGGACGCCCCGAACCGCCAGGAGTTCGGAAGCTTCCTGGCGGGGCCCGGGGAGGAAGGTCGTGAGGCATCCTTGTCAAACAGTCTCGTCCTGAAGCAGCAGGCTGCTTTGACGCAGCCAGCCCGGCAGCCCCTGACACGCACCGCAGCACATGCCAACACCAGGCCTTCCAGCTCCTCCCCTCCCCTTCCCATGCTCTCCCCAGACCTCATCATCTACGTCCTGTCCCACCTGCCCCCAAACGAATTTGTCTGCAGCGGCCGCCTCATTAGCCGCGACATCTGCGCCCGCTTGACCCTGCCCCGCCATTGCACAACGGACCTGTCCCAGCCCCTCCCGGCCCACGTTGCGACCTGGGCGGACCCCAGCCCCGCCGCGCTCCACGCCCTGTCCTTCCGCCGCAAGCTGCACGCCCTGTCGTACGTTGCCGCATCATCCGGCTCCGAAACCAACCTGGACGTCGCGTGGCGCATGCTGCGGCCCAGCCTGTCCCCTCACCGGTCCCCGGAAGCCTACGGCGCCGACTGCTGGTCCCGCGGCGACATCGAGGACCCCGGTACGGCAGCAGTACGGCAGGGCCACGCGCACCTGCTGCCGTACATGATACAGCATGGGTGCCCGCTGGACCCCGTTCGGACGCTGGCGGCTGCGGCACAGTACGGCGAGCTACCTGTGCTGCAAGACACGTGGATGGTGATGACGGGGGCGGCCGCTGCGGCGGCGGACGCCGCAGCGAATACTTGTAACGGTGGCGCACACATCAGCGGCGGCGTACAGCTGACGGTCGCTGTGCAGGCGCTGTACGACGCAGCGCTGGCGGCGGCGGCCCGGTCTCGTACGGCAGACGCCATGCAGAAGCTGCAGTGGCTGGTGGGCGAGGGCTGCTGGAGGCACTGGGACCTGTTCGTGGCGGCGGCTGCAGGTGGGGTGTGCGTGCGTGAACGGGTGTACACGCGTGCGTGGGGCTGGGGCTGGGTGAGAGGTCGACGCGAAGGCGGGGCATTCGGGCTGCTGGATTGGGAGGGGTAGCGGGTGGGCTTGCGTGGGAACATGGCAGGTGCCGGTGCGAGAGTGGCAAGGCATACTGTTGCTAGGCAGCCGAATGGAATTGGGCAGGTGAGCCACGCTTGCAGCGTGCCTGCATGCCACGATGAGTATGTTATTCATCACGGTGGACGTAAATGCAATGTGCATGGCATTGCGCCCTCCCACCTAAACTGTCCGCTGCCCCGCCGCCCCCCGCAGCTGAGTCCGGCGACTGCGGGCGGCTGCAGTGGCTGCACGCGCGCGGCTGCCCGCTGGACTCGCCCACCGTCATCATCGCGGCGCTCAAGCACGCGCCCCTGGAGGTGGTGCAGTGGCTGGTGGGCCCCGGCGGCTGCACCCCGCCCAGCGCCAAGTGGTGAGCATGGGTTGCGACTAGCGCACGCCGCTAGCAGATTACACCACACCCAAAACGCTGGTGTACTTGGGAGCAGGGGAACGCATTTACCCAACCGTCGACCCTTGAGTCGGTTGCCCAAGTACCCAACCCTCCCATCGTTCATACTACCACCACTTCGGCAGCCCACGCTGGTCCTGAACCCTGTGTTTTAACAGTACCTTACCCACCCCCGCCCACCGGGGTCCTCAGGAACCACAACGACATCATCTTTAGCTGGGAGGCGGCCGCCGGCTCCTCGGTCGCCAAGCTGCGCTGGCTGCTGTCCCACGGCGTGCGCCTGCACGGCCGCGCCCTGGACGCGGCACTGACACGTGGCAACGTGCCCGTGGTGTCGTACCTGGTGGACGAGCTGCAGCAGCAGCTCAACAGCACCTCCTTCTCGTGGGCGGTAGCTTCCGGCAGCTTCCCCATGGTGACGTGGCTGCGGTCCAGGGGATGTCCCATGGACTCGTTCGCCTACGCGATGGCGGGCGCGCGGGGGGATGTACGGATGGTACGGTGGCTGGGGTGCCGGGGGAGGTGCCCCTGGGACGGGGGCACGGTGGGCGCCTGGATCCGCAAGTGGCCGGGGGGCGGGGGCGGGGAGGGGGGTGGGGCAGGGGATGGGGACGAACAGGAGCAGGAGCAGGGGGAGGAGCAGGAGCAGGGGGAGGAGGAGGTCGTGGGGGTGGAGGCGTTTGGGGGGAGCTTTACTGGCAGTGGGGCTGCAGGGAGGGCGGGGGGAGGGGCGAGGGGTTGGGGAGGGGCAAGGGGGTGCCTGGAGGCGGTGAGGCTGCTGGCGGGTGCGGGGTGTCCGCTGGGGGGCGCCCCGGCGGTGAACGCGGCGTGTGAGCTGGGGGAGCTTGCGCTGGTGGTGTGGCTGGTGGAGCAGGGCGGGTGTGGGTTCAATGGGCGGACGCTTGTGTCAGCGTGTGCTGGGGGATGTGAGGCGGTGGTGGAGTACGTGGTGGGAGCGGGGTGCCCTGCGGGGCGTGACAGCGGGGCGGCGTGTGTAGCGGCGGTGGCAGAGGGGGACCTGGGGACGGTGGCGTGCTTGGTGAGGCTGGGGCTGCTGAGGCCAGGGGAGGAGCCGCACTGGGCCAGGGGGTGTGGGCTGTAGTGTGCAGGTTGGATGGTGGGGAGCGTGGTCTTTGGACAGTTTGAAAAGGGAAGCAAGGATTTGCTGGATTGCTTGGCGCAGGACAGACGGGAGCCACCTTCGTGAGTTTGTGCCGCTGCAGCGGGCCTATTGTGTTGCGGCGTTGGTCCAGGTTGGTAGCGCATGCCGAGCTGTCTGGCAGTGGATGGTGGCTTAGATGCCTGCAGCCTGGGCTCTGGGTAGCGCACCAGCTCAGCTGCACGCTGTGGCAGGGCTAGGAGCTGCTTGCTTCTGAACTGGTAGGCAGTCCTGACGAGCAGAACGCATGGTGGTCGACTGAACTCGGTGGCTTCAACCGCTTGGTTGCATGTTACGTGGCCCAGGGGAGCCCCTGACGTGACCTGTTCCTGTCCCCAGCCGCAAGCCACTTGCCCCGACTACGGTACGACGAAGCCATGCCCTTTGAGGCCGAACCGTTGACTCGACAACGATATAATGCATACGCAGAATCTACACGACAGTACTAGCCAAGCGCTCGAAGCAGAGCAGAGCCGAGGCAACGCAGCACTGAGGCAGGACGGTCCCATCGTCCCAGTAAACTCCTAGCGTCCATATGTCAGCGTGCCGTGGGTCCATAGTGGCCACTCAGCATGTTGTATAACAGGACATGGTACGGCAGTAGCGTGGCGTACGGTTAGACGACCAAACCACCTCCAAACAGTATGCATAGCATGCCTCCTCACGCGGCTAGACGTCCCATTCGGTCTCCAAGACCCGGAAACCCCCTCGACGTTCCCTGGCACCTACTACCAATTTGTCGCCAAGCTCTGCACTACATGCCTGGCAACCCCTTGACCTTCAAGTTCCCTACGCCCCGGCTGGCGCCCCCGCCGCCTTGCCGCACACCGCCTTGTGCCCCGCCGCCCAGTCCGCCTTCTGGCACTCCGCGCTGCAGTACCCCACCGCCCTGCACCTCCCGCACGCGCGCAGCCGCACCTCCGCCTCACTCCGCCCCTCCAGGTTGCAGCACCACGCGTATTCGCACCGCGGAGCCAGCGCCTCCCCGCCTGCACCCGCCCCCGGATGCGGCAGCAGGGGCACGCGCCCAACCCCACCACCACTGCAGCTGCCGCCCGCCGGCCCCTTCTGCACCTGGCCCTTCATCACTGTCCCCAGCATCCCCTCCAGCTCCCCGCGCCCCTCCCCCGGCTTCAGCCCCCGCCCCGCCCCGTCCAGGAGCAGCCCCGGGCCCCAGCCGAGCCGCCCCTGTCCTCCCAACATGCTCTTGGCCTCCTGCCCCTCTTTAGTCTCCCCCAGCGCGCGGGCCACCTCCCGCGTGTCCGTCCCCACCACCACCTGCAACACATCCTTGGCGGCCGGGAGCACCTCCAGTGCAGCCGACACGCACTCGGGGTCGTTGACCCCTGACCCCGGCTGCAACCCCGGCTGCACCTTGCCCCCGCATGCCACCTGCACCACCTGGCCCAGAGCATTCACGCGCCTGGTCAGGAACTCGTTCCAGGGCCGCTGCAGTGCCGTTCCGCCCCCCTGCTGCTGCTGCTGCTGCTGCTGCTGCTCCTCCTTCTCCTCCTCCGCCTTCTCCTCTTCCCTCCCTGCCGAGCGCGCCTCCTGCAACGCCACCAGCCGCAGCCACGCCCACGCCACACGGTAAGCCCCGTGCGGCAGCAGGTCACGCAGCGGCGTGGGAATCACAGCCCCCGCTGGCGCCGCGGCGGACGGCCGCTGGGTGAGCAGCACCGGCAGCCACTCCTCCACCGCCAGCGCCGTCAGCTGCAACAGCTGCCGCTGCTGCGGCGTGCCGGGCGCGGGGCAGCCCCCGGCGTCCACCACCTGCTGCCACGTGGGGCCGGAGCCCTGTGGCCCCGCAGCCCAGCTGGGCGGTGAGGTCGTGGAGCGCCCGGCGGCCTCCGCCTTCTCCTCACTGCTGGGCAGGCCGTTTAGGGGTGCGGTGCTGGCGACAGCAGCTGGTTGGGCGGAATCTCTTAGCCCACGGTTGAGTCTCAGACTGCGCAGCCCGTGCTGCGGACACCCTTGCCCAGCGCTCCCCGACCTGTCAGCGGCTCCCGGGCTGCAAGAGCCAGCAACTACTTGTGTCCCGCTAAGCCACAGCTAAGGCACGAGCTGCTCTAACATGCTACATGCCCCACAGCAGGGCCATGCGCGCATGCCCCACAGCTGCAGCCGCAGTCGGGGTGGGGCTCAGGACTCTGCGCCTATGTGCGGCCCGCGGGGGCGCAAGGTGCTCTCCACCCGTGTCGGGTCATCTGCAGCCCGCGCCACCGTGCCCTGCGTCACCGGTGGCCAAGCGAGCTGCCCCCTATGCCGTACCGGGATGTCCTCCAAGCTGACGCACCCCTTGCTACATTATATAGATACTATAATTACCAATCCCAACTCGCTTCCTTGCTACTGTACCTAAAGTTACTGCCGCGTAAAGTTACTACCTTCGAGAGCGTTCTACCTTGTCACTCGTCACTGTTTGGACTACATTTGGGTAATAACTACACATATTGCTACACAAATCAATTTGCAGTGTGACATCAAAGCGCAGAGAAAGGAAATTAGGTTCGGCTGTGTAGACGGTGCCACCCCTGGGCCCTGGCTCACTGCTAGTTTCCAACATATTTTGGGGTACCCCCGGTATCAAGTACTAACGGCAACATGTCTATGATCGCCGGCAAAATGGATGCGGTGTCAGTGAACCGTGTCTGGGAGGAGCATGTGAAGAAGGAGAATCGGACGCTAAAGATGAACGACACTTTCCTGATAGCGGACCCCCGTAAAAGTGAGTACATGATGAACATAATGGTCATCAGGAGAAAGCGACCCGTGCATTCCGTGGCGTAGCAACGGGGTGAGGGGTGCACCAGGGTGCACTGGCATGTCAAGTGGCCTCGCAAGCTAACGCGCACCAGCGCCTGACCCCACCCGCCCACAGTGGACATCCTGCCGGAGAAGCCCAACCGCACGGTGCCAACGCAAAACCCGGACAGCGCTACCATCGCCGCAGCCAACCAAACTCTTTCTGGGCTATCAGCTGTCAGGGTGAGTCGAGAGGGCATGTCTCCTGTCTCGCCCTGCCACAGCGTGCAGCTCAGCCGGTGCGGCACCCAGCGCCCTGCCCGTGCCCTCGCAAGGGCACCCTTGCGTCTTGCACAATCAATGACGCTTCCCACGAGTTTGGTTAAAAGCCGAGCTGCTGGTGAAGTGTCTTGCCTACCAGCAAAAGCTCACACCACAACGGCCCCCGTTCCTGCAGGACCATGACAAGGCCCCCACGGAGCGCTTCGCACTGCCTGTCACCGGCAACATGGAGTACGGCTTCTTCGCCAAACTGCAAACAGTGAGTGAAGGAAGTAGTGGAAGCAGGCGTTGAGCTGTAGGCGAGTGGTTTTCAGGTGGCACGCGTGGGCTGCTCCCGCACCCAGAGGCCCCGCAATGAAGAGCGATGGCCAAGCATGGGTGCTGGGTGGCGGTGGGCACAGGCCGCTGAGGCACAGGAAGCTGGCGGCCACGTGGCTCCTCACGTTTCCTGCTGCGCGCTGTGCACCCCTGTCGCGGCATGCTTAATACACAGTCGGGAGAGGGGGGGTGTGATGGCATGGCAGGCGCCTGGAGCTGTGACATGGGCGTACGGCAACCCTGGTTACACACAACGGCTCCGTCCACTGCCATGCAGGCCTCCCCAGCCCGTATGCCCTGCCTCGCTCCTGCCCCTAGAGCAGTATCCTGTACCAGCGGTACGGCATCCACATGTTGCCATGTGGATGCAAACCCCATGCGGCTGGGCTCCCGCCCGGCTGCACCCTCCACCTCCTTCCTGGTCAACACCCCTTTATTACCCCGTGCTCCAAGCGAGGTTCCCTTCCCGTCGTGTCCCGCAGACCTTCCCCAGCAAGCAAACTGAGTGCATGCACGGAGAGATCGATCTGCCCCAGGCCCAACCCATGCCCAACGCTAGTGCTACAGTACCTCCATGTTGCCATGCGACTTCAGTGTATCTCCCGCTGTGCCCGCCCGCCCGCGCCCCACGCCCCCATCGTTCCCGATTGACTCCTGTTCCTGACGTCTGCTTCACGCCACGGTCCCTTCCCCCCTGCCACGCAGTCCATTCCCAACAAGCAGTTTGACCACAAGCACGGAGACACCGACGTGACGGGGTACGCCACGGAGTACGCCAAGAGCAACGGCGGCGTGGGGCCCTACACCGTCAAGCTGCACTGAACGGGGATGCGCGTGTGCGTACGGGCTGGAAGCAGCGGTGGACGAGGCGGCGGCGGCGGCAGGGGGTTCCCTGGGCAGTAAAGGTGGTGGGAGTTACTTGGTTGCTGCAGGAAACGTCAGCCAAGAAGGTGTCACATGCGTGCGTATCTGATGTGCCCTGGCTGTGCGCGTGTTTACGTGACCTGGGAGTCACTGGGGTTGCGCCGCGCGCATGGGAGGGCCCCTGGCACCGATCACACTAGTGAGAGCCCTCAACTGCGTGTCAGCTTTTCAATTTCGGAGTGTCATAGGTCATGAGATGCATTAGGTAGTGGAAACGTCCGTGAAAGGTGCTTTGCCTACGTACGAGCGTCCGTTCCACGGTTCGTTTGGATTGCGGCGGCCTGGAGCCTTAGAGGCTGGGGTATGACCGATGGGGTATGCCCACTTGCTGCGTGCAAGTCCCAGGGCACTGCGCACAGAGAGTCATGACGTGTGAGGCAGCTGGAGGACGTAGGGCAGCTTTGCAGGCGGTGGATGCCCTGGGGCGACCCATGGGTCAAGCAGTGTTGGTAGCGTGAATGATGATATATGCATACTTGCCTTCTTGATGAAGGCGTGCAGAGCATGCACGTGCCGCGCCGAGAGGCGTGTGGGTCTGATGTCGGCATTTGGGTGCTGGTTGCCATGCAGCGCATACGGGGGAAGCTTCCCAGGCGCAGAACACAAGGCCCCGCATGTGCGCTGTGGACCTGTATACTGGCCAGTCTACACGAAAGCCGTGGACCTGTATGTGGTACGTTGTGGCGTACCGGGGAGCTCCCCTGGTGCCGTAGTGCTGTTTGTGAGTTGCGCAGCAGGCGTGGTGGCTTCCTTCCCTGTAATGGTGGACTGAATGAAGACCAACTGGGCACGACAGGAGGGAGGGTGGAGCGTTGACAACGGAGTCAACTTTTCGCACCTGCACGCAGTCTACACGCATGGTGGGATGGTGTAACCCCTGCATACGGCATTGGGTGCAGGGAGTCTACTGACAGCACAGCAGCACGCCAGCATCAGATGGCAGCAGATGGTCAGTGCAAAGTGTCCGACGGTGAGTGCATGCGCATGCCAGTGCGGCCTTCACTTAGGTAGTCCGCTGCTATCTACGTACTGCGGAGCTGCCTACGCCTGGTACAGCTGGGCCTGCTGGGCTGGTCGTGAGCTTCCCGCAATCTTCTTTTCTGCGGAAAGGTACCAACCTGTGTTGCAACGCTGGCAGGGGTGCTGTTACAGTTCGGCGCGCATCCTGCCTTTACACGTTGGGAAGTGTGCGAGTGTTTGCACATGGCAGTCGGCAGCACCGAAGTCTGCAGCAGTGGACGGCAATGGTGCGCAGTCGCACGAGCTCTGTCAGCCCTGTTGCTGGAGTCAGAGACGGACATGCCGACAACTCCATCAAGACCATGTTCCGTCCAACAACGGCACGGCTCTAGTTTAGACGCAGGGCTGGCATCTTCCGCCAAGCCGGTATATCGGTTCTGATTAAATGCCAGGCCCGTTGGGCCGTGTCTTTAGTGAACCCGAAATTATTTGCACCCGGATGCGCGTGCAAGGAATAATTTCCTGCCAGCGCCGCCTGCGCTGTACGGGCATCCTGCCCCCTAAGTGCACTTCTCACGCATGGCGGTATCC
>VFQN01001831.1_pt1 | contig 34439 bp, 28 predicted proteins | sample 3512371 | NCBI WGS metagenome assembly VFQN01 (sample SAMN10412370, study PRJNA504923) | tailings metagenome | isolation source: Replicate 2 from Balatoc abandoned mine | place: Philippines: Itogon, Benguet | collected 2017-08-28 | reverse complement strand
CGCGGTAGGAGGTCGGCGCGGTGAAGCAGATCGTCGCGCGGTACTGCGCGATGGCGGCCGGCAGCGCATCGGGCGAAGCCTTCTCCAGCAGCACCGTCGAGGCGCCCACCGAGAGCGGAAACAGCAGCAGCCCGCCCAGCCCGAAGGTGAAGGCCAGCGGCGGGCTGCCGATGAAGACGTCGTCCGCGGTGGGCCGCAGCACATGGCGCGGCCAGCAGGCGCAGGCGGCCATCACGTCGCGGTGGAAGTGCATCGTGCCCTTGGGCTGGCCGGTGGTGCCGGAGGTGAAGGCGATCAGGCAGGTGTCGTCCTTGGCGGTCTTCACGTTCTCGAAGCTCGGCGGCTTGGCGGCGGCGCGGGCATCGAGCTCATCGGCGTCGCCCGTGTTGAAGTGCAGCACCTGCCGCAGCGTCGGGCAGGCCGGCCGCGCCCGAGCCAGCTCCTCGGCCAGCCGCGCATCGCACAGCGCGTGCGAGATCTCGGCCTTGGTGACGATCTGCGTCAGCTCCTTGGCGCGCAGCAGCGGCATGCTGCCGACCGCGATGCCGCCGGCCTTGACCACCGCGAACCAGCAGGCCGCCAGCATCGGCGAGTTGGCGCCGCGCAGCAGCACGCGGTTGCCCGGCACCAGGCCGAGGTCCTCGACCAGCGCACGGGCGATGCGGTTGGCCTGGGCCTGCAGATCGGCGTAGGTCCAGCGCAGGCCCGCGCCTTGCACGCAGAGCCGATCACCCTGACCGCGCTCGACCCAGCGGTCGAGCAGCTCGGTGGCGCAGTTCAGCTGCTCGGGAAACTGCAGCTCGGGGGCGTCGAACAGGAACTGTGGCTGCAGTTCCGGCGGCGGCAGGTTGCGGGCAGCGAAGGTGTCGACATGGGCTGACGCCATCTCATCCCTCCTTCAGCAGATCGCGGCCGATGATCAGTTGCTGCACCTCGGTCGCGCCTTCGTAGATGCGCAGCGCGCGGATCTCGCGGTAGAGCGACTCCACCACCTGGCCGCTGGTCACGCCGAGCCCGCCCCACAGCTGCACGGCCGCATCGATCACCTGCTGCGCACCTTCGGTGGCGGCCATCTTGGCCATCGCGGCCTCGCGCGTCACGGTGCGGCCCTGGTCGCGTTGCCAGGCAGCGCGGTAGGTGAGGAGTGCGGCGCTGTCGATGGTGGTGGCCATCTGCGCCAGCTTGGCCTGGGTAAGCTGGAAGTCGGCCAGCCGCTGGCCGAACATCGGGCGTGACCTGGCACGCGCCAGGCCCTCGTGCAGCGCCCGCCGTCCGAAGCCCAGCGCCGCAGCGGCGACCGAGGTGCGGAAGACGTCGAGCGTGCGCATCGCGATCTTGAAGCCCTCGCCGGGCTCGCCGAGGCGGTTGGCCTTGGGCACGCGGCAGCCGGTGAAGCGCAGCCGCGCCAGCGGGTGTGGCGCGATCACCTCGATGCGCTCGGCGATGTCGAAGCCCGGCGTGCCGGCCTCGACGACGAAGGCGCTGATGCCGCGGCTGCCTTCGCCCTCGCCGCTGCGCGCGAACAGCACGTAGAAGTCGGCGATGCCACCGTTGCTGATCCAGGTCTTCTCGCCGTCGATGACGTAGGCGTCGCCGTCGTCGCGCGCCGCGCAGCGCATCGCCGCCACGTCCGAGCCGGCCTCGGGTTCGGAGAGCGCGAAGGCGGCCAGCGCCGCGCCTTCGGCCACCCGCGGCAGCCATCGGGCGCGCTGGGTATCGGTGCCGGCCAGCGAGATCGCCCCCGAGCCCAGACCCTGCATGGCGAACGCGAAGTCCGCCAGGCCATGGTGCCAGGCCAGCGTCTCGCGCAGCAGGCAGATGGCACGGGTGTCGATCGCCTCGGTGGCGCCGCCGTAGGCCGTGCCGCCCACCGCGTGGCGCAGCCAGCCCGCCGCGCCGAGCTGGCGCACCAGCGAGCGGCATTGCGCATCGACGTCGGCGTCGTGGCCCGCGTGGCCGAGGTGCTGTGCGGCCCAGGCGCCGAGGTGCGCCGCCAGCTCGCGGTGACGCTCGTCGAAGAAGGGCCAGGCGAGGTGATCGCGCTGCATCTCAATCACCTTCGAAGGCCGGCTTCTGCTTCGCGACGAAGGCGTGGTAGGCGCGGTGGAAGTCCTGCGTCATCATGCAGATCGCCTGCGCCTGCGCCTCGGATTCGATCGCCTCGTCCACGCCCATGGACCACTCCTGGTGCAGCATGCGCTTGGTCATCGCGTGGCCGAAGCCCGGGCCGGCGGCGAGCTCGGCGGCCCAGTCGATCGCCGCGGCGGACAGCGCCTCCGGCTCGACCAGGCGGTTGTAGAAACCCCAGGCCAGCGCCTCGTCGCCCGGCATCGAACGCCCGGTGTAGAGCAGCTCCGAGGCTCGCCCCTGGCCGATGAGGCGCGGCAGGATCGCGCAGGCACCCATGTCGCAGCCGGCCAGGCCGACCTTGGTGAAGAGGAAGGCCACCTTGCTGCGCGCCGTGCCGACGCGCAGGTCGGAGGCCATCGCCACGATCGCGCCGGCGCCGGCGCACACGCCGTCGATCGCCGCGACGATCGGCTGGCCGCAGCCCCGCATCGCCTTGACGAGGTCGCCGGTCATACGCGTGAAGGCGAGCAGGTCGGGCATGGGCATCGCCACCAGCGGGCCGATGATGTCGTGCACGTCGCCGCCGGAGCAGAAGTTGCCGCCCTCGCCGCGCACCACCACGGCGCGCACGTCGTCGGCGTAGGCGAGCGTGCGGAACAGGTCGCGAAGTTCGGCATACGAGTCGAAGGTGAGCGGGTTCTTGCGTTCGGGCCGGTTCAGCGAGATCACGCCGACACGGCGTTCCACGCGCCAGCCGAAGTGCGTCGGCTTCAGGTCGGCCGTGGTGCGACGGTTGCCGCCGGCCAGATGGGAGTCCATTGCGCGGCTCATGCGCTCTCCTAACGTTTCGACTTCGGGGAGGACGGCAGCTCGAGCGCGGCCAGATGCTGCTTCAGGCCGGCCAGCAGGCCGTGCACCTGTGCCTTCTGCGCGGGGCTCCAGCCGTCGAAGAGTTCGACGATCCAGGTCTCGTGCACAGCCGCCATGCGGCGGAACTGGCGGCGGCCCGCGGGCGTGAGCCGCACCAGGAAGGCCCGCCGGTCGGTCGGATGGTCTTCGCGCACCACCAGGCCTTCGGCCTCCAGCGGGTCGACGATGCCGGTGACGTTGCCGCCGGTGACCATCATGCGCGCCGACAGCTCGCCCATGCTCAGGCCGCCGGGCTCGCGGTCGAGCTGCGCCATCAGGTCGAAGCGCGGCAGCGTGGTACCGAACTCGCTGCGCAGTCGCTGGCGGATCACGTTCTCCACCCGCGTGGTGCAGGCGAGCAGGCGCAGCCAGAGCTTGAGCGCCTGGTGGTGGTCGTCCAGCACGCGGGACTCGGCATCGATCAGTTCCATGCCTACACCCCCTGCGCCAGGTTGGCCTGTTCCTGCGGCGACAGTCCGGCGGTGGCGGCCGCCATCTGGCGCTCGCGCTCCAGGTTGCGCTCGAGCTGGTTCTTGCCGGAGAGGTACTGCACCGGCCAGTCGGCACCGACGCCGCTGGTGTGGCCGATCTTCGCCGCCTCGAGCAGCGTCCAGGCCGGGTTGGCCAGGTGCGGCCGGGCGATCGCGCACAGGTCGGCGCGGCCGGCAGCGATGATGCTGTTGACGTGATCGGCCTCGCTGATCGCACCCACCGCCATCGTCGCGATGCCCAGCTCGTTGCGGATCAGGTCGGCGAACGGCGTCTGGTACATGCGGCCGTAGACCGGCTTCTGCTGCTTGCTGACCTGGCCCGACGACACGTCGATCAGGTCGCAACCCGCGGCCTGGAAGGCGCGCGCCATCTCCACCGCGTCGGCCGGCGTGTTGCCGCCGGGCACCCAGTCGTGGGCCGACAGACGCACCGACATCGGCTTGGTCGAAGGCCATGCGGCGCGCATCGCGCGGAACACCTCCAGCGGGAAGCGAAGGCGGTTCTCCAGCGAGCCGCCGTAGTCGTCGCTGCGCTGATTGGTCAGCGGGGAGAGGAAGGCCGACAGCAGGTAGCCATGCGCGCAGTGCAGTTCCAGCCAGTCGAAGCCGGCCTGCGCGGCGCGCTTCGTGGCGGCGACGAAGTCGTCGCGGATGCGATCCATGTCCTCCCGCGTGGCGGCGCGCGCCCAGTCGCTGACGCCGTCGAGGTACTGCTGCGGCGAGGCACTCAGCAGCGGCCAGTTCCCGGCCGCCAGCGGCAGGTCCTCGCCCTCCCAGGCCACGCGCGTCGAGCCCTTGGGCCCGGCATGGCCGAGCTGCATCGCGATCTTCGCCGTGGTGTTCGCGTGCACGAAGTCGACGATGCGCCGCCAGGCCTGCGCCTGCGCGTCGTTCCACAGCCCCGGGCAGCCCGGCGTGATGCGCGCGTCGGGCGATGGGCAGGTCATCTCGCAGAACACCAGGCCGGCGCCGCCCATGGCGCGGGCTCCCAGGTGCACGAGGTGGTGGTCGCCGGGCACGCCGTCCGTCGCGCTGTACTGCGCCATCGGCGAGACCACCACGCGGTTCTTCAGCGTCAGGCCGCGCAGCGTGAAGGGCGTGAACATCGGCGGCACCGGCTCGGGCTTCAGGCCGGCCTGGGCGGCCAGCCAGCCTTCGAGCTGGCCGACGTAGCCGGCATCGCGCAGCCGCAGGTTCTCGTGCGAGATGCGCTGCGAGCGCGTCAGCAAGGCATAGGCGAACTGCTCGGGCTCGAGCTTGGCATGGCGCTCGACGTTCTCGAACCACTCGGTGGAGTTGCGCGCCGCGTTCTGGATCTTCAGCACCTCGACGCCGCGGATCTCCTCGTAGCCCTGCAGTGCGGCGGCCAGGTCACCGGGGTGGGCGGCGATGCGGCCGGCCAGGTCGATCGCATCCTCCAGCGCCAGTTTGGTGCCCGAGCCGATCGAGAAGTGCGCGGTGTGCGCCGCGTCGCCCATCAGCACCACAGGCGCGCGGCCGTTGTGATGCACCCAGCGCCTGCACACCACACGCGGGAAGCGGATCCACTGCGCCGAGCCGCGCAGGTGCGCGGCGTTGCTCATCAGCGCATGGCCATCGAGATACCTCGCGAACAGCTTCTCGCAGAAGGCGATGCCCTCCTCCTTGCTCATCGCCTCCAGCCCGGCGGCGCGCCACACCTCTTCCGGCGTCTCGACGATGAAGGTGGAGGTGGTGTCGTCGAAGCGGTAGGCATGGGCCTGGAACCAGCCCCACTCGGTCTTCTCGAAGGCGAAGGTGAAGGCGTCGAACAGCTTGCGCGTGCCCAGCCAGACGAAGCGGCAGCGACGCAGGTCGATGTCGGGCTGGTAGGTGTCAGCGTACTTGGTGCGGATGCGGCTGTTCAGGCCATCGCAGGCGATGATCAGGTCGGCATCGATGTCGGCGTCGTCCGGGCAGTCGGTCTTGTAGCGCAGCGCCACGCCGAGTTCCTCGCAGCGTGCCTGCAGGATGTTCAGCAGCCGCATCCGGCCGATGCCGCAGAAGCCGTGGCCGCCGGAGCGCATGGTGCGCCCCTTGAAGTGGACGTCGATGTCGTCCCAGTGGTTGAAAGCGTCGAGGATCTGGCCTGCCGTCTTCGCGTCGGCGCGCTTCAACGCCCCGAGCGTCTGGTCGGAGAACACCACGCCCCAGCCGAAGGTGTCGGTCGGCGCATTGCGCTCGATCACCGTCACCTCGTGGCGCGGATCCTGCTGCTTCATCAGCAGCGCGAAGTACAGGCCAGCCGGGCCGCCGCCGATGCAGGTGATGCGCATGCCGCTGTCTCCGTGGGTATGGTCTGACTTTAGGGTTTGATATTTGAAGTGTCAAGCATCTATACTGGCGCCATCATGAGCCGACTCTGGGACATCTCGCCCGTGCTGGGCCCGGCCACGCCACCCTTCCCCGGCGACCAGGCCTACGAGCAGCGCTGGACGGCGCGCATCGGCCCCGGCTGCCCGGTCAACCTGTCGGCGCTGACCCTCTCGCCGCACCTGGGCGCCCATGCCGACGCACCGCTGCACTACGCCGACGATGCACCGGCCATCGGCGCGGTGCCGCTGGAACCCTACCTCGGCCCGTGCCGCGTGATCCATGCGATCGGCTGCGGGCCGCTGGTAAAACCCGAGCACCTCGCCCACGCGCTGGCCGGCCTGCCCCCGCGCGTGCTGGTGCGCACCTGCGAGCGCGCGCCAACGGTGTGGTCGCACGACTTCTCGGCCTACGCGCCGGACACCATCGCGCTGCTCGCCTCGCGCGGCGTGACGCTGGTCGGCATCGACAGCCAATCGGTCGACCCGGCCACGAGCAAGACGCTGGACAGCCACCAGCTGCTCCTGAAGCACGACCTGCGGGTGCTGGAGAACCTCGCGCTCGACGAGGTGCCCGAGGGCGATTACGAACTCATCGCGCTGCCGCTCAAGCTCGCCCATGCCTGCGCGAGCCCGGTGCGCGCCATCCTCCGAGAACTCTGATGACCCTGACCCGACAGGACACCCAGGCGCTCGACGCGCAGGACCCGCTCGCCCCGCTGCGCCGCCAGTTCCAGCTGCCGGAGGGCGTGATCTACCTCGACGGCAATTCGCTCGGCGTGCTGCCGGCGGCGGCGCCTTCGCGCGTCGCGCAGGCCGTGCAGCAGGAGTGGGGCGAAGGCCTGATCCGCAGCTGGAACAGCGCGAACTGGGTGACGCTGCCCCAGCGCGTGGGCGACAAGATCGGCCGGCTGGTCGGCGCGCAGCCGGGCGAGACGCTGGCCGGCGAATCGACGTCGGTGAACCTCTACAAGGTGCTGGCTGCGGCGATCCTGCTCGTCAAGCAGCAAGGCGACGCCGCACGCCGCACGATCGTCTCCGAGCGCAGCAACTTCCCCACCGACCTCTACATCGCCGAGGGGCTGGCGCGGCAGCACGGCTTCGAGTTGAAGCTGGTGGAGCCCGACCAGATCGCCGCACACTGCAACGCCAGCCTCGCGGTGCTGATGCTCACCCACGTGAACTACCGCACCGGCCGCATGCACGACATGGCCGCACTCACGCAGGCCGCACATGGCGCCGGCGCGCTGACGATCTGGGACCTGGCCCACTCGGCCGGCGCGGTGCCGGTGGACCTGAACGGTGCCGATGCCGACTTCGCCATCGGCTGCGGCTACAAGTACCTCAACGGCGGCCCCGGGGCGCCGGCCTTCCTGTGGGCGCACCCGCGGCACCTGCACACCATGGAGCGCGAGGACCTGTGGCAGCCGCTGTCGGGCTGGTTCGGCCATGCCGCGCCGTTCGAGTTCACGCCGCAGTACCGTCCGGCCGGCGGCATCGCCCGTTTCGCCTGCGGCACGCCGCCGGTGCTGGGCCTGACCGCGCTGGAGACCGGCGTGGACACCGTGCTCGCCGCCGAACCGCTGGGCGGCATGGCGGCGCTGCGCCGCAAGTCGCTGGCGCTGACCGACCTCTTCATCCAGCTGGTCGAGGCACGTTGTGCCGGACAGGGCCTCTCGCTCGTCACGCCCACCGACCACGCGATCCGCGGCAGCCAGGTCAACCTCGCGCGCGCCGAGGGCGGCTACGCGATCGTGCAGGCGCTGATCGCGCGGGGGGTGATCGGCGACTTCCGCGCGGGCGACAAGACGCACCCTTCGGGCGCTCAGGACATCCTGCGCTTCGGCTTCACCCCGCTGTACACCAGCTTCACGGAGGTGTGGGACGCCGTCGAACACCTGCGCCAGGTGCTCGAATCCGGCGAGTGGAAAGAGGCGCGCTTCAACCAGAAGGCGGCGGTGACATGAGCTGTCCGTACCACTCCGAGCCGGGTTCCGCCGGCGAGCGCATCGTCGCCGACGAGGGCGCCAAGCTCGATTTCTCGCGCGACATGAGCTACGGCGACTACCTGCAGCTCGACGCCGTGCTCAACGCGCAGAAGCCGCTCTCGCCCGACCACAACGAGATGCTCTTCATCGTGCAGCACCAGACCAGCGAGCTGTGGATGAAGCTGATGCTGCACGAGCTGGAAGCCGCGGTGGGCTGCATCGCGAAAGACGAGCTCGGCAGCGCCTTCAAGATGCTGGCGCGCGTCAGCAAGATCATGGAGCAGCTGGTGCACGCCTGGGACGTGCTGGCCACGATGACGCCGCCGGAGTACTCGGCGATCCGGCCGTACCTCTCCAACAGCAGCGGCTTCCAGAGCTGGCAGTACCGCTGCATCGAGTTCATGCTGGGCAACAAGAACGCGGCGATGCTCAAGCCGCATGCGCACCGGCCCGACCTGCTGGCCAAGGTGGAGGCGGCCTGGCGCGCGCCCTCGCTGTATGACGAGTCGCTGCGCCTGCTGGCGCGCCGCGGCATCACCGTGCCGGCCAGCCATCTCGAGCGCGACTGGACCCAGCCCTACCCGGCCAGCGACGCCGTCGAGCAGGCCTGGCTCACCGTCTACCGCGACCCGAAGCAGCACTGGGACCTGTACCAGCTCGGCGAGGAGCTCACCGACCTGGAAGACGCCTTCCGGCTCTGGCGTTTCCGCCACGTCACCACGGTGGAGCGGGTGATCGGCTTCAAGCGCGGCACCGGCGGCACCAGCGGTGTCGGCTACCTGCGCAAGATGCTCGACACCATCCTCTTCCCCGAGATCTGGAAACTGCGAACCGACCTCTGAGGCCGGTTCGCAGCGGGCGTCAGAAGCTCTGCCAGTCGTCGCCGGCGGCCGGCACCGCGACGGGTTCGATCTTCTTCGGAGCGGCCGGCGGAACACTGGCGGGTTTGACCGGCGCGGCCTTCGGCGCCCTGGCGATCGGCGGCTTGGCCACCGGCTTCGGCGCGGGCGCCGCAGCGTAGGTCACCGTCGCGGGCGACTCGCCCTGCCCCAGCTTGAAGACGGCCACCGCCTGCACCAGCTGCTGCGCCTGCTGCTTCAGGCTCTCGGCCGCCGCCGCGCTCTGCTCCACCAGCGCGGCGTTCTGCTGCGTGGCCTGGTCCATCTGGGAGACCGCCTGGCCCACCTGCGCAACGCCCGAGCTCTGCTCGACGCTGGCCGAGCTGATCTCGGCCACGATGTCGCTGACGCGGCGGATCGAGTCGACGATCTCCTGCATCGTCTGCCCGGCGCGGTCGACCAGCGCGGTGCCGCGCTCGACGCGCTCCACGCTGGCGCCGATCAGCGCCTTGATCTCCTTGGCCGCCTCGGCGCTGCGCTGCGCGAGGCTGCGAACCTCGCCGGCCACCACCGCGAAGCCGCGGCCCTGCTCGCCGGCGCGCGCGGCTTCCACCGCGGCGTTCAGCGCCAGGATATTGGTCTGGAAGGCGATCCCGTCGATCACCGAGATGATGTCGGCGATCTTCTTGCTGCTGTCGTTGATGTCCTTCATGGTGGACACCACCTGGCCGACGACTTCGCCGCCTTCCACCGCCACGCTGGAGGCGCCCAGCGCGAGCTGGTTGGCCTGCTTGGCGTTGTCGGCGTTGTTGCGCACGGTGGAGCCGAGCTGGTCCATCGTCGCCGCAGTCTGCTGCAGCGCGCTGGCCTGGTGCTCGGTGCGGCTGGAAAGATCCTGGTTGCCCTGGGCGATCTGCGCGCTCGAGATGGCCACGTTCTCGGAACCCTGGCGCACCTTGCTCACCGCCTCGGCCAGGCCTCGCTGCATGGTGGCCAGCCGGGCCATCACGCTGGTGCTGTCGCCGGGGCGCACGCGGATGCGCGTGCTCAGGTCGCCCTCGGCCACGGCGCGCGCCACCTCGGCGGCCTCGCCGGGCTCGCCGCCGAGCTGGCCGATCAGGCGCCGCGTGATCAGCCACGACAGGCCGACGCCCAGCAGCAGCGTCACCGCCAGCAGCACGATCACCAGGGTGCGCGCCTGCTCGTAGACGCCATCGACGTGCTCGGCCGCCTGCTGGCCGCCGGCGAAGTTGTACTTGCTCAGGGCTTCTAGCGCGGAGACCGTCTCGTCGAAGGCCATGCTGGCCAGGCCGTCGCTGATGTCGGCGGCGTCCTGCTGCTGCTTGTCACGGCCGAGTTTGACGACCTTCTTCTGCGCCGCCTCGTAGCCCGACCAGCCGTTGCCGAGCGCCGCGAAGAGCGCTCGCTCCTCGTCGCTCTCGACCAGCGGCTCGTAGGCGGCCAGGGCCGCCGCCGCCGCCTTGGCGGCCGTGGCCATCTTCTCCTCGTACTCGGCGTGGTAGCTGGTGTCGGTGGCGCGGCTGTGCTTCATCTCGAAGTCGCGCGACTCGACCGCCGCGGCGCGCATCGCCGCGATGTGGCCGACGCCTTGCAGCCACTTCGCGTTCAGGGCGAGGGCCTCCTGGTCGACCTGGCGCAGCCCGAGCAGGGAGGCGCCGCCGATCACGGCGGTCAGCGCCAGCACCGTGAAGAAGGCGGCAAACAGCTGCTGGCCGACGCGCAGCCGCCCGAAGGCCGCGCCCAGGCTGGAGAGGATCTTCATGGGGAGTTCCGGCAGTTGATCGGAGATGCGACGGGCGCCTGCCTCACTTCTTGTGGCCGATGTAGCTGGCGCCGATGATCTTGCCGCTGCCGTCCTTGATCGGGTTGTAGCAGGCGTCGAAGGCGGTGCCGAGCACGTCGATCGGGCCGCAGTACTGCTGGCCCTTCGAGACCGCCTCGTAGGCCGCGTTGCGGGCCAGCTGCGTGCCGACGCCGCGCTTGCCTTCCGGCGTGAGCACGTTGGTGCTGACGCGCACGAACTCGTCGCCGCTCTTCACGAACACCGTGGCGGTGGCGTTGTGCGCCTTGCGCACGGCGTCCACCACGTCGTAGTTGTTGTTGATCTTGCGCTCGCCGAAGTACAGGCCGGGCACGTCCTTCTCGCCGGCCTTCTCGGTGCCCTCGAGCTTGGGGGCGCCGATCTTCGCCAGGCGGGCGTCGAGGTCGGCGATGGTGGCCTTCGGGTCGTAGGCGTGGGCGCCGGAGGCGCCGGCGAGCAGTGCAGCGGTGGCGAGGATGGCGGTGAACTTCATGGCGACTCCTGTCACGGGTGGGTTGCGGAAGAACATGGGATTCCCTTGTCCTTGTGGACCCGGCTATCGGCAGCGGGGGTGGCCGACTTGAGGTGCAACACGCCGATGCACCACATCGGGGCCCGAGGCCCGACCGATACAATCCGCCCCCCGATGAGCCTGTCCGACCGCCTTGCCGTCCTGCCCCAGTACCTGCTGCCCAAGCAGGCGCTGACCGCCTTCGCCGGGCGTGCCGCCTCATTCGCCGCCGGCGAGTGGACCACCTCGGCGATCCGCCGCTTCGTCGCGCGCTACGGCGTCGACATGAACGAGGCGGCCGATCCGGACATCGCGCATTACGCCACCTTCAATGACTTTTTCACGCGCGCGCTCCGTCCCGGTACGCGCCCGCTGGCCGATGCGCCCTGGCTGTGCCCGGTCGACGGCACGATCAGCCAGTTCGGCGCGATCGAGCGCGACCAGATCCTGCAGGCCAAGAGCCACCGCTACAGCACAGCGGCGCTGGTGGGCGGCGATGCGGCGCTGGCAGCGCGCTTCGAGGGCGGCCAGTTCGCCACGCTGTACCTCAGCCCGCGCGACTACCACCGCATCCACATGCCCTGCGCCGGCCGGCTGACGCGGATGATCCACGTGCCCGGCGCGCTGTTCTCGGTCAACCCGACCACGGCGCGCGGCGTGCCGGGGCTGTTCGCGCGCAACGAGCGCGTGGTCTGCGTGTTCGAATCGGCGCACGGCCCCTTCGTGCTGACACTGGTGGGCGCCACCATCGTCGGCAGCATGGCCACCGTGTGGCACGGCGTGGTCAACCCGCCGCGCCCGGGCACGCTGCGCGAGTGGAGCTACCCCGAACGCGGCGACGGCGCGGTCGCGCTGGCGCGCGGCGCCGAGATGGGCCGCTTCCTGCTCGGCTCGACGGTGGTGATGCTGTTCCCGAAGGACACGCTGCGCTTCAACCCCGAGTGGACCCCGGGCCGCGCCATCCGCATGGGCGAGGCGATGGGCTTGGCCAGAGCCGCCTGAACCGCCCCGGCTGCGTCGCGGTTCACGGCCGCTTGTCACGGTCGCACGGGGGTCGGCCCTGGAGGCACGCGGCCCGCGCTCAAGATTGGCGCGATCCTGCCGATCAGGTCTGAGCCCCGCTCCCAGAAGAATGACGCCCAGCCCGCCCTCGCCTCCCGGCGCCCCCGCCGCGCGACGCAAGCCGTTCCGGCTGCTGCGCTACTTCTCGCTGGTCAGCCTCGCCGGCCTGCTGGTGGCCACCGCGACGCTGCTGTGGGCTTACCGGTCCCTGGCCGAACATCACCTCGTCGACCACGAGACCCGCGCCAATGCCGAACTGACGCGCGCCTTCTCGAACGCCGTGTGGGCGCGCTACCGGGCCTTCGTCGCCGGCTCGGCCGGCATGACCCGCGAACAGCTGCTGGCCGACGCCTCGGTGGCGGAACTGCGCGCCGACGTGCTGACGAAGATGCGCGGGCTGTCGGTGGCCAAGGTCAAGATCTACAACCTCGAGGGCCTGACGGTCTTCTCGACCGACGAGAAGCAGATCGGCGAGGTCAAGCGCGGCAACGCCGGCTTCGCGCGGGCCCTGGCCGGGGAGGCCGTCGGCAGCATCACCCACCGCGACCAGTTCGACGCCTTCGAGGGCACGATCTCCAACCGCGACCTGATCGCCACCTACATCCCGATCCGCGGCGCGGCCGGCGCGCCGGTGGAAGGCGTGTTCGAGGTCTACTCCGACGTGACCGCGCTGCTCAAGGAACAGCGCGATGCGCAATGGCAGGTGGCCGCGCTGGTGCTGGTGCTGCTGAGCGGGCTGTACCTGTTCCTGCTCGGCACGGTGCGCAAGGCCGACCGCATCATCACCCGCCAGGAGCAGGAACGCGCCGAGCGCGAGGCACAGGTGCGCCATCAGGCCTACCACGATGCGCTGACCGGCCTGCCCAACCGCGCCTACTTCGCCGAGCGCCTGGGCGAGGCGATCTCGCTGGCCGGCCGCCACGGCCACGCCTGCGCGCTGATGTTCATCGACCTCGACCGCTTCAAGATCGTCAACGACAGCCTGGGCCACCAGGCTGGCGACGAGCTGCTGCGCGTCGTCGCCGCGCGCATCCGCGGCTGCCTGCGCGACAGCGACCTGCTGTTCCGCATGGGCGGCGACGAGTTCACCGTCATCCTGCCGCGCATCGCCGCACCGGAGGACGCCGCCTTCGTTGCGCGCCGCGTCATCGGCGCCGTCTCGGAGCCGGTCACGCTGCACGAGCACGAGATCAACGTCGGCGCCACCATCGGCATCGCCGTGCATCCGAGCGACGGCCTCACCGCCGATGCGCTGGTGAAGAACGCCGACGCCGCGATGTACAGCGCCAAGGAGGCCGGCCGCGGACGCCACGCCTTCTACAGCGGCGACATGAACGAGCGCGCCATGCGGCGCCTCGAGCTCGAGACGGCCCTGAAGAAGGGCTTCCGCGACGGCGAGTTCGCCCTGTACTACCAGCCCCGGCTGGCGGCGGGCAGCCGCCGCACCGTGGCGCTCGAGGCGCTGCTGCGCTGGGCACCGCCCGGCCGGCCGGTGGTGTCGCCGGGCGAGTTCATCCCGGTGCTCGAGGACATCGGCATGATGCCCATCGTCGGCGAGTGGGTGCTGCGCAGCGCCTGCACGCAGACTCAGCTGTGGCGCGACGAGGGCCTGCCGCCGCTGCGCGTGTCGGTCAACGTGTCGCCGGCGCAGTTCCAGAGCGCCAGCTTCGTCGCCATGGTCGAGCGCGTGCTGCGCGAGACCGGCGCCGACCCCTCGCTGATCGAGCTGGAGCTCACCGAGTCGACCCTGCTGGCCGACACCGACCAGGCCATCCGGACGCTGGCGGCGCTGAAGGTGCTGGGGCTGAGCGTGTCGATCGACGACTTCGGCACCGGTTTCTCGTCGCTGAACTACCTGCGCCACCTGGCGGTGGACTTCCTCAAGATCGACCGCAGCTTCGTCAGCGACATTGCCGGCAGTGCCCGCGATCGCGCCGTGGCCGGCGCCATCATCCAGCTCGCCGAGGCGCTGGGCATCGCCGTGGTGGCCGAGGGCGTGGAGACCGAGGCGCAGGCCCGGTTCTTCGCCGGCGCACACTGCGCCGAGCTGCAGGGCTACCTGTTCTGCCGGCCGATCCCCGCCGCGCAGATCCGCGGCTTCCTGGCGCAGCACGGCAACGACCTTGCCCCTGCCATGCCGGCATGAACACCCTGCCCGCCCTGGACCTGCGCGGCATCCGCGCCGGCGTCGCCGCGATGTACGACGGCGCCGACCGCGCCTCCGCGCAGCTGCGCGCCGCGCAGCTCGCCACCATCCTTCGGCTGACGCCCTTCGCCATGCTCGCCAACGTCGGCAGCGGCCTGGCCGTGCTGTGGGCGTTCGCGCCGTCCCCGCCGTCGGGCATGCTCCTGTGGTTCGCGGCACTGGCCGCCGTGGCGGCGCTGGCCACGCTGAACTGGTGGCGGCATCGTCACCGCCGGATCGAAACCGTCTCCTCCCGGGCCGCCCGCCGCGCCACGCGCAGCGCGGCGCTGCTGGCAGGCGTCTGGTCGGTCATGCCGCTGCTGTGGTTCCCGGGCGCCACCACCGCGCAGCAGATCCTCATCGCGACCCTCCTGACCGGCATGCTGGGCGCGGGCACCTTCATGCTCTCGACCATGCCAAGGGCGGCGATCGCCTACGCGGCGATCTACACGGGGGCCGCGCTGGGCGCGCTGATGCGTACCCACGACGGCGCGTTCGCGGGCGTGGCCGCGCTGATCGCCCTGTACTCGCCGATGGTGGTGCTGGGTGCGCTCGCGGCCTGGCGCAAGTCGGCTGCACTCATCGCCTCGCAGCATGAAGCGGTGCGGCAGGAACGCATGCTCTCGGTGCTGCTGCAGGACTTCGAGCAACACGCCGGTGAGGCGCTGTGGGAGACCGGCATGTCCGGCCACCTGCAGCACCTGTCGCCGCGCCTGGCCGAGCTGCTCGGCGTGACGGAGGACGACATCCGCTCGCAGCCGCTGCTGGCGCTGCTGGAGCGCCGCGCCGTCGAGGGCTTCGACGAACTGCAGCGCGCGCTGGATGCCGGCGCACCGTTCCGCGATCTGCCGATGGCGGTGCGCCGCGACGACGGCGTGCGCCACCTCGCCTTCAACGGCAAGCGGCTGCTCGACGAGCGCGGCCGCACGCTCGGCTGGCGCGGCGTGATCGCCGACGTCACCGACAAGGTGGCCGGGGAGCGCCAGCTGCGCCAGCTCGCCCACACCGATTCGCTCACCGGCCTGGCCAACCGCTTCATGCTGCGCGACGCACTGGCCGCCGCGCTGCGCCAGAAGCGGCCCGGTGCGCTGCTGATGGTCGACCTCGACCACTTCAAGGTCGTCAACGACAGCCTCGGCCACAGCGCCGGCGACGAGCTGCTCAAGTGCATCGCCCAGCGGCTGCGCGACAGCCTGCGCGCCGGCGACATGGTGGCGCGGCTCGGCGGCGACGAGTTCGCCGTGGTGATGACGCATTCCGGCGAAGCGCAGGAAGCCGCCGCGCTGGCCGACCGGCTGATCGACGCGCTGCAGTGGCCCATCGACGTGCAGGGCCGCCACCTGCGCGTGGGCGCCAGCGTGGGCATCGCGCTGTTCGACGCCGTCGAGACCGGCGTCGACGACATCCTCGTGCAGGCCGACACCGCGCTCTATGCGGCCAAGGAGAGCGGCCGCGGCCGCCACGCCTTCTACACGCCGGCGATGGGCGAGCACAGCCGCCGCCGCGTGGCGGTGGAGGAAGGCCTGCGCCACGCCGTGCTGCACGAGCAGCTCTCGCTGCACTGGCAGCCGAAGGTGGATATCGAGCGCTGGACCATCGTCGGCGCCGAGGCGCTGATGCGCTGGGATCACCCGGTGCTCGGCCGCGTCAACCCGGCGGAGTTCATCCCCATCGCCGAGCAGACCGGCCTCATCGACGACCTCGGCCGCTGGGCGCTGCACGAGGCCTGCCGTGTCGCCGCCGGACCGCTGGACGGGGTGTGCATCTCGGTCAACCTGTCACCGGCGCAGCTGCGCGACGCACGCTTCGTCAACCACGTGCGCGATGCGCTGCGCGAGTCGGGCCTCAACCCGGCCATGCTGGAACTGGAGATCACCGAATCGGTGCTGATGGAAGACGTGCACGGCGCGCTCGACCAGTTGCATGCGCTGCGCGGCCTGGGCGTGCGCGTCGCGCTGGACGACTTCGGCGTCGGCTATTCGTCGCTGGCCTACCTGCGCCGCTTCCCCTTCGACACGCTGAAGATCGACCGCGAGTTCGTCAACGAGGTGCTGCTGCAGAAGGACGCGCGGGCGATCGTCCGGATGATTGCGCAACTCGCCAGCACGCTGGGCATGCGCACGGTGTGCGAAGGCGTGGAGACGGCGCAGCAGCTGGCGGTGGTGGCCAAGGCCGGCTGCCACGAGGTGCAGGGCTACCTGGTGTCGCCGCCCAAGCCGCTGATCGAGCTGCAGAAGTTCCGCGCAGCGTGGCAGCCCCACGCCCCGGAGATGAACACCCTTCACTGAGGCCGCAGGCCCAGCATCTCGCGTGCGTCGGCCGGGCTCGCCACCCCGCGGCCGGCACGGGCCGCACAGCCGGCCAGCGCTTCGATCAGCGCGCCGTTGCCCGGCGCACGCTCACCGCCGGGCAGGTAGAAGGTGTCCTCCAGACCGCTGCGCAGCATGCCGCCGAGCTCGGCGGTGCGCTGGTGCACCGGCCAGATCTCGGCGCGGCCGATCAGCGTGGTCTGCCAGACGCTGCCGGGCTTCACCCAGCGCGGCAGCAGCGCCAGCAGGTCGGCGTCGCAGGGCATGCCGGAGGCCACGCCCATCACGAAGTTGTACTCGGGCGTGCCCATGGCCGGCTTGAGCATGCCGGCGTCGATGTACATGCCCACCGAGCGCACGATGCCGACGTCGAAGCATTCGAACTCCGGGTGCGTGCCGCACTCGGCCATCACGTCGAGGAACTGCTGCACCTTGGGCACGGGGTTGTCGAACACCATCGGGGGCCAGGCCCACTGGCCGTCCGACTTGATCTTCAGGTAATTGAGGCTGCCGGCGTTGCAGGCGGCGATCTCCGGCTTCACGCGGCGGATGCAGGCGGCGGGGCCGGAGATGTCCTTGCCGATCACGCCGGTGGTGAGGTTGACGATCACGCCCGGGCAGGCCTCGCGGATCGCATTCACCACCGCTTCGGCGACATCCGGATCCCAGCTCGGCAGGTGGCCCATGCCCGGCTCCTGCGCGCGCAGGTGCACGTGCATGATGGACGCACCGGCGTTGAAGGCGTCGCGCGCCTCGGCGGCCATCTGCGCCGGCGTGACCGGCACCGGATGCTGCTTCGGGTCGGTGAGCACGCCGGTCAGCGCGCAGGTGATGATGGCCTTGTCCATGCTCAGGGGATCTCCAGTTCGACGAGCAAGGCACCGGCAGCCACCTGGCGACCTTCGCTCACCGCCACGCGGGCCACCTGCCCGGCGGCGCCGGCGCTGACCCACATCTCCATCTTCATCGCCTCGATGCAGGCCAGCGGCTGGCCGGCCTCGACGGCATCGCCGGCCTTCACCGCGAGCTTCGCGACGACGCCGGCCACCGGCGCGAGCGCGCGGCGCGGATCACGCGCATCGGCGACCCGCGGCAGCACCGAAGGCTCGGTGAAGACGAAGCCATGCGCGTCGCGCGCAAGGTGCAACTCGTCGCCGCACCAGCGGGCCACGACGCTGCGCTGCACGCCCTGCCACTCGTAGCGCAGCGAGGCCTCGCCGGCGTCGATCAGCCGGATGGCATGCGACGCCCCCGAGAGCGCCACCTGCACGCGGCCGCCCTCGCCCGGGCGCACGCGCAGCGACACGCGCTGCTCGCCGCAGGCGAGCGCGAGGTCGTACGCCGCCACGCTGTCCGGCCGATGCGGCGTGCCGTCGCGCAGCGCGAAGGCCGAAGCGGCCAGGCACCAGTCTTCGTCGCCGGGAGCGGGTGCCTGGTTCAATGCGTCGCCGCCCGCTTGCGCGGCATCGAGCCAGGCGGTGGTGGTCTCGCCGCGGCGGAAGGTCGGGTGGTCCAGCAGGTCGTGCAGATAGCGCGCGTTGTTCTTGAGGCCCAGCAAGGGCGTGGCCGCCAGCGCCGCGCGCAGGCGGCGGAGGGCGTCGTCGCGATCACGGCCGTGGGCGATCAGCTTGGCCACCATCGCGTCGTAGAACGGGCTCACCGTGCCGCCCTCGGCGATGCCGTGGTCGATGCGCACGCCGGGCTGCAGCGCTGACTGCGGCCGCCAGTGCAGCACGGTGCCGGTCTGCGGCGCGAAGCCGGCATAAGGATCCTCGGCATACAGCCGCACCTCGATCGCATGGCCGTGCATCGCCACCTGCTCCTGCGCCAGGGGCAGCGGCTCGCCGGCCGCCACGCGCAGCTGCCACTCGACGAGGTCCAGCCCGGTCACGCACTCGGTCACCGGGTGCTCCACCTGCAGCCGCGTATTCATCTCGAGGAAGAAGTGGCGGCCAGCCTGGTCGAGCATGAACTCCACCGTGCCCGCGCCCACGTAGCCCACCGCCCGCGCCGCGGCGACCGCATCGCGTCCCATCGCCTCGCGCAGCGCCGGCGACACCACCGGCGAGGGCGATTCCTCGATCACCTTCTGGCGCCGGCGCTGCGCGCTGCAGTCTCGCTCGCCGAGGTGGATGACGTGGCCCTGGGTGTCGGCGAAGACCTGGATCTCGATGTGGCGACCATGCTCGATCAGCCGCTCCAGCATCAGCGCATCGTCGCGGAAGGCGCTGCGCGCTTCCCGGCGCGCGCCGGCGATGGCCTCGTCGAGTTCGGCTTCGGCGCGCACCAGGCGCATGCCGCGGCCACCACCGCCGGCCACCGCCTTGACCAGCAGCGGGAAGCCGAGCTTCAGCGCTTCGGTGCGCAGCGTGGCGTCGTCGGGTGCGTCGCCGAGATATCCCGGTGCGCAGGGCACGCCGGCGTCGTGCATGCGGCGTTTGGCCTGCGCCTTGTCGCCCATCGCGCGGATCGCCTCCGGCGGCGGGCCGATGAACACCAGGCCGGCATCGAGGCAGGCCTGCGCGAAGGTGGCGCTCTCGCTGAGGAAGCCGTAGCCGGGATGGAAGGCCTGCGCGCCGCTGCGCCGCGCGGCGTCGAGGATCGCCACCGCGTTGAGGTAGGACTCGGCCGCGGGCGACGCGCCGAGGTGCACTGCGGCGTCGGCCTGCCGGACGTGCGGCGCATCCGCATCGGCATCGCTGAACACCGCCACCGTGCGGTAGCCGAGTGCACGCGCGGTGCGGATCACGCGGCAGGCGATCTCGCCGCGGTTGGCAATGAGGATGGTTTCGAACGTCACTGCGGCATCCAGTTCGCCTTGCGCTTCTGCAGGAAAGCGGTCTGGCCTTCCGTGCCCTCGGGCGACAGCGCCGCGCGCGAGAACACCTCCGCCGCTTCCTGGATCAACGAGGCCGCGCTGTGCAGCCTCGCCTTGGCGATCAGCGCCTTGGTGGCGGCGACGGCCTGCGGCGCGTTCTGCAGGATCTCGTGCAGCGTGCGTGCGAGCGCCAAGTCGAGCGACGCATCGGGATGCAGCTCGTGCACCAGCCCGATCTCGAGCGCGCGCTTCGCATCGATGCGCCCGCCGGTCACCGCCAGGCGGCGCGCCTGCGAGTAGCCCAGCCGCTCGACCAGGTAGGGCGCGATCTGCGCCGGCACCACGCCCAGCGAGGTCTCGGGCAGGCGGAAAACGGCGCTCTCACCCGCCAGCGTGACGTCGGCCACGCAGGCCAGGCCGAAGCCACCGCCCATCACCGTGCCCTCGGCCACCGCCACCATGGCACGGCCGCTGCGGCCGAAGTCGGCGCAGAGCTCGCCGAACTGCGCATTCAGTTCGGCCACGGCGTTCGGATTGGTGGCGAGCTTCATGCGCGCGGTGGCCATCTCCGAGATGTCTGCACCGGCGCTGAAGTGCCCGCCTGCACCGCGCAGCACGATCACGCGCACGCCCTCGTCGCGCTCGGCCTCGGCCAGTGCCTCGCGCAGCGCCAGCACCAGCGCCATGTTCATCGCGTTGCGCACCTGCGGCCGGTTGAGGCTCAGGTGCAGCACGGCGCCTTCGCGGCGCTGCAGCACGACGGCTTCGCTCACTTGCTCACCTTCGGCAAGGTGCCCTCGAGCTTGCAGATGATGCCCAGCATCACCTCGTCGGCACCGCCGCCGATCGACACGAGGCGGCTGTCGCGATAGGCCTGCGAGATGGGGTTGTCCCAGGTGAATCCCATGCCGCCCCAGTACTGCAGGCAGGAATCGGCCACCTCGCGCGAGAGGCGGCCGCACTTGAGCTTGGCCATCGAGGCGAGCTTGGTCACGTCCTTGCCGCCGACGTACATCTCCACCGCACGGTAGGTCAGCGCGCGCAGCGCCTCCACCTCGGTGCGCAGCTCGGCGAGGCGGAAGTGCACCACCTGGTTGTCGAGGATGCTCTTGCCGAAGGCCTGGCGCTGGCGCGTGTACTCGATGGTCTGGTCGATCAGCCGGTCCAGGCTGCGCAGCGAACTGGCCGCACCCCACAGCCGCTCTTCCTGGAACTGCAGCATCTGGAAGGTGAAGCCCATGCCCTCCTGGCCGATCAGGTGGCGCTGCGGCACGCGCACGTTGTCGAAGAAGAGTTGCGCCGTGTCCGACGCGTCCATGCCGATCTTGCGGATCTTCTGCTTCGTGATGCCCGGTGCATCCATCGGCACCACGATCAGGCTCTTGTTGCGGTGCGGGCCGCCTTGATCGGACGTGTTGGCCAGCAGGCAGCACCAGTCGGCCTTCAACCCGTTGGTGATCCACATCTTCGAGCCGTTGATGACGTAGTCGCCGCCCTCCTTGCGCGCCGTGGTCTTCACCGCCGCCACGTCGGAGCCCCCGCTGGCCTCGCTGACGCCCAGGCAGGCCACGTAGTCGCCGGCGATGGTGGGAGCAAGGAACTCGCGCTTGAGCTCCTCGGAGCCGAAGCGTGCCAGCGCCGGCGTGGCCATGTCGGTCTGCACGCCGATGGCCATCGGCACGCCGCCGCAGTTGGCCTCGCCCAGCGCCTCGGCCATCACCATCGAGTAGCTGAAGTCCAGCCCCATGCCGCCGTATTCGGTCGGGTACTTGATGCCCAGCAGCCCGAGATCGCCGAGCTTCTTGAAGAGGGCGTGGCTGGGAAACTCCTGCGCGGCCTCCCATTCGGCGACGAAAGGGTTGATCTCCTTGACGCAGAACCTGCGCACCGTGTCGGCGATCTGCTCGTGCTCGGGGGTGAACTTCATCGCGAACCTCCTGCTTCAGAAACGGGCGACGCCGAAGGTGTTGGGGCGCAGCGAGCGCGCGTCGGCCTCGGCGGCGAGATCGAGGCACAGGCCGAGGATGCGGCGCGTGTCGCGCGGGTCGATGATGCCGTCGTCCCACAGCCGCGCGGTGCCGAACAGGGCCGTCGATTCCTTGTCGAGCCGGGCCTTGAGCGCATCGCTCATCGCCTTCAGCGCCTCGTCGTTGACCGGCTGGCCGGCGCGTTCGAGCTTGCCGCGGTTGACGATGTCCATCACCTTGGCCGCCTGCGCACCGCCCATCACCGCGGTGCGCGCCGAGGGCCAGGCGAAGATGAAGCGCGGGTCGAAGCCGCGCCCGCACATGCCGTAGTTGCCGGCGCCGTAGCTGCCGCCGAGCACGACGGTGAACTTCGGCACCCGGGCATTGGCCACCGCCTGGATCATCTTCGAGCCGTGCTTGATCGCACCCCCACGTTCGGCCGCGGACCCGACCATGTACCCGGTGGTGTTCTGCAGGAAGACGAGTGCGGTGCCGCTCTGATCGGCCAGCTGCATGAACTGCGCGGCCTTGGTCGAGCCTTCGGGCTGGATCGGGCCGTTGTTGCCGATCACGGCCACGGCATGGCCATGCAGGCGGGCGTGGCCGCACACCGTCTCGCTGCCGTAACCGGGCTTGAACTCGAGGAAGTCGCTGCCGTCGACCAGCCGGGCGATCGCCTCGCGCACGTCGTAGGGCTCACGCTCGTCGGCCGGCACCACGCCCAGCAGTTCCTCGCGGTCGAAGCGCGGCTCGTCGAACGAGCGGGCCTCGGCGGCCGCGTCCCACGGCAGCTTGTCCATCAGCTCGCGCGTCAGCGCGATCGCGTGGGCGTCGTTCTCGGTGAGGTATTCGCCCAGTCCGGTGACCTCGGCGTGCGTGACCGCGCCGCCGAGTTCCTCGTCGGTGGCGTCCTCGCCGATCGCGGCCTTCACCAGCGGCGGGCCGGCCAGGTAGATGCTGCTGCGCCCGCGCACCAGCACCACGTAGTCCGACAGGCCCGGCAGGTAGGCGCCGCCAGCCGTGGACGATCCGTGCACGACAGCAATCTGCGGAATGCCCGCCGCCGACAGCCGTGCCTGGTTGGCGAAGCTGCGCCCGCCGTCGACGAAGATCTCCGCCTGGTACATCAGGTTGGCACCGCCCGACTCCACGAGGTAGATCAGCGGCAGCCTGTTCTCGCGCGCGATCTCCTGCGCGCGCAACGCCTTCTTCAGGCCCATGGGCGCGACGGTGCCGCCCTTCACGCCACTGTCGCTGGCCGAGATCAGCACGCGCTTGCCGGCCACCGTGCCGATGCCGACGATGCTGCCGCCGCCGAGCACGGCCTTCTTGCCGTCGTCGTCGTGCATTCCCAGGCCGGCCAACCGGCTGAGCTCGAGGAAGCCGGAGCCACGGTCGAGCAGCCGCGCCACACGTTCGCGCGGCAGCAGCTGACCACGCTGCTCGAAGCGCTCGCGCTTCGATTCGCTCTCCGCGATCACCAGGCCTTCGAGCCGCTGCACCTCGGCCAGGCGCTCGCCCATGCGCTGCGCGTTGGACGCGAAGGCCGCACTCCCCGTGTCCAGCCGCGACCCCAGCACCGGCATCAGGCACCGCCTTTCAGCACCTCGGGCACCACCGCGCGGTGGAAGCCGTCGAAGGGCTGCGACCGGTCGTGGTCGAGGTCGGGGAACAGCGGGCTGCCCAGCGGCGCGCCGCCGTCGATGGCCAGCGTGACGCCGGTGATGAAGGCCGCGCCCGGGCTGAGCAGGAAGCAGATCGCCGCGCTGACCTCGGCCTCCACGCCCAGGCGGCGCAGCGGCACGTGCTTCCTCAGCTTCGGGATGATCGATCGTGTCATGCCGCCGTAGGTGTCCATGCCGCTGGAGGCGATCCAGCCGGGCGCCACCGCGTTGACTCGCACGCCGGCATGCGCCCATTCGAAGGCGGCGGTCATCGTCAGGTTCGACATGCCGGCGCGTGCCGCGCCGCTGTGGCCCATGCCGGGCATGCCGTTACGGAAATCGGCCGTCATGTTGACGATGGCGCCGCCGTTCGCCTGCATGGACTGCAGGAACACCTCGCGCATCATCAGGAAGCCGCCGGTGAGGTTGTTGGCCACCACCGCGTCGAAACCGCGCTTGCTGATCGCCATCAGCGGCGCCGGAAACTGGCCACCGGCGTTGTTGACCAGGCCGTGGATCGCACCGTGCTGCTTCACGACCTCGGCCACGTTCGCCTTCACCGCCTCTTCGTCGCGGATGTCGAAGGCACGCGGGATGGCCCGGCCGCCGTCTTCGGCGATCTCGGCAGCGACGCGATCGAGCTTCTCGGCCGTGCGCCCGCTGATCACCACGGTGGCGCCCAGCGCGGCGAGCTCGTGCGCCACGCAGCGCCCGATGCCGCTGCCGCCGCCGGTGACCCAGTGCAGCTGGCCGGCGAACAGGCCGGGCCGCAGCACGCTGGCATAGCGCGATGGAGCATTCATGGCGGCACAGGTTACGTTAACGTCATCGGATTCGCGTATAGGTGATTACACGGTGCCATGCGTCAGGCCAGCGGCCTAGCATGCCGGGCATCTGCACCGAAGCCGGAGATCCGATGACCCTGGACGAATGCACCGCCGCCATCCGCGGCAAGGTCGGAGACGACAGCGGCCTGAACGCCACGCTCAAGTTCGACTGCGGCGAGGCGGGCACGATCTACGTCGATGGCAAGGCCATCCCGAACCGCGTGGACAACAGCGGGCACGAGGCCGATTGCACGGTGGGCATCACGCTGGACAACCTCGCCGCCATGCTGCGCGGCGAGCTGGAGCCCGCCACCGGCTTCATGACCGGCAAGCTCAAGGTGGCCGGCGACATGAGCGTGGCGCTGCGCATGCAACGGGTGGTCTGAACTTGGCGAAGGACACCTCGGCACGCGACTTCCTCGCCTCGCACCGCGACGAGGCGAGCACCGAGCTGTTCGGCATCACCGAGCTGTGCCGCGAGTTCGGCATCACGCTGCGTGCGCTGCGCTTCTACGAGGACAAGGGCCTGCTCGCGCCGCGACGCATCAACGGCACGCGCGTCTACACCCGGCGCGACCGGGCGCGGCTGACGCTGATCCTGCGGGCCAAGGCGATCGGCTCGTCTCTTTCCGAGATCAAGCACTACCTCGACCTCTACGGCGACCACGGCGAGGGTCGCGCCCAGCAGCTGAACTTCGTGATCACGCGCACCGACGCGGCGATCGCCGAGCTGGAAGCCAGGCGCGCCCACATCGACGCCACGCTGGCCGAGCTGCGCCTGATCAACCAGACCTGCCGCGCGCAGCTCGACGCGCGCAAGCGCGGCGCGAAGACCGCGGCCTGAGGAGCCCTGCATGGCCATCGCCAACTTCCCTTCCGCCTGGATGAGCGACGAGCACCGCGCGCTGGAGGATGCGGCGCGGCGCTTCTTCACCGAGCGCTGGGTGCCGCAGGCGGCGGCCTGGCGCGAAGCCGGCCGGCTGCCCCATGAAGCCTGGCGCGAGGCCGGCGCCCAGGGCCTGCTGTGCGCCGCCATGCCGGAAGCCTATGGCGGTGGCGGTGGCGACTTCGCGCACGATGCCGTGATCCTGATGGAAGCGGCGCGCGCCAACCTCAGCGGCTTCGGCGGCGGGCTGCATTCCGGGATCGTCGCGCCCTACATCCTCCACTACGGCAGCGAAGCGCAGAAGCAGCGCTGGCTGCCGAAGATGGCCCGCGGCGAGTTCATCAGCGCCATCGCGATGACCGAACCGGGCACCGGCTCCGACCTGCAGGCGATCCGCACGTCGGCCCGGCGTGACGGCGACCACTACGTGCTCAATGGCCAGAAGACCTTCATCACCAACGGCGGCAACGCCAACCTGATCATCGTGGCCTGCCGCACGGGGGGCGAGGGTTCCAAGGGCATGTCGCTGCTGGTCGTCGAGACCGACCACGCGCCCGGCTTCCGCCGCGGCCGCCTGCTCGACAAGATCGGCATGAAGGCGCAGGACACCGCCGAGCTGTTCTTCGACGACGTGCGCGTGCCGGTAGACAACCTGCTCGGCGCCGCCGAGGGCCAGGGCTTCATCCAGCTGATGCAGCAGTTGCCGCAGGAGCGGCTGATCGTGGCGCTCGGCGGCATCGCGGCGATGGAGCGCGCGCTGGCCGAGACGCTGGCCTACGTGAAGGAGCGCCGCGCCTTCGGCCGTGCGATCTGGGAGTTCCAGAACACCCGCTTCAAGCTCGCCGAGGTGCAGGCCACGGTGCTGGCGGCGCGCGCGATGGTCGACGCCGCGATGGTGTCGCACCTGAAGGGCGAACTCGGCGTGGAGCGCGCCGCGCTGCTGAAATACTGGGTCACCGAGCAGCAAGGCCGGGTGATGGACGAATGCCTGCAGCTCTTCGGTGGCTACGGCTACATGAGCGAGTACCCGATCGCGGAGATGTACACCGATGCGCGCGTGCAGCGCATCTACGGCGGCACCAACGAGATCATGAAGGAACTGGCGGCGCGCTTCATGTGAAGCGCGCGCCGGCGCGGCATCAGCCGGCCAGCGCCAGCAGCTTGCGCAGTTCGCCCTGCACCAGGGCCGGATAACCGGCCGTGCCCCAGCGGGCGTCGTCGACCAGCGCCTGCAGGCTGGCACGCACGCGGGGCTTGTCGCGCCACTCCTGCGCGAGGCGGTTGGCCACGTGCGGGTATTTCTCGCACAGCGCCTTCGGGCGCGCCTCCAGCGCGAAGGCGATCAGCCAGTCGATCGTCGAGCCGGCGAGCATGCGCTCGGTGGCGGCCGGCTTGTGCAGTTTCTCCCGGCCGAAATTGATCGACAGCGGATCGTGGTCGATCTTGTCGTCGACCGGGGCCGCGGGCGAAGCGGCCGGCGTGATCGGTGTCGGATCGAAGTCGATCGAGCCCGAAGGGCGGAAGGCGAGGCTGTTGGCGTTCGACATGGCCGCGCAGTCTAGAAGCTGCCGCGGGTCTGCGCACATGCGAGTGGCACGCGACCGTGCGGCGCTTCACGCGACGGCGCGCCCCGTCAGCGTCGTGTGCTCAGCCAGATGCCCGGCAGGATGAGCGCAGCCCCTACAGCGTGGTAGATGTGCACAGATTCACCGAGCACCGCCCAGCCGACGCCGGCGCTGTACAGCGGCCCGAGGTACAGCACCACCGACACGCGCGCCGCGCCGAGTGCCCGCTGCATGAACGAATAGGCCGCGTAGGCGGCCGCACCGGGAATCAAGGCTGCCGCCAGCACCAGCCCGACGCTGCGCCAGGACAGTTCGCTGCCCAGCCAGAACATCGCCTCCCAGGCGGTGAAGGGCAGCAGCACGACCACGCCACCGAGGGAGATCAAGGTCAGACGCGCCAGCGGCGAAAAGGCCGAGGGCCAGGCGCGCAGCAGCAGCGAGTAGGCCGTCCAGCAGATCACGGCCACCGAGATCCAGAGATCGCCCGGGTTGAGCGTGAGTTCGCCGAGCGCGCTCCACTGCCCGCGCAGGATCACGTGCAGCACGCCGGCCAGCGCCAGCCCCACGCCCAGCGCCTGGGCAATGCCGAAGCGCTCGCGCAGCCACAGCGCCGAGGCCAGCGCGATCAGCACCGGCGAGGCGGCGTACAGCAGCCCGATGTTCACCGCCGCGGTGCTGCGCCCGCCGATGTAGACGAAGGCGCCGCACACCCACATGCCCAGCGCGCCGAGCACGAGGAAGTGGCCGGCCTCGGCACGCACCAGCTGGCGCTTCTCGGCGATCTCGGGGTGGCAGAAGGCCAGCAGCACCAGCGCAGCCACCGTCCAGCGCCCGAGCGCCAGCATGTGCGGCGCGATCACGCCCGGCGCCCAGCGGGCCACGAGGTAGTTGACGCTCCACAGCGCCGGGGCGACGAACAGCAGCACGCGCGCGAGCATCAGCTCGCGCGGCGTCGGCCCGGACGGTGAGCCGGGCAAGCTCAGAACGCTGCCGCCAGGCCGTCGCGGCGCGGATCGCTGGCGGCCACGTAGCCTTCCACCGCCGGGTCGCCGAGCCGCCAGATGAACTGGCCGGCGCCGAAGTCCTGGTAGCTGTCCTGGAAGGATTCGACCTGGTGGCCGAGCGCACGCAGGCCCTCGCGCGTGGCCGCCGGCATGGTCGCCTCGACATTGATCGACAGGCCGTGGTTGAAGCGCCAGCGCGGCGCGTCGCAGGCCGCCTGCGGCTCCTGGTGGAAGTCGAGCATGCGCACCAGCGTCTGCAGGTGACCCTGCGGCTGCATGTTGCCGCCCATCACGCCGAAGCTCATCTGCGGTGCGCCGTCCTTCGTGAGGAAGGCCGGGATGATGGTGTGGAAGGGCCGCTTGCCCGGCGCCACGAGGTTCGGGCTGCCCTCGCGCAGGCTGAAGCCATGGCCGCGGTTCTGCAGCGAGACGCCGTAGCCCGGCACCACCACGCCCGAGCCGAAGCCCATGTAGTTGCTCTGGATGAAGCTGACCATCATGCCGCTCTCGTCGGCGGCGGTCAGGTAGATGGTGCCGCCCTTGACCGGGTTGCCGGCGCCGAAGTCCTGCGCACGCTTCGGGTCGATCAGCTTCGCGCGCTGGAAGAGGTACTCGTCGTCGAGCATCTGCGCGGGCGTCACCGTCATCGTGCGGGCGTCCGACACGTAGCGGTAGGTGTCGGCGAAGGCGAGCTTCATCGCCTCGATCTGCAGGTGCTGGGCCTGCACGCTGTCGGCCTTCAGGCCCGTCAGGTCGAAGTGCGAGAGGATGCCCAGCGCGATCAGCGCGGCGATGCCCTGCCCGTTCGGCGGGATCTCGTGCAGGCGGTGGCCGGCGTAGTCCTTGCCGATCGGATCGACCCATTCGGGCCGGTAGGCGGCGAGGTCGGCCGCGGTCAGCGCGCCGCCGTGCGCCTTCGCGTGCGCCTCGATGGCCTGCGCCACCTCGCCGCGGTAGAAGGCCTCGCCGTAGGTCTCGGCGATCAGCTTCAGCGTGCGCGCCGCCGCCGGGAAGCGGAACAGCTCGCCGACCTCGGGGGCGCGCCCCTTGGGCATGAAGGTGTCGGCGAAGCCGGGCTGATCGGTGAGCTCCGGCAGCGCCGCGGCCATCGCCCACTTCTGCCGCACCACCCAGGGCACGGCATAGCCGCGCTCGGCGATCTCGATCGCGGGCTCGAGCAGGTCGGCGAAGGCGAGCTTGCCGAAGCGCTCCGACAGCGCCACCCACGAGGCCACCGCGCCCGGCACGGTGACGCTGTCCCAGCCGCGCTTGGCCGGCGCGCGCGCATCGTCGCCGTACTTGCCGCGAAAGTACTCTGGCTTCCAGCCCTGCGGCGCCGTGCCGCTGGCGTTCAGGCCGTGCAGCTGCCGGCCGTCCCACAGGATCGCGAAGGCGTCCGAGCCCAGACCGTTGCTGCAGGGCTCGACGATGGTCATCGCCGCGGCCGCGGCGATCGCCGCATCGACGGCATTGCCGCCCTTCCAGAGCATGCGCAGCCCGGCCTGCGCGGCATAGGGGTGCGAGGTCGAGACGACGTTGCGGCCGAACACCGGCACGCGCTGGCTGGGATAACCGGCGCGCCAGTCGAAGGTAGAGGTCATCGTGAAGTCTCCGTGTGATTCGTGTCGGCGGCGGCCTGCGCCTCCCTGTGCAGGCGGCGCACGCCCAGCCAGACGCCCAGCGCGATCAGCGGGATGGCCACCGCCACCGCCACGTCGGGCGAAACGTTCCAGCCGGCCGACTTGGCGCCCTTGGCGGCATAGCCCACCAGGCCCGCGCCGTAGTAGGTGACCGCGGCCACCGAGAAGCCTTCCACCGCGCTCTGCAGCAGCAGCTGGGCCTTCTGGCGGCGGTTCATCGCGTCGAGCAGCTCGCGGCTGCTCTGCTGCTGCTCGATCTCCACCCGCGTGCGCAGCAGGTTGGAGACGCGCGAGATGCGCTCCGACAGCGCCTGCAGTCGCCGGCCCGCCCAGGCGCAGGTCTGCATAGCCGGCAGCAGGCGGCGGTCCATGAACTCGCGCAGGGTCTGCAGGTTGTGCACGCGCTCCTCGCGCAGTTCGTCGATGCGCCGCTGCACCAGCTCGAAGTAGGCGGCGCTGGCGGAGAAGCGGGCGTGGGTGCGGGCGTACAGTCCCTCGACGCGCGCGGCCAGCTGCGTCAGCTGGCGCAGCAGCTCGGGCTCGTCGTCGGGGTTGGCGGTGCGGATGCGCTCGGCCACCTCGGCCAGGTCACGCTCGGCATTGGCCAGCGCCCCGCCCACCTCGCGCGCCACCGGCAGGCCGAGCAGCGCCATCATGCGGTAGGTCTCGATCTCCTGCAGCCGCTGCACCAGGCGGCCGAGGCGCCGCGGCGTCATGTCGCCGGCCACCACGATCCAGCGCGCAAAGCCGTCGCCGTAGAGGCGGAAGTCGGTGTAGACGTCGGCCGAGCCGTCCATCACGCGTGCACCGACGAGGCTGTCGTCGTTGAGCATGGTGCGCACCAGCGGCGGCACCTCCTCGCGCGGCGTGATCGCCGGCTTGACGAGCACATGCAGGCCCACCAGCCATTGCCCCGGCAGCCCGGCGCGCCAGTCGGCCGGCAGGTCGTCGATGGGCAGCGGCGCGAAGCTCTCCGGCACCGACGCCAAGCGCTTCCACGCCGTGCAGGTGTGGAACTCGCCATGCTTCTCCCAGCGCAGGCGCAGCCCGCCGATGTCGGCGCTGAAGTGGCTGGCGCCTTCGGCCGGCACCGGCAGCTGGCGCGAACGCAGCAGCCCGGCGAGGTGTTCCCGTTCGGCGTCGCCGGCATTGCCCACCAGCGCCACGTGCGACAGCAGCAGCGGTGCGTTCAGCCGCTCGTAGGGCCGCGCGTGCACCTCGTGGTGCAGCGTCTCGCGCAAGGGGTGAACGGTCTGCATCTCTGACGACTCCTCCGGTGCCGGATGCTAGTCGATGCTCTCGCCGATGAAGCGCTGCACCTTCGGCGGCTCGGCGCCGAGGTGGAAGGCCAGGCGCCTCTCGCGCAGGCCGACGTCGGCGGCGGTGAAGCGCTCCAGCCGGCGCAGGTGCTCGACCCAGGTCTCGTCGAGGAAGTATTCGATGTAGCGGCCGGGCGTGGTCGGGTCGCGGAACAATCCCCACGACAACGCCCCCTGGCGCAGCCGCGCCTGCCGCGTCTGCTCCATCACGGCCATGAAGTCGTCGGCGCGCGTGGGGTCGATCAGGTATTCCACCGTCACCATCACCGGCCCCTCGTCGGGCAGCGGCTCGACCAGCGGCGCCGGCGCCGCGCTGCCGGGCCGGGCGGGGCTGAGGTCTTCGTCCGCGCCGCCGTCGACCGACAGGCGCCGCGTCAGCAGCAGCACCAGCGGCCCGGCCACGGCCGCGGTGGCGATGCTCGCCGGCACGCTGCTCCAGCTCGCCACCTGCCCCCACAGCGCCGCGCCGGCCGCGCTGCCGCCCATCAAGGCCATCTGGTAGATCGACATGCCGCGCGCCCTCACCCAGTTGGGCAGCGCCATCTGCGCGGCCAGCGTCAGCGAATTGGCGGTGGCGATCCAGGCCATGCCGGCGATCGCCATCGCCGGCACGGCCAGCCACAGCGAGGGGGCGAACACCACCGTCACCGCGGCCAGCGCATGCACCCCGGTGCCCCAGCGCACGAACTGGTCGCGCGAGACGTTCTGCCGCAGGCTCGGCAGGTACAGCGCCGCGGCCACGGCGCCGCCGCCCATCGAGGCCAGCAGCAGCGTGAAGGTGCCGGCGCCGCCGCCGTGCAGGTTGCGCGCCACCAGCGGCAGCAGCGCGGTCAGCGAAGTCGACTGCAGGAAGAACAGGAAGATGCGGATCAGCACGCTGCGCATGCGCGGCGACTGCGCCACGTGCTGCAGGCCGACGCGCATCGCGCCGAGGAAGCGTTCGCCGGGCAGCGCGCTGACCTTGCGCTGCGATTTCCAGCGCAGGATCAGCACGAAGGCGACGACGGCCAGCACGGCGTTGAGCGCGAACACCACCGCGGCGCCGGCGCTGGCGAGCAGCGCACCGGCCACCACCGGTCCGATGACGCGCGACATGTTCATCGCCACGCCGTTCAGTGCCAGCGCCGCCGGCAGCTCGTGGCGCGGCACGACCTCGGGCACGATGGCGGCGAACACCGGCCAGCGCATCGCCAGGCCGATGCCGTTGGCGAAGGTCAGCGCCAGCAGCAGCGGCGCCGTCAGCGCACCGGCCAGCGAGGCCGCGCACAGGACCATCGCGACGCAGGCCACCCACAGCTGCGTGACGGCGAAATAGCGGCGGCGGTCGACGATGTCGGCCAGCGCACCGCTGGGCAGGCCCAGCACGAACACCGGCAGCGTGGAGGCCGCCTGCACCAGCGCCACCATCACGGCGCTGTCGGTCAGCGTGGTCATCAGCCATGCCGCCGCCACGTCGTTCATCCACATCGTGACGTTGGCGGCCAGCCAGGCCAGCCACAGCATGCGGAACACCGGCCCCTTCAACGGGGCCAGCGACGACGGCGGCGCGTCGCTCACGCTCGGCTCATCGCAGGATCAGTCGGCGTCCTGGAAGGCTTCCTCGCGCTTGCTCTTGATCGACGGCAGCATCACCACCACGACCATCAGCACCGCGGCCAGCAGCAGCCCGGCCGACAGCGGCCGCGTCACGAAGGTGCTCCAGTCGCCGCGCGACAGCAGCAGCGCGCGGCGCAGGTTCTCTTCCATCATGGGCCCGAGGATGAAGCCCAGCAGCAAGGGCGCCGGCTCGCACGACAGCTTGTAGAAGATGTAGCCGATGATGCCGAAGCCGGCGGCCATGAACACGTCGAAGTTGTTGTTGTTCAGCGTGTACAGGCCGATCGCGCAGAAGGCCATGATGGCCGGGAACAGGAAGCGGTACGGCACCGTCAGCAGCTTGATCCAGATGCCGATCAGCGGCAGGTTCAGGATCACCAGCATCAGGTTGCCCACCCACATCGAGGCGATCAGGCCCCAGAACAACTGCGGGTCGCTGGCCATCACCTGCGGGCCGGGCTGGATGCCCTTGATGGTCATCGCGCCGACCATCAGCGCCATCACCGCATTGGGCGGGATGCCCAGCGTCAGCATCGGGATGAACGAGGTCTGCGCGCCGGCGTTGTTCGCCGACTCGGGGCCGGCCACGCCGCGGATGTCGCCGCGACCGAAGCGGCTCGGGTCCTTCGCGACCTTCTTCTCCACCGTGTACGCGGCGAACGAGGCCAGCAGCGCGCCGCCGCCGGGCAGCACGCCGAGGATCGAGCCCAGCGCCGTGCCGCGCATCACCGCCGGCCAGGCGTCGTGGAAGTCCTGCTTGGTCGGCCACAGGCCCTTGACGTCCTTGGTGAACACCTCTCGGTGCTCGGCCGGGCGGCCCAGGTTGGCGATGATCTCGCCGAAGCCGAACACGCCCATCGCGATGGCGACGAAGCCGATGCCGTCGGTGAGTTCGGGAATGTCGAAGCTGTAGCGCGGCGTGCCGGAGATGACGTCGGTGTTGATCTGGCCCATCAGCAGGCCGAGCAGGATCATCGCGATCGCCTTGACCAGCGAGCCCGAGGCCAGCACCACCGCGCCGATCAGGCCCAGCACCATCAGCGAGAAGTACTCGGCCGGGCCGAACTTGAAGGCCAGCTCGGTCAGCGGCGGCGCGAAGGCGGCGACGATCATCGTGGCCACCGAGCCGGCGAAGAAGGAGCCGAGGCCGGCCGCGGCGAGCGCCGCGCCGGCGCGGCCCTGGCGGGCCATCTGGTAGCCGTCGATCGCCGTCACCACCGAGCTCGACTCGCCCGGCACGTTGATCAGGATGGCGGTGGTCGAGCCGCCGTACTGCGCACCGTAGTAGATGCCGGCCAGCATGATCAGCGCCGGCGTCGCGTCCAGCGAGTAGATCGAGGGCAGCAGCATGGCGATCGTGGCCACCGGCCCGAGGCCGGGCAGCACGCCGATCAGCGTGCCGAGCAGCGCGCCGCCGAATGCATAGAGCAGGTTCTGGAAGGTGAAGGCGACGCCGAAGCCGAGCGCCAGGTTGTCGAGCAGTTCCATCGTGCGCTCCTCAGCCCATGAACCACGGCTTGAGCGGAATCGTGAGGTTCAGCCCGTAGATGAACACCAGCCAGCTGAAGGCGGTGATGATGGCGGCATTGATGACCGCCTCGACCGGATGGAACTCGTCGCCGGCCAGCGCCGACGTGATCACCAGCAGCGGCAGCGCGATGAACATGCCCAGTCGCGGCAGCAGCAGCCCGAACAGCACCATCGAGCCGACGATGATGATCAGCGGCTTCCAGGCGAAGGCGCCGATCGGGTCGCCACCTTCGACCTCGATGGTCAGCGCCTTGAACAGCACCATGGCGCCGAGCAGCGCGGTCAGCAGCCCCAGGCCGAACGGGAAGTAGCCCGGGCCGGGGCGCGCCGAACTGCCGAAGCTGTAGTCGGTCGCACCCCAGGCGAAGCCCAGGCCGACCGCGATGAACATGAGGCCCGACCAGAAGTCGCGCTGGCTCTTGATCTTCACTGCGATGTCTCCTCCGCGAACGGACAGTTTGCGGCGGATTCTAGGCAGCGATACCTGAGTGCCCGGTGTGGTTTACACGTAAGCAGATGGCGAAGACCCGCGGGCCGAGCGCCGGGCCGCTCCCAAGCCGGCCCGCCATCCCCTCGGGGGATCGCGCGACGTACGCGTCGCGCGAGGGGCTCACTTCATTCCCAACCTGGCGTGGCGCGGAGCACTTCTTCCAATGTCGTCAGGCCTTCGGCGACCTTCATCGCGCCGGCCACGCGCAACGGGCGCAGGCCGCTGTGCAGGGCCTGCTTGCGCAGCCGCGCGATGTCGGTGGTGGGGGTGACGCACTGGCGCTCGTCCTCGCCGATCGTCAGCAGTTCGTACAGGCCGGCACGGCCGCGGTAGCCGGTCATGCGGCACTCGAGGCAGCCCACCGGCTTGTAGGGCTTCACGCCGCCGGTCAGGCGCCAGGGCTTGACGAACTCGCCGAGTTCCTCGCGCGACAGCGCCTCGTCGGGCTGCTTGCACGACGGGCACAGCGTGCGCACCAGGCGCTGCGCGAGCACGCCGATGACCGTGGCGCCGATCAGGTACGGCGGCACGCCGAGGTCCTCCAGGCGGGTGATCGCCGAGACCGAGTCGTTGGTGTGCAGCGTGCTGAAGACGAGGTGGCCGGTCAGCGCCGCCTG
>VFQN01001830.1_pt1 | contig 34446 bp, 29 predicted proteins | sample 3512371 | NCBI WGS metagenome assembly VFQN01 (sample SAMN10412370, study PRJNA504923) | tailings metagenome | isolation source: Replicate 2 from Balatoc abandoned mine | place: Philippines: Itogon, Benguet | collected 2017-08-28 | reverse complement strand
TGAACGGCGGTTTGGAAGCTAAGTGCGAGTGTCCGGAGAAACGGGTGAAGCCCACATCTACTTGTTCTGAAGGTAAGCGCAGACTGGGCAGTGGCCGACCTCCTTGAGGGGGATAGGCTCGTCACAGGGCCAACCGCAGTTTTGGCACACCCCCCGGACCCGATCCTGCAGTTCCCGAATCACCGCTACAGCTGCCTTGCTGCAGGGATTGTGATCCACGCGCAGGGAGCCGCCTTCCGCCCGAAGTAGAGTGATGAGCGGAGGGTCTCCGGCCTGGGCTGAGTGAACATGTTTGAGCGCGGTCATCATTTCGCAGATGACCGGCAACCATCCTCGCGGCACATGAGTCTGATGCCAGTTTGCCAATTCCGCGCATTCCACCTGCAGGTATCCCAGGATGACGCGGTGGTAAGCATTGGGCACCGGGCAGCCGGGGGCGGCGGCCAAAATGGGGATGGTGTTCACGGCGGTCCCGATCAGTGGGGTAACCGGCGCTCGTGCTGGAGCTTTTCGGCCAGGAGGATGCGAGCGGCATGCGCCAGCCGGCGCGGATTTAACCCGCAGGAATCGTGCAAATGCCGCCGATCGTCGGCTGCAAGTGACGGTAGTAGTCGTGGGTCTGCGAGATCGTATTCCCGGGCCACCTCATTCATCACCCCTTGCAAGATCGACTCGAAGTGTTCGGGCCGTGGCGCGGGCGCCAGCTCAATGTGGAAGCGTTCGAGCAGCGGGCGCGGAATGGGCTGCAGAGTGTTGACGGTGGCCACATGGCTCGCCCAGGACAAGTCGCACGCCACTTCGAGGGCTTCGTCGAAATAGCGGCTGGCGGTTTCGCGTTCGAGGAGTTGCAGGCAGGCATCCCATATACGACCGTTCAACGTGGACGGCGAGGCCTTGTCCAGCTCGTCCCACACGATCAGGGCAGCGGGGCTGTTGTGCCGCTGCAGAACCTCCAGGAGAATGCCGGGCCTCGCCGATGACCACCCGCGGGAGGTGCCGCGGACGGTCATGCTGTCGCTGCTGCCCGCGCAGCTGATGGTCAGACTTGGGAGCCCCAGAAGCTCGGACAGGCGCCGGCTGTAACGACTCTTGCCGGTGCCGGGCGGGCCCGCGAGCATCAGGGGATGCAGTCGGACGGCATCGCGCCCGAGCCGGCGCGACAGACTCAGTTCGCGGATGATCGTTTCGGTGATCTTTTGAAGCCAAGGAAACTCCCGCTCGAGCGTGGCTCCCAACAGGTGAAGGTCAGGCATTGCGGGGAGTGGCAACGGGTCATGCAGATTGTTGTAGCGCGCCCATTCGCGTCCCTCCACGGGTGCTCGCAGCACCTGGACGAAACCCGGGGCGCTAACAGGGATGGGGCCCGCCGTGGCCAGCAGGTGCCGTGCGATGTCCCGGGTCGCCGGGTGCGCATCGAAAGGGGAGCCCTTCGCGATCGCCTTCAGCCGAACGACGGCGTCTCGGCGCTGCGGGTCAGGGATGCTGGGGAATCCGCGCAAGAGTAACGCGACGACATCTGCGTGTCGGGCGAGGCGCGCGACCTCGCCGTCCTGCGAATCACTATGTTCTATGCGAATGCGATCGAGCAGATCCAGCAGACGCATGCCCTTGCGGCCGACCACCTCGATGCCCAGGTTCTGCACGAGCGCCGCGTGGATCGTGCCCATGATCCACGTGGTCTGGCCGAAGGCGGGGTCCAGCGGCGGCACGTCACCTGGGGCGTCATCAGTCATCAGACTCCCCGTTTTTCTGTCGTTTGATCTGCTTGTTAAGGCGCTCGACCACGGGGCGCAGGGCTGTCCGCCATTCAGCGACATGCCAGATCGGAATCTCGTCGCCAGACTCAGGAGGCTGACCGTCTTGGCGGGTAACCCAATGTTTCAAACTCTGGCGAAGTCCTGCAGGCACGCGACGCAACGGCAACGCGGCGTAGCCAAAGTACTGATCCAGGATCGCATCAAACCGCTGCACCTCATTGTGCAACAGCAGCGGCGCGGCGCAGGGGGCGCAGAGGATCCGTTTGTCGTGTCGGCCAAACTGGCGCTGCCGTCCCGGTGTGCCGCAACGGGAGCAGGTGTGCCTGCTGCGCGTCCTGAACTTACGGATGACGCCCTGCACGTGGATCGTCTCGTAGTCATTTACGTCGATCGCAAGCTCGATACCGTCACGGACATAGAGGCGGCGGATGGCGAGCTCGGCCAGATTCGGATGACCTTGACGCAGACCCTGCAATTGCTTCGCCAGTTCAAAAGCGATCGGCAGCCATCCGACCGGGAGGGCAGGCCATACGGCGTCTTTGGCGACACATGGCACCTTCCCAATGTGCTGGCGCAGTCGCAAGGCTTCGGCGTTGGACATGGGGGTGCCAGGCGTATTCACGGTGGTCGCGGTGGTCATGTCGTCCTCCTCAAACAAATCCGATCCGGCGGGGCGGCTGGATCGAGAGATCGGATGCGCCGATCGCGTGCCGTCCTGACTTCGCGGCGCTGCATGCCGCGGCGATCAGGAGACGGCGCATCGCGCGCGGCGGTTCGGTGGCAATGGCCTGGACCACCGCCGGGTCAAGCACCTCGGGAAAGCTGCGGCCCCAGGGTTGCTGGTCTCGAAGATGTGCGTAGACCGAGGCGGCAATCTGCGCGCCCTCAGCTTCGGTGGGTAAGCGCACCGTGAAAATCTGCAAGCGGGAGAGGATCGGGTCCGGAATCAGACTCAGTTCATTGGCGGTTGCCACCCACAAAATCCGCGAGGCATCCATGTTGAGCTGAACTGCCTCGTCTGCGAAGCGGGCAGCGGTGCTGCGCTCGAGCAATCCGAACAGCGGCCCCAGTACTGTCTGGCGCTCAAGGCCTGATGCCTTGTCAATCTCGTCCAACAGCATCATGGGGTTAGCGAGCCCAACGCCGACCAGGTTGATGAACACCTGGCCAGCCTGGCCCGTGCTCCACCCGAGGTCCAGACCAGAGAGTGAGAACCCGCCGGTCGCCGACGCCATCGGGATCTCGACGAAGTGCGTTCCCAGGGTTGTCGCGAGCTCACGGGCGAAGTAGGTCTTGCCGACGCCCGCATCGCCGCCGATCATGATCGGCGGCAAGTCCAGCGGGCTGGGGGCAGCGGCCTGCGCGAGCGCGAGGCTCCCTTCGACAAAATCGAGCACTTCGCCAAAATGCGGGAAGCGCGCGCGAAGTGGGGCGATGATCGTCGGCGGCGGCGCGAGCGCCAGGCGAATGTACGGGCCGCGCCGCCGCAGGAGTTGAATGTAGCTTTGCAAGCGGGATTGCGATTCGGGGCTGAGGAAGTCCAGCCGGGCATCGAGGCCGGCGAGATCTTCCTCGGCAAAAAGCCGGTGGGGCCGATAGCCCTGTGCGTTGGTGAGGCGCGGCTTGGCCTGGTCGATCTTGTGCCTCGCACACATGCGGGCACAGAGATTGACCATGGCCTCGACCTCGCGTTCTGATTGACGGCGACGGATCATGGCGCTCTCCTTGGCCATCAGAGCATGCGTTTGAGTTTCCGGTGGTACTTGGCCCGCAGCTTGTGGATTTCGGCTGGGGTGCCGTTCGGTCCCGGATGTACCCAGAGCCGACCGTCGATAAAAAACTTAAGCAGCATCATCGCCAGCTCTTTCTTGCGCAGCAGGTACGGATAGACCTGCGCGAGGGCAACGAGCACATGGACACCGCTGTACGTGAGGGTGTAGCACTGGCGGTTTTGTACGAGTTTTCGGGGAACCTCGTAGATCGCGCCGCTCGCGCCGAGGGACTTCTGCACGGTTTGCAGCAGCTGCAGGTGGTTCTGGCTAATCGCCAGGTTCAATCGAAACCCTGGGTATCTGCGATGGGGCAATTTGTAGTGCACCGAGCCGACGTAGCCCTCACTGTCGACGACGCCAGCGGCGTAGGCCAGCGTGTGCGGGCTGCAATGGTTGAATGACCAGTACTGCGGCTGTCGCGGCAGATACCGAGCCAGCACACGCATGACTGCATCCGCTTCCGCCTCGGTCAGCGTGGGGTAGTGGCCGAGTTTTGCGAGCGGGGGCTGGATGATTTGCTTGTTCGTGACCTGTTCCGCCGCACGCAGGACCAAGGGGTTGATCACCAGATAGTTGAGTGAAGGAGGGTTGGCCACAGGACCTGCGACGCTATGGCGGCCAGTGCTGTGGTGGGTGTTCGGATTCGGGGTTTGAGTCTGCGGGTTGCTGAGCATTTTTAGTCCTCCCTTAGTAGTAGACTGAGAGAATGATAGACAAATAGACTTTGTTTGTCAATACCAGTCTTTGTCGTAGACGATGTTCGCCCCATTGATTAAACTTAGAAAAAAAGGAGCGGCGCAATGGAAAGAGTCCAGATCAACGTTCGCCTCAGCGAACAACTGATCTCGAAGATCGATCAAAAAAGAATCGAGATACAGCGATCCGAAGGAAAAAATATTCCTACAAGGTCTGATGTTGTCCGGATGGCAATCGAGGCTTTCCTGAGTACAAAAATCTCAAGAAGTAAGTAGTGAGGGGCTTTGAAGGAGGGGCGCGCCGCTCTTGGATGAGTTGTTGTCGGCTTCGCCGATGCCCTCTATATAACTTGGTGGCTACAGAGCCGACGGTAGGTGCCCCATGGATTCCGTCGGTTCCTGTGAGTCTGGCTCGATATCAGAATGGACGTGGACTGCGGGACCAGCAGCTCTCAGCGAGTTGCACCCTTCTCAATTCCGCAATGATCCATTGCCCAATGGCGAACGCTGGCGCCACGATCCGGAAAAATCCCGGAGACGAGGCGGGAGTGCTGGTGTAAATTCGGGTGGCTGGACTGTGAATATGGTTGCGATGAATTTTGTCATCGCCGGAAATCATAAAAATTTATAATAATCAATATGTTACTGAGATTTACCCAGGGAATTCTCATTTCGGGCTGCCTACTCACCGCGCCGCTCGTTGTGGCGCAAGAGGGCACCGGCAGCACGATCATGCAGCAGATGGGCATTGGCGCCGGCGCGGCCCCGGCGCCTTCTGCTGCGGGCGCAGTGCCTGCACCGAGCATTGCGCCGCTGGCACCGGGCACCACCCCCGGCATACCCAGCATAGTCTCGCCCGCTGATCCGCGCGATGCAGCTACTGGACGCGATGATGACGAGTCCCGCCGCCGCAACAATGAGGGCGCCGCGGCCGAACGCAATCCGCATCATGAATTCAGCCAGTTCGTCGCGCAGTCGCTGGGTCGCCAACTGCCGCTCTTCGGTTACAACCTGTTCCGCAACGTCCCCAGCACCTTCGCCCCGGTCGACCGCGTGCCGGTCACACCCGACTACGTGGTGGGCCCCGGCGACGAAATCGTCATCCGCGCCTGGGGGCAGGTGGATATCGACTACCGCGCGGTCATCGACCGCAACGGCGCGATCAACATCCCGCGTGTAGGCAACATCAATGTCGCGGGTATCAAGTATCAGGACCTCGAAGCCTTTCTCAAGACTGCCATCAGCCGGGTGTTTCGCGACTTCGAGCTGAACGTCACGCTGGGGCGGCTGCGCTCGATCCAGATTTTCGTGGTGGGGCAGGCGATGCGCCCGGGCAGCTACACCGTGAGCTCGCTCAGCACGTTGGTCAACGCGCTGTTTGCCTCGGGCGGGCCGTCGATCCGCGGCTCGATGCGTAACATCCAGCTGAAGCGCGATAACAAGATCATCACCACTTTCGACGTCTACGACCTGCTGATCAAGGGCGACAAATCCCGCGATGCCAAGCTGCTGCCTGGCGACGTCATTTACATCCCGCCGGAGGGGCAGCTGGTGGCGATTGCCGGCAGCATCAAGGAGCCGGCGATTTATGAAATCAAGCCCGGCGCTACGCTGGGTAGCGTGCTGGAATACGCCGGCGGCTTTACCACCACCGCGGCGGCACAGAAAGCCATCGTCGAGCGCATCCACCAGCGCCGCAACCGCAGCGTCGATGAATTCACGCTGGACAAGGCGGGCCTCGCACGCGAGCTGCGCGACGGCGACATCGTGCAGATTTTCCCGGTCTCGCCCAAATTCGACAATGCGGTCACGCTCCGCGGCAACGTCGCGAGCCCAGGACGCTACCCTTGGCGCGATGGGCTGCGCGTGCGGGACATCATCCCTGACCGGGATGCGCTGATTACCCCGGACTTCTGGCTGCGCCGCAATGCCGCGCCGGCGATCCAGCCGGAAGGTCAGGCGCGGCTGCGCACCGAGGTCAAACGCAGCTTCGAGGAAATCAACTGGGACTACGCGGTCATCGAGCGCATGAACCCCGAGGACCTCAGTACCCAGCTGATTCCGTTCAACCTCGGTAAGGCGGTGCTGGAGAGCGATGCCTCCAACAACGTGCTGCTGCGGCCCGGGGACGTGGTCACCATTTTCTCCAAGCAGGACCTGACCGTACCGACAGCGAAGCAGACCAAGTACGTGCGCCTGGAGGGTGAGGTTGCGGTGCCCGGCATTTATCAGATCCTGCCCGGCGAAACCCTGCGCCAACTGGTGACTCGCATTGGCGGTGTGACCCCCAATGCCTATCTCTACGGCACCGAATTCACCCGCGAGGCGACACGCGCCTTCCAGCAGCAGCGGCTGGACGAATCCATCGACCAGCTGGAGCGCGAAATCCAGCGTCTCGCCGCGAACAGCGCGGTGGATTCGCTGACCACCCAGGAAGCCACCAACGCCAAGATCCAGGCCGACAGCCAGCGCCAGTTGGTGGCACGGTTGCGCCAGGTGAAGGCAAGCGGCCGTATCGTGCTGGAACTGCCGCGAGGTGGGGTGCAGATGAAGGATCTACCCGACCTCGTGCTGGAAGACGGTGACCGCCTGCTGGTGCCAGCTGCTCCGTCGACCGTGAGTGTGGTCGGTGCAGTATTCAACCAGAACGCCTTCATCCACCGCCGCGGCCAGAGTGTGGCCGACTACCTGCAGCGCGCCGGCGGCATGACCAAAGATGCCGACACCGGATCGGTCTACGTCGTGAAAGCCGACGGCACCGTCATCAGTCGCCGCCAGGGCAGCTGGCTCTTCGACGGCCTGCAAGGCGAAGCCCTGATGCCCGGTGACACCGTCGTCGTCCCGGAGAAGCTGGAACGCTTCAGGCTCACCAAGGAACTGCGCGAGTGGTCGCAAATCTTCTACCAGTTCGCACTGGGTGTGGTTGGTTTGAAGGTGCTGCGTGACTTATAAGAAAGCGCCTTTTCCTCGCTGATTAGCGGAGACAAGATAACGCTTGAGGCAAGGCAGGGTCTGTTACCTGATTGGTTATCCCAGGTAAATGGCTCTGGAGACAAACTCGTAGCCCGGAAGGAGCGAAGCGGAATCCGGGGGCAGTTAAACGTAAGGGACAGTGCTGTTTATATTTATGGGTCACCTGTTTTAACCACCCGAACCCAATACATACACAATCTCACGCACTCACCGATTCATGACCGACCCCACCCCCGGCCCCGTCGCCCCCTACAACGACCCCGATGAAATCGACCTGCTCGACATCCTGCAGGTCATCGCCGAAAACCTGCGCCTGCTGATCCTGGGCCCGCTGGCTGTGGGCCTCGCGGCCTTGGGCATCAGCTTCCTGATCACACCGACCTTCACTGCAAGAACCACCTTCCTTCCACCGCAACAGCAACAAAGCGCCGCTGCAGGCATGCTGCAATCCCTGGGCGCACTGAGCGGCATTGCCGGCGCGGCGGCCGGCATCAAGAATCCGGCTGACCAGTATGTGTCCTTTGCCGATTCAAACTCGGTCAAGGATGCGCTGATCGACCGCTTCAAATTAATGGAGCGTTATGAGGCGGAGTTTCGGGATGATGCTCGAAAGGCGCTCTCAGAAAATGCCCGAATTTCCGCGGGCCGCAAGGATGGCCTGATCACTATCGAGGTGGATGACCACGACCCGAAGTTCGCGGCAGAGCTGGCCAACGCTCATATCGAGGAGCTGACCAAGCTGCTCGGCCGACTGGCCGTGACTGAAGCTCAGGAACGGAGAGTATTCTTTGAGCGCGAACTCGAGAAAACCAAGAAAGGTCTGGTAGCCGCTGAAAACGCACTCAAGGCAACTGGTGTTGGCGAGTCTGCCGTCAAAACCAGTCCCGGCGCCAGCGTCGGGGCAGTGGCCGCGTTGATGGCGCAGGTGACAGCCAAGGAAGTGCAGCTTAGCGCGATGCGGGGTTATCTGACCGACAGCGCCCCGGACTTCAAGCGGGCACAAGCCGAGCTCGCAGCATTGCGCAGCCAACTCGCACGTGCAGAGAAGGATACTGGTGCGAATGGCAGCAGTGATGGTGACTACATCGCCAAATTCCGGGACTTCAAGTTCTACGAAACCTTGTTCGGGCTGATGATGAATCAGTACGAGGCCGCCCGTATCGACGAAAGTCGGGAAGGTGCGGTGATTCAGGTGGTCGATCTGGCGCTACCGCCGGACCGCAAATCCAAGCCGAAGAAGGCGCTAATAGCGGTGCTGGTTACGCTGGTGAGCGGATTTGCCTTGTTGATTTTTGTGTTTGTCAGGCAGGTTTTACGCAACGGCGCACAGGATCCGGAAACCGCTCGAAAACTAGACAACCTTCAGTCGGCCTTGAGACGCACGGTGAATCGGGGGTGAAGCCGAATCATGATGCGATCCAAAAGTTCTGATTTTTTTCGGACTACGTGTTCATTTCTGAACGATGTGAAATTTCGGGTAATTGCCTCGAAAGTTTTATAAGCTATTGATTTTAAAATTATTTATGTCCGACCGTTCCTATTCGCTTCAAGAAGACACCCATTACCGCTTGCTGCGGCAGATCGAGTCTGATGCCTCAGTGAGTCAGAGGGAGCTTGCGCAGAAACTGGGCATCAGTCTGGGGGCGGTCAACTATTGTCTGAAGGCATTGGTCGCAAAAGGCCTGATCAAGGTCGAGAACTTTCGGGCCAGCCAGCGCAAGCTGCGTTACATCTATGTGCTGACGCCGCAAGGGGTTGCGACACGTGCAAAGCTCACCCTGAAATTCCTCAACCGCAAGCTCACGGAATATGAGTGTCTGCGCGAAGAGATCGAATCCTTGCAGCGCGAAGTGAGGCGTGGCGCTGCTTCGGAGGAAATTGGCGACCTTGAAAAGCTGCGGAAGTCATGAATCTCGATAGCAAGGTAATTGCGGTCATTGGGCTGGGTTATGTCGGCTTGCCGCTGGCGGTCGAGTTTGGCAAACACCGGAAAGTCATCGGCTTTGATATCAATCCGGTGCGCATTGCTGAACTGGGTAAAGGGCGCGACCATACGCTCGAGTGCACACCCGAGGCTTTGCAGGCCGCCCGGCATCTGAGCTTCAGCGCCAATCCGGAAGACTTGCGACAAGCTGGGGTATTCATTGTCACCGTGCCGACGCCGGTGGATGAGGTCAATCGTCCCGACATGCGATATCTGATCGGTGCCAGCGAAACGGTAGGAAGAGCGCTCAAGACTGGCGATGTGGTGATTTATGAATCCACAGTCTATCCGGGCGCGACCGAGGAAATTTGTGTGCCGGTGCTGGAAAAAACCTCAGGTCTTAAGTTCAACCGGGACTTTTTCTGCGGCTACAGCCCGGAACGCATCAATCCGGGTGACAAGGTCAACACGTTGACCACCATCAAGAAAATCACCAGCGGCAGTACACCTGAAGTAGCGGAGTCAGTAGATGCGCTTTATCGTCAGATCATCACTGCTGGCACCTGGAAGGCCAGTAGCCTGAAAGTGGCAGAGGCTGCCAAAGTCATCGAAAACAGCCAGCGCGATCTGAACATTGCCTTTGTCAACGAACTGTCGGTCATTTTTGACCGCATGAGCATAGACACCATGGAAGTGCTCGAGGCGGCTGGCAGCAAATGGAATTTCCTGCCGTTTCGGCCGGGGATGGTGGGCGGGCACTGCATTGGTGTGGATCCCTACTACCTGACCCACAAGGCGGAGCAGCTCGGCTATCACCCGCAGGTGATCCTGGCGGGTCGACGCATCAATGACAACATGGGACGCTACGCCGCGCGGAATGTCATCAAGCTGATGCTCAACAACGGCATTGATGTCGCGCGCAGCACGGTGGGCGTCATGGGCATCACCTTCAAGGAAAACTGCCCTGACATTCGCAACAGCAAGGTGATCGACCTGATCAATGAATTGAAGAAATGGAATGTGAACATCGTTGTGACCGATCCTTGGGCCGATGCCGAAGAGGTTATGCGCGAGTACGGGATCGAACTGACGGCGATAGACGCGCAGCGGCCATGCGACTCGCTGGTGGTGGCGGTTGGACACCAGCAGTATCGAGAGTTGACGCCGCAGGCTTTGCGCGACTGTTGCCGTGGCGACCGGCCGGTGCTGGCGGACGTGAAGTCGCTCTATGACCGGCATGAAGCACAGCAGGCAGGTTTTACTGTCTTTAGATTATAAAATTATCAATAAAATCAATGAGTTACAAATACATTCATTACGAACCCATAAAAGGTCGCCGAATCCGGATTGCCGTGGTCGGTTGCGGCCGCATTGCCAAAAACCATTTCGGGTCCATCGAGAAACATGCCGACGCTTTGGAACTGGCGGCGGTTTGTGACATCGACCCGCAGACGCTGAATCAGCACAAAGCTCAATATGGTGTGCCAGGATACCTGCGCCTCGATGAGATGCTCAAGGCCGAGAGGCTGGATATGGTGGCCCTGTGCACGCCCAGTGGCATACATCCGGAGCAGGCGATCCTTGCGGCAAGTCATGGGGTACATGTGATGACCGAGAAGCCCATGGCGACACGATGGAATGACGGACTGCGCATGGTCAAGGCCTGCGACGATGCAGGGGTGCGCCTGTTTGTGGTCAAGCAGAACCGCCGCAACACGACCCTGCAGTTGCTGAAGCGGGCCGTGGAAGAAAAGCGCTTCGGGCGGATTCACATGGTGCATCTGAACGTATTTTGGACGCGCCCACAGTCCTACTACGACCAGGCCAGTTGGCGCGGCACCTGGGAGTTTGATGGCGGGGCCTTCATGAACCAGGCCAGCCATTATGTTGATCTGCTCGACTGGCTGATCGGGCCGGTCGAGAAGGTTCAGGCCATGATGAGTACCACCCGGGATATCGAAGTCGAAGACACCGGTGTGCTCAATGTGCGCTGGCGCAACGGCGCACTGGGTTCGATGAGCGTCACCATGCTGACCTACCCAAACAATCTGGAAGGCAGCATCACCATCCTGGGCGAAAAAGGCACCGTGCGCGTGGGTGGTGTGGCGGTCAACGACATCCAGCTTTGGCAGTTTGCGGAGCCGCGCGATTACGATGCACAAATCAAGACGGCCAATTACGAAACCACATCGGTATATGGATTTGGCCATCCCCTCTATTACAAGAACGTCGTGGATGTCATGCGTGGAGAGGCGGAGCCTGAAACCGATGGCCGTGAGGGACTGAAATCCCTGGAATTGCTGATTGCCGCCTATCTATCGGCGCGGGACGGTAAAACCGTGTCGTTGCCGCTCGAATTTTGAGTCACAAGCCACAAGGTGGATATCGGCATTGTCGGCGGTGGCATCAATGGCCTGTGTTGTGCCTGGCATCTGGCTGAAAAGGGACATCGAGTCCGGCTTTATGAAAAAGATTCGATCATGAATGCAACCAGTCGGGCGTCGACCAAGCTCCTGCACGGTGGTTTGCGCTACCTTGAGAATGGCGATTTTCGCTTGGTTAGGGAGTCACTCAAGGAGCGTGAGTTTTGGCTCGAGCTGGTTCCGGACCTCGCGTGGCCCTTGCGGATCGTCATTCCGGTATATCGAGAGTCACGCAGACCTGCATGGAAGATAGGGATTGGACTTTGGTTCTATGACTTGCTGGCACACGGCAGTAGCCTGCAAAAGCCCCGGAAACTTTCCGTCACAGAGGTCTGTGCCCGTGACCCCAATCTTGTTCGAGACGGCTTGCTGTGTGGCTATGAGTTCTTCGATGGGCAGATGGACGACCATGCCTTGGGTTTATGGGTGGCAGAGCAGGCGATGGCGCTTGGGGTTGAAATTCTGGAGCATTGTGAAGTTAGAGCTGTCACCCCCGAGGGGCGCGTAGCCACGGCTAACAACGTCAGCCAGCATGATCGCGTGATCAACGTTACCGGGCCGTGGGCGAACGAATTATCCGACCGCAGTAGGGTGGCCACACCTTACCGCCTGGATCTGGTCAGGGGTAGCCATTTGGTGCTGAATCAAGTTTGCGAACAAGCCTATCTGCTTGAAGTGCCCGGGGAACGGCGGGTAATCTTTGTGCTGCCCTGGAAAGGCCAGACCTTGTTAGGCACTACCGAAGTGCGGCAGGGGATCGCAGAGCCGATCGCTTGCACGCAGCGGGAGGAGGATTACCTACTCTCTGCATATGGTCAATATTTCCCGGCAATTCAGCCGCAGGTGGTCGAGAGGTTTTCGGGATTGCGGCCACTGATCGACTGCGCGGATGACCCCAGCAGGGCGACTCGGGAATATGCGATCCACCGGACGGGCAATCTTGTCACCGTACTGGGTGGCAAGTGGACGACCGCAAGGGCATTGGCACGCAAGGTTGAGCAGGTCTTACACTGAGGCGATGACCATGACCACCATACACCCGACGGCGATCATTGATGCGGGCGCCCAAATCGGCGAAGGCACACGAATCTGGCACTGGGTGCATGTGTGCGGCGGCGCCCGTATCGGCCGCGATTGTTCCTTCGGGCAAAACGTTTTTGTCGGCAATGACGTCCGGATCGGCAATAACGTCAAGGTTCAGAACAACGTCAGCATTTACGATGCAGTGACGTTAGAGGATGACGTATTTTGCGGCCCGAGCATGGTGTTTACCAATGTCTACAACCCGCGATCCTCAGTCACCCGAAAGAATGAATACAGGCCCACCTTGATAAAGCGGGGTGCAACCCTGGGCGCCAACAGCACCATCGTGTGCGGAGTGACGGTGGGCGAATATGCCTTTATTGGCGCGGGGGCGGTGATTAACAAGGAAGTAAAAGCCTATGCCCTGATGGCCGGTGTGCCCGCCCGCCAGATCGGCTGGATGAGCCGGCACGGCGAGCGCCTGAATCTGCCGCTGACCGGCAGCGGTGAGGCGGATTGTCCCGCAACCGGAATGCGTTATGTGTTGATCAACGGTGAGGTCACATGTCAGTCCCAATGATTCCCTTTATTGACTTGAAGGCGCAATACGAGGTACTCAAGCCGCAGATTCAGGAGCGCATCAATCGCGTGCTGGAGCACGGCCAATACATCATGGGCCCGGAAGTGCGTGAACTGGAGGAACGGCTCGAGGCGTTTACCGGTGCAAAGCACTGCATCACCGTGGCCAGCGGCACGGAGGCGCTGTTGATCAGCTTGATGGCGTTGGATATCAAGCCGGGTGACGAGGTCATCACTACGCCGTTTACCTTTGTCGCGACGGCGGAAGTCATCGTATTGCTGGGGGCAAGGCCGGTTTTCGTGGACATTGAGCCGGACACCTGCAACATCGACGCCAGCAAAATCGAGTCGGCCATCACGGCGAAGACCAAGGCCATCATGCCCGTCAGCCTGTATGGACAGCCGGCTGATATGGACGAGATCAACGCCATCGCTGCCCGCCACGGCAACATCCCGGTGATTGAAGATGCTGCACAAAGCTTTGGGGCGACTTACAAAGGCCGGAAAAGCGGCAACCTCAGCACCATAGGCTGCACCAGCTTTTTTCCCAGCAAACCGCTGGGCTGTTACGGCGACGGTGGCGCGATTTTTATCAACGACGATGCTCTTGCAAAGGCCTGCCGTGAAGTCCGCGTGCATGGTCAAAGCCAGCGTTATGTTCATACCCGTGTCGGTGTGGGCGGGCGCATGGACACGCTGCAATGCGCAGTGCTATTGGCCAAGCTGGACCGGTTTGAATGGGAAATAGAGCAGCGTATTGCGATAGGTGCTCGGTATAACCAGTTGGTTGACGAGATCGGCTTGCGGCGTGTGCAGCAGCGCCTCGACAGAACCAGTGTTTTTGCTCAATACACTGTGCTAGTTGAAAGCCGGATGGATACCCAGGTGGCACTCAAGCAGGCAGGTGTACCTACTGCTGTGCATTATCCCGTGCCATTGAACGAGCAGCCGGCATATAAACACCTCTGCTGCATGGACTGCACTCCGATGGCAACAACGGCGGCGAGCAAGGTTATGAGCTTGCCAATGCATCCCTATGTTACGAGTCACGAACAGGAAGCTATCGTCGCGGCCATCAATAAGTGCAGCCAATGAGCATTTGGGGAGGGGGCAACAGGGATAGCTATCCTTCTACTAGAGGGGTTTACCTGACGAATATCGGGACCCTTCTGGGCGGGGCTGCTGGTGCCCAGATTCTCATGCTAGCGGCCTCTCCAATTCTGACGAGACTATATACCCCGGAGGACTTTGGTCTTTTGGCTGTTTTTGTGGCTCTGCTATCTGCGCTGTGTGTGTTATCCACTCTGAGATATGAACTTGCTATTCCACTTCCGAAGACGGATGAGGACGCAGCTTCAGTAGTTGCGCTGTCTCTGATTGTTGTTGTTGCAGCGAATATCGCTGCTGCCTCGTTAATATTTTTGTTCGGAGAATCTCTTTTTCAGTTGATTAATATCCCAGGTCTTTATCCCTATGCTTGGATGATTCCCTTTGGATCCTTACTTTTCTGTTTTTTTAATGTCTTGAATTTTTGGGCCATCAGAAAAAAATGTTTTGCAGTCATATCGATGGCCCGGATTTGGCAGGTTTTTATCACTCTCCTTATACAGCTCAGCGCACACAAACTGGGTGTTCTAGCACTTATGGTGGGGCAAGTTGTTGGGCAGGGGGTAGGTGGAGGCAAGATTTATTCTAAGGCCATAAGAGCGCCGGAATTTCGTTCAGTGTCCATAAGTTCAATAAAGCGAAATGCTGTCAGGTACAGGGCTTTTCCCTTGTATTCCAGTTGGTCGGGGTTGTCTAATGTATTGAGCCTCCATTTACCCCCTATTATTTTTGCATCTTTATTTGGCGCGAGTTTTGCCGGATTTTACGCTTTGGCGAACAGGGTGCTTGCGGCCCCCATTGCTCTCATCGGCGATGCAGTAGCGAAAGTTTTTCTTTCAGATGCACCTACTGCTCGTCGGGAAAACAGACTGGGAAATCTGGTGGAACGCACACATCTTTCCCTCGTATGCTTAGCTATGCTGCCGTTTGTATTGATGGCTGTACTTTCACCAGCATTGTTTCCTCGAGTGTTTGGGGATTCATGGCTGGGTGCTGGAATCATGGCCTCTTGGATGTCTCCTTGGCTTTTCATGGTCTTTTCAGTCTCTCCGCTAAGCATTCTTTACGAAGTGCTTGAGAAGCAGCACTATGGTGTAATTTTTCATATTACCCTTCTACTGGTCAGATTACTCGCCATTCTTTTTGGAGCCCTTTATATTGGGGACATCTACATTACGGTGGCGGTGTTTTCTCTTGCTAGTTTCGTTTGTTGGTTCGCTTTGCTGATGTGGATTTTTAATAGTACTACAGCTAGTTGGAAGCGAATGATGACTGTCTATCTCCTTTGTATCTTGGCGTCTCTTGTGGCTGGGTATTGTATTTATCAATTCGTATATGTGGAGGGCGGCAGTCATCTTTGGCTTGTATTGGGAGGCGTTGTTGCGACGCTTTACGGCATTTTTTCAATACGATTTATCAAGTATTCCAAGTGAAATACGTAATTACTTTCATAGAAAAGGTGATTTTCTATATTGGCCACCTCATTGCCAAGCCGAGAGTGCTTTTCTACTATTTCTTGCTTTGTAGAAACGAAAAAAAGTCGTTGCCTACATTAAGCGATCTTCAAGAGAATAAGTTGAGAGATTACTTAATATCCGCCAGAAAAAAGACTATTTTTTACAAGAAAATCATTCCGAAAGAGTTGGAAATACGGGGCTTTGATGTGAAGGCCGTCTTGCGCAGATTACCCGTGATCAACAAGGATTTAATTAAGGCCAGTCGGGACCAATTTGTTGATGACACACTTAGCCAATTTCAATGGAAGATGGGGCAAACAGGTGGATCGACGGGATCGCCATTCAAGTATCGCCTGAGCAAGCGATGTGATGACATGGCATTCGCTATTCTATATCGTGGTTGGGGCAGAGGTGGTTATCACCTTGGAGATAGGCTGGCCGTTCTGGCTGGTGGATCTCTGATAGCAAAAACAAAAACGATCAAATCAAGAATTGTCGAAAAAATAATGAATGTCAGGAAATATTCGTCCTATGGAGTAAGCAATGAACTTTTCCTTAAATACTATTGGGACATGAAGACATGGAATCCCAGATTTCTTCAAGGTTATGTTTCATCCATCTATGAATTCGCCCGTTTTATCGAGCGTAATAAGTTGAATCTGTCCTTTGAAGGGGTATTCACGACAGCAGAAATGCTGGGGGGGGCGGAAAGGAAATACATAGAAAAGGTGTTTGTTGCAAAGGTCTATAACCAATATGGGCTTAACGATGGAGGCATTTCTGCCTTCGAATGTCCAGAGGGGAGCATGCATATTGACATGGAAAGGGGGTTTCTTGAGGTAGTGGACGACGACTCAAAAGTAGAGGGAGAGGTAAAGTACGGCAAACTGGTCGCTACGGCATTTCTCAATAGCGCGACCTATTTCATTCGCTATGATACTGGGGACTTAGGATCTTTGTCTTCAGCGGTATGTTCCTGCGGTTCTCCCTATCCCGTGCTTGAGAATATCGTGGGTCGAAAAACAGACTCTTTGCACATCAACGGCCGGGTTGTAGGAAGCCCGGTGCTGACAGTGCTCATGTCTCATATTCCAGTCAACAGATACCAGTTTTTGCAGGAGGGTCGTTCAATAGTGGTCATTATTGACAAAGAGGGTAATGAATATTCTGACGAACATGAGGCATTTATTCGCCAGTCACTTTTTTCTCAGCTTGGGTATTTTGATCTGAAGTTTGTCTATGGCGCCGAATGTTTTCGTAAATCAACCGGCGGCAAGCATCGAGTTGTTGTGAGAATTCACTGAGTGAAGTGTGTGTTATGGAATGGCTCTCGGTTTTTTTAATTGTTCACCGATATTATTTGTATCTGCTTTTTTAAAGCATAGGCGATTGTGAAAGGAAAATTAGCCCTATCAGGCAACATCTCCCAATCTGGGATGGCATTATTGTTCCCAGGATTTCTCTTTTATCATTTTTTTAGTGGTTATTTTTTGTTGCACCTACCGTTGGCCGGATTTTTCGGGCCAACTGCTGCTTTTTTTGCGGTGATCTGTATAGCTACTTTAAGCATTAGTGTTCTTAGAAAAGCCACTATTAATTTTTATGAGTTTTTAGTTTTCTTATTTTTTTTGTATGTATTAATTTATACCGGAATACATTTTTTAATTTCCTCCGGAGATGATTATGTCCGCCGTGCGGTGGTTCAATCTTTGGAAAGCTGGGTTCTTTGTTTTACGGTTTTCTTTATGGCTTACTGGTTTCCAAAGGAAATTGGATTTACCAAGCGAATATTTTTTTCAACTTTAATATTAACAGCTTTGTTTTTGGGGTGGTACCTGTATGAAACCGGGAATCTGATGTTTTACGTTACTGAAGATCGTGACGCAGATCACATCTCAACATACCAAGGTTTCGCTCGGAGCGTACTTGTTATAAGTCTCATTTTGCTTGCATCCACGTCAAGAGTAATAGCGAGATTTGCGGTATTTGTGGCTTCTATATTTGTGCTGTTTCTTTTAGGGGCAAGATCGGAGTTTTTGGTTTTTTTGCTGGCGTCTCTCGCTTTTGTAGCGGCATTATGTTTTAGAGAAGTAAAAACTCTGTTGATTTTTTGTATAAGTTTAGCGTTCCTAGCTTTGGTTCTAATTGGTTACGTTGATTTCGAAGTATTTAGCGAGTCTAGGCATTTTCAGTTGCTTGATATTTCAAGTGCATCGTCATGGATTGAGCGTGAGGAATTCAAGGAGACCGCGATTTATCAAATCCAGAATAGCCCGTTGCTCGGATATTTTGGCGGCCACATAGCTCATTATGGGATCGAGGGCGCATATTCCCATGATTTATTTTCTGCATGGGCCAATTACGGTTTTTTTGGGTTTTTTATTTATATGCTTTTGATCTTGGTGCCACTCATTCATTCTGTCATTATTTTTATAACTAACAAATCGATTACTTCGGAATGGCAACTGGTGTTTCTTTTTTCGATTGCAATATTCATATTAGTGGGTGGAGCAAAATCGGTCTTTTTTGTTCTTACGCCTCTTGCATGGGGATTTTATGCCAGAATATTTCGACTTAATAATGACGCGCTAAAGAAAATCAAAGCACAACATATGTATTGCTTGCAGGGAAAGTAAATGAGCGTGGTGATGACGAAGAGCTTTGGTTGTACGGTAAAGCGTATCAAGGGCGTTGGTGGGTAAAGCGATTTGGGGCAAGGTGAAGACACGGAAGCCAGTCAGCCTACGATCTAACCCCTTTCTGAAATATGGGATTGAGTGGATAGGGCGCAAAGGAATGGAAAATGCCTAAATAGCGTTCGTCTAATGCCTTAGAGCGGTATTAGGCGATGCTCATGGGCGCCAAGAAGCATGTTGAGTGGTATTGCTGTCGCGTGCCCTAAAATGATTGCAGTCTAAGGGTGTGGATGAGAGTTAATCGAAATGAACTATCTGGACTGAAAGTAGATAGCATTCATCTATCGATCAGCGAGTGGCTTAAAACGGTTTTTATGTTGAGCGTTTCAACAGCACTGATCGATACGGCTGGTCGGTATGCGGTATCTGCTCGACTCGACCAACGACGTGCAGGAGTCGGCCACCCTCCCCGTTGGGCTATAAACTTACAATCACGAACGAATATGGTGCGGGCGGCACTATACGGAAATTGAAATCCGCTACTGATAGCCTTTTAAATACGTGTGGTCCTAATTGCCATAATTTATGTGCGGCATCTTCGGTATTCACAGCAACACGTCTACAACAGATGTGATTGCGATACAGAATTTTTTAGAATTTATTGATCCACGCGGACCAGACGGGTCGGGGGAGTGGCAGAAGAATTGGCGAGATTTTAAAGTTCGTCTTTGGCATTCACGTTTATCCATAATAGATGTATCTGACAGGGCCCGGCAGCCAATGCAGGATGAGGCGTGTGATTGGGTCATCACTTACAACGGCGAGATTTTCAACTATCTTGAAATCCGAGAGGAATTGCGTGCGCTAGGCTGGGCGTTTCATAGCGACAGTGATACAGAGGTTCTATTAAAAGCTTGGGCTCAGTGGGGAATTGAGGCTCTGCCTCGGCTCAATGGTATGTTTGCCTTTGCGGTCGTGCATCAGTACACGGGCGAAATGTGGTTGGTGCGTGACCGGTTTGGCGTTAAGCCCCTATTGTGGGGACTCTCAAATAATAAGGCGCTTGTATTTTCGTCCTCCACTGCGGCGGTCGCTAAGTACCTCAACGCTTCAGTGAGCGTAGATTACTGCGCTTTTGGTTTGCGCTATAGGGCGTTTGAATCTGCTTCATCTGATACGCCGTTTATAGGTGTTAATGCAGTATCTCCGGGTTCTTGGCTAAAAATTCATTCGAACGGCACCGAGATTTCTATTAAGGAGGGGCGCTGGTATGACTTGGCTAATGCGGTCGCGCATAAGGCTCACTCAATAACCTCGTGCACAGATGATGAGTTACTAGATCAATGTAGGACGTTGGTGCACGACGCCGTGCAGATTAGACTGCGAAGTGATGTGCCATTGGCTGTGTCACTGAGCGGAGGGTTAGATTCCTCTACTGTAGCTGCTATGGCAGCAAGGCAGGTCAACGGGCTTCACGGATTTACCTTTGGTTCGCCCGATGCTCAGCGCTCTGAGGGGCCTGTGGTGGAGCGATTTTCTCGCCAAACGGGAATCACACCGCACTTCATATGGCCTGCTATGGACCGTAGTGATCTTGATGAGTTGCTGGAGCGTACACTCACCTGCCAGGAGGCGCCGTTTCCCGGGCTAAGCGTTATGGCACAAAACGAAATCTTTTGTGCGGTACGAAAGGCGGGGTTTAAGGTGTTGTTGGGTGGCCAGGGTGGCGATGAAGCTTTTGCCGGATACCGCAAGTTTTTTGTCGTGGCGATACGTCATGCGCTTCTTCAGCACGATGTTGGTGGCGTTTTGCGGCTGTTGCACTCATTAGGGCTGATGTTGCTATCCGAAGCGGGTGCGGCAAGAGTTTATTGGCATGCGCTCAGCCGCTACCATGCTAAGAAGGATGTAAGTTTTAAATTGCTTGACTGGTCTTCGCGAAGTGCGAATTTGTGGGGGGGGGCAGCGGGCAACTTGTCCGGCAGGCAAATAGAGGACGTCCAGCGTTGGAGCATTCCAACATTATTGCGCTATGAAGACAGAAACTCCATGGGGCACGGGGTGGAATCGCGATTGCCATTCATGGATTATCGTCTGATGGAGCTTGCGTTGGCGTTACCGGCTCGACTCAAGATCGCTGACGGCTATGGGAAATGGGCCATTAGGAATATTACACGGGGCACAGTCCCGGATTTTATTAGGTTGAATCGGAAAAAACGTGGATTTGATGTGACTCAATCATGGGTTTCCGATGGATTGGGTGCTAGTCTGAGGGAGCGTATTGATGTCAACAGGCACAACCTCGCACCTCACATGAGAAAACAAATTGATGTTAGAAAGTTGCTATCTGATGAGGCATTGCAGGGCGATAGCGCCTTACTGGATGAGGCTTTGATGCTGGCATGGTTGAGTCAACCGGTACGCACGTACACCGCTAATGTGTGGCCTAAATGAAGGCACGGGTTTCCCATTTGTCGTCTGCTCATGTCGGCCTGGATACACGTATTTTTCTGAAACAATGCGTGTCTTTGGCGGCGGCGGGCTTTGATACTCACTTAGTGATTACTGCTACAACTGATGATGTGCATAAAGCGGCTGGAAAAGGGGTCACCGTGCATACATTGAATGCACCGGTAGGTCGTTTTTCTCGGATTGTAATGAAGTCATGGCGCTGTTTCGTCGTGTCGCGTCGTATAAATGCGGACATTTACCACTTTCATGACCCTGAGTTGATGCCCTATGGAATCTTGCTGGCCTTATTGGGGAAAAAGGTAGTGTACGACGTACACGAAGATGTTCCAAAAGATATTCTTACTAAAGAGTGGATTGCGTCCTGGATTCGAAAATCCGTCGCTTTGACGATTTCTGCTATAGAGCATTTTGGCGCCCGCTATTTTTTTTCGGTAATCGCTGCTACCCCATTCATACGTGACAGGTTTCGTACCAGCAACCCCAACACAGTGGACATAAATAACTTTCCCTTGTTGGAAGAGCTAGTAACCAATCATGCGTGGGAGCATAAACACGCAGAAGTTTGTTATGTGGGCGGGATATCACGGATTCGTGGCATTCAAGAGGTATGTCAAGCCATGAGTTTGGTGAAATCCGGCGTGAGGCTCAATCTATGCGGTAAGTTTTCAAGTGGCCAGCTGGAGTTGGCAGTAAAAGCTATGCCAGGTTGGCAACGTGTGATTGCCCCCGGGTTTGTGAATCGAGACGGCGTTCGCGAGATTCTGTCACGCTCCATGGCAGGATTGGTGACGTTACATCCATTACCAAATTATGTTGATGCTCAGCCCATCAAAATGTTTGAGTACATGAGCGCAGGCATCCCGGTGATTGCCTCGGACTTCCCGCTGTGGAGGGAAATCATCGAGGGTTGTCAATGTGGTTTGGTAGTTGACCCATTGAATCCTGAGTCCATCGCCGAAGCCATCGACTATTTGGTTACGCACCCACAAGAGGCTCGGCGCATGGGTGTCAATGGACGTAAGGCGGTGGAGGAGCGATACAATTGGAATCACGAGGAGAAAAAACTGTTGGATTTTTATGCCCGAACTCTGGGCATGGAAAGTGCTGGAAAGAACTTATGAGCTTGTTGCGCGGGCGTCACCGGCTCATCAGAGCCAGGGTGCTATCGCACGCGGTGTGGCGATCCTGCAAGAATTTAGAATCAAATTCGTCAAAGGTGGTCATGTCCGAACAGAGGATGAGCCAGTCCGACCACTTTCTCGACAGACATGGTGGTGGGCTGATGCCACGAAGTAATGCTGCCGCCGTCAGCGAAGCAATCCTAAATGTTATGCAGTTGTCGGGCCGAGCTATTCATTGCGGAACGGGAAATGCGGCACGGCGCGTTGTCGTGAGGCCGGCCCAAAATTTGGCATGAAGCAGGTCTGGATGTTGAACCACTATGCCCAGGAACCTGGGTGTGCGGGGGGCACACGACATTACAGTCTCGCTCGCCACCTTTCGACTCATGGTTGGATTGCGACTGTTATTGCCGCGAGCACAGAATTCAATACAGGGCGCCAGCGTCTCTCAGATAGGGAAGCTACCCGTATATCTGATTTTGATGGGGTTCGATTTTTATGGGTAAGAACTCCCGCTTACGAGGGTAACGGCTGGGGCAGAATGATGAACATGCTGGCCTACACTATCAGGGTCTTGTTGCCGTGGACTACAAAAAGGCTCGCGCGGCCAGATGTGGTTATCGGATCCAGTGTTCATCCATTTGCAGCTATGTCAGGCGCTTTGCTGGCTAGTCGGTTTGATGTGCCTTTTGTCTTTGAGGTTAGAGACTTATGGCCCCAGACGCTAATCGATTTGGGTCGGTTACAAGAGGACAGCCTTGTCACGCGTTTGCTTCGTACGCTCGAGAAATGGCTGTACCGCCAAGCGGACAGAATCGTGGTGCTGTTGCCGCAGGCTGACAAGTACATCGTTCCGCTTGGGGTTCCAGCGGACAAGATCGTATGGATTCCTAATGGTGTGGAACTCGATGGCTATTCTGAACCTGCTCAACCCGCTGTGCGCGATACCTTCACGCTGATGTATTTTGGTGCGCACGGTCAGGCGAATGGTTTGGAGATCGTACTAAAAGCTATGGCCTTGCTGCAGGCGCGTGCTGACATGGGGCATGTGCGGTTGCACATGATTGGTGATGGACCACTCAAGCTGTCGTTGATTGCGATGGCCAAAAAGTTGAATTTAAATAATGTCAAATTCTTTGATCCCGTGCCGAAGCAGGAAATACCTGGTTTGGCGACAGTGGCAGACGCTTTCGTAATCTGTGTCAAGGACTTACCACGGCTCTATAGGTTCGGAATTAGCATGAATAAACTGTTTGACTATATGGCAGCTGCGCGCCCAACCATCATTGCATCTGCTGCTATAAATAACCCGATACGGGATGCGGGGGCTGGGTTGACTGTGAAGCCTGATAATCCAGTTTTAATGGCTGAGGCGATTGCGGCGATTGCACTCATGTCGGCTGAAGAGCGTGCCGCGCTGGGAAGGGCGGGAAGGGCTTACGTGGAACAGAACCATGCTTTCGATTCCTTGGCGGCACGACTTGCCAATACGCTGAATGCTGTCGCGCCCCAGTCTCAATTCGGATCAATGCCTTAAACGCAGTTCACCCCCGAGTTTGATGATCGAGCATGCCCAATCATCCTGTAAGTAAAACCTACGACAGCTTTATTGAATTGGTCCGGCGCTTGTTCGGTGAGGGCAATGTTTCTCTGCACCGACCGATTTTCGAGGGGAATGAAAAACAATACCTGATCGACTGCATCGAATCCAATTTTGTTTCTTCCGTTGGCGCCAAAGTAGCCGAATTCGAGCGTCGGATCGCGGAATTCACGGGTGCCCGCCATGCGGTGGCCACGGTCAACGGCACGGCTGCGCTGCATGTTGCGTTGCGGTTGGCTGGAGTGCAGCGTGGCGATGAGGTGATCTCGCAGGCGCTCACTTTCATTGCGACCTGCAATGCGCTGAGCTACGCCGGTGCCCATCCGGTGTTTGTGGATGTGGACCGGGACACCATGGGCATGAGCCCGGATGCCTTGCGGCGGTTTTTGTCCGAACATGCTGAAGTGCGTGATGGCGGGGCCTGGAACAAGCATACGGGCAGGCGTATTGCGTCCTGTGTGCCCATGCATACCTTTGGCCTGCCTTGTCGTATTGAAGAGATTGCAGCCATTTGTGCCGAATGGGGCGTCGCCCTGGTCGAGGATGCGGCTGAGTCATTGGGCAGCTATGTGGCAGGCCGCCATACCGGTAATTTTGGCGTGTTCGGCACCCTCAGCTTTAACGGCAACAAGATCATCACCACTGGCGGTGGTGGCATGATCATTACCAACGACGAGCTTTTGGCCAGGCGCGCCAAACACATCACCACCACGGCCAAAATCCCGCACCCCTATGAATTTGTGCATGACGAGGTGGGTTACAACTACCGCTTGCCCAACCTGAATGCGGCGCTGGGCTGCGCCCAGATGGAGCGTCTGCCCTGGATGCTGGAGGTTAAGCAAAAAATTGCTAGCCAATACCGTGTTTTTTTTGAGTCCCAGGGGGTGCAGATGGCCACACCGCTATCCCGGTGCCAATCCAACCACTGGCTCAACGCGATTATCTTGGCGGACAAGGCTGAACGGGACGGCTTCTTGGCCTACACCAATGATCGCGGTGTGATGACCCGCCCGATCTGGTGCTTGATGTCGGAACTGGAGATGTTCCGGCTATGCCAGCATGATGGCTTGGAGAACTCTCGCTGGCTGGCAGATCGGGTGGTGAATATTCCGTCCAGCGTCCCGGACAACGCGGCGAAGCCTGCCGATGCCTGAGGTTCTTGGCAGCAGCCCTGAAAAAAAAGTGCTTTACCGACAGGTGGCGGCGATTCATTGCCGGAGTATTAATCAAGGGTTCTTGCCTACTTTGGGTGAACGGTTTCTGGCGCTGCTCTATGAGTCGATTGATGCGGACCCGAACAGCGCACTGTTCATTGCGCAGGCAGAAGGCAGGGTTGTTGGTTTTGTCGCTGGAGGCCGCGGTATGGGCTCTATTTATCGCCAGATGCTCAAGCGATGGCCCAGGCTTTTGGCGGCGTTGTTCCCGGCGTTGCTGAACCCCGTAAAATTGAAGCGGGTGTTCGAGATCGTTTGGTTTGGCCGAAAGCAAAAACCTGTGCCGGGTTGCCCGGCAGCAGAACTTTTCAGCATCGCTGTGTTGGACAATGTGCGTCGGAGTGGTGTGGCGCAAGGCCTGTATCTGGAGCTCGCTGAACGATTTTTTCAGGAGGGCGAAAAGGCTTTCTGCATTGTGGTAGGTGAAAATCTGATGACCGCACACCACTTTTACCGCCGGATGGGGGCGGAGCCCATGGCGCAAATCTGCGTGCACCAGGGGCAGATGTCCACTTTGTACCGGCACGACTTGCCGATATCCATTTAGGGGAATCATTGGACATACTCAGTTTGATTGGCCGCACAGAACCGCTGTTTGACAGCGATGTGCAGCGCTTGAGCAATGAATTGCTGGGCCTGGTTAAGGGTTCCCGTTTTCTGGTCATTGGCGGGGCTGGATCCATAGGCCAAGCGGTAACCCGCGAGATATTCAAGCGCGATCCTGCTGTGCTGCATGTGGTGGATATCAGTGAAAACAACATGGTGGAGCTGGTTCGGGATATCCGCAGTACCATCGGTTATGGCTCGGGCGACTTCCGCACCTTTGCCGTCGATTGCGGCAGCCGGGAGTTTGAGGCGCTTTTTGCGGCCGAGGGGCCTTATAACTATGTGTTGAATCTTTCTGCGCTGAAGCATGTGCGCAGCGAGAAAGACCCTTTCACCTTGATGCGCATGGTGGATGTGAATGTCTTCAATACCGTCAAAACCCTGGGTATGGCGCGGGAGGGCGGGGCGAAGAAGTATTTCTGCGTCTCCACTGACAAGGCGGCCAACCCGGTGAACATGATGGGAGCCAGCAAGCGCATCATGGAGCTGTTCCTGATGCGCGAGAGCCTGACCCAGCCCATTTCCATGGCTCGGTTTGCCAATGTGGCGTTCTCGGATGGGTCCTTGCTGCATGGCTTCAACCAGCGTTTTGCCAAGCGCCAGCCTTTTTCCGCGCCAAATGATGTCAGGCGTTATTTTGTCACCCCTCAGGAGTCCGGTGAGTTGTGCCTCTTGTCCTGCCTGTTGGGCGGCAACCGTGACATCTTTTTCCCCAAGCTGAGCGAGAAACTGCACCTGATCACCTTTTCCGAGATTGCCGTTCGTTATTTGCGGCAGCTTGGATTTGAGCCTTACGAGTGCGCATCCGAAGACGAGGCGCGTGACCGTGCGAATTCGTTGATCGCGAGAAAGAAGTGGCCTTGCTATTTCTTCAAGAGCGACACCACGGGTGAGAAGGATTTCGAGGAGTTTTTTACCGACAAGGAAGACCTCGACATGGCTCGATTTGAGACGGTCGGGGTCATTCGCAATCAAGCGGTGTTTGACGCGGGTCAGTTGGATCGATTCCGGGATGGCATCTTGGCTCTTCGCAGCAAGGGGGCTTGGACCAAGTCGCAGCTCGTGGAGCTGTTTTATGAAATGCTGCCCGACTTCGCGCATCTGGAGACTGGCAAGTATCTGGATCAGAGGATGTGACCATGCAGCGTTTTTTTGATGTGCTGTTTTCCGGGCTGGCGCTGCTGGTGTTTTCGCCGCTGCTGGTGCCGATTGCCTTGCTGCTGCGATTTACGGGAGAAGGCGAGATATTCTTTATGCAGGAGCGGGTAGGTAAGGAGGGCAAGCTGTTCAGCCTTTACAAGTTCGCCACCATGCTCAAGAACAGTCCCAACTTGGGCTCGGGCACGGTAACCCTGAAAAATGATCCCCGGGTGCTGCCGGTAGGGCACTTTTTGCGAAAAACTAAAATCAACGAACTGCCGCAACTGCTGAATATTTTGCTGGGCGACATGAGTGTTGTGGGCCCGCGGCCTCAGACTCCACGTTGCTTCTCGGCTTTCCCGAAGGACTTGCAGCAGGTCATCGTTCAGGTGAAGCCCGGTCTGTCGGGTATCGGCCCCATCGTGTTCCGCGGTGAGGAGAACATTCTGGCGGATCATGTCGGCGCGACCGCGTATTACGATCTGGTCATCGCGCCCTACAAGGCCCGAGTAGAGGCTTGGTACGTCGATCATCAGACATTGTTGACCTATTTCACGGTCATTCTGGTTACCGTTTGGGTCGTCCTGTTCCCGGCATCGGGCATCGTGTGGCAGACCTTCAAAGGCTTGCCTGTCCCACCGGATGAGCTGAAAGGGCCGCTGAACTATCCTGTTGCAACACCATGAGGCTGTTGTTGCGGATCGCCTTCTGGGTTGCTTGTGTTGTGGTGGCTGTGTTGTCGTTGGCCCCTGTTGATTACCTCCCGTCGGCCACATTCAACTGGTGGGACAAGTCGCAACATGCGCTGGCGTTCTTTGTGCTTGGACTTTTCGGGCTCGGTGCCTACGTGAATTACGCGCAACGTGTGGTAATCGGGCTGCTGGCTTTTGCTGCGGCGATCGAGCTTGCACAGGCGGCTACCGGCTGGCGATACGGTGACTGGCAGGATTGGCTGGCCGACGCTGTCGGTCTGGCCGTGGCCTGTCTGATCTGGCCATATCTGCGACCACTCGCCAGAATTACGAATCAAGAATCCTGAGCGAGTAAAGCGGTGCGCGATGGGCTAACGCGGTTTTGTCGTAGCTGCTGCGCCTCTGAGCCGCAGATAAAACCAGACATAAATGGCGCAAAAAGCCACAGCGCCTGTGGTAAGCGCAGGTGTGTTTGTCCAGAAAGCCGCGGCAATCAGCTGCGATATGACCAGCCAGGGCAAGAGGTAGGGCAGAACTTTGCTGTTGGTGAAGTGCACTGGACTGGGCGGGAGTGTCTTGCCTGAGGGTTGTGTCGTCAGGCGCTGGTGAATCAGTTGGTGTAGATGCCGCGAATCTGGGCGCACGATCTGCTGTGTTCTCAACACTCGCCTGCGGAAGACGGAGTACAGCGTTTCCCAAATCGGGTAGGCCATGACCAGCAGCGGAAACCAGGGGGAGACCTCGGGGTTCCTGACCACCAGCAGCACGCCGATTTCCGCCAACCAGAATCCCAGCAGGTAAGCCCCACCGTCGCCCATGAATATTCGCCCCCGCGGCCAGTTCCATGGCAGGAAGCCCAACACCGGGCCCAACATCAGCAGGCTTGCGATCAGCACCAGCTGGTCATCCACCTGATAGGCTACCCAGCCATAGGCGCCCAGTACCAGCACTGCAAAGCCTCCGACCAGGCCGTTGGCGCCATCGATGATGTTGGTGGCGTTGGCCACGCCGGCCACTGCAAAGGCGGTGAAGACCACCGCGAATAGCGGCCAATGGGCGAGTGCCCAATCGAGCAGCGGTACATCCAGCCGAATCAGGGTGGCGCCGAGCAGCACCGAGGCCAGCGCCCCGGAGGCCATGGTCAGTAGCAGCCGCGGCAGTACGCCCACGCGCCGGGTGATGTCTTCACCAAAGCCTCCGGCAAAGGCGGGGATTGCCGCGGCCGCCAGTCCGATGAATCCAGCGTTGGCCTCGCTGTGCACCAGCCCCGCGTGATGTAACGCCAGCAGGGTTGCGATGATGCCGCAGGCGATCGCCAGACCACCCACGCGCGGCACCGGATCGGCGTGATTGTTTTGCGGGCCAAGGCCAGGCTGGTCGAAGGTCAGACGGCCATGCCAGCGCGCGGTGTAGGCGATCAGCAGGCACATCGCCCAGGTCACGCTGAAGCTGATCAGCAGGATCAGGCCGTAGGTGCGCAGCGGGTTGTCGGCGCTGGAGGCAGAATGCGGCTGTTCGCTGAGATTCAGGCCGAGGGCGAGGGCGGCGGGGTCGGGCGTGCGGCAGGTCTGCGGCTGTCCGGACTGTAGCGCGGAGGCCTGACACTCGGCGGCCGCCAGTTCAGGATCGCCGGCGCTGAACAGGATTACGCCGCGAGTAAAGTGCATCACCGGCATGTCGAGCGGCTGGCGGTCGAGTGCGCGCCGCTGCCGTGGCGAGAGGCTTTTGAGGCATTGCGTGTCGGTCACCTCGCAGTCCGGGCAGAAGGCCTGCATGGTTGCTGCAGTGCGTGCAACGGCCTCACGGCATTGCGCGAGCTCGGCATAGGGTTTCTTGATGACGTCGATGCGCAGCGCGTTGGGTGCCTGCATCACCACTTCCGGATACAGCGTCTGCCCCATGGGCAGCGCATACCAGGCCACGGCCAGGACGACGAGCGCCGCGGCCAACAGGAGATGCCAGAGGCGCTTGCGGCGCCGGTCGTTTTCGGCGCTCATGGCTGTGCTTTGTTTCTTGGAGAAGATTGCGTTGCTGGAATGGCAACGCTCGGCCCCAAGCCCGTCCTGCGCCTCGCGCGGGATGCGGCGGCCGACCGGCAGGATAGGTGCACGGGGTGAATTCCCTGTTGTTTTATAGGTTATTTTTCGTGCTGCTTTGCATTTACAATCGCTGTATAGAATAAATGACGAGGGTAGGCAAGGGTGGGGTGATTGGTAACTGGTGATTGGTGAGGGGTGAATGGTGAGGGGTCTTCCGGCGTGCGCCGGGGTGACGATGGTTGGAAAAGGGTTTTTCGCAATAAGCTGGGCGACTCAATAAAAAGCGTTTTTCAAACGCACGGGGTGGTTCGTTTGACACAGGGATAAATAACCATGGTTTCGATTGTTCGCATATTCACGGCCGCCGGGTTGGCGGTTTTGTTTTCTTTTGCCGGGACGGCGCTGGCGGCTGCGCCTCAAGGTTACGTACACGAGGTTCGCGGGGATGTGCAGGCGGCGATCGGCTCGGGCAAGCCGGTGGCCGTCAAGCAGGGCGAGACACTGGTCAATGGCGCGACCATTCTTACGGGCGCGGACAGTCTCGCGGTGTTGCGCTTTCTCGATGGCACGGTGATTGCGCTGAATCAGAACACCGCGTTCACGATCCAGAAATACGAATACAACGAGAAATCGCCGTCGCTGATGTCGGCTTTTTTCAGCATGGTGCGTGGCGGTCTTCGGGTGGTGACGGGGGCGGTGTCGCAGCGCAACCGCGAGGCTTTCCGCCTGGCGACGCCGAGCGCAACGATCGGCATCCGCGGCACCGAGTTTCTGGCACAGGTGGTGAATCCGGTGGTCGTGTCGGTGGTGAGCGGGTCGGTGTCGATGAGCAACGCCGCGGGCACCTTTGTGGTGGGCGCGGGGCAGACGGCGAGCGTGGCCTCGGCCACTTCGGCAGCGACTTCGCTGTCGGCAGTGCCGCCCGGGACTTTCGGGCCCTTGCCCAATCTGCCCTTGCCGCCGGCGGTGCCGGGGCCCTTGCCGGGCGTGGGTGCCGGGGCCGGTGGTGGCACGGCCGGCGGTGCCGGTGCTGCCGGGGGGGCGGGTGCGGCCGGCGCGGCCGGCGCTGCGGCGGGCGGGTTGACGGGCATGGGGCTGGGCGCGGCGGCCGCGGCTGCTGCGGCGGCGGCTGCAGGGATCGGTGGAGGGGGCGATTCTCCAGGGGGTGCGACGGGCACTACCGGAACTACTGGAACCCAGTGATCTGCAGGGGAGGTAATGAGCACGCGCATTGCGCCGGTTCTGGGGTTGATGGGCTGTCGGATGGTGGGTTACGCTGCTGCGCAGCTAACCCATCCTACGAACCCCGCCCCACGAACTGCGGGGGGAATTGGCAGTGATAAATGGGTTTTATGCGATGGATTATGAGCGGTCTCTGATATACTTCTGCCCAATAGTTGAGCAATCGCTACAGACCCTGCAACACGTTTCAAGGACAAGGAGCACGACATGATGATCAAGACATCCCTTGCAGCATTGCTGGTGGTCGGCGTGACTTCCGTTGCCATGGCCCAGAGTGTGGCGCCCACCGTGGTGGCTCAGGCGAAACCGCCTGCGACCGGCGCGGAAGGTGGCGCGGGTGGTGCTGGCGGCGGTGCCGGTGGTGGAGCAGGTGGCGCCGGCGGCGCTGGTGGGGCCGGAGCGGGCGCGGGTGCAGGGGCAGGTGCCGGAGCGGGCGCTGCGGGTGCCGGCGCTGCGGCTGCAGGTGCGGGCATCGGGGTAGCCGGTGCTGTGGGTATCGCTGCTGGCGTTGCCGGCGTCGCAGCAGCAGCCGGCGGCGGGGGAGATTCGCCCGGCACGACCGGAACCACCGGCACGACGCCCTGATCAAGTTTCAGCGTTTCATCAAGCCCCCGGCCTCCACCGGGGGTTTTTTATTCTGCAGTCCGGGTTCTTCCTCGTAGTGCCCGCTTCCGGTATATACAGCTGATAATTCACGTTCACTTCCCGACGAGGTTCGTTTGTCGCACCCGCATCTCCGGCGGCGCATGCCGTGGCTACTGCTGACACTGGCATTGCTGCTGCAGGGCTGCCAGTCGTACTCGGACAGCCCAGCGCTGGATACGCTGCGGGCGGCGCTGTTTCCGGAGCCCGATGTGGGCAGCGCGGCGCTGGCGCCGGATCTGTCTTATCTGCGGGTGGTGTCCGGCAAGCGCGTGGCCTATGTGGCGCTGGGTTATGTCGATCCGCATCCGAACGGCGGCATCGAGGTCTGGTACAGCGCCAGCCGCGAGGTGCTGCGCCTGCAGAACGGTCGCGTCGTCGGGCTTACGGGTTCTTACACGGAATGGCAGCGCGTGCTGCTGCCGCGGCTGCCCTTATGGTCTGAACTGCTGCGGTCGCGGCAGCCGCTGGAGTGGCAGCGCGAACGCGATGTGATGCCGGGCCATCGTTTCGGCGTGCAGGACCGACTCTTGCTGCGGCCCACGGCAGCGCCTCCACGTTCGAACCTCGCACAACTCGATTCCGCGCGGCTCGCCTGGTTTGAGGAGCGGCTGCTCGATGCGCATCCGGAGGATCAGTTGCCGTCGGCACGTTATGCGGTGGATGCGGCCAGCGGGCAGGTGGTCTATGGTGAGCAATGCCTCAGCACGAGCCTGTGCATCTCCTGGCAGCGCTGGAGGGCGCGACGATGAGCGGGCGCAGCTTCGGCCTGCGCCGCATCAGTGCGGCAGTGTGTGTGGCGCTGTCGGTGTGGGGACTCGAGAGCGCGGCGCAGACTCAGGGCAACATCACCGTACCGCGGCTAAGCGACTGGCTGCTGGAGCGAGATCCGCTGGGCAGTGCTTATCTGTCGGGCCTGAGCTGGCAGGTGCCGGAGGAGCGTGGGCCGCAGCTCACGCTGAAGCTGGAACTGTTGCGCGCTCTGTCCGCGCCCGATCAGCTGGGTCTGAGTAGCGAGGCGTCCGCAGGCCTTGCAGCACGCCTGTCGGCGATGCCGGTGACCGGACGCGTGCCGGTGGCTTCGGCCGACGCGCGCTGGCTGCAGGCCAATCCCGGACGCGATCCGCGCATCCTGCCGGGTCATCGGGTCGAATTGCCGGCGCGGCCGCGCACGCTGTCGGTGCTGACGGCGTCGGGCACCATTTGCCGTGTTGATCATGCGGCGGGGCGCCATGCGCGCTGGTATGTCGAGGCCTGCGCTGCTGTCAATGGTGACGGGGCCGACTGGGCCTGGGTGGCGCAGCCCGACGGTCGCGTGGACCGCTACGGCATCGCGCACTGGAATGGCGAGGCGCAGGACCTGCCGGCACCGGGGGCGTGGATCTGGGCGCCGTCGAGCCGGCTGCGATTCCCGGAAACATTTTCCGCGCGGTTGATCCAGTTTCTGGCGACCCAGGGTCCGGCGCCGGATGTGGATGTTGCGCGCGAGGGTGATACAAAATCTCCCGCCACGGCGGGCGCTGCCGCCGATGGCCTGCGCTTATCGAGTTGGGTGTCGCAGGTTATCGAGCCTGCAGCCGGCGCCCCGGCAACTGCGGTGACAGGCCAGGGCAATGTCGCAGCGCCGTTGGCGCGCGACCGCGACCTGATGCTGACCTCGAACGATTATGGTCTGGTGGGACTGCTGCAGACACCCAGCGCGCGCATGCGCCCTGCGGGCAGCTTTGCGTTCAGCGCGAGTCGGGTCAGTCCCTATCTGCGGTTGAATGTCATTGCACAGCCCTTTGACTGGCTGGAGGCGGGGTTTCGATACACCGATATCGATAATAGAGTTTACGGACTGGGAACGCTTGATACGAACCAGTCGTACAAGGACAAAGGCTTCGACGCCAAGATCAGTCTGTGGGACGAGGCGCGGATGCGTCCTGCGCTGTCGCTGGGCTTCATCGACTTTGCGGGCACGGGACTTTTCTCCAGCGAGTATCTGGTGGCGAGCAAGCGCTGGGGCGATTTTGATTTCAGCCTCGGTGCGGCCTGGGGCAATATGGCCGGCGTCGTGCGTACCCGCGATCCGAACAGCCAGGGCGGCGATTTCAACATCAGCAATTATTTTTCGGGACGGCCGGAAATCTTTGGTGGCGTGCAGTGGATGGTGCCGGGCATGCCGCTGGTGTTCAAGGCGGAATACGATCCCAACAACTATCGCGCCGAGCCGCTGGGCAATGTGCTGGAGCAGCGCTCGCGCTGGAACCTCGGCCTGACCTGGCGGCAATATCCCTGGCTCGACTGGACCGTGGCCTACGAGCGTGGCCGGCAGTGGATGGTGGGGGTCAGCCTGCATACCGATTTCAGCAAGCTCTACACGCCCAAGCTCAATGATCCACCGCGGGTGCCGGTGGCGGCCAGCCGGCCGCAGGCTGCGCCGGACTGGGCGAACACGGCGCGCGACTTGCGAACGCAGACCGGCTGGCCGGTGGGTGCGATTCGCGCGGAAGGCAGCCAGCTTGCGGTGGTGCTCGACAATCCGCGCGGCACTTACTGGGATGACCGCCTCGATCGCGCCGCCAGTGTGCTGCACCGGGATGCGCCGGCAGGGATCGACCGCTTTGTGCTGCAGTACCAGGCGCGCGGGTTGCCGATGGCGGAGCAGGTGGTGGAGCGTGAGGCCTGGGTCGAGTCGCAGACCCAGTGGCTGCCGCCTTCGCAGCGCCGCGAGTTGGCCATCGCGCGTTCACCGCAGCCGGCGCAGTCGGAGGCGCCGGTGTTCCAGGGCCACCTCGATCCCTGGGCGAGCCAGTTCCGTATCGGTTATGCCCAGAATATCGGCGGACCTGATGATTTCATCCTGTTTCAGGTCTATGCCGAGCAGGCGGCACAGATGCAGCTCTTCGGCCGGCGCGACACCTGGCTGAGCGGGGCGCTTCAGCTCCGGTTGGCCGACAACTACGGCAGCTTTGATTACACGGCGCCCAGCAACCTGCCGCGAGTGCGCACTTTCCTGCGCGAATATCTGACCAATTCTCGGCTGACCCTGCCGCATCTGCAGCTGACGCATGCGCGCCAGCTGTCGAACAACCAATACGTCAGCGCCTATGCGGGTTATCTGGAGGAAATGTTTGCCGGCGCCGGCGGTGAGTGGCTCTACCGGCCCTTCGGCTCGCGCTTCGCCTTCGGTATTGATGCGAACTGGGTGCGCCAGCGCGGCTTCGGACAAAACTTCGCACTGCGCAATCCGGGTTATGAGGTGGTCACCGGCCATGGCACGCTGTATTGGGATACCGGATGGCATGGCGTGGATCTTAGGGCCAGCGCCGGGCGTTATCTGGCGAAGG
>VFQN01001829.1_pt1 | contig 34458 bp, 53 predicted proteins | sample 3512371 | NCBI WGS metagenome assembly VFQN01 (sample SAMN10412370, study PRJNA504923) | tailings metagenome | isolation source: Replicate 2 from Balatoc abandoned mine | place: Philippines: Itogon, Benguet | collected 2017-08-28 | reverse complement strand
CGTGGTCGCGGCCGGCTGAAAGACAAAGGGAAGTGGGGGAGTACGGCAAGCGGGAGTGGGGGGGGGGAAGCTGGGGGTAGCCGTTCCCCTCAGGCTGGTGCGCAAGGTGGGCTAGGGGAGCAGCGGGACCGGGGGCAGGGGCAACTGGACCCGGCCTTCAGGGACAGGCTGGTGCGCAAGGTGGGGCGGCCGGGGCCCCGGGCGCGTTGGCGAGGGCAGGGAGGGAAGTGGAAGGGGGGGGAAGGGGGGGAGCAGAACAGAGTGCTAGTAGGAAGTGAAAAGTAGTGTGTAGGCTGGAAGGGGGGCATAGCATGTATGGCGCGGTCGAGCTCCACACGCTATGTACCATACAGGCGCAGCCATATTGTGTAACGGCTACATATGGATCTGCACACAGTCGACCGACCGGCGCTGCAACCCAAGGGTGTGCTGCGGCCGCGCCATGGTCCATGGGCGTAACGGAAGTGTGCACAAAGCAGCAAGGTGGTAAGCCACACGAGTCTACGGTACGCGGTGTGCTGGTGGCCTCCCTGCCCTGCCGTACACCTGCCGTACGGACACCTGCCATACGCAGGTACAGCAGGCGTACCACCTGTTCGTGTACGGCATCCCGGAGGCGCTGTGGGAGGCGTTTCCGGAGGAGCTGACGCGGGGCGCCGCCAGGCCGACAGGTGGGGTCGCAGTGGGTAAACCTCAAGAGCGACCTTGGCTTTTCCTTTTAGCACTCTAGGCCTTTCCTTCCAGCATGGCTAACGAGACCCACATTGCATGGTGCGGCCTCAGAGCCGGCCTGTGACTTGTTGGTTGCTACGCCGGAGGCGTGGATAATCGAGGATCCCACATCAGATGCTGGGCCCTTTCTTGGCCTTGTGGAAAAATTGCTTGCAGCAGCAGCGGCCCAAAATAAATCGTGACTTCATGACCCATCTTCTTCTTCATGACCCGCCAGGCGGCTTAACCATCCAGCTGTTTGGCACCGTCATCTCCTCCGCCAATGCGCCGCGGCCATCAGCCGGCGGCGCCGACGGCGTTGGCGGCGGCGTTGGCGGCGGCGGGCACTGTTCCGACCTGGCGCTGGTGCTAGCGGCGTGGGAGGCGGCAGTGCGGCGCAACAGGCAGCTGCGGCCGTGCGTCTCGTACATGCGGTGGGTGGGATGTGGGGTGTGGGTGAAGGAAATAAGGATAGTGCGGGAGCGAAGTAGCTGCTAAGGTGCAGCTCTGCGGCCGTGCGTCACGTGCATGCGGTGGGTGCGGGATGTTGGTGCATGGCTCTCCACCGGGCTATAGTTTTACCGGTATTACATGGCACCTCACAGCTACCGGTATGCGAGCACTCGGGTACTTGCTCTCCTACCCCGTGCGTTTCGACACGCTCGTCTACACCTTGCTGCCTGATGTAAAGGTTATCAGTACGCCGCCCTCCTCCATGCCATGCAGCCACGCGGAACTGCCACCCATGCCAGCCATGCATCCATTAACTCATTCATGCCATGAATTAACGCTCACGCCACCCATGCCCGTGCAGCTACGTGCCAGGGGAGGAGCCCTCCGCCACCAACGCCAAGGCCCCAGACCAGCTCCGCCCCACGCCCTCCGCCTCCCCCGCGCCGCCCGCGGCCTCGCCCAGCACCGCTGAAGGTGGCAACGACGCACAAGGCAACGCGGGGACCACCGGGGCGGGCGCCAGCGGCAGCGGCAGCAGCAAGGGGGGACAGCCGACGACGGACATCGACTCGCGGCCCTCCGACGGGCCGTGCGACTTCGTGGTTGTGTGGCTGTATTTCCCGTACGTTTCCAGGTACGGCAAGGTGCTGGACCGTGGTTACGGCAGTGGGTACGACAAGAGCTGTACGGCGCGCTGTACGTGCGAGAAGGGTTACACAAGGCGTGCTTGGGGCGGGCTTAAGAGCGCACGCAGTGGATGACGCAACAGATGTACAGCCCCATCTCCAGGCTCTTACGACTGCCGGGTAGTGTTAAGGCTCCACGTCTGTGACTGGTCCGTATTTGGCATTTTAAGTAACAATCCAGGTGGTGTGGCCACACGATCTACGTATTGCGCTCAAAGCACCGGCACTCCGCCTGACGACTTCTGCCCCCTGGTGCCAACGCACGTGCACAGCACGCGCACCAAGCCCCTGGGAGATGACGGGCGGGAGCTGTACATGTTCCCCTTCTGGAGCGGCAAGGACATGGTAGGGCATGGTGAGGGGTAGGGCGGGGGAGAAGTCGCGCTGCACTGGCATGGGCATGGGTGGGAACTGTTATTGGGGGATGACGGGAACGAGCGCTGGATGTTCCCCTTCTGCTGAGTGGGAAGGACGTGGTAAGGGGTAGGGCCGGGAGAAGTCGCGCTGCACTGGCATGGGCATGGGTGAGGCAAGGGCATGGGTAGCTCAAGGGTGGATGTAGCGTGCAGCATGAGGACGCGGGTGGGAATGAGGCAGGCGCAGCTGTGGCGAGGGGTGCGCAGCTGCTGGTCTCTGCACACGCCGTACTGGGGAGTTTGGTGGCACATGAAGTGCACCTCACCTGCTTTGCTCGTGACGCCAAAGTACCTGCGCATATGCATACCTTGCGCCTTGGACCCCCCACAGATCCGGTCGCAGCTCAACGAGAAGTGGCCGCGCATTGTTGAGCACGCCGCACGCGTGGCCAAGAGCCTGCCGGCCACGCAGGTGGGCTGGGGAGGCTGCGGGAGGTAATAACTATTCCGGTGTAAAAACAACAAGTAAAAAAGGAATGCCGTACAGTACATGGCAAGCACCATCGTCGGTGCCGAGGCCAGAATAGGCCCTCTTCATGCTCGTTTCCCGCACAGTAAAGATGGCAGTATACAAACCTACATGCGTAAACGCACGTCAGGAGTCTTTTACCCTGCATCAACTATTATCATTGTGCATGTCTGTTGATCCCTGTTGCTCGGTTGCAGTCCCACGTGCACAAGCTTGACGACTGTCAGCGGCTGGTGGGGCTGGTGCTGGTGTCACCCGACGCCCTGGCACACCAACACAAGTCCGACATTGAGGGTGCAGGGTATCAGGTGCGTGGCGGGTGCGTGGCGGGTTGGTGCCGACGGCGCAGGGGGCACACACGGGGCACGTGGTGCATGGGGCGCACAGGGTGCATGGTCACTACCGTAGTACGACATAGAGAGCGCGGGGTGCCAGGTGCGCGGGGGAAGTGGTTGGGTGTAAGGCGCAGGAGGGAGAACACACGGTGGGCATGGGCGTTGTGCATCGTCTGGGGCGTGGCTTATCACCGCTAGCCCGATATGGAGGAGGAGCAAGATTCCACGCGGAACCACGCACAGCCGAAGCCTTCGGCAGCCCCATAACCCCCCGTCCATTGCCACCGCACGTCCGCAGTCAGGTTTTCTGCAGGCTGTTGCGAAGGGCAACACCCGTCATGCGGCCCCTTGCCCACTCCCATTTGCGCCCAATGCCGAGCGAAGCGTTCCCCGCTGGGTCCCTCTTCCAGACCGGCGCTGCGCTGCCGCTGCAAACAAAACCCCCCGCAGGCGATAGGTCGCCACGGCCTATCACCATACCCTGGAGCCCCTGGCTCGTATACGGGTCCTTACATGCTGGGTTCCGGATCCTACCATGTAAGAAACAAACAAACAGCCACGGCCTATCACCACAACGCAAACCCCACGTGTTGCCCTCTGCCTTGCTTTGTTCCCACACGCTGCAGAAGTTCCAGGCGGCGGGACACAGCGACGGCCGCTCCTACCAGCCCGCCCCACCGGTCGAGTCCCGCCTGCTCACCTACCTGTGGCCGGGGTGCGGACTGGACACGCCTCGGCCGCAAGGGCACGGGCCGTCCGGCGCGGTGCCGGGGCCGGGGCCCAGCGGGGCCGCTGCTAGTGGCGCTAGTGGTGCAGGTGCTGGTGGTCCGCCGGTGCCCAGTGCGTGCTGGCGGGAGGACCGGGAGGGCGGCTGGGCTGCGAGGCAGCTGGTGCAGGCGTTCAAGACGTGGCTTAGCCTGGTGGGCTAACACTGTGTTAAATTAAACCAGGCGGACTACGGTAGTCCTCATTTGCCGCCTGCTTAGCTTGTAGCGCCACACCGAGCTCGCTTTGCGGCACGGTTGCGGTTCGGCCACCTTGCGCCATGCTATACCATTGTCAACCAGTATGGTTTCTTACCAGACTAACAACGGAAAGCCGTGTCGTTTATGTGTGGGCCTAGAATACTATGCTACGCATGCGGTTCGCAGGACGACGAAGGCAGTCTGGTGCAGGAGGACGAGACCGGCCGCCGCATCGCGTTCTACGGCACGTTGACCGTTGACCCGCCGTACGACCTGGGCGACGCATCTGAGATGGTCGAGTACGGCAGCCAGTACAGGTGGAGCAGGAGCGCCGACCCGCTGGCCAAGGGAGAGATGGTGGGTTCCGTGGGATGCGGGGCAGGGGTCGGCATGCATAAAACGCATGTCCAAGGCAAGTCTAAAAGCGTGTCCAAGGCATACATCATAAAGCATGTCCAAGGCAGTTATTAGGAGATGGTGGGTGCGTAGGGGCGGAGCTCTGGGGGTTAGAATCCTGGGGTCGGTTGGTGATGTTGATTGTGGGGGATGAGATTATGCGTGCATGGGGTCTGGGGGGTGCGGGGTGCGCCGGTTGGGACGAGACAGTGACGAGGCTTGCTCGTGATAGGGACGCGGTTGGTGACGGTTTGGTGCGCGTGGTGGTTGCGAGGGGGACGCTGGACAAGGGAGGGATGGTGCATGCACGCGTTGGGACTGCGCGTGCGACGGTTGGCGACAATTTGCGACGGTTGGTAGCGCGGTGGGATGTATGCTACAAAGCGACGGCAGGCTGTGCGCCTTGAGGGGTAGCAGCCGATGCGCGCGGGTGTGGCCTGCAGGCTGTTGCGGGCGAGGCACACAGTAGGCGGGAGTAAAACCCCACGGTCGTGTTGCGGTGGAAGACAGAGAGCTTTGTGATGTGGTAAAGCAGCTTGCTGATGCGAGACCAGTACCGTACGGCGTGACCAATACACCCTGTTGCTTGGTTGGGTGCGTGTGCCATAATGCAGGTGCTTAAAGTGGACTCCGAGAAGGGATTCCACCACGCCACAACGCACCGGATAGCCACGGAGGCGGGGGGCGCGGACGCGGGCGGCGGGGCTGGCGGCGGCGGCGGGGGCGGCGGCGGCGGGGGTCGCGGTGGAGGGCGCGGCGGCGGCGGGGGGCGCGGCGGCGCGGCGGGCGCCGCGCGGCTGCAGCGATACGCGGGGCACGCCCGCATTGTGGAGGTGCGTGTGTAGTAGGATGTGGTGCAGGGGTGTACAACGAGGGAAGCAAGGAAAAATCAACAAGGGAGCGAGGGCATGGACTGTTACTGGCCGTAGGTTGCCGCTGTTCACATTATGCCAGCTGTGTCGGTGGAGGTGCGTGGGTGCGCCAGCAGGCTCCATTCACAACCATGTTCCGATGCTGTGGGGTGGTATTGTGTGAGGGCCGCTTGCGAACGTGCTGCTTGCATGCAGGTGTTTTTCGTGCGGGGCAACGACCTGGCTAAGCAGCACTTCTCCGTACTGCGGCCGTGGAGGCCATGCTGGTCGCCGCCCGCAGGTAAGCCAACCGCAGCGGTTTGAGGGCATACCGTAGCAGATAAAACACGAAGTGTGTCTCCAAACGTACGCATTTGCTGCGCCGGGCGGAGTGCCGTAACAAAAACGTGCAGCGGGTGAAGCCATTTGAAGCCATCTGAAGCCATCTGAAGCCATTTGAAGCCATCTGAAGCCATCTGAAGCCATCTGAAGCCATTTGAAGCCATTTGAAGCCACTTGAAGCCATCTGAAGCCATCTGAAGCCATTTGAAGCCATGTGAAGCCATGTGTCACTGTTCCGCACACCCACACCGTCCTGCCAACCTTGCCTTCACCCACACGTGTGCACGCAGTTGCTGTGCCCGGGTCCATCACGAACGCGCAGCTGGCGAAGCCATGTGTGTTACCAAGCTGCACACCCACGCCGCCCTGCGCGCCTTAACCCACAGTCGCCGTGCCCGAGTCCATCATGAACGTGCAGCTGAACCCTTGTGTATTAGCGCGCTGCACACCCGCACTGCCCCGTTGCGCGCCTTAACCCACAGTCGCCGTGCCCGAGTCCATCATGAACGTGCAGCTGAACCCTTGTGTATTAGCGCGCTGCACACCCGCACTGCCCCGTTGCGCGCCTTAACCCACAGTCGCCGTGCCCGAGTCCATCATGAACGTGCAGCTGAACCCTTGTGTATTAGCGCGCTGCACACCCGCACTGCCCCGTTGCGCGCCCTAACCCACAGTCGCCGTGCCCGAGTCCATCATGAACGTGCAGCTGGTCAGGCCCGGGGAGGAGGGCAACCGCCGGGCGGCACGGCAGGCGGCGAGGCGAGAGCTGCAGCTGGCGTGGGAGGGCTTCATGCCGCACCGCCTGGCAGTCATGCAGGTAAGTGCGGGCGTGCGGTGGGGTATGCTGTGCGACTGACTCTGTCATATACTTTGTCTGATGTGAAGGAGGACTACACTCTATACCGTCTTGACATGCGTGTACCTTTGGTTGAGGGCCCCTGGCCTTTGTAAGGCGAAGGCCGCGCAGGCTGTGCCACTCGCAACGCGTGTGATACCGCTACTGCTTCATTAGTTGCTCTGGCGCGCATACTGTCCAAGATCCAGACTGCTCGTTTTGTACACACGGCAAGGCGCTGTTGACCTGCCGTGTATGTGCATGCTGCTGCGTGCGCTCTGCCTGTTGGTACCCCACAGGGCAGCCCCCACCTCCAGTCCGAGTACGATGCAGGACACTCCCTTGACACGCTGGTGGTAGGGCTGGTCACGCAACCGCCCCTGGCCGCCCAGCGACAGCCGGGCGGGGGCAAGAAGGGCGGCGGCGGCAAGAAGGCTGCGGCAGGGACGGAGGGCACGGGGGATGCGTCTGGGGGAGCAGCAGGGGACGAGCTGCCGCCTGCGCCGCCGCCGCCGGCGTCTGCAACAGCGCTGTTGACGCCGGTTGCCAGGGAGCGGTTGGTGTCCGTGTCCAAGGTGGCTAAGCACATGGCTGGGTACAAGCCGGCTGTGAGGATGCTGGTCGAGTGAGTTTGGGGTCCGCGGAGGTTCCAGTTTCCTGTTGCGGTCCGTTGGGTACTGCCTGCCTGACCGGAAGCACGCGCAGGGCGACCGTGCAGGGCGTCCGTGGAGGGTGTGGTGCAGCCACCTGGGCACAATTGCTTACTGGGTTTGCACGTACGGCGTCTCGGCGTGTGATTTTCACGTTTGCTGCTAGTTACCATGGTTGCCGTGTAACCCCTACGCGCCTGTGATGAGCGACCGTGTGGTCACCCACCCCACAGGGAGCAGCAGGAGGGGCGGGAGGAGTGGAAGGTGGTGTGGGAAGACACCAAGGACTGCAGCGATGGCAGGTGCGAGGGTTGCTGGGAATGAGGTTGACCGTAGCGCGGCAAGAAGGACAACGGGAAGCATTAGGCCTGCGGAGAGGGGAAGGGGGAGGGGAAGGCTGGGTACACGGTTTAGGGTTTCTGGCGGTTGGCGAAGTCGTGTTTTCGGTCGACCGATACACCGCGCTTGCCGACGCAAACACCTCGCATAGCCTTGCTCAAGACCCCTTTGTCAAAGTGCAATGCACGTGCGGCTCCTCAAGGACTTAACGACCCCAACGGCCCAACCAAACGACCCAACCCAACCAACGACCCAAACACTGCACCATAGGGATTAGGTCGGAAGCGCTGACGGTCCGCGCACCTTGACTCTGCTCTCTTGTTGCTTCGCCCTGTGCGCTGAACCTTTATATTGCAGTTACACCTTCACCGGTTTCCGCTCAGCGCTGTCGCAGCCCGGCACCTACCGCGTGCGGTGGGTAGTGGAGGAGGGGGCGGTGCGGCTGCTGGACCCCGCGTGGGCGCTGAAGGCACGAATCAAGGTGAGAAGATTGGTGGTGAGAGGGAGGGAAACAGGAGTAGTGACGCGACACCCAGGCCTCCTAGCACTCACAGCTAAACACTTCAAGTGGTGCTCTGCGTTACCTGCGCACACCATGGCAACGCTGCAGGTGTCGGGCGGCCAGCCGGCGGGCCTTCGCGCCTACTTCGCCGCCGATCGCCCCGCTGCTGCGGCGGCGGGCGCCCGCCACGGCGCCGCCACCGCGCCCGCCCCTCGCCCGGCGGTGGCGGGCGGCGACCCGCTTGTCGTACGGCTGGGCGAGGCGCTGCCCGACCTGGTGCTCAGCCTGGTGGACAGGAGGGGGCAGGTGGTGAGTGGGAGCGAGGGCCGATCGGGGGCCGGGCCGGCGGATGCAAGATGCTTGGTGCGTGTTGGTATCGTGTAACCGCATCCGTGCCGTTTCTTACCCAAGGGCTGCGGCGCCGCGCAGCTGCCGCCCCAACTCGCCATGTGCGCGCGCTGTGTACCCTCACCTTGCTCCACTGGTGCTAAGGACTTGCGCCCTACTCATGCACCGTCGCTGCCCGCACGTGCCCGGCCGCAGGTGGCGTTCCCACAGGAGCTAGCCCAGCGCCTGATCCAGCCCGCCGCCGCCGCCAGTAGCACACCTGGCGGCGGCGGCGGCGGCGGCGGGGGTATGAACCTGGCCCGTTCCGCCGCGCTGTGGGACCCCCTGCGCATCGAGGCCCAAGACGTGGAGACGGGGGCCCGCTACAACCTGTACGTGAAGCAGCAGCAACAGTTGGGTACTGGTGGCGGCGGCGGCGGTGGTACGGCAGGGGCGGTGGCGGCGGCGGCTGCCGTACGGCTGTCCCGCGACGGGCGGCACCTGGTGGTCAGTGGGCTGCACGTGCGGCCGCAGAAGCTGACGCGGAGCAGGGTGCGTGGGTTAGCATGGTGCAGGGTGGGTTAGCATGGGGCATGGTGAATGGGCACTGGGGAGGGTGGGTTAGCGATGGTCTGGGCGGGCGGCTACCTGCATCCGCGTTTCCACTGCAACGCTCTCTGTGGGACACGTCCATGTGTCCCACCCAAACACGAGGGTTTAGCGTACCTTGGCTGATTAGTGTCGTGTCCATGTGGTTGCATCGCAGTCCTACTTATCCCATGTTGGGCCCTCATCCGAACACCCCTGTAATTCCGCAGGTCAACGTGTCGCACGTCGCCGTCCGGGTGCACGTGTCCCTAGGCCTGTGCAGCGCCGCCACCCCACCCCCGCCCACACCTCCTGCTGCTGCTGCTGCCGGTCCTGCTGGTGCCTCGGGCCAGCAGCTGCCAGACGGGGCCCAGCCGGCCCGCCTGGTGGCATCGGACGAGCATGGACCCATGGCGGGTGACGGTGGAGGCGGGGCAGCGGCAGCAGGTGGTGGTGGTGGTGGTGGAGGGCTGGTGCTGACGCTGGCCAGTGGGCCGCCGGAGATCCTGGCGGTGATGCAGGGGTCGTGGCTTAACGGCGTGCTGCCGGGAGAGCCGATCAAGGTGGGTGGGGACCACAGGGACCCTGGTGGCTGGGGCGCACCTGGAACGGTTCAACCGCGCGGGTGCGTGGGTGCCATTCCACGTTCGTCCCAAAGTGCTCTTGCGCACGGTTACCTGAATGGCTCTTTCGGATTCTTGCACGTTGCCCGTTAAACTCTTCCGGTATCTGCACATTCCCGCAGCTGAGCAACGGCTCCGAGCTGGACAGGTTATTGGGTGCCCTTACACCCATCGGCCCTAGCCAGCTTGCGCGCTCGTCGAAGGGACAAGCGCCTTGGGCGGGTGCTACTGCATAGAGCCCCGAAACCATGCTAACTGAACAAACCGACTGGTATCCGTACTTTCATTTGCCAAGCTACAAGGCTGCGTACTTCCCTGACTCTGGCTGGTGGTCGTTTGATGTACCGGTATGCCATGTCCGCAGCTGAGCAAGGGCTCCGAACTGGACAGCGACCTGGTGCTGCAGCTGCGGGACGCGGCCGGCAACCCCTACTACCACAACGGCAACAACCAAGGCATGGGCAGCGAGCAGCTGGACCCCACCATTGCCGGGCCGTCGGCAGGTGCTGCCGCGGCGGCGGCGGCGGGTCCGCGCGTGGTGCTGCGCTGCCGGGCGGTGGAGGTGGACCCGGCGGGGCGGGTGGCGGAGGCGGCAGCGGGCGTGAGGGCGCCGGTGAGCGGGGTTCCTCTTGTCTATCGGGAGTGCGTGGCTGCGTTGCGTTGTGCGTTTTCCGGCGGGTGGGGTGGATGGGGAAGGCGGGGGTGTGAGGGCGGCGGTGAGCGGACTCGTGACTATGTCCTATGGTGACCTTCGGCTGCTATCCAAAGGTGGTGGTGCAAAGCTAGGCATCAGGAGTATAAGCAAGATATCGATGTGATGATGAGTGTGTCTGTTGCATACGTGCCGTGCAGGTCATGGTGCGGCGACAGCCGGGCAGCACCGGCACCCCTGCCGGCCGTGGAGGTGCCGCGGAATGGACGGAGGCGGCGGAGTTTCCCTTCGACTCCGCGGGAAGCACGCTCACCATCAGGTAGGAACGACGTGTTTGCGTTTTACGGGATGTACCTTTAAGCACGGATTCCACCGACACCGTCACCTGTGCCGCGCGCTCGCAGGGGCCGGGAGTTGCGCGCTGTGGGCCTCCCGGGCCAGCTGTGCGCCCTCACCGTCTCCGCCCTCGTGCCCGGGTGGACCGACGGCGCGGGCCGGCCGAGGGGCCCCCGTGCAGCAGCACCAACACCAGCAGCAACGACACCAGGAGCAGCAGGCGCCGGTGCAAGTGACGGCCCCGTGCTAAGCTACACCGGCTACATTGCGCTCCGCCGGGTACGTGAGCTATGCTGGTGCCAGGTGGTGTCCGCCACGAAATGGGGCTGTTGGGTTGCTGCTGCGTCAGAAACTTCATTTTGCCCATGGCCGTCACCCTGGTCCGGGATGTCATGTCAGTGCCGGGACACCTGGTCGCAGTCGACTCCTGCGGTAGATGCCGCAACATGCTGTATCGCACAGTGCGTGCGCCATAAGCTCACGTTCCCAAGTTCTTCTTTCTGTACACCCTGCAGCTGGTGCTGGGTGTGGAGACGCCGGATGAGGAGGAACCTGCTGCCCAGCAACGCGCACACCAAGGGCAGGGACAGCAGGACACTGCGGCCGAACAGGAGGAGGAGGAGGAGCAGCAGGGCGAGGGTAGCGGCGAGGCGTCAGAGGGCGGCGCGGATGCAGACGCAATGGATGTGGATGGAGGGGAAGGCGCACGCGCTGGACCGTCACGCGCGCCTGGGGCCCGGAGGCAGCAGCAGCAGCAGCAGGCGGGCGGTATGGTGGAGGTGACCACGCACCTGCGGGAGTACCTGTTGGACGGAACGGTGACGGCGAGGGAGGAGATGGGGCAGCGGCTGGGGGAGGGAGGGGCGGCTGGGGGCGGGGTGCAGCGCATCACGTTCAAACACATTGACGGGGAGGGAGGTCTGCTGGACACCGCGTTCGAGGTAGGGTTGGCGGGGCATGGGGCAGGGGCGGAGGCAGGGGCGCCTTTGCGTTGCTCGCTGTGCACGTGCCTGGTCCAATGGTGGCGGTCCAGCTCGCATGGCGCGATGTAGACGCACGTTCGTACGGGGCAAGGGTGAAAGGAGGGCGCTCACCTAGGAGACACGAGTGGACAGGCGGCGTTTACCCCACACATGCGTGAGCGGATGGGGCGCAGCTTCAGCACCTCGTTATCTGTACGGTTCCTTAACCCACACCCTTGCACACACGCAGCGCCGCACCGAGATCACCTGCTCTGGGCCGCGCGAGCTGCTCCTCCGCCCAGACGGCTCCCTGCTGCGCAGCCGCCAGGAGGCTTTGGCGGTTGTACGGCAGGCGCTGGACGTGCGGCGGGCGCCGCTGTACGAGCAGTGCTATGTCGTACGGCCGGGCCAGCGGCGGCTGGGCGGGCTGCGCATCTCGCTGGCGGACGAGGAGGAGGACCAGGTGGACGTGCTGCTGGAGGCGGCGGTGCGGGTGAGGTGGTTGCATGCACGTGTATTACTGGTTGTGTATTAAAAATGTGTGTGCTTAGAGGTGGAGGATGAGGAGGAGGACCAGGTGGACGTGCTGCTGGAGGCGGCAGTCAGGGTGAGGTGGCAATTATGTAAGTGCGTTTTGGTGCTGTGTGCGTGTGGTGCGTGTTGAACGGCCATCACAACGCCGTACGCGAAGGTGGTTGAACGGCGCCCACCAGGACCGATCCCCATATGCCCCGGCCCATCGTCTGCTGCCCATCCGCTGCTCACCCACATGCCGCCAAGACGCCGTCACACTTCAGGGGTTAATGGGCAACATGGCCCGCGCGTCACAATTGAACGATCTCAGCATGCCACTCTAGTACTAACCCATCTGTCTTTCACCTTGGTCCCTGGCTGCAGGTGTTCATCGGCAATAGGGACCTTGGCCCCGCCTTCCAACTGGAGGTGCGCCAGGGCCGCGCCACCCTGCCCGAGCTGCCGCTGCAGCCCTCCGACTACGACCCAACGGCCTCCTGTACGGCAGCCGTACACGTGCGCAGCGCGGAGGCGGGCGGGGCGGCGGTGGCGCACTGCTACGGAACCTTCTACATCCGGCAGGTGTGTCTGGACGCGTCCTTTTGGAGCTATGCATGATGGGTGCAGCTTGGCGACGTGCCAGCATGACCGGAAGTCCGTGTGGGTTCGGTCGTGCTCGCCGTTCGCACGTCGCGGCGTTCGCAAGACCTCTGCCGCGCCACTCCACCTCGTAACGCCCCAGTCGTTTCCCTCCTCCCTCTCCCGCCTCCCTCTAGGCCCCGTACCCCGCGGCACTGCGCCTGGCCCCCGTCGCCTGCGACCTGCTCACAGGGCGCGCCGCCAGGCTGCTGCCACCACCAAGATCCCAACGGGGACAGGCCGCCGCCCAACCGCAGCACCAGCAGCAGCAGCAGCAGCAGCCCCGCCGCCAAGGGCAGGGGCAGGGCGCCAGCAGCCCTGGCCCCGGAGGCGACCCAGGGCCGCCGGAGGGGCTGCAGGGGTTGCTGGTACTGCCGCAGGGAGGGGCACGGGGTGAGGCGGGAGGGGCGGGGAGGCAGGGGCCGCAGCTGCTGCAGCTGATGCCGGGGGCGGAGCAGCGTGGGGCACGTGGCGGGGGAGGAGCAGGAGGAGGAGGGGGAGGAGGAGGCCCGGTGGACGGCGGCGTGTTGCTGGCGAGGGGCTTTGTCGTGGCGGGGGAGCCGATGGCGGTTCGGGCAGGTGAGAGACGAGGAAGGAAAGGAGTTTTGCGCCGCGCACAGATGTCGAAGCGAGAGTATGGCGATTGCCGTACAGTTTATACGTAACTGCTGTGATGTGTGTGTGCAGGCGGTACGCTGCGCATCCCGCTGTGCCTGGTGGACCAGCTAGGGCTGCCGCTGCGCCTGCCGCCCGGGCCGTTGAGGGATCTGCTGACAGCACACACACGTGTCGGGCTGCAGCGCGCCGGCAGCGCGGCGGAGGCGCAGCAGGCGGCGGAGCGGTTGGCGGTTGGCGGCGGTACGGCGCGCGGCGGACGGGCGCGGGCTCCGGAACGGGAGGACCTGGGGCAGGCGTGCGAGGTGGTGGGCTGGGAGTGGCCGGAGGAGGAGGAGCAGGAGCAGGGAGGGCAGCTGACGCGGCTGCCGGTGTGCTGGATGAAGGTGAGGGGCGTGCCGTCAAGTGCCATGTTGCCTTTCCTTCGTTGCCTTACACTGCTGTCCTGGGGTACTGTTGTTTGGCAGTACTTCGCGCATCAGGAAAGTTTGCATGGATACCGTCGGGGCTCTCTTTTTGCGAGGCAAAGCTGCCACGTGGCATGCTGCTTGGTCCTCCATTTTGAGCGCTCATCTCTGCCACACCTCGCGACACAGGTGCAACTGGTCCAGAGCAGCTCGCAGCAGGCCCAGGGCCAAGGGCACGCCGCCCTAGGGGTGCTCTTCGCGCCGCCACGGGGCGCACAGCGGGCTGCAGCCGACAGCGCAGCAGCGGGGGCGGCGGCAGGGCCTGCCGGCGCGCTGGCCCCGCTGCTGCCCCCGCTGCGGCTGGGGCTGCCGCTGCGCCTCACGCACGGCCCCCTGGCGCCCGGGGGCTACGAGCTGCGCGTGACCACCTCCAAGGGACCGGCGGCGCTGGTAAGGCGGGGTGATTGCTCCAGTACTCACTGACATGGCGTGGTGCTGAACAGCGTTCCAAGTTACATCCTGATGTGAAGCTGCCGAGTCTTGCTACCTGGCTGTGTGGCCTCTTGCGGCCGCGGCAAAGTCAAGCAGGACAGCGGCACACCCTGGGCTACCGTACACTGCTTCCGATATGCGCTCGACCACCGCCCACCTTTCTTTCTCGCCCCGTCCTGCCCTGTGCCCCGCAGTGCACTGCCCTAGACCCCGCGGCACCGCCCCCGGCACGCTCGTCTGCGGAGGCCTCCCTGCTGCCCGCGCCGGGCCCCGGCCGCTGCCGCCGGGCGTACCGAGTGGAGTGCACCGAGCTGGCGGAGCTAGCCATTGACATCAGGCTGCTGGTGGGTTGGGGGCTGCTGTGGCGAAGCACTGATCAGGGGGCACTGCATTTTGGCTAGCCATATGATTTTTTATAACACGTCTGGTTGGCTGATATGCTGGCGGAGCTAGCCATCGACATCAGGCTGCTGGTGGGCTAGGGGCTGAGAATGCTGTATCTGGCTAGCGGCATGTGCAACAAGAGGCCGTGCCCATGCTGCCGGAGCTGGGGGTCTGCCAAACTCTGCCGTTTGGCGCCCATCCCCAGGACGCCCAGGGCCTCACTGTGGCGGAGTACGGCTCCTTTTCTCTCTCTGTCCAATATTATCTATATATCAATATTATTATGCCGCTCATCGTCATTGTTTACATTTTTACCCCCAGGGCGTCCGGGGCCTCACCGTGGCGGAGGACGGCTCCTTCACGCTGTACTACTTCCCAATATAATTTACTTACCTGTTATATATGCCGATTTCCATTTTTATTTGCGCTTTTATCCCCAGGACGCCCAGGGCCTCACCGTGTCGGAGGACGGCTCCTTCACGCTGCGCTGCCTGCGGTCCGCCGAGGGCCCCCTGTCGGAAAAGGAGGTGCCGGTGCTGGCGGGGCAGCTGCGGCTCACCCTGCCGCTGGGCGCGGGGCCAGACTGGGCGGGCAGCAGCCCCAAGCTATTCCTGCTGGCACCGCGCTCCCGGAACTTCATGGGGGAGGGTGGTGCAGGTGCAGGTGCAGGCGGAGGGGGAGCAGGAGGAGGGGGAGGGGAGGGGGAGGAGGTGGAGCCGCTGTGTGTGTACCTGGACGTCAAGAAGGGCAGGTGCGTGGGGGGCTGTGGGGAGCGTGCTTGGAGTGCCAAGGCGTGCGGTGGGCAACTGGGAGCGACCTCGCAAAGGCTGTAGTGGTGATCGCCCGCACACGTCCAGCAGGCGGATTAAGTTTGCACACGGCCCGCGCCAGATGGGTTAGGTGCACGTGCTGCAGGTGCTGACGGCTTCCCTGCCGGATGCAACAAATGCACACAGCCGCTGGGTTGCATGCGCGCTAATAAGGGATCGTGCTCGCGTCCTCCCCTGTGTGTTGCAGGTACCCCCAGTCCCTCATGCTTGCGTGGGTGGGCCAGCCGCCCGCCAGCACGGCCCAGCAGCAGCAGCAGCCCGACCCCAACCGCGTGTGTGAGGTGCAGCTGAGCAATAGCGACACACCAACAGTTGACGGCGGCGGTGGTACTTGTGCCGCAGACGGTTCCCACCAAGGGCAGGGGCAGGGGCAGGCTGAGGGGCAGGGGGAGCAGCAGGGCGCCCCCCCGGGGCCTCTGTCCCGGCTGCCGGCCTTCCGCGTGTGGGTGGTGTCTGCCGACAGGGCCAAGCTGCAGCTGGAGGAGCTGAGGGAGCTGAGGCTGTACTACGCGAGACAGGTGCGGGCGTGATGCAGTCATTAGGCACCATTATCACCTGGGCATCATTTGCGCAAGACGCACGCCCCTGTCTTCGCACTTGCTGGGCGGCCCGCCACCCGTCACTTCCCACTGCTCACTATGTTGTATTTGCCGTTGGAAGAAGCTTACCGCATTTCGGGTCTGATGCTGGACCACTGCCCTCCGGCGGCGCAGGTCCCCCGCTCCGATGGCGGTGGTGGGGACGGGCCGACGCAGTGGGAGGAGGACCCCACCGCCATGCCACACCTGGAAGGACCAGGCCCAGCGTCGGGGGCCGGAGCAGGGGCAGGGGCGGGGGCGGGGGCAGCAGGCGGCGAGCTGCTGCTGCCGGCCGCCGCCGCCGGCACGTTCCACGTGGAGGCGGGCGTGGTGCCGCCGCCGTGCCGTGCAGGGGAGACCTTTGCGCTCATGGCTCAGTATACAGGTGGGCGGGCGGGCCGCGGTCTGCGAGCTGCGGTCCTGGGGTTGGAATGTCGGTACTGAAGGCACAGGGGCTGCCGCTTGCAACGACGTGCACGTGGGCATGCCCGTGATCACCGACCAGGGCCTGTTGAAACGCCGCCCTTACCACCCACAGGGCTGGCATGATGTAGGTAGCGTTCAAGTTTGACGGTTCCAGGGTTATACCACTCAGAATACCTGTATGTGTCTGCGTGCGCCCCCTGCCTATAGACCCGGACGCAGAGTTTCCGGCGGTGCCTCCCATTCGGGTCATGCTGGTGCGCTCCTTGGCGGCACCTCCATGCCGCCTGGGCCTCAGCGCAGACAGCCAGACAGCACTGGGCTTGGAGAAGCAGCAGGGCCAGGGGCAGGCACCAGGGCAGGGGGTGCAAGGGCGGCAAGGCGTCCCCCGGCGCACCGCAGGTGCAGCGGCGGCGGCGGCGGCGGCCAGGGGCAGGGGCGGCGCGGTGGCGGCGGCCCGCATCGTGACGCCTGAGGTGCTGGCAGGGGAGGTGCTCCCTGAGCTGCGGGGTAGCCTGACGGATAGGTGAGATGGCGCCCTGCCGTTTGCAAGGCAGTGCACTATAAATTCCGGGGTGCTTTTGTGTGTTGTCACACGGACAGGTGCGGCGGTGCTTTGTCGTTGCGCTGGACGCTGGGTACCCTGCCAACCTTCATAGGGGCAGCGGTTACGCAAAGCCGTCGCAGCAGTAAAGCGGAACATGTCGTTGCTACAGCTGGTGGCTACTGCGTCTTCAGCAAGGTGTGTCTGCTTGCCCGCCTTTGCTGCTGCTCCTGCGCCTGCAGGTGGAGCAACACAGTGGCCCCCGTGCAAGGAGCAGCAGCAGCAGCAGCAACAAGTGGCGGCCTCCGCCTCCGCCTGGTCGCCCGGCCCGTGCCAACCCAACAGCAGCAGCAGCAGCAGCAGCAGCAGCAGCAGCAGCAACAGCAGCCGGCTCCCCTGGTGCTCGGCGAGTGCGCCGTGTCGCCCGCCGACGGAGCATTTGCACTGCCGGCGTGCCCCCTGGGTGGCAGGGGCCTGGCGGTAGGCACGGAGTACGAACTGAGGCTGGAGCTGGACGATGCTGGTGGTGGTGGTGGTGGTGGCGGCAGCGCTGGCGGTATGACAGGAGCAGGGGGCGGCCATGGTGTCCATGGCATACAGCCTGTGGTGCTGCGGCGGCTGTTCGTTGCGTCGGGCAGCTCGGCGCAGCTGCGGCATGAGGTGCAGGGCCTGCAGGAGCAGGTGGGCCGAGATGGCACGTGGGTTGACACTTGTATAGCACGCGGATGGCGCACAGGACGGCATGTGGGACAGGGAGGTGCAGGGCCTGCAGGAGCAGGTGGGCTGGACGGCACGTGTTTGAACACGCATGTTGGCACGTTTGACACGCGGGACCGCATGCGGGCTGGCGCGAGCAGGATAGAGTGCGGGTCTGCAGGAACAGGTGGGCTGGATGGCCCGTGGGTTGACATGTGTGGCACGCGGGACCGCTTGTTGGTTGGCGTGAGCAGGGTGGAGCGCAGGGCCTGCAGGACAAGTCGGGCTGATGGCTCGTGGGAGGGCAGCTGGTTCTTGGGTGTGTCACAGTTGCGGGACGGCGCCGTTCGCGTGCATAAAGCGTGGGGCTTGGAGTGCTGGCTACGTATGCCCCCCCCCCTGTCACCCTGTTTCATCCATCCACTCAACAAACCAAGGACCAACTTCCCAATTACTAACCTAAACCCCGCAACCGCCCCCAGATTGACCGGCTACGCGCCCGCTGCGACGACGCCGACCAGGTGCACCGCTCCCGGCTGCATGCCGCACAGCAGGCGGAGGGGGCTGCGGGCAGGGAGCTGGGGGAGCTGCTGAGGGCGGCGGGGCAGGCGCAGGAGGAGCTGGCCAGGAGGCAGCAGCAGGGGCAGGAGGGGCAGGGGCAGCAGCAGGGACAGGGACAAGGACAGGGGCACGGACATGGTCAACACGGGCATGGGCAGCAGGGGCAAGGGCAGCAGGGGCAGCAGGGGCAGGGGCAGGGGCACGGACATGGGCAACACGGGCAGCAGCAGCAGGGGCAGGGGCAAGGGCAGCAGCAGCAGGGGCAGGGCCAGGTTGCCATTGCGCAGCGGCTGGCGGCGCTGCAGCAGGCGGTGGGCGACCAGGGGGCGGACGTGCAGGCCGCGACGGCAGCGCTGGTGAGCGGGGGACGTGGGTTAACAAGCTGGGAGGGGGACGGGCTAGCGTGGGCGGCTGTCTGGTCACCTGGTGCCTTGCGGTGGTGATGCCGTGCTAACTGGCGGCCTTGCCGACGACGTCCGCTGCTCACGTAGGCTCGAGCACACGGCCCAGGTAGTTCGGATTGCACCACGTGGGCGAGCGCACTAATCGGGGTTTCCCGCTTTTACGTGCGCTTGCCCTACAACGTCCCCCTGCTGCTGCACCGCTGCTGCGCCCACTGCCGTACACACACGTGTGCAGGACGCCGCCGCCGGAGCGCTCACGTCCGAGCTGGACGCCGCCGCCGCCGTGTGGGGGCCTCCCCTGGTGCAGGACGCGCCGCTGATCCGCATGGTGCAGCCCAACCACCCCAACCACCCCAACCACCAAGCGCCGCCCCAGCCCGACATGCTGCTGCCCAACCTACTGCCCCGCCTGGGCCCGGGGCCAGGGGCGCAGCAGCGTTCCCAGGTGGGCATGGGGGCCGCTACCGTTGTGCGGTGGGACGGGCGTGCATACAGCGCCGTGAGGCATTTAGACACACCTTCTTCACCGGATTAGCCTCCTGCCAGGTGCTCTCGCCATGCCACTGTATCTCAACACCTTGATTTTGTGTCTATCTCTGCTATGGCAAAGTCACGGAATGACCATCGCAAACGTCCGGTATCGTTGGTGGATGCCGCAACCATGGGCCAGGAAGAGGTTGGGATATTCTGCCACGTGTCCACCAGGAGATGCGCGACCTGGCTCTGCGCGTGCGCTCCTGCGGCCACCCCGGCGCGCTGGGCCCCCTGGTGACGCTGGGCGCCGCCGAACGGGCCGACGTGGCGGCGGCGCTGGCGGGGCTGTACAGGGGAGACCTGGTGGCGGTGGTGGGGGAGGCGGCGGCCAACGCCGTGGACCGAGTGCTGGCCAACGTGGTGGGTTCAGAATTTGCATCTAGTAACTAGCATTGGAATTAGTAAACAATCATATCTGTTGTGGGGCTGTGTTGCGATTGGCGGCCAACGCCATGAACTGAGTGCTGGCCATGAGTGGTGGGCGATGTGTTGGAGCTGCCCCTTGTTGAAGCTGCCGGGGTGATGTTGCCATGGGCCTGGAGATGCGTTGCACTGGACGGGACGATAACGATGCCTTTGGCATGGCCAGTGTGGTAAGCCTGTAGGCCTGTGGGTGGAAACGGGCTCCGCGGGTGTGTTGTCCCCGCCTCCTGACCTGCTCGTTCCCGTCCAACATCCCTCCGTCCACAGCGTGTCCCTGTGATCGACCTGTCCGACCGCCACTGCTTCCGGAGGTACGACCCAGACGAGGACCCCTCGCACCTACAGGTGGGGAACGTGGTCTGTTAGTGACGGTTGTGACACTCTCAGGCCCTTGTTACAGTACACAACCCGCCCCCGTTGCACTCAGTGACAGCCCCGTTTCTTGTCCGTCGGCTGTTGGTCAGGTTAGGGGCGCCGTCGGCATGTGACTGCGCCGTGGGGTAACGTCGACACGCTCGCATGCAAAGCCCTTTCCATGCTCCACTCGTTTCTCACGTTCCACATTCCTGCCGGTCAGCTGTACTGAAGTGCTTGTGTGCGCTCATTGCCTGGTGACGCAGAGGCTGCTTCGCAAGCAGGCTATCCGGAGACAGTTCGCGGTGAGCCGGGCAGAGAGGGGTGCGACACCTTGCATGTGCCGTAGTTAATGATGTTTGGCAAGAGCTTCACAAGGCCGCTGACTCTGATCCTGACTGCCTGCTGGCGTTTGCCCTTTCTGTGTTAAGGTGTAAGGGTCATGCTTCTCCCTATGGTTCCCCCTACGTTTTACGCGTTCCCCCTACGGTACATGACGGCTTCAGCCTGAACTGGGGAGATAGCTCCCTTAAACGCATTGACACGCAAGCCCCTTCGCCTAGGGCCGTGGCCTCTCGCTCCTGAGCCAACCGTCACGACGCCATGTGATCTGCACTGCTGCCCCCGGTCCTCTTGCCCACTCATGCCTCGCCTTGCGCGTTTCCCTGTCACTGCCAGGTGCAGAACGTCCTCGACTTCTCGTCTGCGCCATGGCTCCCCGGGCCCGACGGCAGACTTGTTCCGGTGGGTCGTGCACGCGGCCTCCTTACACCGCAGCACACCACTAAACAGCCCCCGTGCGCGCCTTGCGAACCCCTCCCTAATTGTGCAACGGGGCCGTTGGCCTGGCACGGGTGTACGGACATTCGTATGCTCTCACTTTGCCTATATGCGCAACCTCGGCGCAATTGCGCACTGGCTGCGTACCCTCACGCAACCCACGTCTAGCCAACAAGCACCTTCCGCCTCTGAGACGAGGCATCATCCCCACCTCCCCTTGCCTCCCTGCAACGTACGCCGTGCCCTGCGTTCTTTTACCCCCGCTGCAGGGCCACGGCTTCGTGGGTTTCGCCGCCAACCTGGTGCACCTGCCCCCCCACCTGCTGGAGGTGGTGGTGCCCGTCAGCCTGGCGAGGCACGGGTCCAGGGAGCCGCTAACACGCGCGGTGGGTGGTGTTTGACTGGGAGGCTGGGGTGACAGAATAGTAGAACATGATACGCGCGCGTTGGGGGCGCGGCACTCGCGGCAAGTACCAAGCGCAAATATTGGCTGCTGGCGCATGGGTCGGATGGAGGAGATGGGAAGCAGAGCCTTGCACCAGTGTAAGCTAGTAGTAGTGTTCAACTTTATTCGTACTGTTATGGCATATTACTCTACTTGTTCGCAGACGCTGCGCCAGACGCTTCTGAGCTACGCGTACGGCGACACCATGGTGTTTGAGCGGGGCGAGCACATCACCGCATTCCGCCAGCGCTGCAGCGCCGCCCGCCCGCCGATCCACATCCCGCAAAACGTCAAGCTGGTGGCGCTGGACGGCCGAGGGTCGTTCAACATAGGTAGGATTGGCGCGACATGTATTTCACAAATACATTTAATTTGTGGCAACGTGTGTCTGCAGTTCGCACGCAGTTCGCACCCGGCATTAAATTCAGTATTTTTTCTATGACTTGCAAAGTTAGTAGTTTAATGCTATTTACTTGTAAATTTATTGCTTGAGAATTAATACGCAACCCTAATCACAGGCGACGCGGGCCTGCGGTGGACAGGCGTGGAGCGGGCTCCCGCGGTGGTGCTGTCGGGCGTGCCGCGGGACGCCGTAACGCCGCTGGAGGCGGGCGGGGGGGCGGGGGGAGCGCTCGACGGGCGGCTGCGGCATGTGCAGGTGGGTTTCGCGGTTGGGTGCAAGTGGATGTATGCAGGGGTTGGGGGCGGCGTGGGGTCGTGCGGGTGAATGGGGGTGTTTGAAGGTGCGGGGGTGTGGGGCTGTGCGGTAGGGCGTCCGGCGCTGCAGGGAATTTGGGTTTCGGCGAATCTGGGCGAATCGATTGTGCGAATCTGGGCGAATCAATGGTGGGCTGCAAGGGCTACATGAGGGAGTGCAGTAGGGCCCAACAGTGTTTGCCTGTGCACTCGTGGCGATGCTCGTGATGTTCTGCGCCCCTCACCCCACTGCCGGCAGCTTCTGACCCCGGGTGCGTTGGGTTCGCACTGTTGCTCAAGCCCGACCCCACCTGCCCACATCTACAACCCGCCCTTCAGCCTCAGCTCCATGCTTCGTTCCTCTCCCACACCTTGCTGACACCCCTGTTGTCCTACTTGCCCCTTAACCCACACACCCCTTAACCCACAGCACCAGCTGCTGCACCTGACGCAGCTCCGGCGTCAGCTGCACTCCGCCTCCGAGCGCCTGGCCGCCGCCCTGGCCGCCCGCGCCGCCAGGCGGGCGCAGGCTCAGGAGGCGGGCGCGACGGCGGGCGCCGTACGGCAGGAGGCGGCTCCGGAGCTGCAGCGGCTGGAGGCGGAGCTGGAGGCCAAGAGGAGGCAGCTGGAGGAAGTTGCGGCCAGGGAGCGAGGCGGTGCGGGGCAGCAGGGGGTCCAGGGCGCAGCGGCGCTGGGGCAGGGGCAGGGGATGGGGCAGGGTCCTAGGCGTGGGGTGGTGGGAGCGGCGGGGCGCGGGGCAGGGGGTGGCGGGGGAGGGGCGGGTAGGCATGGCCCAACGGCTGCGTCTGTGGCGGTTGCGGGGCCGGGGGCCGGCGGCACGGCGGTGGGGTCGAAGCGTGGGGTGGCAGGGGACCCGGAGGCGGAGGAGTGGGTGGTGGAGGGGGAGGAGGAGGAGCAGGACGACGCAACCAGTCCGGCGGGGCCGGGGCCGGGGCCAAGCAAGCGGCCGCGTGTATGAGGGGCGGTTGCGGGGCGCACCCAGGAGAAGGCGGGGTGTTCAACAGGGGTGGCTGGAATGACAGAGTCGACTTCTTGGCTGTTTTTGTGTCCCACTGTCAGTGCCACCACACTGTTGCGTGTTTGGGCTTTGGGGCTTGGTCAACGTGGCGCACTGGCGCTTAGCGATTCCTGGTTGCAACTTGTTGCGCCCCGCCCTTGTATGCGTTGGCTACCGTGGCTCAATATCTCGCCTTTGGGCGTTCAAGAACTTTTGCGACGTACCGGTAGTTGCGCGGCAGTAACCACACCTGCTGCTGAGGTCTGGACTCTGGACGGGACTCTGCAGTGGCAGTCGGTGGCAGTTACCCATGGCCGAAAACGTGGAACCCATCGACGAGCAGGGACGGGAGGCACAGACTTGGAAGCTTCGGGAGGCAATCTTACAGCTAAAGGTGGCGCTTCGGGAAAGGGAGGAGAAGGGTGGGTCCTGTCCAAGGCAGGCAGGGAAGTCAGCTGGCCTGCCACGCGCGAGCACCTTAACACTTACTTGACGCCTGGGCTAGTTGCCTTGTTCCTCGTTGTGTATATGCAGGCCATATTCGCGAATTCTTTGCTATGTGGCGCGGTATCTTCATCTCTGTGTCCGGCTCCAACTAGGTGCATGCATGCAAATGGGCCTTTATTTTGAGAGGTCCTATAACCCTGTCTCTGCACGTGCTGCTCTCTACATGGGATAGATTGGGGCGGTATACCGAATGCACAGGACTTGCAAGGTGGAAAAAATACCAATAATGGTGTATGTGGACGCTGGGCGGTTACCCTGCTTGGCGGCCTGCTGCGCCTAGCTCCGCCCCTAAGAAATCTCTCGCATGCATACTGTACTGTCGTAGCGCAGGTGCTGATATGGATGGGAGCTGATCTTTGGCGTGGGCTGCTGTGCATGCTGGACGGAACGGGCTCATATGCACGAGTCCTTGAGATGGCTTGTGGAGTTGTGGTAGTCGCTCAACTCGCCATTCTGCCCATACATGCTCGCTCTCCTGATGCTGCCTACGCTTGTAGTCACGGCCTAGGCCCGCCTCTCACTGGCACCGCACCACCGCATAGGCCACTAGGCACCGCACCCTTTGTGAACCTGGCGCTCACAACAGCCCTCAGTTACATGCCACTCGCAGCAGCTGCCAGCCTGCGGCAACATCTTGCAATCGCCGTCCACGCAGTCCACTCTTCGCTGCCTCCTTCCTAGCAACAACCAAGGCCGTATACCGTTAACGTTCCCAGCCAGGGTCATTAGTCGGTGCACAACAGCACGAAGCGAAGCTACGTCATCACAGTACCCGCGTGTCCGTCACAGTACCCGCGTGTCCGGACTAACCTGGTAGCAACAAGGAAGGTCAAGGGACACCAGCCCATGACGGAGGCAATATGCACACCATGCCGCACCACCCTGCCTGTCAATCGTCTACCTCATCCAGTAGCCCGTCGTGCCCGCCCTCACCACCGCCACCACCACCCCTGTCCACCGAACCGACACCAACCGCTGACCCCACCCCACTCCCCTCCTGCCCTGCCCCACCACTACCCTCCACTCCCCCACCCACTCCACCCCGACCCTCAGCACCTTCCGCTCCTACTGCCACCACCCCCTGCTCCTGCTGCCGCCCCGCAACCCCTTGCTGCTGCCGCTCGTCCTCCTCCTCCGACTGCTTGCCCTGCTGCCCCTCCCCTGGCGGCTGCCCTTCCCCTGGCAGCGATGGCGCCACCACCACCGTTGACCTAGACGGCACCGCCTCCCGGCCCTCCGCCAGCGCCCGCATCCTCCCCGCATCCGCCTCCGCCGCCTCCGCCTTCCCCCCCTCCCCCAGCCTCCGCCACAGCACCCCCGCCAACCCCTGGTCCGCCGCCGCCGCCCCAAACAGCTGCAAGTGCGCCGCCGCACCTCCCCGCCGCAGCAGCAGACGCGCCGCCGCCGCCACCGCCGCCGCCGGCGCCAGCCCGCACGGCCCCTGCACCCCTCCTCCCTCCCCCTCCCCTCCACCCCCCGACCCTAAGTCCAACCCCTCCGCCCACGCTGCTATACGCACAAGGCCTGCCTCCCCTCCTGCGACGTCCGCCCCCAGCTCCTCCCGCCGTACGCTGCTCCCCGCCGCCGCCGCGCGCTCTCCCGCCGCCGCCGCCGCCGCTGTCGTACATGTACTGCACGCCGACGTCAGCAGCAGGGCCAGGCCCGCGTCGCAGTCGGCACGTGCCGCCGCGTAACGCTCCAGCACCAGGTGGCAGGCGGCGCGGTTGGAGAAGGCGGCCAGGCGCTCGGACTCTGCATGGCAAGCGCAAACGCACTCATGCGGCCAAACAAGGGAAAGTGTGGAGGGTTACATAAAACAGTGTATGCGTCCCAACATGCGAGCAGTTTGGGGAAAGTCTTGGTTTCAATAATATCATAGTCGCAGTGTGGAAACTCGTCACCGAGCTGACGGACCCATGGTTGCACTCTGCTCGCCGTCCAGCCTTGTCAGCGTCAGGCCGTGATTTTGCGGTCTTGCCTCACCTGGCACCTTGGTCCTGGGCAGCCCCAGCAGAGCACTGAAGGCCTCCGCTGCGCCCTCGTAGTCCCCACACCTACAAGGTGGCGATGGTTGAGTGTAGATGGGGGCGAGGCATGAGGACGGCAGCGGCAAAGCCTTGTGTGTAACATGCTCAGCTGCCTACCTAAGACCCCGCCACACGGTGCGCGGTGGCGGCGGACTCCTACGCCCCCGACATGCATGGCAGCCGGTGGCATTACACGCGGAGCAGTAGCGGCAAGGGGCAGGCATTCCACGGCATATGGCTCCCTGAGCAGATCACATGGGTGCGCCTCGCCTGTGCGGTACTTACTGATCCACCCTACGCACGTTCAAGCCTGTCATTCACAGCCCTTGGACCGACCCACACGGCATTGCCCTGGATTTCCCCCTGATGCTCCTGCCGCACCTGGGAGCTGCAAACCCTAAACGTCCTGCGCCGCCGCCCCATCTGCAGACCTTCTACCCAAAGGCACGTCACCACACATTCCCATGGTGCGCCTGCACGTCGGCAGGCGCACACCAGCTAACACACCCACGCACCTGAAGCGCGCGTCCCCCCGCTGCCTCAGCGCTGCCGCGTCCGCAGGCCGCAGCGCCGCCTCCAGTTCCTCACGGTCGGCGGCAAGGGCGGCGGCCTGGGCGGAGCCGGGGGGCACGTACCTGTGCAAGGACAGGGAAGGGGAATGGGGAGCACCACAGGGGTAAGGGATGACACTGAGAAAGGGTGCGTTTTAGGAAGGTGGGAGGTGTTGTCGGGGTGGCGGCCTGGGCGAAGCCAGGGGGCCTGTACCTGCGCGTGGACAGGGAAGCGGCGGCATATAAGGGGTAAGGAGTGCCGTGCGAGGAAGGGTGGGTGATAGGCACACGGGAGGGGTTGCCAGGGCGGCGGCCTGGCAGGGGGGCACGTACCTGTGCGGTACAGGGAGAGGGGGAGTTTGCGGAGCACCATTGGGGTTAGGAGTGCATACGGCGGAGGGGTGGAAGGTGTGAGGCTTGCAGTTGGCACACTGAGCCGGCAGCGTGCCAGCAGTGCCGTATCGCGTACACGCCCGACAGAGCTACTCCAAGAACTGCATCTTATCAGTAAGAACACGCGCGTCACCCACTTGATCGCCGCGTCGTAGTCCGCTAACGCCTCCGCCACCAGCTGCTGTTGCCGCCCGCCCGCCGCCGCCGCTGCGGGCCCGGCCTTGGCGGCGGCGGCCGTGGTGTTGATGGCAGCGGCTGCTGCCGCCGCTGCCGCCAGTGCCGCCCGGGCCTGTGCGCGGCGCACCAGCAGGCGCACCAGCTGGCGGGAGAGGGCCTCCGCGGCGTCGCCCGGGAGCAGGTCGCGGTCCAGCCTGTGGAGGAGAGGGGAGGGTAGGGGCGCACAGGGTGGCAGGCAGGACGGGTGAGATCGTAATGTTCAAGGGGGGCAGGTGCTGTGAGCCTGGTGGGCGGAGAGATGGCAGCGGGGAGCAGGTCACGGTCTAGCCTGGGGGCAAGGACGGGAGGAACAGAGCAGCCGTGGGCGCCGGTCGGGGGTGCCAGGCGCCACTGCCATTTGGTACACCGACGCCCGCCGCCACCCCCACCACTCTCCTGCCACTAGTTGTGCTCGTTCCCGATTGGCCCCCCTGCTCCGCCAGCAGCTGTAGCACCAAATCGCAGGGCCGTCAGCACCAGCTACACCAACACGAACACGAACAAACACCTGAGTAAGTTCCTGGTTGTGTGTACCCGCCGCGGTCACACCTTCCCCTCCCGCGTCCCACGTCCAGCCCACCTGCCAATGTGGCGTACACGGTCAGTGCGACTGGCTATCCTCACTCGACCGCACCGCCCCCCAGCACTGGCCCCCAGCACCGCCCCCCAGTACCCACCTGTCACGCTGCTCCGCCAGCAGCTCCAGCGCGGCGTCGCAGTCCTCCGCTGCCCCCTCCCACTCCCCCAGCGCCAGCCGGCACGCGGCGCGGTTGCCGTACAGCCCCGGGTGGGAGTCGTCCAGCGAGATGGCGCGGGTGTAGGCGTTCAGCGCGCCCCTGTGGGTCAAAACCACAAGGCGGCAACGTGAAAACGAAAGCAAGCGTGCGACGGGTGCTGCCGGCGGTGGCGTGTTCATCTGGCCGCCAGCGTGGGTGCTACCGTTCTATCTCCATGCGCATGCAGTTGCGTGGTGCGTGGAATGACCATCAACGCACCTGTGGTCCCCCGCCCTGAACAGCTCGTCGCCCCTGTCTTTGAGGAACAGCGGCTGGCGGTCGGCCAGGTCAACACTGTCGGCGGCGGCGGAGGAGGACAGCGCTTGCTGGGGGTAGGGCAGAGGGCGGGACGGGAGGAACGCAATGCACTGTGGATGTACGTAGGTTTCAAGCCGACTGCAGCAGCGTTTGCTGGGGGTCAGGGTGGAGGGCGGGAAGGGAGGAACGTGATGCACTTTGGATGGAAGATGGAAGTGGGATTCCAAGTCGGCTGCGGACAGGGCTTGCTGGAGGAACAGGAAAGGGTAGGAATATAGTGGGAAGCAATCGGGCTGGGGTTGAAAGGAGAGGGGGTGGAGGTGTGTGGGGGAAAGGAGGTGGGCAGGGGTGTAGGTGTAGGGGTTGGAGGGGTGTGGGGGTGTGTGGGGGTGGAGGTGTAGGGGGTGGAGGTGTGTGGGGGAAAGGAGGTGGGCTGGCGTGTATGGGGAGGCGGGTTGGTGCGTGACTGGAGGGGGTTGGGAGGCGGCGCGAGAGAAGCGCATTTACTGCTGGATCGGGAAGTGTCCTATGGGGCATGAAACCAGGGAGCCAACGACACTTATGAAGTGAGGAAAGGACCCCAAACCTTCGGACCCCAGACCTTCCCGGGCCCTCAGATCTCCAGACCCCACCTGCTTCTTCCTGAACGCCCGGATCTCGTCCTCGCGCTGCTCGCGGGCGGGCAGGTGGCCTGTCTCCAGCTTAGTGAAGGTCACCTGCGGTGCAGCGGACCAAAGGTTGCCGTGTGTGGGGCTGCATACCAAAGATTGCCGTAATACAAATTTCAGCCGACCTGACCAACACACCTGCCGACAGCCATGCACAGAGGCGTTACCAGCTGCCACCCCGGCAAGGCAAGCTTGCTTCGCTGCTGCTGCTGCTGTCTCATGCCCACCTGCACCGGCTGCAGCTTGGCACGTGGCGGCGGCAGGGGCTTGAACGTCACCGGCGGGGCCGGCACCAGAACCCCACCCGCCCCGCCACCGCCCTCCTCCTCCTCGTCACCACTCCCTTTCGCCCCACCCTCCCCCTCGCCCCCGCTGTCCCCATCCTCACTCCCCACCAGCACCCTACTCCGCCCGGTCCGCTGCCCCTGCTGCTGGCCCCGCTGCTCCCCCTCCCCCGCGACCCCCTTGCTTCCCACCGACGGCCGCCACCCCCTCCCATGGTAATCTGCATGGTCCGGAGCCACCGGCTCCTCCTCCTCCCCCTCCCGATTCCCTTGCTGCTGCACCCCACCCCTCCCCTCCTCCTCCTCCCCCTCCTCGTCCTCATAGTCTGACTCGGCGTCCTGCTGATCCCCCTGCCCCTGCGGCCCCCCCGCCAGCCCCTGCTTCCACGCCTCCAGCTGCCCCCGTTCCGCCGCCAGCTCCGCCGCCTTGCGCCGCTCCACCTCCTGCCGCTTGCGCCGGTCAACGTCCATGGAGCGCTGTACGGCATGCCTGGCGTGTACGGCATGGGTATGGCATGGTGGGTACGACATGGTAAGTACGACATGGTGGGGTGCAAGGACATAGATCAGAGATACGCCTGACGCCATTGGGCGTACGTCGCGTGCTTGGAGACACACTTTGGAAAGGGGAAATGAAGTTCGAAATGAGCTGCGGGCGACCTTGCCAGTCACGTACGTCTACGTGTTACCAACTGCCCACGCCACTGTCATCGCTTTACGTATAGCACCTGTGTGCTCTATGCCAATGTCATGTTTGTCATCCCAGCAACTGCGCAGCGACCCACTTGTCTTCCTGCTGCTTCCGCGCCAGCCGCGCCTTCCTCGCCTCCTCCAGCGCCGCATAGGCCCTGTCTACAGAGGCGTTGCGGCGGGCGGTGAGGGCGGCGCGGTCGCCCTCCGCCTCCAGCTTGCCCCATAGGCCTGGATTGCGCTGGGGATGGGCGACGGTGAGGGTGGGGATGGGGATGAGAAGGGCGGTGGGAGTGCGGGCAGCAGTTGGTGGTCGGCTCACGTGTCACGGTGACCGTAATCATTAGGTGGGCAAACGGATAGGCTCGTGAGACTGGGTGCTATGCTAATAAAGATGCCTATTGCCCGTAGCAAGGATTTTTGGGGGAGTTGGTGGCTCGTGCTTTTTGGGGGTTGGTGGCTCGTGCTCGTGCTCGTGCTCCACGTTACGTGGTGCGCCCTTGCGTGACACGTGCCCACCTTGAACAGCTTGAAGACCACCTGCCCAGGCGTGATGCTGGCAGAGCTGCGGCTGTCGTCCACTTCATGTGCTAGATCGAGGGCCAGGAGGTAGGGCGGGCAGTTGACCTTGACAAACGCGTCGGTGGCGAACACATCTGCCTTCCCGCGCGAGACCCCCGGGACCTCCACAGACACCTCCACGGAGGCATCGGTCTCCGTCCAGGTGTAACGTGGCGTAAGAGGCATTGTTCAAACGCGTTGTATATTCGTACTGTATATGGCGTGGGGCTACGAGCGCAGGAACACAGTCAACATTTGTGCTGAAAACCACGTAGCTCTCCTGCGTAATTCGATGATTGAATATTATTGAGTGCTACGCAAGCAATTGATCTTATGTGTTGCTGTTTTGCAACAGAGCAATACTGTGACAGACCCGCCCATGCGAGCGGGGAACCATTACTGCAGCATCCAAGTATCCTCCACGACGACTACCTGCACCACACCCACATTGATCTAAACAGAAGTTAGAGAGAAAACATCGGTAGCGTTGGTTCAGAAAGAACACTTCGTGCAAAGGGGCCCTACCTCCAGCTCGCTACCGTCGCTCTTCGGCGTGCTCGCAATGTCCACAAACGGCCAAGCTACTCTGGGCAGGCCTACGGGCACCTTGACCCAATATCAGCAACCTGCCTTCGTCTCGCAGCGCCTCACGGGCAACTTTACATCGAGTTTTGAGATGAACGACCTGCCAAGCCATCGATACGAGACGCTGCCAATTAAGCAAGGACATCTTCCAGGTGAGCATTTCTGTCTGCTTGATATGGCACGTGACAAGCACCACACTGTGTGCGCATGGCATGCCAGCAACGGCGAGGCTTTTAGCAGACACTAACAGGCCTTGCCTTGCGTCATCTGCACAGGGTACCAAGGCCACATCCCAGGGAGCGTGACGGCAATTGCGCAGCGCAAGGCGCAGTCCGCTTTGCATACGGTGAGGCACTTGCTACGGGGGCCTAGCTGCACCTAACCCTTGGAGGACACACTTGGCTGTGCCTCGAATGAGGCAAGGTCGTCCCTTCCCACCACCTTCCTAACTGTTCACCCGTACGCTGACATGCAACTCCCGCCTGAGGGCTGACCCCGTTCCTTTCGCCTCTGGCCGTTACCGTATCCTTCCTCCTGCCCACCCCTCCCCCCCCTTAGATCAACCACATGGAGACCATGCGCCAGGTGCCCTCCCCCTCGCCGCAATTCACGGACATGTCTCTGGTGGACCTGCGGCCCGAGCAGCGCTCCATGGCCAAGGTGAGGAAGGGCACGGTGATTAGACACGCAGTACGCTCTGCACGAACACACAGTGCCGAAACGGTGGGCAGAGCGTGCGTGGTTGGGGCGCATGGTCGTGCGTTTTGCACCGGCATGTGAGGGTTAGGGGAGAGCGATGGAAGGATGGGGATGCATGCACCTGCTGGGTGGCTGGCTCCAGCAGCAATGCCGTACAGGCCCATCGGTCAGGTGCTAGTATATGTAGTGCGGAACCCAGCTATAAAGCGTTGTAGGGTTGGCAACGCGGCTCAAGGGTACCGGTACCGTACGCGGAGCGCCATGCATTGTACTCAGGTTGCACTTTCTAGGGTGCACAGGTTTCCGGGCCAAACGCGTCACCTTCACTCCGCCACTTGGGCGAGGCGGGCCCCAGGACCTTGCAACAAGTGCAGCAGCAGAACGAACTTGTCTTAACCGGTCTTTTAGATGCCTTCCCATGAAGATTGCACGCGTGTGAGGTGTTTGAACCGGCTAACTCAGTGAGTACGTGTTGCCCGCTTGCCCATGAACGAGCAGGTGTACATGTACGCCGAGGCCGACACTCAAACCAAGTTCCTAAAGTTCCCCACACCCAAGACATTCGACCACCGGTCATAACAGTACCGGCCGTGTGCAAGATGGCGGCTGCCGTATCTGGCAAGTCCCGCCAGCCGTGGGCGGTGTGTGTTCGTCGCTGCACTGACGGCACGTGCCGGCGTGTGTAGGCGCCGGCGGCAATAAGATTAGAGCAGGTGCTGACGCGAGAGAGGAGCCGCCGCCGGATAGGTGGCATACATTCATGGTGTCGGTGCCCTGCTGGTGTGGCGGCAGTGTATTAGGCAGCAGTGTTCGTTGTACACCAGGCCGCACCCGGGCCTGGCTTTGTACGAGCGAGGAGGACTGAGCAGTAACAGTTGCAGCATAGCATTGCACAGACATGTGCCAAACTGCAGTAGGGTAGGAGCAGGCATGTGTGATTATCGCAGTGCATGAAGCGGTGCAGTGGTGAAGCCATGCATCAGGCCATAGTTGCGGCGGTATATTTCAGTATGCAGGAGGCTCGCTGTGCGCCGGGTGCTAGCCTGGGGCTTGTGAGTTAGGGGCCTCGGTTTGTTCAGCTTCGTTGCACCCCGTGCAAAGGAGACGCTGCTGATTAAGGCAGAGAATCGTAGGCAGAGAACGTACCAGTATCATCAGTGTACTGCACTTGAGACGTGCGTGACTTGACATGTAGCGGCATGTTGCTCCAGTTCTGGTCTGGATGTTCGCATTGGTTGGATTTATTGGGTTGTATGTGTTTCTGCCCTGTGATCCCTGTCGAGTGGGCTGACATTAATGGAGCCGCCCCAAAGCACCTCGCCGCCGCCCTGTACAATGCCATCCCGGGGCAGAGCTTGGTGCTGCTGTTAGCCCACGGGGACCGTGTCCAGGCAGCCGCGCTGCTCACCACCACCATGGCCGTGGCGGCTCTGTAGCACGACGAGGCCGCAGCAGCGGGCGGGGAGGTGGGGCCCGCGTGCTCTCTGGCATACCGTACTGTGCTCTAATGACAGTCAACGATTTGGTGGTCGGCATGCGTGCGCCTGTGGCCATGCGACGATGCGAGACGGCGGTGTAATGGGCCGGCAGCAGGAAGCGGTCGCAGAGCTCGAGGCAGGTGCACCTGAAGCACGTGCGGGTCCTTGCGTAATAAACTTGGAACTTTTGCCGTACGCTTAATACGGACTCGTTGATTCATCGGCACCATGCAGGCGGCGGAGCGCCAGCCCATGCAGGCGGAACGCAAGCCATACATACGTACACGTGGGCCTCGTCCCTGCCACGCTGCCTGTGGCGAGTCCAACTGGTTTACATTGGGGAAAAGCAGGCAGGAAGGGGTTTTGGCGTTTTGCGACCACTGCTTTCCAGCTCCGCTCGACGACGGCCAGGGGAGCCCTCCATCCTTACGGTAGTCGTCAGTAGTCGTAAACACTTGACCAAGACCGACAAATTCAACAGCAGGTGGCAGATCGCAGATGGCCTTGCTTTGTCATATTCTATAAAGCACAAAGCAGGCTGAGTGACTATCTGTTAGCGTTGGGCGGCTCCAAGACTCAAGACTTTCGACCACCGGTCCAAAGTGGACTGACCGTGTGCAAGGGTGGTTGGTTGCCGTGTGGAGCGTGTCCCGCAGTGGGTGGTGTGTGTTGGCTCAGGTTGGTTGCGGTCGGTGCTGCCGTACTGTAGGGCATCATACCAGCATGTGCAGACGCGCGCGCACGGCAAAATTTCCGGGGTTACGGTAGTCCAGGTGCTACCGCAGATAGGAGCCGCTGGCGGATATGTGGTATTTCCGTGTTCGCTGCTTGCCCTTGCATGCATGGCAGCACGGTGGTGGTGTACTACGTAGATCGCATCGAGTACATCAGTGTACGTACCTGGCCAGCCACCGCCATGCCGTACGTCAGGGGCCATGCCGTACCTGGCCAGCCACCGCCCTGCCGTACGTGCTTTTGGTGAGCTACTGTAGGCCTGGTGCTGGGACCGACCCCCCACCCCCAGGGCCATTTCTCTCACAAGTGGCTTAGCCTACCTTGCTTCATGCCTACGCCCTTGTACACTATGCGCAACCACCGACGCAACACCACTGCGAGTGTCCCTGGATTTCTCCTTGGCCTACCCAGAGCACGCAAATACCTTGTCAGTGGTTCATTTGACAACGAACATGCTGATCCACCGTTTTACGCCAAGGGACCAGTAACAGCTGCAGAGTATATGCGCAAAAGCTACGGACAAGGCTAAGGCGTTACATTCCCGCCTCTCACTGCCCGTAGCCCGCGTTCCACAGGCCCCCATGCCGAGCAACCTGGATGGGGCAACATGATACCAGGTTGGCTTGGCATCGCACGCACCGGCTTGCCTGTAACAGCACGGTTCATAGGAGAGTATAGTCCTCATGTGTTCTGCCATTCGTTGTGCAGTTGCGCGCAAAAGACGCCTGGCCGCTGCGACTACACAGCGTCAGCAAATTAAGAAGCCGTGTGCATCACCCCGGCCCTCAACACCTCGTGTGCTTTTGCTGTGCTAGCTGCCGCTCCGCTACTCTCGTTAACCCACCATACCAGACAACCACCAGTGAATGCCAGCCTTGAGTTCCCCAAACTCTGCTACTATTAGCCCGGAACTTCCCTACAATATGTGCGCACGGTGCTTTCGCGTCATGCCAACAATACCGGTACCCTGCACGCTGGGGCCAAGGTCCCCAGTTTCCCACAAGCCACCCAGCACGCCTAATACGCATACGCACGAGTCTCATTGGCTGCCAAGGCAGCTTGCGTTCCCAGCAAGGCCCTGGCCCTCAGCAACGCATAGTATATTTCTCGGTACCTGTCCGCGGGTACCTGGTACTACCTTACGTTACCCCACCTCACGGCGCAATGCCCAGGACGCTGCCCTGCACGCGGCCCTTGCTTGTAGGGTTGGCTGAAAACCGAGAACGGAAAAGCGTCTCGGTCTGTTCTACCCCTAG
>VFQN01001828.1_pt1 | contig 34458 bp, 56 predicted proteins | sample 3512371 | NCBI WGS metagenome assembly VFQN01 (sample SAMN10412370, study PRJNA504923) | tailings metagenome | isolation source: Replicate 2 from Balatoc abandoned mine | place: Philippines: Itogon, Benguet | collected 2017-08-28 | reverse complement strand
ACGCGCTGCAGCCGCACCGCAGGCCGAACTTGCCGTACCCGAACCAGGCATCCACACTCGTGCACGAGGTGTAGTCGATGTTTCCCTTGGTGACCATGCTCCAGCCCAGGTAAGCCACCTCCGTTGTCTGCACAAAGGACACACAACGAGGCCATGGCACAGCGATGGTCACTCCAGTTCACAGACCCGCGCATGGCAAAGCGCATGGTATAATGACAACAGAAAATCGCCTCAATGGCGGGCGCAGACGAGGCACGTGCATGTGGAGCGATGGCAGGAACCCCCGCAGGCGGCTTAAGCAGGCAGCCTGCCCTCCCCCTGCCCACGACCCACCAGCGGCAGGTACACCACCACGTAGATGGTGGTGACGCTGGAGCAGGTGTTGGACACAAGGCTCTTGAGCGGAACGGAGATGGTGTTGGTGGAGGACGGAGTGTAGCCGCAACCAAACTCGCCGGTCAGGCGGGACGGCGGGTAGCGGGTGCAGGTGCCAGGAGAGCTGATGGAGGTGGCAAAGGCGCCCTCACTGGTGTAGAACTGGTAGTGGATGGTGTCGCGCCGCACAAAGCCCACGCCAGCGTTCAGCGACAGGACCAGCGACAGGTAGCCGGGAGGGTTGTCCACGGTCAGGGTGGCAGTGCCGTACACGGTGCTGTTGCTGCCGCTGATGGGGCCTGTGATCTGGTCCACCCGGCCGCCGCCAGAGTCGTACAGCTCGCACCCCACGCGGACCAGGCTCGGGGGCGGCGGGGGCGGCGGAGGGCTGGGGGGCGGAGACCGCAGCGGGGGCGGGGGCGATGCGCGGGCGGGCGGGGGCGAAGGGCCGCCCGTGCAGCCGCACTTGAGGCCGAACTGGCCGTAGCCGAACCAGGCGGACACGCTGGTGCAGCGGGAGTAGTCGTTGCGCAGCTTGCTGACCAGGTTCCAGGCCAGGTACGCGGTGTCCGTGGTCTGGGGACAGAGGGGAGGAGAGAGGGCAGGTTATGTAGTGACTGCAACACATCGACTTCACAGACGCGAACGATAGCAACACCGGTAACGGCACACAAGGGGTTTTTAGCACAAGTGTCTCACAGCCGCAATGCCGCGCGCCTCGCCAATATGGCTGTGTGTGACACGCTTGAAGCCGTACAGGTACGGACGCTCGTGTCACACCCTACCCACCAGCGGCAGGTGCACCACCACGTAGATTGTGTCCAGTGAGCATCCGCCGTCTGTCAGGTCCTTCAGCGGCACTGTGATGTTGTTGTCCTGGCGGTTGGTGTACGACAGCTGCCCCTTCATCAGGCCAGGAGGCTGGCGGCAGCACGACCCAGGGGCATCGATCGAATCCTCAAAGTCCGCGACAGACGTGTAGAACTCCCACCCAATCTCGTCGCCGCGCACCAGCCAGCCGATCGTGAGGTCCAATGCGATTGTGACCGTGTCTGCGGCATTGTCCAGCGTAAGCGTCGCCGTGCCGTACTGGATGCCCCAGCCGCCGATGATAGGGCCGCTGATCTTGCTGACCTGGTTGCCACGGCTGTCGTACAGAACGCAGTCAATGCCGGCAGGCGGCGGCGGACTAGCCTTGACGGGTGGGGAGGGAGACGGGGGCCGAGGAGAAGGCGGTGAGGGGGAGGGGGGTCGGGGGCTGGGCGGGGAGGGAGATGGCGGTGAGGGGGACGTGGGGACGGGTGAGGGAGGCGGGCTGGCCTTGGTAGGCGGTGGAGGCGGGCTGGCCTTGACAGGTGGAGCGGGAGACGGAGGCGGGGGGCTGGCAGCCCGGGGCGGAGGCGACGCGCTGCAGCCGCACCGCAGGCCGAACTTGCCGTACCCGAACCAGGCATCCACGCTCTTGCAAGGCGTGTAGTCAATTTGAGACTTTGTTACCATGCTCCACCCGAGGTATGCGGTGTCCGTGGTCTGCAAGGGTGCGACACATCAAGTCAGTCCCCGTGGGCCCATGAGCGTCGAGGAACGTAGAACAATATGGCACGCCGGGCACAAGAAGTCGCTGGTCAGACGCCGCGTGCCGTAGCACAACGCCATGCACCGAAAGGCTCACCAGCGGCAGATGCACGACGACATAGATGGTGTTGATGCTGGAACAGGTGCTAGGCACCAGGTCACTGAGCTGCACAAGGATGGTGTTAGTCGCTGTGGGCGTGCTGCCGCAGTCCTGGCTGCCCGCCAATTTTCCAGGCGGGTAGCGCGTGCAGCCTGGGACACTGATGGATGTGGCAAAGGCACTCTCGGTTGTGTAAAAATGGTAGCGAACGGAGTCGCGCTTGGTCAGGGCGGCGTTTGAGTTGAGCGCCAGCACAATGGACAGATAGCCGGGAGGGCTGTCAACCGTCAGAGTGGCGGTGCCGTAGTTAGTAGTCTGACCGCCAATGATGGGTCCGGTGATCTGGGTCGACCTGGCGCCCTGGGCATCGTACAGCTCGCAGCCTGAGCGAGGCAGGCTGGCAGGGGGCGGAGGAGGTGGGGGGCTGGGCGGCGGGGAACGCACAGGGGGCGGGGAACGCGCAGGGGGCGGCGGGGGGCTCTTGGACGAGGAACCGCCACAACCGCACTTGAGGCTGAACTGGCCGTAGCCAAACCAGGCGGAAACACCAGTGCAGGGCGAGTAGTCGCGCCTGCTCTTGGTCACCATGCGCCAACCCAGGTACGCTGTGTCGGTCGTCTGTCGTGGGGGGTTAGGGGGCAGGTAAACCAGGACGGTTACTGACGGAAGGGATATGTGCCGGACACCGTGTGGTTCCAATGCAGAGGAGTCACCAACGAGCGCAGCTGAGGCAAAGCGTGTGGGCTACATGCGACAAGCCTTCCACGGCACCTACCAGCGGCAGGTGCACCATCACGTAGACTGTATCCATGACGCAACCGCCACTGGTCAGGGAGGAGATGGGTACCGTTATGCTGTTGTCCTGGCGGTTGGTGTAGTCCAGCTGCCCAGACATTTGGCCCGGAGGCGGGCGGGAGCAGCTCCCAGGAGCATTGATAGCGTCCTCGAAATCCTGCGCTGAGCTGTAAAAGTCCCAAGCAATGCTGTCGCCGCTGACAAGCCAGCCCGATGACAGGTCCAGCAACACAGTAAGTGTCCCGGCGGCAGTGTTGAGGCTGAGGCTCGCTGTGCCGTACGTTGTTGTCTGACCGCCGATGATGGGTCCGCTGATGGACGCGGTCTGGGCGAGGCTGGCGTCGTACAACACGCAATCAGCCGCAGCCAAACGCGGCGGCGGGGCTGCGGCGGACTTTGGCGGAGGCGGCGGGGGTGAAGCAGCCCACCAGTACGTGAGCAACTTGCGATCCTCCCGCTGAAGGGTCGCTTCTGTAGACCCATCTGGCCCTGGTTCCAGGGAAGCCCACTGCGCTGGCAGGGGCACCTCGACGGACCAGAGGCACTGCCCCGGGTGCTCCTTGCTGGGAGCGCAAGTGACGTCCATGCCGTCTATCCGCGACACGGCCGCCATGTGCTCGCCTGCAGGTTGCGCCAGGGAACAGGGTGGCATGTGGGTTAGCATGCAATTGCGTCACTGTGTGGTTGAGGACTCACCGCAGGAAATCCCATGGCCAAACCAGCACAGCACAGCAGCACCACAGCCGCTACGCACAAGGCACCTATGCGGACGCCAATGACGCCCTGGTGGCACGAGGCAGTGCATCGATAGACCCACCATCCAGGCATGGGCGGTCGGCGCCCGCGATCGGCACCTCCAAAGTGGCGACGCGCGCCCCAGCGCGCCACTGTACCCAGCGACAGTAGGACCCTGCGATTCAGGAAGGAGACATTCAACAGTTGGTCGCATCAATCTATGCCAGCATCGTGCAGAGCGTACTGATGCTACTTGCGGCAAACAGCAAGTGTGTTCAACCCGGTGGCGGTCGGGTCGGGCTGCTCACCAGGGTCCTGCGGTGTCCAACCCTCATCCTCCGTACTGGCAGTGAGTGCTGAGTTCCACGCCTCATTATGTTGGCACTGGGCTTTGTGTGCATCCCATGATACACAGACCCGGCAGTAGCGGATCGGCTCTCCATGCCAGTCGCGCTCCACACAGGTGTTATCTAGCAGCGTCAGCCCGAGACACCTGTGGCGGGCGGGACCGTCAGGGGACCGGGTCGACGGGCGGTTAGAACGTTGCCAGCACGTGCCGGCGCCATTGACTGCACGATTCAGAGACAACCGGTCTTGCCCGTGGGAGCCCTCCCAATGTACCCCGAAGACGTCAGCTGTGTAGACAGCGGCATAGCTGCAACCCATCGTTGCACGTTCCGCTTTTCACTTTCCGGTTCGTCCAACCAACAACCTTGGTGTAGCTCCCTTGCGCACTGTCTTATGCATCGTGTGCAGGAGTCCACTTGACAACAAGCGGACGGGAACTCGCGGACGATGACTTTACGTGAATTGTGCGCGTTATGCATTTCCAGGGAGGTTTTCAGGTTAACCAGGTGACTCACGTTGTTTGTTGGCCGCAGGCTGAGTCGCTAGACATGTTTAGATCACCTGCATAGGTCAGCAATTGCGGCGCGATTTGCTCTCGGCTCGTCAGCATGGCCAGGCGTGTCGCACTTGTCGCAGTCGTGCCTTGGTAACCAGGATTAAGGCGTCACATATCAGCGCTTATAACTTGCGCAGAAGTTTAACCGGAGTCTTAACGATCTGGTTGTGTCCCATCGCAAGGTGGCCAACCACAAGCTACGCACCAGACGCTACCTCTGATAGCACATGTAACATTAAGTCTTTATCATTACCATGTCTGATGCTTGTTGCCAAGCCATGCGACTCGGCGTGAGCAACTCCCACAGGTGGCAGCAGTGGCAGCACCGCGACGACGACCGCCACCAGGAGCAACCGGATGGCGCCTCCCCTAAGCAGAAGAGACACCATCCAAGACTTGACTCCAGGCAGTGGCCCTGCTTGTCTTGCGCGAACGGCGTCGGTGTTGGACGTCTCAGAGGCGACAAACTGTTTTGTGGACGTCAAATATTAATACCAACATGTAGTTTGCCGCAGAGTCATTAGATTTGAGCGTCCTGGCGTGCGGTACTGGGTTGGAAGGTTGGTAACTACTTGCGACAATATGATTTACACGCTACAGTGTGGGCCTATGCTAAAGTGTAAGTCCTAGCACCCCTGTAACTCCATCACATACAGGTGTGAAGATGGCACGCCTGCGGCCGGGTATGCAAAATCGCCGTTTCCGCCTTCAACCGCCTTTAACCGCAGAAGTAGAAGTAGTTATGCGGTAACCCTCGCTTCAGTTAGGGATGAGCAGCACCGAAGATTATGTAGAAGCGTCTAGCATTAACTTAGTTAATGATCACGCCCAGACCCCAGAGCCAAGGGCCGAAGCCGCGAAGCCCGGGCAGGTAGGACACCCCTGAGACGACAGGGTAATAACTTGTAATACCAAAGAAGATATATATGTGGTCGCTGGTTAACATCTCGGCCGCTGGTTGTGATATCGTAACCCATACACCTCCCAGTCTGACCCAGCGTCATGATGATCTTGCGCACTCCTTCTGCCGACATAACTCGAGTCTGTGTCACGCATGAGAGTTGCGATGGCAGCGAGGGTGGCAGCGGCTGGTCCACTGCAAACTGTTTCGACCACGCTCTACCCCAGCCCCCGACGTCCGGCGGTGTTGTCCTGCCTGCGTCTACCTACTTGCACGCAGGCTCCGCCTGCACCCTTGCCCTAGCAGAAGGGGTGAAGGGCACCAGGGGACCTTCCCTGCCTGAAACCGCTTCCACACACCAAGGGGAACTTGGCATGATGGCTAATTTCAAGGTCAAGGTCAGCAGTAGCTGCATGTCAGTCGTCATCGGTGCAGGGGTCAGACGTGGCCCCTGGACCTTGTGCCTAATGTCGGATACCGTATTCACCAATGGTGTTGAGCGCATGTCCAGCTTCCATCGAGTCCTCTTGACATAAGGAGAATGGATACCGTATCGTAGGCAGCTGCCGGAAGCCCGCCGTACAGCACGTGCCGTAGGAGGGTTGTATGTGACTGGGTGTGAGCACGTATGAAGGGCCTGAACACACCCTGTTCGAGTGGATGCATGAGTCCTTCCTGCGGTAGCGATAGTCCCGATAGACGGCGCATGCCTCTACCAAATGCCACTCTTCTGAGACCAGCCAACACTGTTTCAAGGTGTACAGCAGGTCGGTAGGAATCTCCAACGAGGCATGCTGTCCGAGTAAGAAGCTAAAAACCCCCCTACCACCCTGCCCTTGTAAGCCTGCATGATACTGCGTCTGGTACTCAGTCGTTAGGATCAGCCTGGACCCTGGAGCGGCGGAGTACGGTCCTGGAAAGCGACTTGCCGAAGAGACGGGCCCATGCAACCAGCAAACGTATAATCATAATCCATCGCCAGCCCCGACGCTGTCATGGGCACGTCCTCCCGGCCAGACGCAGGGGAGCCCTCCCGGCCACAACGATGCGTTCTGACGCTCCTTGCGGCACACACTGGCACACACGTGTTCACAGTCACTCTCCCAGTTCGCAACCGCGTGCACACAGATAAACAGCGTGGACAGGCAGGAAGCATCCACGCAGCACTGTCACCGACCACCGAGTACCGGACGCCTTGTCCGGACGAAGTGCAGGGGCTGCGGCAGTGTGGCTGAAGCATATATACACCGAAAAGCCCTCACGCAACAACCCAGCCCCTGACAACGCAAACCCACACCACAGCGTTTTGTGTGCTACTCCCGACTCCTCATTTGGGAATGCTACGTCAGGGGCTTATGCATGTTTGGTCATGCGGCATTACCAGTATGCCAGCAGGAGCGTTACTCGCTGGCACGGGCTGGGTGCCGGTCGGTGGCCGTATAGCTTGGCGCTCAGACGGACTGCGTCGTGCTACTATGCAACTTGCACGCCGTCAGTGACGGACTAGTACGGCTGGTTCTCCTTGTCTACCAAAGCGCCCGGCGGCCTACTGGCCTCAGGCCCAGCCTTGGAGCTGCCCCGGAACGCAGCACCGCCCTGTTGGTGCTCCTGCTGCTCCAGGATAGCCTGCAGCCGCTGCCGCTCCGCCTCGTGCTGCCGCGCCGCCCCAGCATAGCGCTGCGATGGGAGTTGATACGTGGTGCGAGTCTAACATCACAGCCAAAGATGCATTTGCATGGCATGGAGGTGCAAGGCATGTTTTGGGCTCGCCCAGCTGCTGAGCACATGCAGTGCGGAGCCACTGACAATTTGCATATGTGCACAACGACGCCCCGTTGCCGTGCTCAGCTGCCGAGCACGATTCTGGATATATGGGCTTGAGCAGTGCGCAGCCCATCCTGGTGCCGGTACCAAAGCCCCTGTGGTGACCACCGCCGTACCTTGCACTTCTCGGTCAGCATGTCCACGTCGTACTGCAGCGAGCGCACATCCCGCAGGTTGTCAAAGGCGGCGAGGTTACTGCCAGCTGTCTCCACGTCCTTCCGCAGACGGTACAGCAGGGCCTGCAGCTTCATCTCGCCGCGCTTGGCCCGCCGCAGCTCTCCCTCCAATGCCGAGAGCCGCTCTGCAACCGCTGGGTCGGCGGCACCTGGCAGCAGCGGTTTACGTGTTGGGGCGAGGGAAGCACGTCATAAGCATTACTCGCACGTATTCCGGCATGCTTGTTGAAAGCAACCAACGGGCACGATACCAGTATGCAGGATGCAACCCGTTGCGTTCCAGTGCAGCGGTGCAGAAACGCACTGCTAAGGTTGACTCACCGGCTGCCTGCGCCGGAGCCGGCTGCGGGGCCCCTGCCTCTTGCTGCTGCAGGCGGTCCTTCTCCTCGGTGAGCCAGTGGATCTGGGACTCCAGCGCCAGCTTCTCCGCGTTCAGCTGCGCTTCACGCTGGCGCGCGCTCATCTGGAGCTGCGGCAAGTAAGCGGCACGTGGGCGCAGCTGTCATCTCGGTTCTGATAAGAGATGTGGAATGCGCGTGCGTTTTCACACAGCCAAGATGTGGTCAGTACGCTCGTGCTTTTAACAACAAGCCGAACGCCTACCTCGTCCAGGGCTTCAGCTTGCGCTGCCCGGAAGTCCTCCACCTCCGTCGCCAGCTGCGCCTGCAGGGTCGCCTCGCGCTCGGCTGCCGCAGCCCTCACCTCTGCCAAGCTCTGCAGGCATACACGACACAATTGCCGTTCGAACAGTGCATGGCATCTGGCCTGTTCCGCCAGTGCTGCCCGTCTTGACACATTGGTGTAAGAAGAAAGGAGCGACAGCCCTTCCCTGACACAGCTACGCACCTGGGATAACGCGTCGACCTCCTGTTGTGCACGCTGGCATGCGGCGCGATCCGCCTGGCCCTGCTCCTGCAGCTGTGCGATGGTGCGCTGCAGCTGAACCATGGCACTGCCGTCGCGTTCGGCCGCCCTGACCTGCTCCCGCACAGCGGAGAGGTCGTCCTCCAGCTGCTGGTTCTCGGTGCGGAGCTTGTCGCACGTCTGCAGCACCCCACACAACATAATGGTCAGAAAACCATCATCGACTGGAGGTTGCGCAATCGTTGCCGCAAGCGCCAGAAACCTAAATAGTGTAGCAGTACAAAGCCGACTGACCGTCTGCAGGGCGGCCACCTCAGCTTGCAACCGGTTGTGCGCCTCTTGGGCCGTCACGAGGGCAGCCTCGAGCTCGGCACGCTCGTGTGCGGCTGCACGGCGCTGCTCGCTTGCGCTGCTCATCTGCTGCGTGAGCTCCAGGACCTGCACAAGCACGACAGATCAGTACCGGTAGTTTGCGTTGCCGAAGTGCACAAGCGCCAAGCGAGACAAAGGGGCTTTCGGGCCAGCGGGGCGGGACGGGAACCGGTACAGAAGCGCCCAACATAGCGCACCTGGTTCTCAAGCTTGGAGCGCAACGCCTCGGACTCACGCAGCTGCGTCGCGAGAGCGACGGCAGCGTCGGAGGCGCCGGCAGCGGTCTTGGCGCGCAGCTCCTGGATCTGCGTTGTAGTAGATACGTTGGGCTGGTAAGCATAAGCTGGGCCGCTGTGCCAGTAAAACACAGGTGCCCCGGTCGGTGGCTCACCTGAGACTCCAGGAGCGTGTTTGCGTCGAGCAGCTCCTGCACCTCAGCCTCCAGCGCCGCGGTTGACTCCTTGGCCGCCGACAGCTGGGCGCTCAGCTGGTCAAGGTCAGCCCGCAAGCCAGCCTCCTGCTGCTGCAGCGTTTGTACAGTCTCGTTGGCCTCTGCCAGGTGACGTGCGGTCTGCGGCAACGGGTGATGCAGCATCGTATAAGCTGCTGTATGCATCCGCATGTCACAAACAAGCAACACGATGGTGCTCCGACAAGGCTGGCTGACCGGACCAGGGGGGCTTACCTGCTCGCAGCGAGCGACAGCAGCGGCCTCCGCCTGCTGTGCTGCGCCTAGCCCAGCCTGCAGCTCCTCCACCTGCGCCGTCAGCTTGCCCACTGCACAGGGGCAAGAGTGCAGCCGAGAGAATGAAGAAGGGCGAATGCGTGCATAAACTACATGGCACGAACGGCAGCTTTGCTGAACCCCCAACCGTACGCGGCTCACCCGACTCCGCCGACACCTGGCGCTCCGTCTCCTGCCGGCGCAGCTGCTCCCGAAGGCCTTGCAGCTCGGCACGGTACGTCTCCTCCAGCGTGTGCAGGGCGGAGGCGCCAGAACTGCATGGGAGGCGGCAGGAACTGGTTTGCTTGGTCCGTTGGCTTACTGACAGAGCCCGGCACGGGTGGGTGTAGCATAGGCAGGCCAGCAGGCGATGGTGGCTTCCTCACAAAAAGCATTGGGCGCAAACACTTACGCTGTGCTGACAGGGCCAGCAGCGCCTGCGTTATCCTTTAAGCCGTTAAGCTCATCTTGCAGCTGCAGGTTCGTCATCTCGAGCTCCAGCACCCTGCATGCCATGTACGGAACAGCAGCGATCAGTGGCGCCGTACAGGTTGCGGGACATGTCAACAACTCTCTCCAGACCAAGCTCAACAACGGCATTGCGTTATTTTCGAGTACTCCTACTCCAAAATAAAGGTTGTGATGACGACACGAGGCACCAACTGCAGGACTTGCCGGCGAGACAGCGTGGCCTCGAGCGCGTGCTTCTCAGCTACGGCGACGTTGCAGGCCGCCTGCACGTCTGACATCTCTGACTCCAGCGCTGCGAGCTGCTGCTGCAACTCGGCCACACGCTGTTGCCAGGCCACCTGTTCTGGCCCAGCGGAGGGCGAAGTGTCCGCGTGGTCGAGGGGAGCTGACACGTTTGCGGCAGCTGCACCCCCGCGCGAGACCTGCAGCGACTCCAGCGCCTCGTTGTGTTGCTGCGTCAGCTGCGCGTGGCGTTGCTGCAGGTCACCCAGCTGCTGCTCCAGGGTGGCGTAGGCCGCAAGCTGCTGCTCCAGCGCCTGGTGCTGCTGGGTCAGCTCCTCCAGCTGCCCTTGCAGCTGCACCACCTGAGCGCTGGGCTCCTGGTCGCCGGTTGAATCGGAGCAGCGTGGCGCCTCGATGGGGCAGGATGCCACCTGCACGGACAGCTCGTCGATGAGGCGCATCAGCTGCTCGCGCTGCTGGGTCAGGTCCTGCACCAGGGCGTCCTTGGCGGCGTGTGCTGCCTGCGCCTCCGAAAGCTGGCCTTCCAGGTCAGAGCAGTTGGCGCACGACTCCGAGACAGCCCCTGCACAGCGTGGCAAGGCATAGCGGTGGCACCCGTGGTTTAAGGAGCTGAAGCAACAAAATCGACGTGCACAGCTTAGCCTGCAGACATGGAACGGTGGGATCGCAGTTGCACTTGCAAAGCGAGTCCAAGACGCGCGACGGGTCCCACCTTGTAGCTGCTCGCACCGCTGCCGAAGCTCGGCTAGCTCGCCCGACACCGCCTCCGCCGCCTTCCGCCGCTGCTCGACCTCCTCCTCGGCAGATGCAAGCCTACCGCATAGCTGCTGCTGCTCGGCTTGCGCCGCCGCCTGCTGCTCGTTGAGCGAGAACTCCATGTCCGTCAGCTCCAGGGTCAGCCGCTCCACCTGCTGCTGCAGCTCCAGCACCTGGAAGCGCGGCATGCCGGCTGCTGTGAGGCTGCGTGTCACGTCCGCAGCTGCAGCGACCGACTGCGCCTCGGCAAGCAGCCCCCGAACGCTGTGCAGCTCCTGCTCCAAGGCAGCAGAGTGCTGTGCCTCCAGCTCCACAGCCGCCTGAAGCCGAGCGACCTCCGCCAGTGCTGCCTCGTCACCGGCTCCGGTACTGCCCTGGGGTGCTTGCTGAGCGGCCGCCGACGCGGCCGCAGTGGCATGGCTGGCCTGCAGGGCGTCCAGCTGCACGCTCAGGTCCGCTATCCGCGCCTGCAAGGCCTGTGCCTGCTCAGCAGAAGCTGCACGCCCACGCAGCAGTGTAGCGGCCAGCTCCAGGAGTTGCTTGGCGCCAGTTCGTGCGGTGCACAGCGACTCGGCCACCGGGCCTGGTTGGCTGCTAGCGCTGGGTGTGTCAGCTAGGTGCTCCACTTGTTGCAAGGCAGCCTCCACGGTAGCCAACGAGCCTACACGGCAGTTATAGTAGTGGCGGGTTAGAGGGATGTTTAGTAGAGGAAGCTGTGGCGTCGCAATGATCATTGCACTCGTCCATCCAAAAGTCCATGCATTCATTTCATGCGCGGGCGCGTAGCAGCAGGCGGAGACCCCAAGACGACGCCTTACCCTGCGCTGCAAGGTTGTCCGTAGCGCTGACGTCCTGCAACGGCAGCAACGCCTGCCAGACGACGGCGTGCCCCGACAGCAGTGTGCTGACGCGCTGCTCCAGGACAACGACGCTGCTCTGCGCCTGCTCGTCAGCTTGGCTGCTCACGCTTAGCTGGCGTTCTAGCTCCAGCCGTTCCGCCTGCTGCTCCGCCAGGGCAGCGGAAAGCGATGCCTGGCGCTCTCCCGCATCCCGCAACTGCTGCCGTAAGGCATCCACCTCACACTGCCCCTCCTGGTGGTTGAAACGGGAACGGGACAAGCGTGGGTCCACAGAAATCGATGCAGACAGTGGCGCATCAGTCACACCCATAACATTGGTTCCCTCAACCGTCTATTGTCTGAAGTTTCCGCATGGGTTACCAGCGCAATGGGGCACACGTGTCGCTGAGCCTACCGTGATGGCCCTGCTGGCATCGGCTGCGGCGGCCTGCGCAACCGCCAGCTCCTCTTGCAGCGCCGCCTTAGTGCGGGTCAGCGCCGCGTGCTCCTCATGTAGTTGCCCCAGGTCCAGCTGAGCTGCTGCCAGCTGCTCGCGCAGGGCGTTCTGCGCATCGGCCGCGGCGGCAAGGTCCGTGTCTGCGCCGCTTCGCAGCATGGCGACCGTCTGCTCCAGGCTGGAGCAGCTCGCGCTTAAGCGTGCGATGTCATGCTCGGCGGCCACGAGCTTCGCCCGCAGGGACTCGTACTCGCCGTCTGCAGCTGCCTTAGCGGCTGCGCCGGTGTCCAGCTGGCGCTGGAGGTCCGCGACGGCAGCCCGCAGCGCATCACTGCTGTGCACCAGCTCCTCCTCACGCTCCCGGGCCGCACTCAGGTCCGACAGCAGCACCTCACGCGCCTCCGCCTCCGCCGTTGTCGCCGTTGTTGCTGCCTCCAGCTGCGCCTGCAAGCTGTCGCATGCGGCACGCAGCTCATCGTGAGCAACGGTTAGCTGCTCCGCGTGCTGCCTTGCCGCCGCCAACTCTCCAGCCAGGCCCTCCTGGGCCCTCAGCGAGGACGCCTCAGCAGCTGCTGCGCTCTCGGTCTTGGCCTGCAGAGCAGCGTTCGCGTGCTGCAGCTCGGCCTCCAGGCGCTGCACCTCTGTCTGCAGAGCACTGCACTGCAGCTCCATGGCGGCGAGGGAGGCAGCTGCAGTGTCCGCAGCGGACGCCTTGGACGCCAAGGCGGCCTCTAAGCCAGACTTGGCCTCCTGCAGCTGGCCCCGCTCTCGCTCCAAGTCATCTGCCCGGTCCCGAACCGCTGACAGCTCCGCCTCCAGCAAACTGCGTGCCTCGAGCACGGCTGCGTGGGAAGCAGAGGCCTCGTCAAGCTGCCCCTGCAGTGTCGCGGATAGCTGCCGCGCCTCACCGGCCTCGGCGTTGAGGGTTTCGATCTGCGCCTTGGCACCCGCAAGCTCCTCCTGCGTGGCTTTGAGGGCCTCCGATGCTGCAGCGCCGCCTGCCGTCGCTTCCTCAAGCTGCGTCTGCAGGTCATCCCTTGCCGCCTGCAGCTCAGCCAGTTGTTGGTTCAGCTGCTCCACGTGCTCCTCCGCCGCAGCACGCATGCTGCTTAGCGACTCCTTGAACTGCTGTATGGCGGCGATACGCTGCTCCAGCTCGGCTTGGCAGGACGACAGGGCCGTGCTCAGTTCCGCTGCTGCTGCCGCCTTCTCCTCCAGGGCAGCGGTCGCCTGCTCCACGCTTGTGGAAGCCGTCTGCAGCTGGCCTGCAGGAAGGAACCCGGCAGGGGCTCAGGTTAGCTAGAGGATATCGGTAGTATCTGGCACGTCTGTAAAAGCTACGTATTGCTCCTGGACGCCAACAAATACAAGGGCGATACACTATCAGAAGCAGAGGGTAGGGCGAGGTGATAGTGTACGGTATGGCACGGCAACCTAACAACATTGCGCAGCACTTCCCAACGCATGAAGAACGCCAGCCGAGGTCTGCGAAGCCCAATTTACCTTCCAGCTCCTTGCAGTCTGCACCCAAGGCCTCCAGCTTGTCACGCAGGCTGCTGCACTCCAGTTCCAGCTTGCTGTTCTCGGTGTGCAGCTTAGCGTTCTCGTTGCGCTGACCCTGCAGCTGCTCCTCCAGCCCCTGGCACTCGCCTGCACAAAACATGGGCCATAACAAACCACCGTAAGCCTTTACATCCAGTTACAGTTCAAAGTACCGACAAAAAGCAAGCTTATCGTTGTTGCTGCTGTTCTTGTCCGTACGATAGCTTGTCGTACAATTGACGCTTGGGCCCGCCCAACAACACCTCAGACTCCCTTATAGCCGGCCCAACAACACTCACTTGTCTTGGCCATCAGGTCCATCTGGACCTTCTGCAGCTCGATGTTGGCCAGCTTGAGCCGCTCCTCAAAGGAGTTGAGCTGCTCCTTGCTCTTGTTCAGGTTCTGAGGGCACGGTATCGCCCTCGCTCAGGATCATGTACAGATGTGCAGGCTGCACGCCCACAAGGGGCTGCCCGTGCCCAACAGGCATCAGCCCCACACCGACGACTACGAAGTCACCGGTACAAACTTCATAAAATCACCGGTGCGTGGCAGACGGACTGCACGTGGGCAGCGGCAAGTTGTTGTCCTTGCCCACCACACACCCGTAATCCTTACCACCATAATGCTCTCGCGCTTCTTGCTCTCCAGCGCGTCCTTCTTCTCCAGCGTCTTCTCCATGAGCATCTTCTGCCCCTGGAACTGCTTGAGCTGCCGCTCCAGGTTGCCCTTCTCGGCGATCGCAGCCGCCTTGTCCTGAAGCGCCGCACGCAGCTTAGCCTCCGTGTCGGTCAACCGCTTCCTGCAACAGAAACCAAACGGGCATGTAGTACCGGCAGGGGGTGGGGACTCGTAGATAAGGCCATCTGCGCTGCGGTAAGTACCGCTGGGCAGGTGCAAGGCACGTTGGCATGTACTCGAGGAGTGTTGGCAAGCACCCGAAGCACTCACTTGGCGGTCTCGATCTCCTTCTGCAGCAGGTCCTTGCCCTTGGCTCCGGACTTGGAGTCCACCTGCAGCTTCTGCAGCTCGCCCTTAAGCGCCGCCACCTCCTGCTTGCTGCGCAGCCTGCAGGAATGTACGGCACTACTGTGTGACTACTGAGTACTTTGTGAGTAGCACGTACGCTCGCTGGCGGCTCACTACTTGCCGGACAGTCGTGTGAGACGCCGTACAGTCCCGGCTACCGGAACACCTTACCGTTCCTCCTTGAGCTCCTCCTTCGCCTTCAGCGCGCCAGCAGCCTCCTGCACCTTGGCAGTGAGCTCGTCCACCTGCCGTTGCAGCTCCGCCTTGGTGGCCACGGCCTCGGCGGACTGGTCGAGGGATGCCTTAACCAGCAGCTCAGCGCGCTCCTGGGCGCCCTTGAGGTCGGCCTCCAGCTGGGCCACAAGGGCGTCAGAGCGCTCCTGCAGATTAACAGATGGCACTGTACGTAAGCTGGTCGCTTTCGGGGACCAAGCAGGCAAGGCAGGATGACAGGTTAGGTAGGGTCCGGCAGGCATGTGGGTTAAGCCCCGCCAATGTGAGTCTCACCTTGGCCTCTTGCAGCTGCTTCTGCAGGGCCTCCTGCGCCTGCTGGTGAGCAGCCTGCGCAGCGGCCGTGGCTTCCTCGTGGGCGCGCTGCAGCTCCGCCGTAGCTTGCTGCGCAGCCGTCGCCTCTTCCTCCGCCGTCTGCTCAAGCAGCGCGATCTTGTCCTGGGCAGCCGAGTTGCAGGCCTGGAGCTCACCTAGCAAACGCGAAGAAACGAACGGGTGTGGTCTGTTACAACGGTCGTGTTGCACGGTTGCAGGAGCTGATGCTGGTTAGGAGCCGGGGGAGTTGAACAACAGCCATGGGGTACGCGACGTGCACTACTCTTTGTCCCCAATTCTATCAGCTTGCCCATACCGGTACTTCCCTGCCCCACGCCAAGCACACGGTGCCTTACCAGCTGCCTCCTCAAGCTCGCGGATGCGCTCCTCCAGGGTGCGAGCGCTGGCCTCCAGCTCGGCGATCTGGCGGGTGCGGGCCTCCACGGTCTCTTGCAGCGCAACCTCGGCGGCCTCCAGCTCCTGTACTACCGCCTGAGCGCTTGCAAGCGCCTCCTCGTGCCGCTCCTGCGGAATGGACACAGCGCCAACTCAGTAAGGGCCAAGGCTTGAAGCCCTTGTAAGTGGGCGCGACAGAGACCGCCGGCCATGCAGCTTACAAGCTCCGCATAGTGTACGACAGGCACGGCGTACACTGCTGGGGCCACCCCGCAAGAACCGGTATGGCCCACGACCCTTGGTGAAACACTCACCTTCTGCAGAGACGCCTCGAGCGTGAGCCGCTGGACCTCCAAGGCGTGGCGTTCGTTGACGTCTGCCAGCTCCTTTGCAGACTGCCGTGTCACGTTGGCAAGGGCCTCCTGCAGCTCTGCCGCCTTGCGCTCTGCGGCCTCCGTCTCGGCGCGCAGCTCCTTGGCACGCAGCTCCGCCTCGATGGCGCGGGCCTCGCACTCCTGGGCCTTCTCCACCGCAGCCTTGAGCTCCTCCTCCTGCTTCTTTTGGTACAGCGGAGCGCGCTTGCGCGACTCCAGTTCCTGTGGAGCGCGTGTTGCCAGGCGGCGCGGGTTGCTGGGAACAGTGTGTATAAGACTAGTCGGTGCATTCATGGCATGTGCGACTGCGCACGACCGACGGGCGCATAAGCAGATGACTGGACGCATCCTGCATTCAGCATTGCGACAAGGACACGCACCGTGCTGTATTAACACGGATGGCAGGTCAAGGGGTTCCGGCTTGGACTTACGCTGACGTGGACCTCCAGGCGCTTGTTGCACTCGTACAGCTCCCGAGCGCGTGCCTCCGCCTCCGACGCCCTCTCCTCCGCAACCTGCATGCAACACCACGGCGCTGGTTCATACCGGTACGACAGCCGCACGGTCATCCGTACGGTATGCTGCACGTAGACGCACAACCCAAGCCCTTACTGCACCGCGATACGGTAATGTGCATCATTACTCCAGCACTTCTATTACCCCTTGCACATGCCCCGCTTTGCTGTTGCTCACCTGCAGCGTGCGGCGGATGCTCTCCAGCTCCGCCACCTTGTCCTTGAGCTTGCCCGAAGCCTCCTCCAGCTGCGCCTCGTGCGCCGCGTCCTTGGCCTCGCGCAGGCCCGCCTCGTAGTCACGGAGCTCGAGCTTCGCCCGCGTGTCCACCAGCTCGGCCTTCAGGGCCTTCAGCTGCGCCTTGAGCGAGCCCCGCTCCTCCACCGCTTCCTGGTACCGGGAGCTCACGTCCTCATGCTGCGCTGCTGCAGCCTCCACCTGCTGCTCGTGTGCGGCCACCAGGGCTTCCCTCTCCTGTATGGAAAGGCGGACGTGGGAGATGTTAGACATGGCAAAGCCGGCACCCAATCACTGGCCGCCCCTGGCCGGTCGGGTATTAGGCACTTATGCACTGCGGCATCTGCCCGTACGGCAAGCACAGGTGCAGACCACACTGCACCGCTCAGCCTACCTGGGCAGCGGCGCGGCAGGCCGCCTGCAGCTCCTCCACCTTCTTGTCCAGCTGGCGGCTCTGCCACCTAGCCTGCTCAAGCTGCTCCGTCAGCGCGTCCTTGCTGCGCTGAGCTGCTTCCAACGCAGCAGCGTCGTCCCTGCGCCAGGAATGGACGTCATAGTGTCTTGTACATACCGGTAAGGCTGGCAGCGACTGTCTTAGTAGACACCTTGAACAGCATCACGTTCCTTGCACCAAATCGTGACAAGGCCGTACCGTTGGTGTCCGCGTGAGAACTATTGCATACCTGGCCTGCTCCTCGTGCTGGGAGGCTGCGTCGCGCGTAGCCTGCAGCTCTTGCTCTAGGGTGTTGACGCGCTCGCTCATCTCCTGCCACTGCTGCACCAGTCGACCCAAGGTGCTCCGCTCCTGCGTCCACAACGAGGGGTATCACGTAAGAGTTCGGTAGTACAGGTTCTTGGGGCCAGACTACCGATGCATCGTTGGGTTCAAGGCGGGCCCCGCCAACCCCTACTAAATGCACCAGAGAAACCCTTCCCCCAGCCAGTAATTCCCGAAAGGCCTCGAGTGTTCGCACCAACCTGGTTTGGAAGGCAGGCCATGATGCGGTCCACCTCCGTCTGCCCGTCTGACACCTCTGCCTCCTCTTCCAAATCCGACAACGGTGCACTCCCTGCTCGCAGAAAGCGCAAAGCGGGGGCGGAACTTGCGTGTTAATGGTGAAGCCGTACAACTCTGTACCGCTTGCCACTTGCCGACCTGCCAGCTGAATGCCAGCGGGGTAAGTATAAAGCTGCATGGCATACTCACGCTCGCGGCGGCGGCGCTGTGGTGTGGGTCCCTCCACAGCGTCGCCCTCCTCCTCGTCCTCCTCGATCAGAGCACTCAGCTCCGCGTGCGACTTGGACGGCCCCACGCCGTCCAGCCTGTTGTAGCTGCGCTTGCGAGCCACTGCTTCCTCGCCTCCTGCAGCACAGGTACGTAGGGTAACCAATCAGCGACTCAGTGGTAAGGGGCACGAATAAGAGCTACGGAAGAAGCAGTCGAAGCAACTGCTACTTTTGCAACCAACTGCAATCGCCGCAGTACCAGTGTATGCCTATGACGCTGGGGTGCTGAGTGTTCGGGGCTGTAGGCTACGGTACCTGACGCCGACGGCGTGCCCTCAGGGGCCGCCAAACCCGGAGGAGCCGCCCAGGCGCTCTTGCCGGGGCACCAGGTCTCGCGGCGGCTCTGTTTGCGTGTTGGGCCCTCGCCAGCGTCGTCACGCTGGAACATCAGCTTCTTAGCCACTTCAGCCTGCGGGGGTGCCAGGCAACGGTTAGCTTGCACCTGGATGAGAGCATGAGACTGCAAGGGGATGCTGCAGGTAAACCCATGCGTCGTTCGTTGAGCATGCGAACGCAAACCGCGCCAGTTGCCGGAGTTAATGCGCACCTGCTTCTGCGCCTTCTCGCGCTGCACCTGCTCCTCCTGCAGCTTGATGCGCATGAGCTCCTTCTCCTGCTCGCTGCGCAGCAGCTGCGCACGCAGGACGTTGATCTGCTCCTCCACGTGCACGCCGACCCTGCGGCATACAGTTGAACAACGGTCAGTTGCACGGCAAGAGACGACGGGAGCCAGAAGCAGTCTAGCAAAGCCGTGCGGGGTACCCGTTCACTCCACGTCCCAAAACCAAACCGCACTCACCCGCTCTCGGCCAGTCGCCGCTTCAGCTCCTCGATCTCCTTTGTCTGCCGCTTCAGCACCGCGGCGTCGGACAGCACCTCGTTGACCATCGCGTTGTTGATCACGCGCTTGGCACGGCAGGCGAAGCGCAGCGTGCTGTGGCTCTCCTCCACGTGGCAGAGCGCCGGGGTCATGGCGCAGATGATGGCGGTCTTCGCGTTACCACCCAGCGAGGGCTGAAGGATGCGGGTGAGCTTGCTGTCACGGTAGGGGATGTGGCCACCTGGTCGCAGGGGGAATGGACAAAGCTGGCGTTAGCCGCACACAAATACGGCACAAAGAGAGCCATGGAGCAAAGGATCATGCAACGCAGTTCTACTCTAATCGCAACACGACGCCGTTACAAGGTTACCCAGGCGTCTCAGCCAAGGACAGGCTCGTTGTGACCAGTACCCAGCGCCGTGTGAACCTATCCTTACCGGTAGCGAGCGCGCCCTCGCTGAGCTTATTAATGACGTTGCCCAGCGTCAGCAAGCTCTTGTTGATTGCAGTGCCCTCCTTCATCCGGATGCCCTCCGCGCCGGTCTTTGCCACGCGCTCGCTGCCCGCCAGGTCAACGAGCGTGAGGACGGACACCAGCACCGCCCCAGCATCGTCACTCTCCGCGTCCACGTGCCTGCTCTCCACCACCTGAACGGAACAGGAGTAAAGCAAGGGAAATCCTGTCAAGAAACATAGTGTGGGATAACCGGCGCAACTGTCCGAGGCGCGGAGTAAAGTGCACGTGAGGGGCAGAGCACGCAACACGCGCAGCGGCTTGTACCCCCACCCGCACAGTACTGGTATTGCCATTGCGTGCCCCTGGCCTACACTCACCATGCGGAAGATGGTGTGCGACCGACTACTCTTCTCGTTCATCTTCGTCGACCCGATGTGCCGGTTCGCCTCGCCGGCCTCCAGCAGCGCCAGGACCTGCTCCGGGCTGGTCACGATGTCCTCCCGCAGGCCACACACGTACGGCCCATTCTCCTTGCTCTCGTGGATAGGCAGCTTGGTGTTCTCCGGAGCCAGCAGGTCATTGACCTCCTCGTTGTACAGCTGCAGGTGGGACACGTGGCAAAAACAAACTAACGGACAGGCGGGACAGCGCACCGTGCGCAGCATGCCGGTCGAGGGCCACAACCCTGTCCCCTCATCGGAACAAGAACTGCTGCACCACCCACCTCCATGTAAGACACGCGGATGAGGTACTCGCGTGCTGTGTTGCTCTCGATGAGCCGAAAGGCTTCAGCAACAGCCAGCGGGATCAGACCTGGGCTGTCAGGGCCGCCACGCATGGTGTGCGTCTTGCCGCTGCTGGTTTGGCCGTAGGCGAAGACTGTGCTGTTAAACCCATTGACCATCTTGTGAATAAGACTCTGAGTGGTGACCTCGTAAATCTGCGAGGTCGTCCACTCAGGCCCAAACACATGGTCCAGCCCATACTTGGTGTCCCGGGTGCGGTCGACATCCCGGGTGTTTGGGTCGAGCTGGACGATGCTGTTCCCATCAACCTTCCATGAGAAGAATTCGTTGCTCTCTTGCTTATTTAAGGGCCTCACACGGACGCTCACACTGCGAGGCGCCGTTGGAAAGCGGTAAATTCTATGCCCGCGGAGAACCTTTCGGCTGCTGCCCAGCGCGCTGAAGGAACATGTTACCTGATATTCTCCATTGTGTGACGCCCTCGAAGCCGCTAGTGGCCCGCAGTCTAACAACGTTGCGTCGGGTTTTGCCCAAGCCGCGACAGCTGGGCCATTTCCTATTTTGTTTTGCTATGCGCCCTTCTTCCACTAGGTGCGTGGAGCATGATGTTACCTAGTGCGGTCATTTGGTCAGATAGGGATTTGCAGTTTGAAGGTAGAGCCCGGGATGCAGGAGTGGGGCGTAGGGATGGATGATGCAAGACGCGAGTCAAGGACTATAGGTTAAAGTTATTATCAGTGTGCGTAGATTATGATATATACAGAGATGCTGGACGTTGTGTCCTAGGTGCACGCCCCTTCTGCCCGTAACCCGAGGACCATTTCCATCTGCAATGTTACACCTGCAGCCCTCGCGCAGGGCGTGCCCCAGCTGGCAGCAAGCGCACTCAGCATGCGTGGTACCGCGATGCCCGCTACGCGCCCGGCCCCAACGCCGGAAGTGCCCGACATCTGCAGCGCTGCCGCTTCCCAGCGGGCTACCTGAGGTACATGTAGAAACAAGATCATTCCATGTCCTCAAATGAATAATGCGAGCGACCTTGTATCGGGGATCGAGCGTCCCATGGGCCACGTCGACTGGGCTGACGCTAGCTTGCTGCGCTGCGCTGCCTTGGATAACAGCTCACAGGGAATCCAGGGCTACTATCAGGCGTGCTATACAACACCGCCGTGTTTACGCTGGGATACAAGGTGCTGCGGAAAGGCCTTACGCCTGCTGGTGTGGCGCACGCCTGGTTCCTTGGAGCATCCATCTTCTCTGCGTTTGGCGCTGGGGGCTACAGCCTTGTGTGCCTGTACTTCTTATTCGGGACCCTGGTGAGCTACACGGATAAGATCAAGTCGTGCCAAGCCAGTCTGTCCCCTGCCGGTGTGGTAGAGGCTGTACGTCCTCATGGTCCTCTGCTTCAGGCAGGTCTGGCACGTAGCACCGTGGCCGTACGGCATTAATACTTCTGTGCCAACCACCTGTGCAGGTCACCAAGCTGAAGCTGGAGCAGAAACAGAAGGAGGGCATTGCGGAGGCCCGGTCTGGGCAGCGAGGCCCGGTAGGTCCTGGCAGCGGCTGCAGGGAGGGTTGACGGAACCAGGACAGCGGCCTGTCCCTGATGTGCGGCCAAGGCACTCCCGCTCATTGCCGCACTACAACTGGCTTTTCCACGCAGGCAAGCGTGTGGGGCTCAGGGGTGGCTGGCGTGGCGTGCGCACTGCTGGCCATGCTAACCGGCAACTACTCACTATGGCAGGTGGGACTGGGAAACGCAGCGTTGTGCGGGGTACAAACCCAGCGGATGGAGTGGATAGGCAAGTCCCTTGCGCGTGTCGTAGGGCACAGTACGGCGCTGTTACGGCAGGAGCATTGCGCTGATAGCACAGCTTTGCAGTCTATCACTGCGGTGTTGGCGCAACAGGATTGACCGCCCTGGAATGTGCGTATGCAACGTAGCGTTTACGATGTGTTTCAGCAGTTGGCAGTGACTGTGGCATGCTTATGGGCTTGCTCTGGCTGATGTGCCTTGCTTAGCCCCGGCAAATGTCCCAAGCTTACTCACATCGTGCCTTTCTGTCCAGATCGGGTTCGTGGCAAGCTTCTGCAGCAAGCTGTCTGACACAGTGTCGTCGGAGGTGGGCAAGGCGTACGGGAAGACCACGTACCTGGTCACCACCTTCCAGCGCGTGCCGCGCGGCACGGAGGGCGCCGTCAGCCTGGAGGGCACGGCGGCGGGCGTGGCGGCCGCAGCCCTGTTTTCCGGAGTGGCTCTGGCGATTGGCCAGGTGCGCGACGCACGCCGCGTGTTGGCTCCATGGTCAACTCCTAACCATAACGTGCACCGGACGCTGCGGGCTACTCCTGTCCACGACGTCACCACTTGCCACTTCGCTTTATGGTATAGCAGGTGTTCTGTACGCAAGCACAGGGTAAACAGCTCGTTGCAGGAAATTGTTGTACGGCAGTGAGCTGAACGGAGACTCCCTTGGGCCCCAATCGTGTGCTTGCAGGTCTCGGGCCTGTCGGGGGCGGGTGTGGTGGCTGCCGCTGCCACCATCGCCAACCTGGCGGAGAGCTACCTGGGCGCCTCGCTGCAGGGGCGCGTGGAGTGGCTGAGCAACGACATTGTCAACATGCTGCAGATCAGCCTGGCAGCTGGCATCGCCGTGGCCGCACAAGCGGCGCTGCTGGGGAGCGGTTGAGGCCGCTGGGGTACTGGGAGCGCCGGGAGCGCCAGGTAGAGGAGATGTGCAGGGGCTTAGTCCTGAGAGGGAGCTACTACACCCTTCCCGACGTACCGTTGTTGCAGGTTTAAGCAGTGTTGGGGTGCAGGCTGTGTGCTTGGGCAAACCGCCCGGCGGTCGCAGGATGTCGATATGATAGGCGTGGGAAAGGGTTTACTCCCCAGGTGTACTGCCACGGCGTAGGAGTACGGTAACAGAAGGGGACATGGTACGCGCAGGAGAATGAAGAGGGGCTAGCGAACAAAGGACTACTCACTGCAAAGCATATGTTCGATGACGTGTTGATGCACTCCGCGGGTCCGACGAGAGTTGATGCTGCGCGATGCCGTGTCGGTGTGCTGGGTCGTTGTTCAGGGCCGTGGGGTGCGGGCGTGGGTGCACATACGGGCATCAGCCTCATGTGCGCTGCTATCCTGCTGCATAACGGCTCCTGGTTTGGGAACGAACTGACCCGTTCGTTCCACACTGCGTGATGTACAGATTGTACACCCCCGGTGGCATGGGTGGCTACATCTGTGCAGGGAAAGCGCTGGATGTCCATGTTGGGTCAAAGTGGGCCGAATGGGTGTGTTGATGTTGAGCCCTGGTCAGCTGCCATGGTTGAGGGGTATCAGGCCGTATGCAGCTCTGCAGCAGAAGCGAGTGCTCGAGTTGAGAAGGTTTGAATCGTGCGTGGCCGTGGGCTGGAACGCTGCGCCGAATGGTCAAGGAGTCGGTCCGAGGCAGTCCCTGCAGGCAACCCGCGGTTGCGCTGTGCTCAACATGGTGCATGACTACACACGATACCGTACGCCAAATAGCCGTCGAGTCCAGCTTGTTACACGCACAGCGTTACATTGCACCGCGCGCATGCATTGTTTGATGCAAGGTGCCTCCGTGAGGTGCCTCCCTGATGTACAAATCCACCAAAGCAGCTACCGCATATCTACTCGCATACACCAGCATACACTAACAAGCCAAGTCCCCCGCTACGACCGGGACGCCAGGTGCAGACGAGCGTCTCCGCATCCCAACTTTGCAGTGGGCACAGAAGGAAGGAGCAGCAGAGTATCCTGTCACTTCACCACGGCACAACTTAGGTACAGGGCCCAGCACAATGTCACACCCCGGATGTAGGCACAGTCTTTCACAGGGGTTACAGCAGCTGCGCGCACAAAGTGTCGATCCATGCCTGCTACGTACATCCGCTGCTCCCCCCAAGTCCCGCACATGGGAGCCTCAACAGGCTGAGGGCACAGCTGTGTGCCCTCTGACTAGTGCCCAAGCACCAAGTGCGCGCAGGACTGCCGCCAACCCTCCTGGCACCGTATGCTGTGCTCCATGCTCCTCCACCGCGAACCATCACCACCTAAACGCTCGCAGCATACGTGGCCGCATATGAGCTGACACGTGAACTCAACAGGATGACAGCCTGGTCCTCGATCAGGTCAGAATGACAGTGTTCACTCCACGCACACTAAAACGCGACTTCAGTCGCAACGCCACTTATCACACCGTTGTCGCAAGTGCGAGCGCCCAACAGCAACAACTGCGACTCCATCGGGGGCGCGCTCACACCCCTCTCCATGCAAACATGCGTTACGCGGGAAGACCGCACCGTGCCAGTGTATGTGGGGACACGTGCCCTAACGGTCTACATGCTCACGCCAGATACCCTGTTCCTTTTCGGTCCCATGGACGGGTGAAAGCCCCGCGATGCCCATGGCGTCGGAGCTTCGGCCTCACGAGCCCTCAGCCTCCTCCTCTTCCGCCGCCGGCGCCTCCTCGACCCACGAGGCCTCCACAATCTCCCTCACGCGGCGGTTGTATTCCCGCCTGCGCAGGCATCACACCAGTACCGCGTCGTGAGAACTTCTCGCGCAACGCTGAGCCGTCTGGATATGGCGCTTGCACAATAGCGGAGGCGGCCGGAACGTAACGACCGGCTTGCGTGATACATGCGCTGCAGGCAGGTCGTGCAGTCGTGTGCGCTTTCATGCGCTTTAAAGCACCACCCACGATGCACCTGTCATCGCTATACACGCCGTGAAACAGCTTGAGCGGCAACCATGCCGGGCAGCATGGGAAGCTACCCCGTCCACGGGATAGGTGTTGGTGTTCTACCAGTGCGCCGGTACCAGCGCCAGCGCCCCAGCCCAAGGCCAGCAAAGCCCTCTTGCCATACCAGCGAGCCCTCGCGCGGGGCGGGCACCACGGATACGGCAACGCCCCAGCAGCCCGCCCTGCCCGCCCACCTGTTCTCGTTGTACAGCCGCGCTGCCTCGCTGTTGGCGGGGGAGTTGGGGTTCGGGTCTGACAGGAGACTCTGCAGGCAGAGGGCCGAGGCGGCATACTCATAAAGACGCAGTGCATGTGGGACGAGGACAGCGTGCTTCAGCCGCATGCATCTGTGCCACGAGTCACGGCTCCCCGTGTGCCGCCGACTCCGTGTCCGTTGGTGTACAAGCAACGCAACCGCTGCTGCCAGAGCTCCGCTTCCCCTTGAGGGTGCGCAGCAGGTTCTAGTGAGGGCACCGGAGGAGCCCACCGTGATTCACTGCAGCACTGCAACCGTCCCTGGCATAAGTAAGGGTTACATCAGCGGCAACGTCCGACAGACCACCACCTGCCCCGCCCGCCCACGCCGCCCACACTAGCACGGACCCTTCTGCTGACACACAAGCTGTGCTGCTTTCATTCCGTAGGCAGCAAGGTGCAGTCAACAACGATTGATACCAAACAACAACATCATTGCATGTTCTTCATCACAGCCCACCTGGATTGACGTGAGGATGGCAGCCACGTCGTAGATGGGGCTCCACTGGTTCTGGAGGATGTCGATGCAGATGCTACCGTCCGCGTACACGTTTGGGTGGAACAATTTGGATTTGAACTTCACCACCGGAGCCTTGTTCGGGTACTCTTCTGTGAACTCCATGGTCATCTTGAACGTGCCTGCGTGCCGGGCCCAGGGCTGTGAGGAAGTGCACACTGTGTGCGTTCCCCACCATCCCCACCCTCACCCGTGTTGCCCTGACCACTCGCGTCTACTACCCGAACCCGATGGGCCCCCCCTTGCCCATAGCACTTGCTACCGCCTGCATTCCCACCTACCGCCGTCCCATGGTGTATCCTCTGGCCCGAATATGACACAGTTCCACAGCATGATGTTGTCTGGGTTGGGGCTTCCGTTGACACCTTGCGGTGGGTCCTGCAGCCAGCAAGCCCGAGCTGAAAGACCTCAGCAAGCTACGTTCATCCTCTTGGTCGTTTCCCGCTCCCTGACTTACAGAGGTGAGCCGGCGGAAGTCCCGCATCAGGCGCTTTCGCGCTGGTGTCGACATCGGGCCGCTTGATATGCAATATAGGCCAAGCTGTTAGCCTAAAGCGCCGTTGTCCACGCAGCTCCGCCACGCACGGCCTCGACGAAGCGTCTAGGCCAAGGGCCCCGCCTTTCCGATGGCGCCCGACAGCTCGTCACTCTTGCTCTATGTATACAATCTATTAAGGTGCATTCTACAGGGCGCAGTGCCGTGAGTGAGTCGGCTCCTTGTGAAAGCGGGCACTGAGAGCGCGCGAACGTGCTTGTTCTAGGCCAGTGCGGTCCTCGGAATCAATGTGGCGCGGAAACGAAGGGCATCTACAATATATTGGGATGGGTTGGTCGTCAGGGGGCTGAGGACGAATGTTCGAGTCATGGGTGTGCGAGCGGGGGGGGGGTGCCTGCCGTACGGGGTGTGTGGCAGCATGCCTTGCACGCCCGCGACCACCAGCTCACAAGGCATAGCGCAACCTGTGCACGTGTAGCCTGGAGAACATCCCACGGGCGCTGCGCATTACATGTGGGCATCACCATAGGGCCCTAACCTTGACCACATTGCCCAAAGGCCTTGTCCACCGTACATGTGCTGCTGCGTGCTGCTTCCCAAGGCCTCTCTTGGCCTCTCCACTCGCACTTATCAGGGGCTTGCCCGCATAGCCGTTCCTGTGCAATTTGAGCAAGCTTTGTGAGCCCATCACTTCTTGCCTGGCAAGGGCTGTGGGTGCACGCGCGTCAAACAAAAGCACGTGGACCTGCCTTCCCTGCAGGTCGCCCGGCTGACGTCCTCCGCCGGTGTGGCCCTGCGGGAACGTGGTATTATGCCGTGAACGAGGGCATGGAAATGCCTGAGCATCAGTGACCTTGTAACCACCGTACGTGAAGGTACCATGGCCGCTGTGGGCACCCAAGGAGATCACCTGAGTGCATGCAAAAAAAATGCAGCTAGTATGTCGTCCTGCGTTCATCACAAGGCGGGCGTAACCACACATCCCAGTTTCCAACCCAAGCTCTCCAGGCTCCATCGATACGTCCTGCACTTGCGCCTTCAGCACTTTGACATTTTATGTTACAGCCTTCAGCGATACAACTTGGCCTTGACGGCTTCTGTGGTCTTGGCGGGCCTGGCGCCCTGCCACGCAAAGTCGTGCACCTCAATGCCGAAGCCACCGTGGAGCTGGACCCCGATATCCGTTGCCCGTGCATGGGGCTAGGCGGCTAGCTGTGTGCGTTCGTGCTCACGTGTATCAGGGCGGCACTGCACATGCACACCGTGCACATGTCGGAAGGATCGGGGCAGCGATGGGCGTGTACCAGATGCATCGCTATCTGAAGCCTCAAGGCAGAACTGTTTTTGACTCAAGGAGGAACCAGCACGTATACTCAGCTGCACCAGAAGCCCGTGGGTTGTACGTGGGCTTCAGACCTGCAGTGCTGCGCTTGGCACACCTGTGCGCTGTGGCACACCCCATACCCCATCCCCTGCCCAGGCCCCATACGGTACACCGTAGAGTGCCACAAAGCAGTCTGAGCGTTCCAGTGGTACCCTTGAATGACACGCAGCACTCGTATGCGTTCCTTAAGGAGACAGCGGGGGAGAACATTATTTGCAGCCCACTTAGGCGGGCCTCTGCGGGTATACTGGCAAATGGTTTGGAGGGGCGTCTGAATGGAGGGCTCCCCTGGATGCGGAGGTTGCCTCGGGTACTGGACGCACCTCTGCGGTTGCAGTGCATGCCGTTCCAGTCAAATTAGTTGCAAGTCTCTTTGCAAGATTGCAACTGAAAGGGGCAGAGCGTTACGGTCAGTAAGTTGCCGTACGCGTAACGCCAACCCAATTCCCGCTCCTGTATGACCCAGACCAACGCCTAACGTTTGACTACTTTCCCAGACGAATCAAAATGGCCCTCAAGAGTGCTGCCCGCATCCAGCGCGCCGCTGGGCGCACCACGGACGCCATGCTGGCCGCTCTGCCCTCGGTGGCGAGCGTCCGCCCCGTGGCGACCCTGCGCAGCAGCACTCCCTTCACCTCTTCTCAGCCGATTGCGCGCAGCACTTTCCGCTCCTCGGCCGCGAGCCGCGGCCTGAGCGTCAAGGTCGCTGCGGTGAACGGACCCGGCCTGTCTGTGGACCTTCGCGGTGAGCACCGGGCATGCGCATGTAGACAATCTAGTTTCATAAGAGACTCATGTAGAACCTTGCTTCAATTTGCAGGCAAGAAGGCGTTCATTGCCGGCGTCGCGGATGACCAGGTTGGTCACGCTTGCACGCGCCGACGGTGGCGTAATTATGCTGCAGGAAACTGGATGGGTAAAATGATATGATAAAACTGTGCTTCCACTTGCTGACAGGGCTTCGGCTGGGCCATCGCCAAGGCGCTCGCCGAGGCCGGCGCGGAGATCTCCCTGGGTGTTTGGGTAAGTCACATGCTATTATGTGTTCAATCATAACCATGGTCGGAGGATGACATCCCCAATAGCGTGGCACACAGAGGCGTTAAGCACTCGCCCCCTTCTGGTGCCACCGCCTGACGCCTTCGCTTGCCACGTGCCGTTCTGCATGGGTCGCGCCCCTTTGCTGACACGCCCTGTTTTGCCGTCCTGCTCGCTGTCATAGGTGCCTGCCCTGAACATCTTCAAGAGCAGCCTGGAGAGGGGCAAGTTCGACGAGTCCCGCAAGCTGTCCGACGGCTCGCTGATGACCTTCAGCCACATCTACCCCATGGATGCCGTCTTCGACACCATGGCCGATGTGCCCGAGGAGGTGGGTCCCAGGGGAGCGTCCCCTGGTGGGTCCCTGTGAACCCTGGCGCAGCTCGCTCTTAGCTCCTTGAGCTATGGCAAGGACATGGCACACCGCACACACTACATACATTGTAACCTGAACAAGCCTGGGCCTGTCATGGCAAGAGGGAGCGGCTTTTGGTCCCACAGCGACGCCCCGAGGGCGTTCCCCCCGACCTGGCTGCTGCTCCTGCGCACCCTTTCCGCATCTGGACGAGAAAGCGTCCATGCTTCGTGCGCATGGTGCTCGTGTCGCCGTGTACGGGAACCACGGGTCAAGCTGGGGAGCAGCAGCGGCATGCGGCGCAGTGCGTCGCACTTCTTTGACGCCAACAGTCACTTCGTGTGTCATCTGGACCACCCCACAGGTCGCCACCAACAAGCGCTACGCTGGCAACAAGGCGTGGACCGTGTCGGAGGTGGCGGAGTCCGTCAAGGCGGACAGCGGCAACATCGACATCCTGGTGGGTGGCGGTCGCCTGGCCTGTGGGGATGCAGCAACTGCATGCGAGGGGATGTTAGGTGCTTGAGCATGCGGCGGGTACCGGAAGGGGTGATGGGGTTCGGGAACGCGTCTTGTTCGTTGGCAACCGGTTCGCGGAGAAATCGCACACTCGAGTTCTTGCGAGTACAGTGCCCTCCAGAGGACGGCACGAAGGCGCTAAACCAGCATGCCTGGGTCGCATAGCTTAGGAGCTGGACGATCCCGTGGTGCGTTGCGGCACAGCTGCCCAGGTCGAAGTTACAGGCATGGCTCAACGGACCAATGGCGTTGACGGCTTTGTCACATAACCACCTTGCAAATGAAGCATTATCACTTGAGGCCACGTTCAGTTTTGATAGAGGTGGCACGGGTTGCAGCGGCGGGGCGCCAGGAGGGCAACATCGCACGGCGACTGATCTGGGAGGTTGCCCGGGTTCCACTGCTGCATGTCATATCAGCCACGTAAGCCAACCTCCACATGGCCTGGCCGCAGCAGCCCATCCACCACCCTACCACCCCGCCTTCCCCACCGTGCAGGTGCACTCCCTAGCCAACGGCCCTGAGGTGGTCAAGCCCCTGCTGGAGACCTCCCGCAAGGTAGGGGACCCCTCAGGAGCGGCACTCCATGTTCAGTCTTGTTACCTTCATGCAACTTTTCGGGCGGCAGGGCGTGGGCACAGCTTCCCGCTCCTGTGAGACCGAAGTAGCAACTCTCCTGCTTACACGACCGGACTGGGAAGGATTGTGTGGCCACACCAACGGGAATGTAGGACAAATTGCCAACAAACGGCCCATTATGGGAAAAGTGGGCTTGCGGTCGCCCGTGCCCTTGCCCCTGTGTGCGCCCGCACCCCTACCATGACCCCACGCCCCACGGAGCACGATCTCCGCCTTCCAGCATGCCAACGGACCACCATGCATGCAGATACGGGCTGCACTACAAGACAGCACAGAGCAAGTGTGCATGCGAATTAATGGCACCACCTGCTCACTGCACCCGCAGGGCTACCTGGCCGCCCTGTCCGCCTCCTCCTACTCGCTCATCAGCATGGTGCAGCGCTTCGGCCCGCTCATGAATGAGGGCGGCGCCGTCATTTCGCTCACCTACAACGCCTCCAACCGCATCATCCCAGGCTACGGCGGCGGCATGTCCTCCGCCAAGGCGGTGAGTCCGACGTGCCGGGGAGCGGGGGGCGGGGGGCGGGGTGCATTCGAGGGTAATGGGCATATGGGAGCCGACGCGACGCCGATGGTTTAGGGGTCAATAGGGCAAAAAGGCGGTGAGCCCGACGTGTCGGTGTGTGTGGGGGGAAGCATTTGGGGGTAATGGGCGTATGGGGGCGGAGGCATAGAATGGAACGAGGGCAATAGGACATGCGTGTCAGGAGCAACGCTGGTACCTGCTTGGGAGGGGGCGGGCGAGCGTGCACCTGGGAGATGTCGGTGGAAGGGTCGGAGGGGAGGGCGCAGGAAGGTCAAGCACTTTGTGGCGCAAAATGTGAAAGTGGGTTTGGAGGATGGGGCACAGGTTGTAGTCCTAGGGTGGAGGCGTAGGGCGCTTCCCTGCGGCTGAAGGGGTGAGGAGTGCCAGGGGCCGAGCGGCTATGGGGTCGTCGGGGGCTTCTGAGTGTGACTGGTTAAAATAGCGCGACCTTCATAGATCGGCATGTTTCCGCCACGGCGCTTAGCGGCGCATTGGGGATCAGGGTCTGACCAGCTGCGGGGGATCCAGAAGACGGGCGTGCAGGGACGTCCTTGATGGGAGGTGGATCGGCGTTCAGCGGCAAGGCAGGCAGGGGTGGCCTCCCCTGATGGCAGGGGGTTTGTGGAGGAGCGGCGGGTAGAGGCAGGAAATGCAGGGCGCGGAGGTGGTGTGTTTGGCGGCAGACAGGGGTCGAGCATGGTTGTGAACTTGTGGGTAGGGAACGTTAGCGCGTGCTAGGGAAGTGCGCGTGGGGCACCGGTGGGGCTTGGGCAGGGACCAAGGCACAAGAGCGTGAACGGGAGAGCTAACCCAGAAGGAGCTCCACAGGAGCTCGGGACTAGCCTTGCACGACGAGGAAAGGGTAGTCGTACGCCGTAGCCGCCGTGTGATCTGCTCTGCGGCGTGAGGCAGGGAGAGGCCGTTTGCGAGTGGCATGAGGCCAGTAGGCAGCTGAGCAGCTGGGGCAGGGTGCTCTGTACCGCATGCGGGCGAGGAGGGGCAGTCGTCGGCGTCAGGGTTGGCGAGCACGGGGCAGGGCGGCGAGCACGGGGCAGGGCGCCGGGCACGGGGCAGGGCGGCGTGCCACAACGAGCGCTGCCGGCCGAGCTGGCGTGGGCCAAACGCCGTGCCGGTACCCAACCACACCGCTCATTCCTTCGGCGTCCTCGTCCAGGCTAGACTACGACACACACGTTGGGGTGGCTGCACCCATGAAGCGACAGCAACCGTACGTGTACTATAATTGCTGCTGCTGCCGCCGCCGCCGCCGCTGCTCCCTACCCCCGCAGGCCCTGGAGTCGGACACCCGCGTGCTGGCCTACGAGGCGGGCCGCAAGTACAAGGTGCGCGTCAACACCATCAGCGCCGGGCCGCTGGGGTCGCGCGCCGCCCGCGCCATCGGCTTCATCGACGACATGATCCGGTGAGTGCAAGGGAGGGGAGGTGGAAGCCAATACTCGTACACGAAGGGTGGGAGGGGGGGGAGAAGGAGGGGGGCGCATTGACGGGGAGGCAAGCAGGCAGCAAGGATGGCAGGTGCGGAGTGTGGGTATATACTGTCGCTGCGGTCAGTGCGGGGAGAGGCGGGCAAATAGGACCTGGGGCGAATTAAGGTTGCCTCGCAGGGGCAGGGCGGCCCGCGGCGCCGCACAGAGGCGTTGATCACAAGGGGAAGTGGTGGGGGGTGTCGATGGTAAGACGTACAAGCACTAGGGTAAGGGGTCTATCCGGCGTCCAAGAAGCATAAGGGAAGCTGGCAGGTTGAGCCCGAGAGGCGCGCGGGGTGCACTTTCAGCTGCATGGCGGTGGTTGTGGGCAGCAGCGCCACACGCCCGCCCGCTCCCCCAGTGCACGGCACTCCGAGCATGCCATACCCACCACCCGGGCCCCGCCTCGCTGGGAACCCTTGCCTCCCGCCCCCACTTCAAGGTAAAAGCTTGTTTCGTTACTTGCCTCCCGGCCCCACCCTGCCCCTTATCCCTGCTGCCAGGTACTCGTACGAGAACTCCCCTGTGCAGAAGGAGCTGGCCGCCATCGAGGTGGGCAACGTGGCCGCCTTCCTGGTGTCGCCGCTGGCGTCCGCCGTGACCGGCCACGTCATGTTCGTTGATAACGGCCTCAACGTCATGGGCCTGGCAACCGACTCCAAGACCCTGGACCGCCAGTAAACTCAGACACTCATGTGTAATATTGTGTCCACATGACGCTGCGTTGCTGTGGTGATTGTTCAAGGGAGGTGGCGTAGAGGAGGTACCGGGAGAATGCGTGTGGTGGAGGGGTGGGTGAAGGGAGGAGCACACGTCTTGTGCTGTCAGTGCGTGAGCCGGGAGGGCGGCGCGTGGTGCGTGGTGGTCTGTGGCGCGGAGGGCAGCGGTTTGCGGTTGGAGGCAGGGCAGGCTTGGTGGCCGTTTTGGGAATGCGATCTGGCGGCTCGGCAATTACATGTTTGGCAATGGGCCACTGAGGTTGGACGACAGGTGCAGCTGCACGGGGCACCTAGGTGTAACGTGCGCGATTGCCCAATCGACCTGCGATGTTTCAGTTCTTGGGGAGTTTTTTCGTTGCCACTGGTCCTGGAAAGTAGCAAGGACCTCCGCCGAGACAGCAGTTGGCCGAGACAACAGTCAATCGTACATGGTACCTCAAGCAGTGCATGCCGTGGCTGGCACCTAGAGCAGTTAGCAAGCGTAAAAACAACATCACCTCTGCAACTTGAAACTGTTTTTAGGTCTGCATTCCGCAAAGGAGGTGTTAGTTAAGCGTTTGCAAGTTACTATTTTAACACTCACACCAGCAGTAGCACCTCGCGGAGCGTGACCAGGATGCAGTCGAAGCGACGGTTGGTCGCATCGACGGTTACTACAGGCAGCTGCAACGGGAGTGATATATCACGTATGCCCTTTTTCCAAACGACAAAAACCCTTGCTGAGCGTTTGTGCAGCTGTGCCTTCGCCGAGGCGCGAAGGGACTCACACTGGGAGACTCACTCTCACGCACACGGGCGATACTACGTCTTGGGAATCTTAAAGTCTAGCTCAGACAAATTACGGTCAGGCATTTGATATTAACGTTGCAAAAGGAAAGCGGACCAACACGGCTATTGCTGCTACTGCTAGCTAACCGCGGCCATGCCGCAAGCCAAAACCGGGCGGGCCCGAGCCGCCGCAGCAATATTGCTGTTATCTGGAATTATATTATCCTCATCTGCTTCAGTCCTTGATATTCCGGGGTTAGGTGAGCCGGAGTATTGGGCCACGTACGGGATAACCTCATGCCCGGGTCATTTTCCCTGTTGAGCGCCCTGTTCTGGATCCTAGGCTATTAGCAATAAAGAATTTGACTCGCAATATTCGGCACGGAGAAGGTGCACCTTTGACTTCCAACATACAATAACCCGGTCTTGACCTCTCTGGAAGTTCACTGCGTTCAAGATCACAGGCCTGGACCTGTACCGGGGGCAGGTCGGCAGGTCGGCAGGGGTCTTCAGCTTCTGCGTGCAGCTGGCGTCGCCGTGCGCGCGGATCCAGGTGAGACATCAAGATCTACCTTGCTGGCAATAGGGCACAAGGGCATACTCTTGGGCTCTTGGTCGGTGGGTTAGGACGTGCGCACTGGGCCGCGGTCAAGCGCGGCATGCTGGCAGCGAGCGTGTGCGGTCAGGTGTACCATTTCTCTACGGACCCTGGTACCCCTGCCGTTGACAAGCGACGTGACACACGCACTGATACCGACTGCCTTTGCGTTGCAGGACTTTTGCTACGACGGCGGCGACGGCTACTGCCGGACCAGCTTCCTTCCGACCCGGGTTCGATTCCTACCTCGGGCGAGATTCCAGTCCTCGTCCGCCTGTGTGGTCTGCCCGGACCCACAGGGAAGGCGTGCCGGTGGCAGGTGCCTGC
>VFQN01000044.1_pt1 | contig 34483 bp, 36 predicted proteins | sample 3512371 | NCBI WGS metagenome assembly VFQN01 (sample SAMN10412370, study PRJNA504923) | tailings metagenome | isolation source: Replicate 2 from Balatoc abandoned mine | place: Philippines: Itogon, Benguet | collected 2017-08-28 | reverse complement strand
CGACCGCGACTTCGCCATCGAGTTCACGGCCGCGGCCTCGCTGTGCATGGTGCACATCAGCCGCCTGAGCGAAGAGCTGATCCTGTGGATGAGCCAGAACTTCGGTTTCGTGAAGATCGCCGACCGCTTCACCACCGGCTCGTCCATCATGCCGCAGAAGAAGAACCCCGACGTGCCCGAGCTGGCGCGCGGCAAGACCGGGCGCGTGGTGGGCCACCTCATGGGGCTCATCACCCTCATGAAGGGCCAGCCCCTGGCGTACAACAAGGACAACCAGGAAGACAAGGAGCCGCTGTTCGATACGGTGGACACCCTCACCGACACGCTGCGCATCTTCGCGGAGATGGTGGGCGGCCAGTTGAACCCGGCCACGGGCGCCAAGGAAGGCGGCCTCACGGTGAACGCCCCCGCCATGGAGGCCGCCGCGCAGAAGGGCTACGCCACCGCCACCGACCTGGCCGACTACCTGGTCAAGAAGGGCCTGCCCTTCCGCGACGCGCACGAGACCGTGGCGCACGCGGTGAAGGCCGCCACCTCGCACAACTGCGACCTCTCCGAGCTGCCGCTCACCGTGCTGCAGGGCTTTCACCCCAGCATCGAAAAGGACGTGTACGAGGTGCTGAGCCTGCGCGGCTCGCTCTCGGCGCGCCACACACTGGGCGGCACCGCGCCGGCCCAGGTGCGCGCGCAGATTGCGCGCCACCGCGCCCGACTGGGCTGAGGCCGCTGCCCGGCGCCACGGCATGCTCGAGCCCATCGACCTCGGCACGCTGCGCGTGGTCATCGCCGCCGCCGACCTCGGCTCCATCAGCGCCGCCAGCGAGCGCCTGCAACTGGCGGTGGCCGCCGCCAGCTCGCGCATCAGCGCGCTGGAGGACTCGCTGGGTTTCCGCATCTTCGAGCGCTCCTCGCGCGGCGTGCAGCTCACGCCCGCGGGCCAGATGCTGGTGCAGCGCAGCCGCGCCCTGCTGACCGACGCCGACCGGCTGGCCCAGCACCTCAAAGGCTACAGCCAGGGCCTGCAAGGCCAGGTGCGCGTGCTGGCCAATACCTCGGCCCTGCTGGAGGTGCTGCCGCAGCGCCTCCAGCGCTTCCTGTCCAGCCACCCGCTGATCCGCGTGGACATCGAGGAGCGCGGCAGCCCCGAGATCCCGCTGGCCCTGATCGAAGGCCGCGCCGACTTCGGCGTGGTCGACCTGCCGGTGCCCCCGGCCGGCCTGGCCTTCACGCCCTTCTTCAGCGACACCCTGGTGCTGCTCACGCCGCGCTCGCACCGTCTGGCGGGCCGCCAGAAGCTGCGCCTGGCCGAGGCACTGGACGAGCCTTTCATCACCCTGAGCGACGGCACCGCCCTGTCCAACCGCCTGCTCGCTTCGGCCACCGACGCCGGCCAGCCGCTGAACGTGCGCATGCGCATGCGCGGCTTCGACGCCGTCTGCCGCATGGTGGCCGCCGGCCTGGGCGTGGGCGTGCTGCCGCTGGAAGCCGTGGCGCCGCAACTGGCCCACCTGCCGCTGGCGGCCGTGCCGCTGAGCGACGCCTGGGCCCGGCGCACGCACAGCATCGCCACCCGCACCGACGCGCCGCTGGCCCCGGCGGCGGCCACGCTGGTGCGCGCGCTCCTGCGCTGAGCGCCCGCGCGGGCTTCCACGGACCCTTCGGCTTTCGCCAAACGCGAAAGCGGCCTCACGCGCAGGCCATTGCCGCACGCCGGCGCCCCTTCCTACACTGCCCGCGAACCGCAACCCACACACGCCGCCGCCCCCCGGCGGCGCAGGAGACAAGATGAAGATCGCCCGCGTCTGGGCCACGCCGCTGAACCTGCCCGTCACCGTGCCGGCCAGCGGCGGCACCAAGACCACCAGCCTGTCCGTCTGCCTGGTGTCCATCGAGACCGATACCGGCCTGGTCGGCACCGGCATGACCGCCATCACCGAAGAAGAGGTGATCGGCAGCATCGTCAATGACATCGCTGCCCACCACCTGGTGGGCCTGGACCCGATGCGCCACGAGCAGATCTGGGAGCGCCTGTACTGGCTGCTCACGCCGCGCGGGCAATCGGGCTACGCCAGCCACGCCATCGCCGCCATCGACCTCGCGCTCTGGGACATCAAAGGCCAGGCCCTGGGCGAGCCCTGCTGGCGCCTGCTGGGCGGCGCGCGCGCCGAGGTGCCCGTGTACGCCACCTTCGGCTTCGCCTTCTTCGAGCGCGACGAGCTCGCCGCCGCCGCCAAGGACTGGGTGGCGCGTGGCTTCACCCGCCTGAAGATGACCGTGGGCCACCACGCGCTGGCGCGCCGCGACGAGCCGCGCCCGCTGGACGCGGTGATCGCCGAGGACGTGCAACGCATCCGCGCCGTGCGCGAGGCCGTGGGCTCCGACGTGCAGATCTACATCGACGCCAACTGCAGCCTGGACTACTTCCACGCCCTGAAGCTGGCCAAGCAGGTCGAGCCCTACGACATCAGCTTCTTCGAGGAGCCGGTGACGCACAACGACATCCCGAACCTGCAGAAGCTGCGCGCCAAGACCAGCATCCCCCTGGCGGCCGGCCAGAACGAGGGCCTGGCCACGCGCTTTCGCGACCTGCTGGTGGCGCAGGCCGTGGACGTGGTGCAGCCCAACGCCTGCATCAGCGGCGGCTTCACGCAGTGCGGCCGCATCGCCGGCATGGCGGCCGCGTTCAACACGCGCTTCGCCAACGGCGGCGCCTGGCCGCACCACAACATGCACCTGCACGCGGGCCTGGCCAACGGCTCGCTGGTTGAGTACCACTCGGTGGCCGTGCAGTGCTGCGAGCTGGTCTTCGACGACCTGCCCAAGCCCGAGCGTGGCGTGCTGCGCCTGCCCGAGGCACCGGGCCTGGGCTTCAAGCCCCACCCCGATCGCCTGGCGGAACTCGCCAAGCGGCCCGGCTCGCGCGGCGCCGGCAAGGCCTGAACGATTTTCCCCGCGACACAAACACAGGAGACAGACATGCACAAGCACGACACCCCCTCGCACCGCCCCGGCCGCCGCGCGCTGATCGCGGGGCTGCTGGCCGCCTTCGCCGCCACCGGCCTGGCCACCAGCGCCTCGGCGCAGCAGAACTGGCCCCAGCGCCCCGTGCGCCTGGTGGTGGGCTACTCGGCCGGCGGTGGCGTGGACGCCGTGGCGCGCCTGGTCGCGCCGCGCCTGGCCGAGCTGCTGGGCCAGTCGGTGGTGGTGGACAACCGCACCGGCGCGGCCGGCCTCATCGCCGGCGACGCCGTGGCGCGCGCCGCGCCCGACGGCTACACGCTGATGCTGGGCGACAGCTCGCTGCTGATCGCCCAGTACCTGCAGCCGCGCATGAGCTTCGACCCGGTCAAGGCCTTCACGCCCGTGGCCAGCCTGTTCACGCTGCCGCTGGTGATCGTCACCGCCAACGACTTCCCGGCCAAGACGCCGGCCGAGTTCGTGTCCCTGCTGAAGAAAAACCCCGGCCGCTACTCCTTCGCCACCTCGGGCGTGGGCACGGTGCACCACCTGGGCTTCGAGATGCTCAAGGGCCAGACCGGCGCCTACGTGGTGCACATCCCCTACCGCGGCGCGGCGCAGATCGTGCCCGACGTGATGAGCGGCCAGGTGCCGATCGGCGTGGTGAGCGCGGCCTCGGCCATCGCCCAGGCGCGCGCCGGCAAGCTGCGCGCGCTGGCGGTCATGAACCCGGTGAAGCTGCAGGGCGGCGAAGACATCGCGCCGCTGTCCGACGCGCTGCCGGGCTTCTCGGCCGTGCCGCGCCTGTACGTGCTGGCCCCCGCGGGCACGCCCGCGCCCATCGTGGAGCGGTTGAGCGATTCGCTGCGCAAGGTCATGGACTCGCCGGACATCGCGCAGGCCGCCGCCGCGCAGGGCGCCGTGCCGGCCTACATGCCGGCCGGGCCGCTGGCCGCCGACATCGCGCGCGAGTCCGCCGCCTGGGGCAAGGTCATCCGCGAGCAGAAGATCAGCAACCAGTGAGCCTGGGCCGGGCCCGGCTCAACGGCAGGGTTCGGGTTCGGGCAGCTCGCGGCAGCGCTGGAAGGCCTCGGGCTTGAGGCCGCCACCCACCAGGCGGTAGGCGTCGAAGCAGGCCTGGCTGGCCGCGTAGCGGTGCCAGGCCGCCTCGCAGGCACTGGTGCCCGGCGGCAAGGGCGCGTCGGCCGGCACGGCGCTGGCCCGGTAGCGCTCGGGGATGTCCACCGACTGCGTGTAGTGCACATAGCCGTCGCGGTCGACCCAGCGCCAGATCTCCGCTGCTGCGGCGCACAAGGGCAGCAACGCGGCGGCGGCCAGCGCGAGGGCGGGGAGCGTGAGGCGGCGCATGGGCATGGGAGCGGCCAGTATCCGCCCGGTTCCCCGGGGCCTGTCAATCCGCCCCGGGCGCCCTTCTGAAAATGTTTCAATCCGCGCCAGCGCGCTTTCACGCGCGCCGAGCGAGGCGGCTGGCTACCATCGCGGCCAGCCCGCCGCCCCCCACCGACAACGAGGAGACCCGCCCATGACCGTGATCACCAACATCGAAGACCTGCGCGTGCTGGCGCAAAAGCGCGTGCCGCGCATGTTCTACGACTACGCCGATTCCGGCTCCTGGACCGAGGGCTCCTACCGCGCCAACGAGGCGGACTTCCAGAAGATCAAGCTGCGCCAGCGCGTGGCGGTGAACATGGAGAACCGCAGCACGCGCACCACCCTGGTGGGCCAGTCCGCCGCCATGCCGCTGGCCATCGCGCCCACCGGCCTCACGGGCATGCAGCACGCCGACGGCGAGATCCTCGCAGCCCGCGCGGCCAGGAAGTTCGGCATCCCGTTCACCCTGTCCACCATGAGCATCTGCTCCATCGAGGACGTGGCGCAGCACGCGGGCGAGGGCTTCTGGTTCCAGCTCTACGTGATGAAGGACCGCGCCTTCATCGAGCGCCTGATCGACCGCGCCAAGGCCGCGAACTGCGGCGCCCTGGTGCTCACGCTGGACCTGCAGATCATCGGCCAGCGCCACAAGGACCTGAAGAACGGCCTGACCGCGCCGCCGCGCCTGACGCTGCCCAACATCATCAACATCGCCAGCAAGCCGCGCTGGGCCCTGGGCATGCTGGGCACCAAGCGCCGCCAGTTCGGCAACATCGTGGGCCACGTGCAGGGCGTGACCGACATGGCCAACCTGGGCGCCTGGACCTCGCAGCAGTTCGACCCCAGCCTCAACTGGGGCGACGTGGAGTGGATCAAGAAGCGCTGGGGAGGCAAGCTCATCCTCAAGGGCATCCAGGACGTGGAAGACGCCCGCCTGGCGGTGCAGACCGGCGCCGACGCGCTGATCGTGAGCAACCACGGCGGGCGCCAGCTCGACGGCGCGCAAAGCAGCATCGAGGCCCTGCCCGCCATCGTGGAGGCCGTGGGTGGACAGATCGAGGTGCACATGGACGGCGGCGTGCGCAGCGGGCAGGACGTGCTGAAGGCGCGCGCCCTGGGCGCGCGCGGCTGCTACATCGGCCGCGCCATGCTCTACGGCCTGGGCGCCATGGGCGAGCAAGGCGTGAGCAAGGCGCTGGAGATCATCCACAAGGAGCTCGACCTGACCATGGCTTTCTGCGGCCACACCAACATCGAGTCCGTCGACAAGTCCATCCTGCTGCCGGGCAGCTACCCGACGGCCTGACGGTCGCCCGAGGCGGCGCGCTCAGCGCAGCTCGTACACGAAGGTGCTGACCACGCGCAGGCGCTTCTCGCGCGAGCTGCCGTCGTCGTAGTCGCTGCCGGCGGCACCGCTGATCTGGATCACGCCCTGGTTGGCGCTCTTGAGCGCGCCCAGCTGGGCGCCGGCCTCGGCGGCGAACTTCTCGGCCTGCTCGCGCGCGTTGCGCGTGGCCTCGGCCAGCAACGGGGCCTTCACATCGTTGAAGCCGCGCAGCTGGAACTGCGGGCCGCCATGCCCGTTGCCTTCGCCGCCCAGCTGCACGCCGGCCTGGATCAGCGGGTCCACCGCCAGCGCCGCCGCCTGCACGTCCGCCACACGCGCGGATTGCACGATCACCTGCCCCGTGCCATTGAAGCGCAGCGGCTGGTTGCCAGAGCCGTACTCGCGCGCGAACAGGTCCTGCACGCCCAGCGGGCGCACCTCGATCTCCTCGTCCTTGAAGCCGCGCTGCTTGAGGAAGGCCACCACCGCGTCGCGGTCGCCGGCCAGCGCCTTCTGGACATCGCCAAAGGCGTTGCCGCCGCGCCGAAAACCCAGTGTCCAGACGGCGAAGTCGCTCTCCACGTTCTTCTCGGCGAGGCCCTTGACGGTGACGCTGCGGTCGGCCAGGCGAAAGCGCTCCAGGCCGTGGCTGACGGCCAGGCCGGCGATGGCGACGCCCGCGCCGACCAGCGCGGCCGCGAGCAAACGGGTGAAGGGATGGGTCATGGGGGTCCTCCGACGATGGCGCACCGGACAGCCGGTGCAAACGACATACCCGGGCATGGTAAGCCGGCTACGATGGCCGGCTTGAAACCCGAGCGCCGCATCGCCCACCTCGACATGGACGCCTTCTTCGCGTCCGTGGAGCTGCTGCGCTACCCGCAGCTCAAGGGCCTGCCCATGGTCATCGGCGGCGGGCGCCGGCGCGAGACCGCCATGTTCGAGCGCCTGCGCGAGGCCTTCCCCGACACCGACTGGGGCCCCGGCACGCTGGACCGCATCCCCGTGGCGTTCTTCCCCCGCCTGAGCGAATACGCGGGCCGCGGCGTGGCCACCACCGCCACCTACGCGGCGCGCCAGTTCGGCGTGGGCTCGGCCATGGGTCTGATGAAGGCCGCCAAGCTCTGTCCGCAGGCCATCCTGCTGCCGGTGGACTTCGACGAGGTCAAGCGCCTGTCGCGCACCTTCAAGCGCGTGATCACCGAGATCGCGCCGGTGATGCAGGACCGCGGCGTGGACGAGGTCTACATCGACTTCACCGAGGTGCCCGGCGGCCAGCGCGAGGGCGGGCGCGTGCTGGCGCGGCTCATCCAGAAAAGCATCTTCGAGGCCACGGGCCTGACCTGCTCCATCGGCGTGGCGCCCAACAAGCTGCTGGCCAAGATGGCCAGCGAGTTCAACAAACCCAACGGCATCAGCATCGTGCACGCCGGGGACCTGCAGCGCCTGATTTGGCCCCTGCCCTGCCGCAAGGTCAATGGCGTGGGCCCCAAGGCCGACGCCAAGCTGCAGTCCTTCGGCATCCACACCATCGGCGAGCTGGCCGCGCGCGAGCCCGAGTGGTTGATCGCGAACTTCGGCAAGAGCTATGGCGCCTGGCTGCACGAGGTGGCCTGGGGCCGCGACGACCGCCCCGTGGTGACCGAGAGCGAGCCCGTGGGCATGAGCCGCGAGACCACCTTCGAGCGCGACCTGCACGCCGTGCACGACCGCGCCGAGCTCGGCGCCATCCTCACCGAGCTGTGCGAGCAGGTGGCCGGCGACCTGCAGCGCAAGGGCTACCTGGCGCGCACCATCGGCATCAAGCTCACCTACGTGGGCTTCACCAAGGTCACGCGCGACCTCACGCTGGACGAGCCCACGGCCGACGCCGCCACCATCCGCCGCGCGGCCGGCCTGTGCCTCAAGCGCGTGGACCTGACGCGGCGCCTGCGCCTGCTGGGCGTGCGCTCGTCCAAGCTGGTCAAACCGGGGACAGACGGCCCCGCGGCGCCCGACCAGAATGCCCGCCACCCCAAGCCCCGAGACAAGGCCCGCCGCGATGACCACACCGACCTGCTTTTCCCTGAACTGGACTGAGCCCGACGTGGCGCACCTGGCGCTGAACCGCCCCGAATCGCTCAACACCATGGGGCCCACGTTCTGGCGCGAACTCGACGCGCTGCTGCGCGAGATCCACGACGAGGGCCGGGCGCGCGCCCTGGTCATCAGCAGCACCGGCAAGCACTTCAGCGCCGGCATGGCGCTGGAGACCTTCGGCGGCGCCATCACCCTGGACGACCGCAGCCCCGAGGGCCGCGCCGCGGTCTTCGACCTGCTGGCCCAGATGCAAGCCACCTTCACGCGGCTGGAAACACTGCGCGCGCCGGTCATCTTCGCCATCCAGGGGGGCTGCGTGGGCGGCGCGGTGGACATGGTCACCGCCGGCTGCATCCGCTACGCCTCGGCCGACGCCTTCTTCTGCATCCAGGAAATCAACATCGGCATGGTGGCCGACGTGGGCACGCTGCAGCGCCTGCCCAAGCTGATCCCGCTGGGCCTGGTGAAGGAGCTGGCCTACACCGGGCGGCGCCTGCCAGCCGCCCGCGCCCAGGCCCTGGGCCTGGTGAACGAGGTCTTCGACAGCCACGCCGCCACGGTGGAGGCCGCGCTGCAGTGCGCGCGCGAGATCGCCAGCAAGCCGCCGGTGGCCATCTGGGGCACCAAGCAGGCGGTGAACTACGCGCGCGACCACTCGGTGGACGACAGCCTGCGCCAGATGGGCTGGCTGCAGGGCGCGATCTGGAGCAACGCCCAGGTGGGCGAGGCCATCGTGGCGGCCAAGGAACGGCGCGCCGGCCGGTTCGCGCCACTGGCGCCCCTCAAGTCCTTCCTGGACGCCGAGTGAAGCCCGCCCCGCCGTGCTGACGCTGCTGAACCCGCGCCACGCCGAACACGCCGGCCGCCAGGAGATGTTCAGGGGCCGGCTGGTGGCCAGCCACGAAAGCCCGGCGCGCCTGGAGCACGTCCTGGCGGAGCTGCGCCGCCGCCCGCTGGGCGAACTGCGCGAACCCGCCCTGGACGAGACCGCGCTGATGCCCTCCGTGCGGGCCGTGCACGAGCCGCGCTACCTCGACTTCCTGCGCACCGCCTGGGACGACTGGGTGGCGCTGGACCCGGCCAACGCAGACCTCGACGCCCTGCCCTCGGTCTGGCCGCTGCCCAACCGGCACGGCTTCCGGCAGGACGGCTGGCCCGACAACATTGCCGCGCGCCTGGGTCAGTTCGCCTTCGATTCGGGCACACCGCTCACCGCCGGCAGTTGGCGCGCCGCGCTGGGCGGTGCCGCCTGCGCCTTGGCCGCCGCCCAGGCCGTGCTGGCTGGCGAGCGCGGCGCCTTCGCGCTCACGCGCCCGCCGGGCCACCACGCGGGCCCGGGCTTCTGCGGCGGCTACTGCTTCCTCAACAACGCCGCCATCGCCGCGCAGGCGCTGCGCGACGGCGGCCACGCCCGCGTGGCCGTGCTGGACGTGGACTACCACCACGGCAACGGCACGCAAACCGTGTTCTACGAACGGGCCGACGTGCTCACGCTCTCCCTGCACGGCGACCCGCGCACCGAATACCCCTTCTTCCTGGGCCACGCCGACGAGCGCGGCGCCGGCGCGGGCGAAGGCTTCAACCGCAACTGGCCGCTGCCGCGCGGCACGGGGCTGGCGACCTGGCGCGCCGCGCTCGACCAGGCCCTGCAGGCCGTGTCGGACTTTGGCGCCACCGCGCTCGTGGTGCCGCTCGGCCTGGACACCTTCGAGGGCGACCCGATCTCGGGCTTTCGGCTGCGCTCGGCCGACTACGCGGGCATTGGCGCGGCGCTGGCATCGCCGGGATTGCCCACGCTCTTCACCTTCGAAGGCGGCTATGCGGTGGCCGAAGTGGGCGTCAATGCGGTGAACCTGCTCGAAGGCTTCGAGCGCGCGGCCTGAGGCCGCGCGGGAAAAAGCGCCCTGCGGCGATCCACCGTCCGCAGGGCAAAAGGGGCGCCCGCCCGCGGGCCGCGCCCCTGAGGAGACCTCGGGGCGGCGGGGCTCAGGCGGCCTTGTAGAAGATGTAGTCGGCGCGGTACTGGACCACCTGCTTCGCGCCCAGGTTGGCCGCGCCACAGGCCATGGCCGGCGCCACGCCGCCCATGGTGGCCACACGCTGGACGTAGGTCACGCCTTGCATGGCACCCATGCCCATGGCCGGGTTGGCCTTGACCAGCTGCAGCGGGATGTTGCCGCTGCCGCCGGGGGCCACGGCCACCTGCGTGCCGGTGATCTTCGAGCCGTCCATGGACTCCCATGTGGCGGGCGGGCCGTAGTACTTGCCGACCTGCTTGCCGCCGCGGTCCATCAGGCGGGCGTCGGGGCCAGCGAAGACCCATTCGAACTGGCCCGCCATGCCCTGCTTGGCGCGGCATTCGTAGGTGATGTCGCCCGCGCCCACGGTCTCCATGGCCACGCGGTGGCCCGCCGGCACCTTCACCGCGTCGGGCAGGCCCGCCTGCGAGAACATCATGGGCTGGCCCCCCATCGAAGAGGCGCAGGCGGTCATGGCGAGAACGGCCGAGGCGGCCAGGGTGGTCTTGAGGATCATGGACATACTCCGGTCAAAGGTTGGGGAAGGGAAAGCCGGGCGGGTGCATGGCCCACCCGTGTTGGAATGGGTCTCAGGCGCCGAACGAGAGGGCGTTCGCGGGCAAGGGCCGGCCCAACGCGCTGCTGAGCACGGTGAAGTGCATGGTTTCGTCGGCGGCCAGCCGCGCGGCCACCTGGGCCAGCGCGCGGTCGCTCAGCGGCGGGATCACGCTCAGGTAGGCATTGGTCGCGCCCAGCTCCAGGCGCGCGGCCAGCGACAGCACGTCGGCCTGGCTCTTCAGCGAATCGGCCTTGAGGTTCCTGGCGTACTCGTCGAGCTTCTTCTCCGCCACGGGCTGGCCGCCGAGCTGGCGGATGGTGGCGGCCAGGGCGTCGCGGTGCGCCTTGTGGTGGCCCTGGAACTGCACCGCCACGTCGAGCACGGGCTTTTGCAGCAGGCCGCTGCCCGCGCCGAGCTGGTAGGCGTTGATGGCCTCGTGCTCCAGACCGAGCGCGATGTTGAGGATGTCGACGTCCTTGGCGACGTCGGCCTTCATGCCCTGGGCCAGGGCGGGCCGCCCGGCGAGCATCGCCAGGCCGACAGCGGACAGGGTGGCGCCGGTGCGCAGGAAGGCGCGGCGCGGGTCGAGGGAGGTGCTCATGGTCTTGTCTCTTGCAGTGGGTTTGAGGAGGGTGAGCGGCGGCCGTCGACACCAATACGCAGGCCGGCCCCGCACCGGATTCAGCGAACCCGACTGTTTTGCTGGGTTGTGCGCCTCCGCACGGTCGCGTTGAATCCACACGGGAAACACCGGCGTAGTGGTGGATGGAAACGCCCCCACAATGCGCCGCATGAGCGCCGACCCCGATGAACCCCTCATGGACCTGATCGACCGCATCGCCCGGCGCGACGAGGCCGCGCTGAAAGCGCTCTACGACCTCACCGCGCGCAAGCTCTATGGGCTGTCGCTGCGCGTGCTGGGCTCGGCCGAGGCGGCGGAGGACGCGCTGCAGGAGGCCTACCTGCAGGTCTGGCGCAGCGCGGGCGACTACCGCGCCACACTGAGCCCGCCCATGGCCTGGCTGGGCCTGATCGTGCGCAGCCGCTCGCTGGACCTGCTGCGCCGCCGCGCGGCCGATCGCGCCCACCTCACACAGGAGCTGGACGAGACCCTGGCCGACACGCTGCCGGGCAACGCGCCCAACCCCATGGACACCAGCCTGGCGAGCCAGCAGGCCTGGGCCATGCACCAGTGCCTGGGACAACTGGAGAACAAGCAGCGCGAAGTGATCAGCCTGGCCTACCTGCGCGACCTGAGCCACGGCGAGCTGGCCGAGCGCCTGGCGCTGCCGCTGGGCACCGTCAAGACCTGGATCCGCCGCGGCCTGGACAAGCTGCGCGACTGCATGGCCCGTTTCGCCTGAGGCCCGCGCCATGCAACTGCACCGCCACCCCGAACTGCTGCAGCGCCTGGCGGCCGCGCACGCCCTGGGCACGCTGCGCGGCGGCGCGCGGCGCCGCTTCGAGGCCATCGCGCGCGAACACCCCGCGGTGCGCGCGGCCGCCATCGAATGGCAGACCCGCGTGGCCAGCCTCAACGAGCTGCAGGCGGGCGCCGAGCCCGGGCCACAGGTGTGGACACGCATCCAGAACCTGGTGCGCGCCGACGCCGAGGGCGCCGCCCTCGCGCGGCAGCGCCAAGGGGCGGCGGTGGCGCCGTCCACGGGTTGGTGGCACAGCCTGGCGCTGTGGCGCGGCGCCGGATTGGCCGGACTGTGCGCGGTGGCGCTGGCGCTGGCGCTGCTGCCCGCGCTGCGCGGCGAACTGGAGCGGCGCGGTGCCGAAGTGGCCGCGCTGCAGCGCCAGCTGCTGGCCACCCCCGACGTGCGCTACGTGTCCGTGCTCAACGACGACCAGGCCCGGCCGGCGGTGCTGATCACCTTCGACCCCAAGCACAACCGCCTGAGCCTGCAGCGCGTGGGCGGCTACCAGGAAGCGGCCGACCGCTCGCTGCAGCTCTGGGCGCTGCCGCCGGGCGCGGCGCCCCGCTCGCTGGGCGTGCTCACGCCCGAGCGCCTGCTGCAGCTGGCGGCCAGCGAAAGCGCGGTGCGCGAGGTGCCCGCGCTGGCCATCAGCCTGGAACCCCTGGGCGGCGTGCCCAGCGAGCGCGGCCCCACCGGGCCGGTGCTGTTCCACGGGCCGCTGATCCACAAGCAGATCTGAGGCGGCCAAAGAAAAAAGCCGGCGCGAGCGCCGGCTTTTTGACGAGAGGGTCAGGGCTTAGTAGCGCGGACCGTTGCTGCGGTAGCCACCGCCGCCGCCCTCTTTGGGGCGCGAGATGTTGACCACGATCTGGCGACCGTCCACCGACTGGCCGTTGAGGCCGTTGATGGCGGCTTGGGCCTCTGCCTCGGAGGACATCTCGACGAAACCGAAACCCTTGGAGCGGCCGCTGTCGCGGTCGGTCATGACCTTGGCCGAGGCCACGGCGCCGTATTCGGAGAAGTTGTGACGAAGCGAGTCGTCATTGACGGAGTAGGGCAGGTTGCCCACGTACAGTTTGCTGCTCATGACTGAGCCTTTCAGAGAAGCGGGCCGGCCTGCAATGGCACGGACGCCGCGAGAGAAGGTGGTTACCGCGTGATAGCGGGCCACCTGAGACGACCGCCGACCCGGGAAGGGCCGGGCGGTCAGTGATCGGCCGTTCGAGACGGCGAAGCCCGCGATCCTACGCGCGAAGGCGGGATTCACCTAAGGATTTCGGCCATTCCGCGATTGGCCTGACCAACGGTCAGGCCCCTCCCTCATTGCCGCGCCGTGCGCACATTGGCCGGTGGCTGCTGCGGGTGGCTGCTGCGCCAGGGGTTGATGTCCAGCCCGCCGCGGCGCGTGTAGCGCGCGTAGACGCTCAGCTTGGCGGGCTTGCAGCGCGTCCACAGGTCCATGTAGATGCGCTCCACGCACTGCTCATGGAATTCGTTGTGGTTGCGAAAGCTCACCAGGTACTGCAGCAGGCCGGCCTGATCGATCTGCGGGCCGCTGTAGGCGATCTGCACGCTGCCCCAGTCGGGCTGGCCGGTCACCAGGCAGTTGCTCTTGAGCAGGTGGCTGACCAGGGTTTCGCTCACGGGCTGTTCGTCGAAGGCCGCCGTGAGCAACTCGGGCGCGGGCTCGTAGCGCGTGCACTCCACGTCGAGCCGGTCCAGGCTCAGGCCGTCGAGTTCGTGGATGGGCTCGGCGTCGAAGCGATCGGGCGCCAGCAGCTTCACGCCCACGCCGGCCTGCATGGGCCCGCCGTGCCAGACGGCCGCGCTCAGGTCGGCGCGCAGGCGATCGCGCACGGCGTCGGCGCTGTCGAAGGGCGTGTTGTTGAAGCTGTTGAGGTAGAGCTTGAAGGACTTGCTCTCCACGATGTGCGTGCTCTCGGCCGGCACGGTGATGTGCGCGATGGCCACCTGCGGCTTGCCGCGCGGGTTGAGCCAGGACAGCTCGTAGGCCGTCCACAGGTCGCAGCCCACGAAGGGTACGCCGCCGGCGATGCCGATCTCGCGCCGCTTGGTCTCGCGCGGCAGCGGGAAGATCAGCGAGGGGTCGTAGCGGTCGACGTAGGCCGAGGCCTTGCCCAGCTGCGATTGTTCGGGGGTGTTCTGGCTCATCTCGGCTTTAACTGAACTCTCGCTCGCGCAGCCACTTGGTGGCGACCCACTTTTCGCCCTCGAGCACCGGCGCGCCGCCGTGCAGGGTGCGCGTGCTCGGGTGCGGCCGGTCGTAGCTGAAGAAGACGGCGTGGCCGCGCACGGGCGCGACCTCCAGGCCGACGTCGGGGAAGGTGGTGCCACCGCCGCGCGCCGGTTCGTTGAGGTACATCACCAGCGTGGCCACGCGCTGGCCGCCGCGCTTGAGGATGGTGGGCGTGCCGGCCTCGTTGGGGTCGAAGTAGTCGTAGTGCGGCTTGTACTCGGCGCCCGGGCGGTAGTGCAGCACCTGCAGACCCTCGCCGTTTTCCATCGGCCAGCCCACCAGGCGCGCGATGCGCTGCTCCACGGCCGTGACCTCGGGCGTCTGGCCGCGCGCGAAGAACATGCCGCTGCTGGTGCGGTCGGGGTTGAGCTCCTCGCCGCCGGTGGCGGTCTGCACCGTGAGCGAGCGCGCCAGCCGGGGCTTGGCCGACTCGATGATGGCCTCGCACTCCTCGGCGCTGAGCAGGTTGCCGAGCACCACCACGCGCGGGTGGTTCATGTGGGTGATGATGTCCACCCAGCGGTCGCCGGCGTCGATGCGGCGCGGCGATGCCGAGGTGTCGATGACCGGCACCGCCGAGCCCTGGCCCACCACGCCCTGCACGGCCTCCCGCACTTCGGGGGCGGCCTGGGCCAGCGCGCCGGGCGAGACGGTGGACAGGTGCTCCAGCAGCGTGCGCTCCAGCGCGGCCTCGGCCACGCCGGCGTTCCAGCCGGCGTCGAGCATGGCCTTGAGCACGGACTCGGGCGTGCAGCCGGCGCTGGCCTGCTCGATGATCCAGCGGCGCAGTTCGGGCGTGACGGACTGGGACATGGCGGTCTCCGGTGTCGCTCTCAGGAGGTGGCCTCGCGCCGGAACACCAGCCGGTCGGGCCCGGACGCGTCGGGCGTGAAGCGGTAGCCCTCGAGGTCGAAGGCCTTGAGTTGCTCGGGCGTGCTGGCCTGGTGCCGCACGGCCCAGCGCACCATGAGCCCACGCGCGCGCTTGGCCATGAAGCTGATGACCTTGTAGCCAGCGGGCTTGCGCTCCTCGAACACGCAGCTGACCACGCGCGGGCGCAGCACCTTCAGGTCCACGGCCTTGAAGTACTCCTCGCTGGCCAGGTTGATCACCACCGGGCTCTTGTCGGCCAGGGCGCGCTGATTCAGGTAGTCGGCGATGCGGCTGCCCCAGAAGGCGTAGAGGTTGGCGCCGCGCGGCGTCTTCAGGCGCGTGCCCATCTCCAGCCGGTAGGGCTGCATCCAGTCGAGCGGGCGCAGCACGCCGTACAGGCCGCTGAGGATGCACAGGTGCTGCTGCAGCCACTCCAGCTCGGTTTCGGAGAGGTTCTTGGCGTCCAGGCCGCCGTAGACGTCGCCATCGAAGGCCAGCACGGCCTGCTTGGCGTTCTTGGCGGTGAACTTCGGCACCCAGGCCTCGTAGCGCGCGGCATTGAGCGCGGCCAGCTTGTCCGACAGGTCCATGAGCGTGGCGATCTGCTGCGGCGTCTTGCGCTTGAGCACCTCGATCAGCTCGGCCGACTGCTCGACGAACAGCGGCTGGGTGTGCGCCTTCACATGGGGGGGCGTCTCGTAATCGAGGGCCTTGGCGGGCGAGATCAGGAATAGCATGGATGAACGGTGGAACCAGACGGGCCGACGGGAACCTCGATTATCGCGAAGCCCCGCCGCCGGCCCCCGCCCCAGGGCCATGTCCGCCGCCCAGAGAATTACGTTTTGCGAAATGCATTTCACTATGGTAAATTGCCAGCACCGTTCAAGGAGACCGCCATGACGCCTGCCATGCCCCGTGCCGACCTGCCCGCGCCGGCCCCGATCCAGCAACTGCACCACTACGCCTACCGCGCGCGCGACGCGGAGGAAACGCGGCATTTCTACGAGGACATCCTGGGCCTGCCGCTCTACCACATCATCCAGAGCGACTACGTGCCCAGCACGGGCGAGTACTGCCCGTACACGCACTTCTTCTTCCGGCTGCAGGACGGCTCCTTCATCGCCTTCTTCGACCTGGGCGACGACGAGGCGGCGCTGCCGAGCCCGAACACGCCGAAGTGGGTGAACCACATCAGCTTCCGGGTGAACACCGTCGGCGAGCTGGAGAACACCAAGGCGCGCCTGGAGGCGAGCGGGATCGAGGTGCTGGGGGTGACCGACCACCACATCTTCAAGAGCATCTATTTCTTCGACCCGAACGGCATCCGGCTGGAGCTGACGGCCCAGCTGGCCGACGAGTTCCAGATGCTGCAGGAAAGCAAGACCGCGCACGCCCGCCTGGGCGAATGGAACGCCCGCAAGGAGCAGTGGCGCAAGGAACGCGCCGCGGGCAAGAGCGCCGCGCCGCTCAAGCCGCAGCAGAACGACCGGCCCGAGGTGGCCGAGCGGGCCAAGGGTTGAAGGACGGCACCCATGTCGCTGAACACCTACCGGGACGTCGCCCACACCAATGGCTATGAGTTCACCCAGGGCGGCGGCTACGAGCTGCCCACCTACCCCTTCGTGCCGCCCCCGGAACTTCACGGCAAGGCGCCGGCCCGGCACCCCATCGTCATCGTCGGCGGCGGCATCACCGGCCTCACCCTGGCCTGCTCGCTCGCGCGGCTGGGCGTCAAGGCCATCCTGATCGACGAGGACGACACCGTCGGCGTCAAGGGCGCCTCCTCGCGCGGCATCTGCTACACGCAGAAGTCGCTGGAGATCTTCGAGCGCCTGGGCGTCTACGAACCCATCGCCGCCAAGGGCACGCAATGGAGCGTGGGCCGCACCTTCGCCGGCGACGACGAGGTCTACAGCTTCGACCTGCGCCAGCAGGGCAGCTTCAACCTCAGCCAGCAGCCGCCCTTCATCAATATCCAGCAGTTCTATATCGAGGCTTTCCTGGTCGACCGCATCCAGCAACTCGGCCACGTCGAGCTGCGCTGGCGCAACCGCCTCACCGCCTTCGAGCAGAACGAGCGGCTGGCCACGCTCACGGTGGAAACGCCCGCGGGCAGCTACCGCATCGAGGCCGAGCACGTCATCGACGCCACCGGCAGCAACAGCCCGCTGCGCAAGTGGCTGCAGGTGCCGTTCGACAGCAAGCGCGGCGACGACCGCTGGTGCATCGCCGACGTGCGCTTCAGCACCCGCCCGCCGACGGAGCGCCACACCTGGATCGAGGCGCCCTTCAACGAGAACCGCGCGGTCTGGCAGCACCTGATGGCCGACGACGTCTGGCGCATCGACTACCAGATGGCGCCCAACGCCGACCCCGCCCACGTGAGCCGCGAGGACGTGGTGCGCGAGCGCCTGGCGCGCCAGTTCGGCCCCGAGGTGGAGGTCGAGATCGTCTGGGTGGGCCCCTACGCCTACCGCAGCGAGTGCGTGCACCACATGCGCCACGGGCGCGTGTACTTCATGGGCGACTCGGCCAAGGTGGTCAGCCCCTTCGGCGCGCGCGGCGGCAACACCGGCGTGGCCGACGCCGACAACCTGGCCTGGAAGCTGGCCGCCGTGCTGCGCGGTCAGGCCGCGCCCGGCCTGCTGGACAGCTACGAGGACGAGCGCCTGGAGGCCGCGCGCGAGAACGTGCGCGTGACCAACCGCACCGCGCGCTTCCTGCGCCCGGCCGAGGGCATCGAGCGGGTCTACCGCGACGCGGCCATCGCCCTGGCCAAGCGCCATCCCTTCGCGCGCGCCCTCGTCAACACCGGCCGCATGGCCGTGGCGAACCCCTACACGCAATCGCGCATCGTGCAGTACGCCCCTGGCAGCGCCGCGGGCCAGTCGGTCCAGAACGTGGCGTTCCGCTGGGCCAATGGCCAGGCGGGCCGCATGAACCAGCTGCTGGACTGGGCCGGCGGCGAACTGCTGCTGCTGTGCTTCGGTGCGCTGGACGCGCCCGCGCTGCGCCGCCTGCGCGAGGTGCTGGCCACCACGCCGCTGCGCGCGGTGCAGGTGCCCGCCGGCCGTGCACCGGCCCAAGCCAACGAACACGTCCGCGACCCGCAGGGCCACCTGCGCGGCGCCTGCGGCCTGGCCGAAGGCGACGAACCCGCCTGGGCCCTGGTGCGGCCGGACGGCTACCTCGCCGCCAGCGGCGGCACCATCGACGGCCGCTTGGTGCAGGCCATCGGCCTGACCCTGGGCCTCACCGGAGTGCACGCATGATCACCACCCCCCACTGGCAGGACGCCGACACCTTCTACGAGCAGTTGCTGGACGCGCAGGCCGGCCTGTCGCCCGAGCAGCTCCAGGCCTTCAGCGCGCGCCTGGTCCTGCTGCTGGCCAATCAGGTCGGCGACGCGGCGGTGCTGGCCGAGTGCATCCAGGCGGCCCGAGAGGCCGCCTGAGAGAGGCACCAGGCCCCATGCCCCGGGGGGTGGCGGGCTAAAATGCCCGCTTCCCCCCGTCATCTCCAACGGCATCCCACGGGATGCCGTTGCCATTACTGGCGTCCCCCATGACCGACACCGTGCAGCAACCCGGCCTGGCCTCGCTGGCCAAGTCCTTCGAACCCGCCCCCATCGAAGCCCGCTGGGGCCCCTGGTGGGAGCAGCGCGGCGTAGGAAAGGCCGGGTTCCGCGGCACCGGCGAGGCCCAGGCCGGCGCGCCGGCCTTCTCCATCCAGCTGCCGCCGCCGAACGTGACCGGCACCCTGCACATGGGCCACGCGTTCAACCAGACCATCATGGACAGCCTCACGCGCTACCACCGCATGATGGGCGCGAACACGCTGTGGGTGCCGGGCACCGACCACGCGGGCATCGCCACCCAGATCGTGGTCGAGCGCCAGCTGCAGGAACAGGGCGTCAAGCGCCACGACCTCGGCCGCGAGGCCTTCACGCAGAAGGTCTGGCAGTGGAAGGAAAAGAGCGGCGACACCATCACCACGCAGATGCGCCGCATGGGCGACACCGTGGACTGGTCGCGCGAGTACTTCACCATGGACCCCGAGCTCTCGGCCGTGGTGACCGAGACCTTCGTGCGCCTGTACGAGCAGGGCCTCATCTACCGCGGCAAGCGCCTGGTCAACTGGGACCCGGTGCTCAAGTCGGCGGTGAGCGACCTGGAGGTGGAGAGCGAGGAGGAAGACGGCTTCCTCTGGCACATCCGCTACCCCCTGGCCGACGGCAGCGGTTCGGTGGTGGTGGCCACCACGCGCCCCGAAACCATGCTGGGCGACAGCGCCGTCATGGTGCACCCCGGCGATGAGCGCTACGCCGCCCTCGTCGGCAAGAAGGTCCGGCTGCCGCTGTCCGATCGCGAGATCCCCGTGATCGCCGACGACTACGTGGACGCCGCCTTCGGCACCGGGGTGGTGAAGGTCACCCCTGCGCACGACCACAACGACTACGCCGTCGGCCAGCGCCACGGCCTGCCCCAGATCGGCGTGCTCACCCTGGACGCGGCCATCAATCAGAACGCCCCCGAGAAGTACCGCGGCCTCGACCGCTTCGAGGCCCGCAAGGCCGTGGTGGCCGACCTCGAGGCCCTGGGCCTGCTGGTCGAGACCAAGAAGCACAAGCTCATGGTGCCGCGCTGCGCGCGCACCGGCCAGGTGGTGGAGCCCATGCTCACCGACCAGTGGTTCGTGGCCATGACCAAGGTCAGCGAGCAGGACCCCAGCGGCAAGAGCATCGCGCAGAAGGCGATCGACGCCGTCGACTCGGGCGAGGTGAAGTTCGTGCCCGAGAACTGGGTCAACACCTACGACCAGTGGATGAAGAACATCCAGGACTGGTGCATCAGCCGCCAGCTCTGGTGGGGCCACCAGATCCCCGCCTGGTACGACGAGGACGGTCGCGTCTACGTGGCGCGCAACGAGGCCGATGCCCAGGCCCAGGCCCCGGGCAAGACCCTCACGCGCGACCCCGACGTGCTGGACACCTGGTACTCGTCCGCGCTGGTGCCCTTCAGCACCATGGGCTGGCCGAACCAGAAGAGCGGCCCCACCGAAGACTACGACGTCTACCTGCCCAGCAGCGTGCTGGTGACGGGCTACGACATCATCTTCTTCTGGGTCGCGCGCATGATCATGATGACGACCCACTTCACGGGTCGCGTGCCGTTCCGCCACGTCTACATCCACGGCCTGGTGCGCGACGCCCAGGGCCGCAAGATGAGCAAGAGCGAAGGCAACGTGCTCGACCCGGTGGACCTGATCGACGGCATCGCCCTGGCGCCGCTGCTGGACAAGCGCACCACCGGCCTGCGCAAGCCCGAGACCGCGCCGCGCGTGCGCAAGGACACCGAGAAGGAGTTCCCCGAGGGCATTCCCGCCTACGGCGCCGACGCGTTGCGCTTCACCTTCGCGGCCCTGGCCTCGCTGGGCCGCAGCATCAACTTCGACAGCAAGCGCTGCGAGGGCTACCGCAACTTCTGCAACAAGCTCTGGAACGCCACGCGCTTCGTGCTGATGAATTGCGAGGGCCAGGACTGCGGCCTCGAAGAGCACACCAAGGCCGAATGCGCCGTCGGGCAGCCCTTCCACGGCTACCTCAGCTTCAGCCAGGCCGACCGCTGGATCAGCTCGACGCTGCAGCGCACCGAGGCCACCGTGGCCCAGGGCTTCGCCGAGTACCGCCTGGACAACGTCGCCAACGCCATCTACGACTTCGTCTGGAACGAGTTCTGCGACTGGTACCTGGAGATCGCCAAGGTGCAGATCCAGACCGGCGACGCCGCGCAGCAGCGCGCCACGCGCCGCACCCTGATCCGCACGCTGGAGGCGATCCAGCGCCTGGCCCACCCCATCATTCCCTTCATCACCGAAGAGCTGTGGCAGAAGGTGGCGCCGGTGGCCGGGCGGGCCGGCGAATCGGTGGCGCTGGCCGCCTACCCGGTGAGCCAGCCCGAGCGCATCGACGAGGCCGCCGAAGCCCACGTGGCGCGCCTGAAGAAGCTGGTGGACGCCTGCCGCACGCTGCGCGGCGAGATGGGCGTGTCACCGGCCCAGCGCCTGCCGCTCTACGCCGTGGGCGACGCCGCCTTCCTGCGCGGTGCCGCGCCGGTGCTGCAGTCGCTGGCCAAGCTGGCCGAGGTGCGCGTGTTCGACGACGAGGCCGCCTGGGCCCAGGCCGCGGGCGCCGCGCCCGTGGCGGTGGTGGGCGACGCCCGCCTGTGCCTGTTCATGGCCATCGACGTCGCGGCCGAGAAGGTCCGCCTGGGCAAGGAAGCCGCCCGCCTGCAGGGTGAGATCGCCAAGGCCCAGGGCAAGCTGGGCAACGAGGGCTTCGTGGCGCGCGCGCCAGCGGCGGTGATCGAGCAGGAAAAACAGCGCCTGGCCGACTTCGGCGCCACGCTGGAGAAGGTGAAGGCCCAGTTGGCGCGCCTGGGCTGAGCCTGGGGTGCCGCGGAACCGGCTGGGCCGGGGCCGCTGGCACCGCCCCCTCTCAGGGGCGCGCGCGCCACGCGGCGGGGGTCAGTCCCTGGACAGCGCCGCGAGCGAGGCCCATTGCGAGGGTGAGGCCGACTGCGGCGGGTCGCCCGACTCGGGGAAGCCCAGGCTGTCGAGCATGGAGAAATCGCTGCTGCCCGGCTCGCGGCGCGCGTCGTCGGGCGACAGGGTTTCGTGGATGCGGTGGGCCAGGTACCAGCTCGCCCGCAGCTTGGCCTCGCGCGTGTGCGAACCCAGGCGCGGCGTGAGGTGCAGGTTGGGGATGCCGTAGAGCGGCGAACCGGGCGCGGCGAACTGGGCGTTGGCGCCGTCCAGCAGGCAGGCGTCGATGCGACCGTCGCACAGGGCCAGGGCCAGGGCCTCGGGGTCGAACAGCGCGCTGCGGCTCACGCCCACCCAGAGCTGGCCGGGCTTGCAGTGGTTGAGCAGGCGCTCGTTGATCCAGCCCTTGAAGCGCGAGGCATAGACCATTTGCAGCGAGATCGCGTCGGCGCGCTCCAGCAGCTCGTGCAGGGGCACGGGCTCCACGTGCAGCTTGCCCCAGAGCTCGGCGGCGTGGTGCACGGCCGGGTCGTAGCCCAGCACGCGCACGCCCAGGCTGCGCAGCATGGGCGCCAGGGTGTGCGCCACCGGCGCCAGGCCCAGCAGGCCCACGGTGCTGCCCGCCAGTTCACGGCCCATGCGCACCTGGCCCAGCTTGCGGCCCAGCAGCGCGCTCACCATGCCCCGTCGGTACAGCATCAGCAGGCCATACAGCAGGTACTCGGCGTTGGAGCGCACGGTGGCGCTGCGCGCCTGCAGCACCCGCACGCCGCGCTGCGCGCAAGCGTTGAGGTCGGTGTTGTCGCTGGAGATCTGCATGCGCGCGACCATCATGAGGTGGGGCGCATGGTCGAGGAATTCCTGGGAGACCACCACATGCGGCGGCAGCACCACGGCGCGCGCCTCGGCCAGCGCGCGGCGCAGTTCGGCGGGGTCGTCCGCCAACTCGGGAAGGTAGACCACGTCATGGCGCTCCTGCAGCCACGCCAGGGCTTCGGGCACCAGCGGGTCGACGAGCAGGACGTCCATGGGAGTGGCCATCAGCGCCGTTTCAGCACCGACACGAAATCGCCGCCCAGCGTTTCCTGGTGGACGAGCAGGTTGCCGGTCTGCTTGGCGAAGGCCTGGAAATCGCGCACCGAGCCGGCGTCGGTGGCCACCACCTTCAGGGTCTGGCCGCTGTGCATCTCGGCCAGGGCTTTCTTGGCCTTCAGGATGGGCAGCGGGCAGTTCAGGCCCCGGGCGTCGAGTTCTCGGTCAGCAGCGATCATGAAGGCAGGGCTCCGTCTGGGTAACGGCGCATTTTAGGCCGCGTCGGCCTTTGGTGTGTCGTCCAGGAATTGCGGCTGGAAGCCCCGTGACATAAGCCACTGGGCCAGGGCCAGCCCCGTACCCGCGCGCCAACAGCGCACCGCCGCCGGCTCCAGCAGCCGGTACTCCGACAGCTCGGGCGACAGGCGCACCTCGCCCCGGCAGCGGGCGTGGTAGGTGATGATGACCTGGTTCATGCGCTGGAAATCGTGCACGGCCACCAGGCTCAGGGCCTCGGTGTCCAGCGAGGTTTCTTCGGCGATCTCCCGGCGGATGCCCTCCTCCGGCGTCTCGCCGGCTTCCATGAACCCGGTGATCAGCCCGAAAAAGCGGCCCGGCCAGGCGGCGTTGCGCGCCAGCAGGACCCGCCCGTCAAGCTCGACGATGGCCGCCAGCACCGGCGTGGGGTTGTTCCAGTGGGTGTAGCCGCAGGCCGGGCAACGCAGGCGCCGCTTGTCGCCGCCGTCCTCGGCCTGGACGATGAACTGCAATTCGGCCGCGCATTGCGGACAGAACCGAAACTCGCCAGCCATATGGGCCATCAGGCGCCTGATCCAGGCATGCCGCGGAACCGGTCTTGCCGGACCTCAGGCATGGCCCCCTCGAGGGGGTCGTGCGAAACGCGGCGGGGGTGTTTCATGTCAGGCGGGAAAGACGCCGGTGGACAGGTAGCGGTCGCCACGGTCGCAGACCACGAACACGATGGTGGCGTTCTCGACCTGGCGCGACACCTGCAGGGCCGTCCAGAGCGCGCCGGCGGCGGAGATGCCGCCGAAGATGCCTTCCTCGCGCGCCATGCGCCGGGCCATGTCCTCGGCGTCGGCCTGCGAGACGTAGATCATCTCGTCGACCGCCTTGGGGTCGTAGATCTTCGGCAGGTATTCCTGCGGCCATTTGCGAATGCCGGGGATGCGTGAGCCCTCGCTGGGCTGGGCGCCGACGATGCGCACGGCCGGGTTCTTTTCCTTGAGAAAGCGCGAGACGCCGGTGATGGTGCCGGTGGTGCCCATGGCACTCACGAAGTGGGTGATGCGCCCGCCCGTCTGCTCCCACAGCTCGGGGCCGGTGGTCTCGTAGTGGATGCGCGGGTTGTCGGGGTTGGCGAACTGGTCGAGCACCCGGCCCTTGCCATCGGCCTGCATCTTGTCGGCCAGGTCGCGCGCGGACTCCATGCCGCCGCTCTTGGGCGTGAGGATCAGCTCGGCGCCGAAGGCCTTCATGGTCTGGGCGCGTTCGATGGACAGGTCCTCCGGCATGATGAGCACCATGCGGTAACCCTTGATGGCCGCCGCCATGGCCAGCGCGATGCCGGTGTTGCCGGACGTGGCCTCGATCAGGGTGTCGCCGGGCTTGATGTCGCCGCGCTCCTCGGCGCGCCGGATCATGGACAGCGCGGGCCGGTCCTTCACCGAACCGGCCGGGTTGTTGCCTTCCAGTTTGGCCAGGATGACGTTGCCGCGCGGGCCGTTGTCCGCCGCGCCGATGCGCTGCAGCGCCACCAGCGGCGTGCGGCCGACGGCGTCTTCGATGGTGGGGTATTGCATGGCGCCACTGTGCCATAATCCGCGCCCTTGCTCGGGCCGAAGTGGCGAAATCGGTAGACGCAGCGGATTCAAAATCCGCCGCCGCAAGGCGTGCCGGTTCGAGTCCGGCCTTCGGCACCACAGACACAGCAAGGCACAGCGCGAAAGCGCACGCTTACTAAATAGCACGACGTTGCACAACGCGTTGCACAGCGGTTGAACAAAACGAGAAAAATCCCCCGACCACTAGGGCCGGGGGTGAAAGCTGGCAACTGCGAAGTAAAGCCAGCAGTGGAGACGACTGGTTTAGCGGGTGGCTTTCACTCCCGCGTCGTAGAGTTGTTGGCACTGGAGTCCGGCTGCGCGGCTTGCATCAGCAAAGCTCTCCACCGCTCCCGCTCTTTGGTCAAGTTCGCCAAGCACCCGTTCAAGCACTCTGGCGGCGGATTCGGCTGTCTTGCCGACTGCGGCAGAGGTTGAAGCCTGACACTGCTGATCGGCACGGAGGGCGGCTGTTGCTGCAGCGTCCCGCAGCCGCTGAGCAGCAACACCAGAATTACGGCGATCACGGTCCAGTTGCTCACGAAGGGCGTTTGCTTCGGCCTGGGCTTGCGTAGCTGCATCGGATAGCTCCTGTTCTTTCTGACGGGCTTGTTCTGACGCCTCGGCCCTCTGGCGTTCAATGTCCGCCCGGTACTGGGCGTGCTTGGACTGCTCGCGTTCAAGGCGAACGGTTTGCGTGCAGGAGGTGGCTACTGCGCCAGCAACGATCAAGGCCCAGGCAAAGCCCGGGATGATGTTGAACAGGCCGAAGAAGCTCATGCGCCGTCCGCGAATTGCCACTTGCCGGTGATCATCTGGGCAGACATCCGCCGAGCCCTTGCCGGGGTCTGTTGAGCCCACTTTGACTTCAGCATCTGCTCGCCCGCTTTCTCGAACTCGCCACGCCGGACATGCTCAAGCGTGGTCGTGAACCCTAGAAGCCCTTCCACCCCAAGCTGAAAGCTCATGTTCAACAACACACCTCGGCGGGCGTCGTCCAACTCGTTGAACCACGGCAGCTTGCGAGACAGGGCGTCGATGCGGTCATCGATGTCCGAATACAACAGGTAGTCGATTTCGTGCGGACGCAGACCGGAGCCGGGCTTGCGCTTGTCGATCAGGCGACCGACGCCGATGGTGAGAAAGCCCAACGAGTCGGCGTAAGCGTAACGTTCAACGCCCTCGTCACCACGGAGTTGACGAACAAGGTCTTGCCTCATTCCTGCACCTTGGGCGCTTGGCTGATCAGACGCCCAACCCCGCCAGACACGGCGAGGAAAGCCACCACAGCCTGAGCGGCCTGCCCCCACGTCCATGACGGATAGAACAGTATTGGAGCGGCCAACTGCTCAGACGAAAGAAAGGCCAGAACACTGGCCTGAATCGTGGCTATGGATGCAAACGCCCAAGTGCTGTACCACTTCCACCATTGGCGCCAGTTCTCAACAAGCTTCATCACAAATCCCCCGGCCTAGTTACCTTGCCATCAGCCCACCGCTTGAGACGCCGGCCCCACTCCGTTTCCTCGCGGACCCACTTCCTGATGAGGTAGGCAATCTGGAGGACGATGAAAACAAGAGTCGCGACCTCAGCCAGACGGCTGGGTCAAACTCCCCCGCTGGGTCGGAGTCTCCAGCATTGCTGGATGACTACCACCGAACGACGTTCGCGTTCATCGCCAAGTTGAGGGATGGACAGGGGTTCTCCAACCCCGTCGATCTGGCGTCCGCCGCCACCACAGACATCGGGGCTCAGACCTCATTGGCCGTCAGGATCACTGGCACAACGACCATTACCAGCTTCGGATCGAACTACGCCGGTCCTCGGTTTCTGACGTTTGCCGGGGCGCTGACGCTGACCCACAACGCCACGTCACTGATCCTGCCGGGCGGGGCGAACATCACCACGGCGGCGGGGGATACGTGCGTGGCTGTGCCGAACCTCGCAACTCCCACGGGATGGCGCATCCTGGCTTACCAAAAGGCCAACGGGGAGGCCTTCAGCATCCCGGATAACAGCGTCTCCACTGCCAAGATTCAGGACGCTGCCGTCACGCTGGCAAAGCTCAATTCGGCGGTCATTGCCGCCCTGAACGTGCCGACCGGCTTTTGCCTGCCGTTCGCAGGAACCAGCGCACCGAGTGGATGGCTCGCTCTGCCAACTACGGCGACGAACGTGTCCCGCACCACATACGCAAATCTGTTCGCGGCCATCGGGACGACCTGGGGCGCTGGTGACGGCTCAACCACCTTCGGCCTGCCGTACCTGCCAGAGGGTTACGCACCTCTCGGCACCGCCTCCAGCGTGGCGTCATCAACCACGGGTGACGTGAAGAGCCACACGCATTCCTCGACAGCATACGGAAATGATGGTGTGTCTGCTGTGATGCGCGCAGGCGGTGGCGCGTCGCCGAACACTTGGACGTCCGATGCTGCCGGCGGTTCTGCCAACCTCGCCGCAGGCATGAAGTTCCGCTGGTGCATCAAGCTCTGACCGCTATGAGCTGGACACTCATGGAGCCCATCCGCCTCTTGGTTGAGATGTGGATCTTCTACGTGGTCGGGATCACGGTCCTGAGAAATTGGGACATCCTGCCTTTGGGGTCGAAGGTGCTCGGGTTCTTCCCTCTGCTCTATGCCTACATCCTTGATGTGGTGCTGAACTGGACGCTGATAGCGGTTCTGTTCATGGACCGAGCGAGGGAGATAACGATCACCGAGAGGTTGCACAGATATCAGGCAACCGAGCCGAATAGCAAGCGCGCCCGAGTGGCGCGTTTTGTTTGTGTGCACCTGTTGAACCCCTTCGATCCGAATCACTGCTGACCATGAAGCAAGAGTTTCAAGACATCGCCGTTGAAGCTGCCAAAGCCACTCCCGGCATCGTTGCAAGCACGTTCACCCTGAACACGATGGTAGCGCTCGGCGATTGAGCTTGGCACGGGCATCGCGTATCCTTGAAAGCGAAAAGCCCGCACGGGGCGGGCTTGGAAGGGGAAACGTGGACTTTTTGAATGACCTGATCGTCCGGTCTGGGGTTAACCCAGGCGTTTTAGGATGGGCTATTGGCCTCTGCGTCCTATGGGCGATCTGGTCCTGGCGCGGCAAGTAGTCCGCCAGTGGCTACAGCAGGGCCGAGAAGTGGCTGCAACGGTGAGCGCGGCAGTGGGCTGGTCAAAAGCCCTGGAGTGACGTTTTGGGCCCTGCTCTGCGCCAAAGTAATGCCGATGCTCTGCAGCGGGTCGGCGATCAGCATCCGGCCGCCTGGAACCATCGACAGCCACTCATGAGCCTTCTGAGCCAACAGGGCGCCGGAGTTACTGTTGTTCACGGCAGAGCCAACAGGCTGAACTTGCATGTAGCTCGCCACGCGTCCATTGGCCTGCAGTTGAGCAATTTCTTCGGGGGACAGGAAAATGCGCAGCTTGTCCTCGCCGATGTCGCGCATGGCTTTGTTAAAGGCAGACTGCGAGAACTTCGCTACCTCGTCCGAAGCCCCACTCACAGCCTTCGATTTGAGGTGATTCAACAGAGCATCGCGCAAGGCTGCAGGGTCACCGTTCTGAGCCAGCGCACGCGCGTCGGACACCGACCCGCCCACCAGGAAGCGCTGTACCAGCTTGTCCGGCTCTGCTCCGTCGAGAATAGCCGCGACAGGGCGCGAACTCTCCTGCCAGGCGAAGCGCTCACGCGCCGCCGCTCGGGCTCGGTTCAGAGCTTCCATGAACTGCGGAGCCTGCTCGTCGCTTTCGCGCAGGAAACGCGCCCCGGCCTCGGTGACTAGCTGATTGCCTCCGAATTCGGACTTTACTGGAGTGATCGGCGTGTCATCGATGGCATTTCGCACAATACTCAGCGCCGCCCGAACGTTGCCGTCTCGGGTTCCACGCTGGGCCGTGGCGATTGTGGTCATGAGGTTGTCCAGCGTGCGCGCGTCGAACGGCACATCGAACTGCTGGCCGTTTCGGGTGATGGTCCCGGCTGAGATCGTGTCGATCATGTCGCTCACCTCCTTGGGGAGGAAGGCGAGCTTGTTTTCCCGGCTCAGGCGGTCGTAGATGTTGGTGACGATCTGGTCACGTCGAAGCGGGATGTCACCGCCAGGCATGTCACGCGCGGCGCGGTAGAGCTGGGAAACGTTTTGCTGCAGCGTAGCATCGCGCCCGAGCACGCGCTCAACTGTGGAAGAACCCGCGCGCATGGGATCGCCACGACCGGCGCCCAGGGTGTTCAGGTTCTCGATCAGACGCGCGTTGTTCTGGTTCTGCACGCGTGCCAGGCCCTGCAGTCCCTCATCCGTGCTGTTCGCGCCCATCTTGGCCAGGTTCTGTTCGCGGGTGACTTGCACCGGATCGAGCGTAATGGTGCCGCGCGTGGGGGTGGTCCCGGTGAGGCGGAAGTCAGCCAGTCGGCGAACCGCGTCAGGGTTCAAGTCGTCGCCAACGGAAGAAGCGCGGCGCACATCGGCAAGCAAGTTGTTTCGGATGTTCTGCGGCAGAGCCTGCCAGTCGATCCCGTTTTCGCGAAGCGCGACGATGATCCGGCCTTCGAGATTCATAGGGCTTGCGCGAAGCGCGTTGACCCTCTGGATGACCGAGTTAACAGCGCCAGGGGTGAGGCCGCCAGCAATCGTGCCAACAACACCGCCAACGACCTGTCCAAGCGCGTTCCCACCGGCCTCCTTTGACGCATTCTGGCCAAGGCCTCCACCGACTCCTGCTGAGATCTGAGACATTGGTTTCGCAGCCAACGTCTCTCCGATTGATCGGCTTATGCTTGGGCCCAACTGTGTCGCATTGCGCACCATGGCGTTCCCAGTTGCAGCAGGGATAGCCGAGCCAAACCCCATCTTCGTCGCGCCACCTACCACGCGTTCCGTCGCGTTGGCCGGCGTTGGCAAGCCAAGGTAGTCAGCAAACTCGGAGGCTACTTGCCCCAAAGGTTTGCCTTTCGCCTTGGTCTTGCCAAGCAACAGATCGTTGGTGGTCAGGTTCGGTTGAAACAGCCGCGCCACAGGATCGGTCACAAGTTGACGAATCGGCTCTGTGACGATCTGCGCAGCTTCTGCTGGTCCTTCCAATGCATATCGTGCCGTAAGCCCAAGCTGACGCGGAATGCCGTTCAGAAACTCGCCAGCCTTCACGACGGCGGGTTTTTCTGCCTTCATGCCGCCCATGTTGTTCTTGACGTACTCAATAGCCTGCGCTTCGGTCGCGCCTTCAGGGGCGTTGACTTCATAGACGGAGCCGTCAGGCCCTTTGACCTCAAACATCGGCATGGCTATTTCCTCCGAGCCGACCAGCCATCATTCGACGCCGCCTGCGGCTTCGGCGTAATTGGGTTGCTTGCGATGAACTGCGAAACCTCAGACAGAAACCTGTCATCAATGACCCCGCCGTTCTTCTGCGCATAGTCACGCGCCATAGCAGCGATCTGCATATCACGTTCCGCCTTGGCGACAAGGGTGGCAGAAATCTGTGCTCTGCCTTCTGCCGTCTTGGCAAGATTCGGGACAGCCTTTGCGAAGTTCTCAAAATCCTTGTCGGTCATCGGGCCTGTGCCGGCCTTGCGCATCGAAAGCGCCATCTCCACAGCGAGCGATTCGGCCGCCTGCTTATCTCCCAACTTGGGGTCAACCTTGAAACCGAGTGAGTTGGCAAAGTTGGCAATTTGAAGACCGGCATTCGCAAGTGAGCCGCCCTCAACGCCTTGAAGCAACTCGTTCATCCGCTCAACCTGTGTGATGGTCCTGGGGGCTTGATATCCAGCGTTCTGGATCTCAAGACGCATCTCGCCCAGCCCTTTCCCATATACCTTGCTCTGCTCGCCCTCTTGCGTGTTGATGTTGCGAGCATCGACGCTGATCTCTGGTTTCCCGGCTTTGGCGATTGCCGACTTCGCGCCAACAACAAGATCGTTGATCTTGTAGCCGCCAGCCCCATCGGGGATGATCAGATCGTTGTAATTCACCGGTTTTGCCGGCCCCTGCGCCATGATCTTCCCGTCTGGGCCGTATCGAACCTGACCCTCTCCAAGCGTGAACGCCTCTTGCGGCTTCGGAAACAACGTCTGCTTCAGGATCTCATCCGCGAACGGCGAGTTCGGCAGCATGGCGTACTTCTTCAGCGCATCGGGGTTTGCAGGAGTCATCGTCGGCCCCGCATCACTGGCTCCGTAGCTCGTCTCTGTCGCTTGTTTCATCACGTCGGGCAGACCTTGACGCCAAGCCTGTTGACCCTGCTCTCGCTCCATCTGCGTGCGGGCCTGCGCCATCTGCAGGTTGCGAAGCTCGTTCATCTGCGCGCGGTCCTGCTGCTGCATGGCCAGTTGCTGCGCCTGCTGCTCACGATCCAGCCCCTGCGCATACCCGGCAGTACCAGCCAAAAGACCCCGACCGATGTTGTTCACCGGCGTGCCGCGCCGAGCACCAGCAAGACCGCCAGCGGCGGCAGCCAAGAGCCCCTGCCCCGCAGGAGTTCCCAAGAATCCGAGTAGACCTTCAGCCATCACATACCCCCACCAAGAAGACCGCGACGACGCGCCTTGCGAATCTCGGCCTCTTTATCGATCTGGCCCTGAGCGCCTTGCTGTGCGGCCTGAAACAGCGATGTCAGTGATTCGGCACCTCCAGCCGTAGGAACGATCTGCGGAGGCGGCGTTTGCGTGGGCTGATCCTGCAAGGCATTTGCAACCTGAACGCCGGTTCCTGCCGCATCAAGCGCTGGCTTGGCCTTGGTAAACGCTTCTCCAGCCCTTTGTATTCCTGCGGCGAAGTTCACCCCACCAGGTACAGGCATGCCAGTTGCCCCACCGGCTGCTTGGGCCGTGAGCTGCTGCCCAATGGCCCCGAATCCCTCGTTTTGAGCCGCGAGCATGGCAGCTTGGGAACCAGCGCCAGACGCGGCGCCAGGAGCCAGCAAACCAGCCGTCTGGGTGGCCGCAGTCGTCCCAGCTCCAGCGGCACCAGTACCTGCAGCACCCAATAGTCCTCCGCCTGCACTACCGGCTGCGCCTGCAGTTCCAGCCGCACCAGCGCCAGCCGCACCGGCTCCGAGAAGACCGCCGGCAGCAGCGCCGCCAGTAGCTCCAAGGCCAGCGCCCAGAAGAGCGCCTTGGAGAGGCTTTTTGCTCGTCATGGCGCCAATGGCGGCACCAGCAAGAGGAAGTAGCCAGAACATGGTTATTTGCCTCCACCACTCTGGGTCGTCGTGCTGCCCAGGTTCGAGCCGAACGGACCAGCCATCCCAGCCAGTTGTTTGTACGGAAGGTTCTGCGCGTCCTGGAACTGCTGATACTTGAAGTCCAGACCTTGCTGTGATTGGTCCTGCTGAATCTGGCCAGCGTTCAGGAGTTGCTGAGCATCGCTGTAGGCTTGATTGCCGAACTGTGGCGCCATGCCAATGGCTTGCATCTGGCGAGCCCTGTCCTGGTCATGAGCCTGTCCGTACATCGATGTAGCCACGTCGCCCAACTGTTTGCCGAACTGCTCAGTAAGCCCGGCATTGCCGAACGAGCCAGAGTTCACGGCGGCGGTGTTGAAGCCAGACTTAACGGAGTCTTGGGCTCGTCCGACCATCTGGTCCAGGAAGGGATTGGTGTTCCCGCCTGCGATGAGCTGGTTCAGCTGTCCCTCGGCGTTGTCCACCGTCTGCGAGCCTTGCATCGCTCGCTGGGTGATTGCATCAATGCCCTGCTGTTGGGTCTGATTCAGATCGGCGTAGCGTTGTCCGGTGTACGGCGTGAACCCCGTGTTTCCAAGGTTCACCGCTTTCGTCACATAAGCATTCGCCAGAGGTTTCAGTTCCTCGGGAATGCTCTGCGTGGTGGTGGACGATCCACCTCCACCGCCGCCGCAGATCAGCCTGCCGGCCTCAAGTCGGGTGACGCATTCGCCCAACGGCTCCCCCGCCGCATAGAGTTGACGCTTTGTGGTCATAGTGCACTCACTTCCAAAATCTCATACACGGGCTGGAAACCGACTTTCTGGCGATATAGACGGGCCTGCGCGGGCTTGGCGGCGCATCGCACCTTGGAACAGCCGTATACCCTGGCCAACTTCTTCAGCTCCTCGAAGAAGAGTTCAAAATGGCCGTTGTGTGCGGTCATGCTGGTGACGGTGAGCACCCGCACGTTGGGCAACTGCTCGACGATGACGGCGCCCCAGCCGGCGGCACTACCGTCGTCGTTTTCCATGCGGATCAGCACGCGCTCTCCGCGCGCGAGCAACATGCGGAGCTGATCGCCGGTGATATCGCCGCTTGACGTGGCGCAGGCCTCGGCGAGGCAAGACGCCCCATCCCTGTCCCACGCAAAGTCGATGTGCGTGGCCGGTACAGGAATCAGCTTCATCAGTTGCCAGTCAGGAATCGCTTCTGAACGAACGTAAGCGGGCTGTCGTCAATGCACGTCCATCCCTCGATTACGTACTTGCTACCAGGCGAACCCAGCTCGGCCGGCGCGCTGTTGCGCACGAAGTCACCCACCGCGTAATCACCAGCCGTAGGCGCAATGTTCTGGGCGTTGTAGGAAGCCGATATGCGACCCTCGGCCAATAGATTGACCTGCTTCGCATGCTCGCGCAGCTCTCGAACCAACAGTGGGTCCTGCGCGATTCTTGGCGTGTCGTTGAGCTTCATCTTTTCCCAGCAGGAGCGGAGTTGGGATTCATCGCTGTCACATGGACAGGACCAGTGAAGTCGAATCGCGCTCTGTGCCACCGATTCGATACAAGCACATCAAACTTGCCGTCGTTCATCGCGCTTGACGGCCCTTCCATGAAGTCAACCCCACTGTTGCGCTTGCTAAAGCTGCGCATGGTCGCGGACTGCGGCGCAACCTTGAACCGGAGAGTCATGCCGCGAAACAGCGTCATCACCTCATCGTCACCAGCATCACCTGTCTCCATCGATGACGCATCCGATCCACCAGACAGGCTCACAAGCTGGTTGGTGGAGTCGAATACCGACAAGGCCCTGCCTCCAGAAAGCCAATATTGAGAGTCCAAGCCCACATCAGGCAGTGTGTCGATGGTCGATGCGTAGTCCGTCAGCCCATCGATGGTCGCCGCAGGAGACACGTATTCCAAAGAGGTCTGGATGATCCGGTTTGCCCTGCCCCACTTCTTAGACTTGACGTGATAGACCAGAGTGTGATCCAGCGTCTCAGAGGCTGCGGAGGGGTAGAAGATCCACACCTGATTGGCGGCGCGGTTGTAGACACATTCGATCAGGAAGCGAAACGACGGGTTGCTATTGGCCTGGAACCACTCACGCAAAGTCCCATCTGCGAGAGGAACAGGCCGGGTGCCATCGAACAACCAGAAGTTGTCCTCCCCCACAAAGAAGTGAGTTCCATCTACATCACAGATGGCCTTCTTCCCAACACACCCAGCATCACCACCGGAAATCTGAGTCCAGTCCCAGACCACTGGGGCGCCCACGTACTGACCGATGAACATGGATCGGCCTTTGTAGGCCACGGCGTACTCACCAAGGCGGGCGCCTGCTGTCAAAGGACCGGGCGTTGCCACAAGCCGGCCTTTGTTTGCCTGGGTTGTGTTCGATGGCGTCCAGTCGGTGTGATCGAACACCGCAGAGCAGTGCCAACCGTCAGGTTTTTCCGACCCGTCGTTGACGTTGAGCGCCATCACCTGAGTTCCCACAGAGAACACAATCTCGGCTTTTGGCGCTCCAGATATTGCCGCGAATGCTCCAGAGGTCGATGCCTGCATGGCATCTGCACGGTTCGCCATGATCGTGGCGTCACCGAACTGCGTGATTGACCATCGAGAGGTCGCACCTCCCGTATATCCCCCAGTGTCGCTCTGGTCAGTCCATGACCCCGAGAGCAGTTCATAGATAGCGCCTTGAGTCCCAGAGATGATCCGGCGAGTGCCGTCCAGCTTCGTAACGACAGCAGCGCCTTGGCACGGTCCTGCGAGAGCCGGAACGCCAGCCGGAGCAATGGCAGAAGGACCGCCCTCCATGCCTGTCAAAGCAGGAACGAGATTCGAGCAGTCCGCAAGAAGCCCAGGAGTTGTCAACTCCGCATCCGGGGCAAAGCCAATGATCGGCGTCATCGCGCGCGGGCCGTCAACGGCCCTGTGTAGCGGTTCTCGATGGACGACACCTCATTGAGAGCATTTGCGTACTGCTCTTCAAACACTGACTTGTCGTCCT
>VFQN01001827.1_pt1 | contig 34487 bp, 17 predicted proteins | sample 3512371 | NCBI WGS metagenome assembly VFQN01 (sample SAMN10412370, study PRJNA504923) | tailings metagenome | isolation source: Replicate 2 from Balatoc abandoned mine | place: Philippines: Itogon, Benguet | collected 2017-08-28 | reverse complement strand
AAAATGATATGGATGTTTTTTATTACATCTAGAAAATTTTTTTTCTTTTGGCATTTACTTTTTAGTTTTTGCTTTTTAGCGCTAAAAAGCAAAAACTAAAAAGCAAAAGCCAAAAGGAAAAAGCTCAAAAAAAGAAAAAGAAAAATTTCTTTTTTGCGACATATGTTTTTCTCAAATTTTTGTACTTTATGTTCATATTTTTGTATTTTGATTTTGTTTAGAAATTTTTATTTACAATACATAAACAAAAATTTCTAAACAAAATATGAATTTTTTCTAAATTTCATTGTTGTTTTTTTGCCTCTGCCATGCTTGCCATACCTAGCCTAGGTATTTACCATGGCAACTCCATCCCTAGGGAAGGTGTTGCTTCTTCCCATCCCCGTCCCTGTTCCCTGTAGGGAAGAAGCAACCCGTCCCCGTCCCCAAAGGGGTGGGGTGGGTTGCTTCGCTTCCCCACCCCTTCCCCAAAGGGGATGGGGTTGCTTCTTCCCCTTCCCCCTTCCCCACAGGGGATGGGGATGGGTTGCTTCTTCCCCACAGGGGACAGGGATGGGGATAGGGGAAGGCATGGCAGGCATGCAAGCAGAAAAATCTCACTTTGCTTTTGCCCCTTTGCCAGTGCCTTTGTCAGGGCTCGGGGGCAGGGTACTGGCAAAGGGGCAAAAGCAAAGTGAGCGCAACTCTATACAATTTACAATTTTTCAAAAAGGGCTTCAAAAATTGAGTTTTTATTATTCGTGCAAAATAATGCACAAGAAAAATTTTTTCTCTAAAATTTTATATGAAAGTTCGTTCTTCTGTAAAAAAAATCTGTACAAAATGTCGTTTAATTCGTCGAAAAGGTACAGTGATGGTTATTTGTACAAATCCTAAACATAAACAACGTCAAGGGTAATTTTTATAGTTTTTTATTATGCTTTCTCTTTTTTCAGACAAAAATTTTATATGCTAAAAAAAGAGAAAGCATAATAAAAACTTTCTAAAACTTTAAAAATATTGATTTTTTTAGTATTTAATACTATAAATATATTTGAGAAGAAAATTTCTGTTTATCTCTAAAAAATAAGTATATTCAAGAGCATTTTTTTATGTTCTAAGGTAGATTTTTAATAATTCATTTCTTTAAAACTTTTTATCTTATAGAAGTAAAGTTTTATTTAGTAATAAAACTTTTTGTTGTAAAAAGTTCCATTGTTTTCCTGTTGGTCGTCTAAAACAAGCGAAAGAAAAAACCTTTTCCTTTTTGCAATGACGCCATCCCTAGACAGGGTATTTACCCAGGCTAGGGATGCGGAGAGCAGCTTTTTCTGCTTTTTTAAAAAGTTTCGCGAATAAGCCGTTTTCAAAGAAAATACGAAATTTCTAGATAAAGAAATGGAAAAATAGAAAGTTTTTCACTTTTTTTTCACAAAATTTATGAATTTGATTTCTCATAAAAAGAAAGCTTTTGTTTCTTTCTTTACAATTTTTTCTTTAGTGTTTACATTAGGATTAACAAATTTCGCATCTGTTGCGAATGCTTATCCTATTTTTGCTCAACAAAACTATGAAAATCCTCGTGAAGCGAATGGTCGTATTGTTTGTGCTAACTGTCACTTAGCACAAAAACCTGTAGAATTAGAAGTTCCACAAGCAGTTTTACCAGATACAGTATTTGAAGCTGTTGTGAAAATTCCTTACGATCAACAAGTAAAACAAGTATTAGGAAATGGGAAAAAAGGTGATTTAAATGTAGGTATGGTATTAATTTTACCTGAAGGTTTTGAATTAGCTCCGGCTGATCGTGTTCCTGAAGAAATTAAGAAAAAAGTTGGGAAATTATTTTATCAACCATATAGCCCAGACAAAAAAAATATTTTAGTGGTAGGTCCTATTCCTGGAAAAAAATACAGTGAAATGGTTGTTCCTATTTTATCTCCAGATCCAGCGAAAGACAAAAATGTATCTTTCTTAAAATATCCTATTTATTTTGGTGGAAACCGTGGCCGTGGGCAAGTGTACCCTGATGGTTCAAGATCAAACAATACAGTTTATAATTCATCGGTTACTGGAAAAATTACAAATATTGCACCTTTAGATAAAAAAGGTGGTTTTGAAATTACGATTGAAACAGCAAATGGTGATTCTATCGTTGAAAAAATTCCAGCTGGGCCTGAATTAATCGTTTCTCAAGGACAATCAGTTCAACCAGATCAACCATTGACGAATAATCCAAATGTTGGTGGATTTGGACAAAAAGATGTTGAAATCGTTCTTCAAAACCCTGCTCGTATTCAAGGTTTATTACTTTTCTTCGGTGCTGTTTTATTAGCTCAAGTATTACTAGTTCTTAAGAAAAAACAATTTGAAAAAGTTCAATTAGCTGAAATGAATTTCTAAACTTTCATTTAAAGTTTTTTGGCTCCGTATTTCCTTTTCTCTAAAAAGGCGGCTGCTAGCCTTTTTAGAGAAAATCAAAAGTCAAAAGCAGGTGCAAAGACTAAAGAGAAATTTCGTTTCGAAAAATGCCCATTTCTTTTTTTTTTAAAGAGACGAAAACAAGTACTAATCAGTAAGTAAACTGAGAAAACTCCAATTTTAATCTTCATGAACATTCAAAATTTGTGATTTTTTCTTTTTTACTTCTAAAAGCTCTATAATTTTAAGTCTATTTCTTAGAAATCTCCTTTTCTAAAAATTCTAATGGAGTAAAATACCAAAAAAACAAATTTTTATTGAAATGTATGGAATGTTCTTTTTTTTAAAAGAGACTCTATATGTTTTTTTTAGCAAACAATTTAAAATTTAAAAGGAAAACTTTTTCTGCTCTATTTGGCAGGCTGCCCCGCCTGTAGCCTAGGACAGAACAAAGTCTTGGGGTAAGCACCACAAAAATATATTCTATTTTTATTTGTAACGATTTTTTTTAGAACAATTTCAGTAAAAAAATTCGAATTTTGATTTTTCTATGAAATTTCGCAAACATTTTGTATTCTCATTGAATTAGTAAAATTGTAGATATATTGAAATATAAAAGAACGTCTGTTTCAAATGCAGCTCTTTAGACGAATAAGAAGTTTGCTTCTATGAATTGTGAACTAGTTTTCTACAGAGTTCTCAACAATAATTGTATTTCTTTATAAAACATGAAAACTAAATAAAAATTTATTTCTATGTCAGTTACTAAAAAACCAGATTTAACAGATCCAGTATTAAAAGAAAAATTAGCAAAAGGTATGGGTCATAATTATTATGGTGAACCAGCTTGGCCTAACGATTTATTATATATTTTCCCAGTTGTTATTTTAGGTACGTTTGCTTGTGTTATTGGATTATCTGTATTAGATCCTGCTGCTATTGGGGAGCCAGCAAACCCTTTTGCTACTCCATTAGAAATTTTACCAGAATGGTATTTCTACCCAGTTTTCCAATTATTACGCACAGTACCTAACAAATTACTAGGTGTAGGATTAATGGCGGCTGTACCTTTCGCCCTAGCGTTCGTGCCTTTCATTGAAAACATTAATAAGTTCCAAAACCCGTTCCGTCGTCCTATCGCTACAGCTTTATTTTTAGTAGGAACACTAGTAGCTGTTTGGCTTGGTATTGGTGCTACTTTACCGATCGAAATCAGTTTAACTTTTGGTCTATTTTAATTTTATAAAATTATTTGCTGTGTTATTTTCAAAAATAGCATAGCAAATAAAACCTTTTTTATGTTGTGCTAAGACGAAGAAGGCTACACACAGAAAAGTTTCACCGTTTTGTAATAGGAGGAAAACATATTTAAGGAAATACGTGAAATAAAATTGGAAATCCTATTTTGATATTCCTACTTTTTAGCTGTTGCTGTCCCATCCCTATCCCCTTCCCTATCCCCATCCCCGTCCCCGTCCCCTAGCGAAGCAACCCAAAGGGGAGGGGAGGGGTGAAGGGGTTGCTTCTTCCCCTAGCGAAGCAACCCAAAGGGGATGGGGATAGGGGATGGGGACAGGGGAAGAAGCAACAGCCAAAAGGGAAAAACCAAGGCCTTTGCCAGGGCCTTTGCCAGGGTATTTACCCAGGCTAGCAGGGTGCCCAGCACCCGGTACCCAGGCCCAGGCTACCAAAGGCAAAGAGACGGGGGTGGCCAAAGGGTTGCTTCGCTAAGGAGGGAGTGATGGGGACAGCCAAAAAAATTGAAGACAAACGGTGTTCGAAGTATACGGAGGATCTTGTTTCGTGACCGGCGATAAGCATCGTGGTGAGCTGCCCACCACTTAAACTGTTTTGCTACGCATGAAGATCAACGTTATGATCTGGCAAACGGCGTTTTCAAATTTTTTTTGTTTTTTTTTATTTCTCTGAAAAAAATGGTTAGATATTTTTCAAAATTTTTGGTATTATGTAAAGGAAATACACATTTGAGCTTTTGTTTTTTGGTTTTTACTTTTTAGTTTTTACCTTTTGGCTTTTGCCAAAAGGCAAAAGCTAAAAAGTAAAAACTAAAAAGCAAAAGCCAAAAGGAAAAACAAAATAAGTTTTTCAGAAAATAGAAGGGTCTATATTTTTGAAAATCTTATTTAATATATGAATAGGCTATTTTTTTCTATGGGCTCGTCGTCTAGCGGATTAGGACTGGAGCCTTCTAAGCTCCCAACGTAGGTTCGATTCCTACCGGGCTCAATAATTTCAAAAGTTTTTTTTTTATTTTGGACTACACTGGTGAAACAAAATAGAAAAGAAAAAATTTGTTCTCCATGAAAATAGTTTGAGATCTGAAATCTTAATAAAATTTCTCTATATTTTCGTTCAGAGAAAAATTTTGTCTTTTCTATTTAAAGGTTTCCATTTTTTATTGGTGAATAGGCTTTTTAAGAAAAAAATATGAAAAAAAGTTAAATCTTTTTTTTTTTCAAAAATTTTGTATAATATAAATAAGCCTGCTTAGCTCAGTTGGCCAGAGCATCCGTTTCATACGCGGGAAGTCACTAGTTCGAATCTAGTAGCAGGCATTACAAAAAAATTTTGTCTATGGTTTTCAAAAAACCATAACTTGTTCAATAATATTGAACAATCAGTTGAGTAAATAGAGTTTTTTAAAGCTTTGCCCTTTTGTTTCTTTGTCATTTGTCAAAGCTTCGCCGCCCCCCAGGCTAGAGAGAAAAATTTCCCCATTTCTAGAAAAATTGGAAAATTATTCCATTGAACTTTTGATGGTCAATCTTTTTTATTTAAAGACAATACTTATTATCTCAAACAATGAATGAAAAAATACAGGATTTCTTTTTAAATTGTGAAGAATGTGTTCTCGAAAACCCTCGAAATTTTTATGGTGTTTTTACATTAGGTCCTTTTAAAAATAGTCAAAGTTTAACTGTAGCGAATGCTCTAAGACGTACACTTTTGTCGGAACTTCGTGGTATTGCAATTACGCATTTAGAAATTGACGGAGCTGTACACGAATATTCTACTTTAGTAGGAGTTCGCGAATCTATTTTAGATATTTTATTAAATTTTAAACATATTGTATTAAAAAATACATCACCATTAAAAAAGCCTTTGTTCGGCTACTTAAACGTCCGCGGACCTGGTATTGTACGTGCAGCGGATTTAAAACTTCCACCGATAATTCAATGTGTAGATCCTGATCAATATATTGCAACTTTATCTGAAAATGGTAAACTTGTTTTAAAATTCACGATTTCTGATTTTCAAAATTTTACACAAACCAAAGAAATTTCAGAAAATTTTCATATTCCAGAATATAGAGAACGTGAGCATTTCAATTTTGAAATGTTCAAAAATAGAGTGAAAGCCTCATCGTTCAAAAAAGAGAAAAACAAAATAACAAATTTAGAACATATTTATTCAAAAAGAACAAATTATTTGTTAGAACAAAAAAATTCGAGCGGACAAAAATTGACTGGTGCTTCAGCTTCTATTCATACTTTTTCAGATCTTGGGGCAAAGCTAAGTAGAGAAAATAAACCAAATTTTTTTTCTAGAGGTAATCAGCTTGTGAATATGACTCGTAGCTTCGGCCTGGGTGCTAAATTACAAAATAAAGAGCAAGTTATTAAAGAACAACAAAACACATCTGCAGAAACTATATCTCTAAAAAAAAATTTCAAATCTTTACCTTCGCAAGTCCTTACGAAAGAAATAAGACCGACTACAAATTCATTATGGGTAGATCCTTTATTTAATCCAATTTCCAAAGTATCTTATCTGATCGAAACAATTGGACCGGGTCAAACTCATAATTTAAATCAACAAATTCGAATTGAATTATGGACAAATGGAAGTATTCATCCTCGTAAAGCATTTTACGATGCTTTAACTTATTTGAAAACAATGTTTGACAAATTAGAATATATGAAATATTTAAATTATAAATTCACAAATACATTGTTAGAATCAGAAAAAACAATCACAAAAATATTTAAAACTTTTGAATATGATTTTCATTTTTACAACTCTTTAGAAGAACAAAAAAAGATTTTAACTTCTTTGCCATCTTCCTCTTCACCTTCCCCACAGGGGATGGGGATGGGGATGAAAACGGCAGAAAATCATTTTATTCCTAAAGAAATTCAACAAATTGAAAAAAATTATTCCATCGAATTATTGAATTTTTCATATAAAAACATTTTAGAAATACCTATCGAAAAATTCTCTTTTCCTTCTCGTTTAAAAAAAGCTTTAACAAAAAACAACTTTTCTATAATTGGTGATATTGTTAAATATACACCGAGCGAATTAAAAAAATTTCGAGGAATCGGAAATGTTTCGATTTCTCTAATTCAAAAACATTTTGCAAAAGTCGGTTTAAAATTAGAATCAAAAAATAAGTAAATAAGAGATCTTTCTTTAAAAAAAAAATTTTCAAATTCTGATGATAAATTCGTACGCTCTAAACAAACAAGGGAAGTTAGAAACAAAAAATGTTCTATTCATGAAAATTCCAAAATATAAACTTCCCTTGTATGTCGTGTTGCATTTGAGAAAAGAGTGCATGTTAGAAACAAATAACTTTTTATTTTTTCTGATTTTGATAGAACTTCAAACAAAACATTTGCTTCCAACAATCACAAATTTAGAAAAATATGAAAAAAACAAAAATTTTGAAATGTGAAAATTCATAAAAGAGAAATTTTAAAATATTTTTTTTATTTTGCTTATTTTTCAAAAATTTTATCTTTTCATGTAGTGTATAGAACATGAAAAGATAAAATTTTATGGGTATAACTTTATGAAAAGATGAAATTTTCACTTTTTAAGGCATAGGTATCACATTAGAATTTTAGAATGTGCTCAACCAGTAGTGCAAAAATAAACAAAAAAAAGAAACTATTCTTTTGGAAATTTGAAACAAATCACTTTAAACACGTGCATTAGAAATGCAGGCCACTTAGATTTTTCGTAGCTTCCTTTGATTTTTTCAATAGTTACAGCATGTTTTTTTGTACCAAACCTTTTTATCTTTAAGCAATTGCACTTTTTATTTTTCAGCCAAGAAAGATTAAAAAGCGACATATCTTTTAGTGAACTGCCTCGGTCTGGGCTATTTAGGCACCGACTTTGATAAACAAATAAAATTGAAGAAAAGGTCTGAAAAACAAACTAAAAGTATGTATTTTTTCAGCAGAATGTTCAAGTTTTTCTTTTCTTCGTCTTCTAAAAAATCATTTGGCCGTTTGTTTATTTGGAGGATATCAAATTTTAGTTTCACTGCTTAAGGATTTTCTAACACGACAACTGCTTAAAGGTTTTCTAACACAACAAAAGCATACACATTTTTTCCATAGAAAATTTCATATTTTTTGCCCTAAATTTCCATATTTTTAGAAATATCTAAACAACTTGGAACAATCGGATCATAAACATGCTTTTTGAAATTTCTTCGATTTTGATTTTTGGAATATTTAGAAACTGTTTTTTTGTATAATTTGTGCATCGTTGGCCCACCTGTCACGAATATCCCGTCAATTTTTTTTTTTTGATTAGAGAGCGAGCTTTATAAAAAATCAAGTATTTGGTGCTGTTTGCTAAGTGTGAGAGTAGGCACCTAAGTCACAGCTTGCTATTATGTGTGGTATAATTAAATCCTAAAACTCCCTAGCCTTGAGCAATCACCGGGCGGAAAAGTGAAATTCCTAAAAGCTTATGCCCCTAAGAAAAATGCTATTTGAGTTAACAAGTTAGATCAAAAAGAGAAAAAGAATTTTTCATGAATTTAAAATGCCAGTGTTATAGCCTTCTGGTATGATTTGCACATGCAAAAAGGCCAAAAAATCGAAATGCTCTAATCGATACTGACTAGAAGATGCTCTAAAACTCATGAAATTTCGTTTGTATGCTTACTTATTCTCATTACAAAAATGCATGAAGCCTTGATCTCAAATAAAATTTCTATATGCTCAACATTATTATAGAAATCTTAACCTATATTTGAAGCAGCACGGAGCATATTAGAACTTGAAACTCACTATATTTTTCTTTCTTGACAGCAACAATTTACTGTACTGTGTTGTAAAAGGACAAGCCTGTTGAGACGTTTCTGAGAAACGAAAATTATGCACCCGTATTTATTATAATCTCAGCCACCCCCGCCCCCTTTGGGGACGGGGGCCGGAACGCTCTCTGAAGATGCAGAGACACATCTAGGACACAGTCACATATAACTGAGACACAGCTAGAACACAGGCGGTCGACTGCGGGACACAGCCGTGACACCGTTTGAAGTTTGAGACGCATGTAGCACATAGTTGTGGCACAACCGTGACACAAATTTGAAATTTTAGAAACAATTTGGCATTTAAGACACATTCGAGACACATTTAAGACATAATTTAGTATTTGAGTCACATTTAAGACACATTTCGATATTTAAGACACATTTAAAACAGAAAAAGAGAATTTGAGACACGTTTAAGACGTTATTCAATAAATTTACAACACATTTGAGACACACCGCGTCACCTTGAGTCACAGTTAGGACACAGCCGAAATTCAAAGCTTGCTTTCTTTTCTATACTATATATTCAAAAACATAGTATATGAAAATACGTGTCAAAGAAATTTAAAGACACATTTGAATTCGATTATAAAATAGCTTATGCCATTTATCCTTACGAGAATTAACAAGACAACTGCTCAATTTCAGAACAAGATTTGTCCAATGAGCGGTTCAATTTGTATTAATACTTTTTAATAGACCCTGGCCACTTAGAAGCAAGCACTCCCAACATGAAAGCTGGTTTAAACTGCTATTTCACTGATGACAAACTTTGATTAGAAAAAACTGCCATAAAATGAAAGAGAGGTCTTTTGAAAATTCTCCTGTTAAAAAGGAATGGCCACTGTTAAAAAAAATTGTAACCGCAGTCTCATTGATGCTGATCAGATTATTGAAATTTACCACATTCAACCTAAAGCCTAAGGTGCTAAAGCGAAATTAGTCAATTTAGCTTTACTTTGTAGAGAATGTCACAAAGAAGTAACCAGTGCTGTCAAGTCAAGAAATCTCGAACGAATTCTTGCCTATGAAAATAAGAGATTTTTCGCTAATGTCTCAAGTTTAATCATGCCCATTAATGAAACAAGTAAGTAATATCTAGCCAAGAGTGATTTTATAAATCACTCCCGGCAAGAGGGGAGCTAAGTGTGCTTAAAAATGCTCGCTTGGTTCTGAGAAAGCTTGAGCTGCTCTTTGTTATAGTGTTGCTTCATCAATAGTCTACACAATGTGCATACACTCACTCTACTCATACACAACACAGAGTTCAACAACTATTAAATAAAAAATCATAAATGAATTTAATAAGAAATCACTTAAATCATAACAACCTAGAACATTCTACTAGAATATCAAAAATTTTTTGAAATTTTGAAAATTATTTGACTAGCACTATTTTCAGGACACTTTACACGTATAAAGTTATAGACTTAATTAAATAGTGATATTTCTATTAGAACAAATAAAACATTTTTTTTCTTTTGGTGTACAAGATAATGAAAAGTCTAATTTTGAATTTCTCAAATTTTTGTTTGAAATAAATTTTTGATTTTTTTCTTTTTAGCTGTTGCTGTCCCATTCCTATCCCCTTCCCTAGCGAAGCAACCCACAGGGGATAGGGGATGGGAAGCAACAGCCAAAAAATGTTGAAATATTTTCCAAAAAATGTCAAAATATTTTATAAAAACAATTATATGTCATATATATAAAATGAAAAGCTAAAAATTTGTATTTTTCATTGCTTAAAATATTTTTAAAAAAAATACAAATGGAAAGGTTCTTGGTGTTTGTGTTATCTCTTGTATAATGCTAGAGCCGTGCTTTTTATTCTAAATCTATGTTCTTAGATAACTTGAAATGTTTTATTTTCTCTCAAGAATGTCCAGATCTACAATATGTATTTTTTATTTATGATATTTTCATGAAAAAAAAATGAAATTCTATTTTCATAAAGGTGCAAATGCAAAAGTAAACATGAATATAAGCATAATATTATGCGGGTATAGTTCAGTCGGTAGAACACCTCCTTGCCAAGGAGGATGTCGCGCGTTCGAGTCGCGTTACCCGCTTTTTATTAAATTCAAAGAATTCATAGAATAAATTGTTTGTTCATAAGACAGAAAAAAATTTATTGAAATTTGACTTTTTTTTGAAAAAATGTAATAATGAATACTAGTTAAACATTGAAGGTTTTGTTTTGAAGAAAAAATTGTATAGAGAATAAAAATTATTTGTATAGAAAATACTCTATTTTTTTTTGAAATATTCAAAAAAAGAGTTGCTCACGATCCAGCTTCCAGTCTGAGTATCCTAGCGTAATATAGCACTTTTTGAAAAAGAATGCGAAAAAAACAATGTGAAAACGCTCTTAGTTCAGTTGGTAGAACGCAGGTTTCCAAAACCTGATGTCGTGGGTTCAAGTCCTACAGGGCGTGAAAATTTAAATAAATTTCTGAAAAAAAGAATATTTCATGAATAATGAAATATTCATTTTCTTTTTTGAGAACCAATTAGAATATGAAAAATCAAAAAACTTCAAATCTGTTGACAATTTTGTTTATATTTGTTATATAAAATGTATATATTCTCCTAAACAGTCAATTTTATTTAGAGAAAAAAAATTTTGAATTTCTCAAATAAAATTCAATGATTCAAAATCAGGATTAATAACAGACGCCCCCATCGTCTAGAGGCCTAGGACACCTCCCTTTCACGGAGAAAACGGGGATTCGAATTCCCCTGGGGGTAAATAAATTTTATCTAGAATAGATCACATACTTAAATGTGAAATTTTTTTTTGCTCTAAAGCAGGAGCTTACAAGCGAAAACATAAAAAAGAATGGTTTCAACACTATTAAAAACTTGGTTTTAATGCTATTGAATAAGTCGAGAAAAACTTGACTTTAAGAAAAAAAAACTTTGACATTAGTCAAAGATTAAACGTTTATTTATTAACGTCAATATTTGAAAAATTCTTAAAACGAGAATAGAAAAATTTCGTGAAAAGCAGAATAGAATCTTTTTTTACTAGAAAAAGTTTTCAGTTTATTTAAAACTAGAAATGAAAGTTCAATGTATGATGATGAAAAAAATATAAGTCAATAGCTCATAGTCAAATCTGTTTTTACAATGGTTGCTTTAACAACGAAGTTTGTTAATCAACAGCTTTTTGCTAGAAAACTTTGAAGGCAGCCTTGCTTTATTCATGAAAAAAATTTCAAACTTTTTTCATAGAGCAAGTAGTTAAAAACAAAGTTTCTAGAACAAAAAGTGAATTTTTTATACATTTTTGTATAGATATAGATACTGCTTTTTTAACAAGAAAAAAAAATTTGTATTCATTTAAAATGAAATTTTTTTGAAAAATAAAACTTCTTTTTTAGAAATTTTTCTAATAAAAAATTAGGATTGTCTTTTTTAAAAAAAGCTAAATTCTGTTGAATAAAAAAGCTTTAAACATTAGATAGAGAAAAGTTTTTTTTGATTTTTGTAATATTCAACAAAAAAAAATGCTTCTGTCTGTTAAATAGGAAAAAGTTTTCATATGTCCGCCATCTCTAGCCAGGGTAAATACCCAGGCTAGGGAAGGCAGAAAAATTTTTAGTTTGTTTAGAAATACAAATTCATTTTATTAGAGTATGAGCTAAAAAAATGAAATAGAAAGTAAAAAATTTGTAAAGTGAAAATTTAAGCTTAAAGTTAAAAGAGAATTCTAATTATACAAATTTCAAAAAATTGAATTCTTGAAAAATTCTTTTAAAAATTTGAAAAAAATATTAAAATAGAATAAATAAAAATGTTAGCAACATAATACAAGTAAAAAAGTGTCTATAACAGATTTTTAAACGAAAATCGTTTTCAGCAATAGAGTTTTTCTAAAATAGTTGAAAACGATTTTTCTTTATAAAGGATTCAAAAAAAATTTTTTGATTTAGAATAGTAAATGTTTTTCGTAATTTTCAATTAGAATATTGGTTTAACTTTCTAGAGAAAAATTTGACGTTTTTTCTAGAAAAAAAAAAAGTAAACAAGGACGTAGTCTTTGAGTTTTTCAAATATATTTTGAAAATTTTTTTGTTCATTTTTTATAAGTAGACTTCTGTTTTTTCTAAAAAATGGAGAAAATACATTTTGGCTTTTGGTTTTTAGCGCTAAAAACGAAAAACCAAAAGCCAAAAGGAAGAAAACTCTTTAATATACATGTTCAAATATTTGTTTTCAAATTTAACAAATAAAAAACTTAGAAAAGAAGTTTTCTTAGAAAGTTTTTTGCTTACAGAAAAAAACATTATTTCATTAGAATGTTTTTTCAGAGTAATATATTCACTATGTTTATTTACTTCACTTTGAATAAAAAAAGATAGAAAAAATTTTTTTCTCTTTTTCATTTTCAAAATTTGTAACAAAAAATGTATTGTATCAGTAAAAAAATATAGAAAAATTTTTCATTTTAATGTTATCACGTTGAAAATAGGAAAAGCAAAGTTCGCTTTGCAAATATTGAGCAAATTAGGAGTAAAAAAAACTATGGCAACAAAGTTGTTTCCTAAATTTAGCCAAGGTTTAGCACAAGACCCAACTACTCGCCGTATTTGGTTTGGTCTTGCTGTAGCACATGACTTTGAAAGTCATGATGGTATGACAGAAGAAAATCTTTATCAAAAGATTTTTGCTTCTCATTTTGGACAATTAGCAATTATTTTCCTATGGACATCTGGAAATTTATTTCATGTAGCATGGCAAGGAAATTTTGAACAATGGGGTGCAGATCCTATTCATGTTCGACCAATTGCTCATGCAATTTGGGACCCTCATTTTGGTCAACCTGCTGTCGAAGCGTTTACTCGAGGTGGAGCTTCTGGCCCTGTGAATATTTCAACGTCTGGAGTTTATCAATGGTGGTATACAATTGGTATGAGAACTAATCAAGATTTATATATTGGTTCTGTTTTCTTAGCTTTTGTTTCTGCTATTTTCTTATTTGCAAGTTGGTTACACGTACAACCAAGTTTCTCACCATCTTTATCATGGTTTAAAGATGCTGAATCTCGTTTAAACCACCACTTATCAGGTTTATTTGGTGTTAGTTCTTTAGCTTGGACAGGTCACTTAGTACACGTAGCTATTCCTGAATCTCGTGGAAAACACGTGGGTTGGGATAATTTCTTAACACAATTACCACACCCACAAGGATTAACACCGTTCTGGACAGGAAATTGGGCTGCTTATGCTCAAAACCCTGACTCAGCTACTCACGTATTTGGGACTTCAAACGGTGCAGGTGAAGCTATTTTAACATTCTTAGGTGGTTTCCATCCACAAACTCAAAGTCTTTGGTTAACAGATATGGCGCACCACCACTTAGCAATCGCTGTTATTTTTATTATCGCTGGACACATGTACCGTACAAACTTTGGTATTGGTCATAGAATGTCTGCAATTTTAGATGCACACGTTGCTCCGAGTGGCCGTTTAGGTTTAGGTCACAAAGGATTATTCGATACTGTAAATAATTCTTTACATTTCCAATTAGGTTTAGCTTTAGCTTCTGTTGGTACTATTTGTTCTTTAGTAGCGCAACACATGTATTCTTTACCGCCGTATGCTTTCTTAGCAAATGATTTCACAACACAAGCTGCTTTATATACACATCACCAATATATTGCAGGATTTATTATGTGTGGTGCTTTTGCTCACGGTGCTATTTTCTGGATTCGTGATTATGATCCAGAACAAAACAAAGGAAATGTTCTTGCAAGAATGTTAGATCACAAAGAAGCATTAATTTCTCACTTAAGTTGGGTTTCTTTATTCTTAGGTTTCCACACTTTAGGTCTTTATGTTCACAACGACGTTATGCAAGCGTTCGGAACTCCTGAAAAACAAATTTTAATCGAACCTGTTTTCGCACAATGGATTCAAGCAGCACATGGAAAAGCTTTTTATGGTTTTGATTTATTATTATCTTCTTCTTCAAGCTCTGCTTCATCAGCAAGTCAAACTTTATGGCTTCCTGGTTGGTTAGATGCTATTAACAACAACCAAAACTCGTTATTCTTAACAATTGGTCCTGGTGATTTCTTAGTTCACCATGCTATTGCTTTAGGATTACACACTACAACATTAATTCTTGTTAAAGGTGCTTTAGACGCACGTGGATCAAAATTAATGCCAGATAAAAAAGATTTTGGTTACAGTTTCCCTTGTGATGGCCCAGGTCGTGGAGGAACATGTGATATTTCAGCTTGGGATGCTTTCTATTTAGCTGTATTCTGGATGTTAAACACAATTGGTTGGGTAACTTTTTATTTCCACTGGAAACATTTAACTTTATGGCAAGGAAACGTTTCACAATTTGATGAATCTTCAACATATTTAATGGGTTGGTTACGTGATTATTTATGGTTAAATTCATCACAATTAATCAACGGTTATAATCCATTTGGTATGAATAGTTTATCGGTATGGGCGTGGATCTTCTTGTTTGGTCATTTAGTATACGCAACTGGTTTTATGTTCTTAATTTCTTGGAGAGGATATTGGCAAGAACTTATTGAAACTTTAGTTTGGGCTCATGAAAAAACACCTTTAGCTAATTTAGTTTATTGGAAAGATAAACCAGTAGCTTTATCAATTGTACAAGCTCGTCTTGTAGGATTAACACACTTCTCTGTTGGTTATGTGTTTACATATGCTGCATTCTTAATTGCTTCTACTTCAGGTAAGTTTGGATAAAAGTTTCATTTTCCTTTTTTTTTAATAAAAGTTGGAATTTCTTTTAGTTTTTGGTTTTGACTTTTTAGTTTTTGCTTTTTAACGCTAAAAAGTCAAAACCAAAAGCTAAAAGAAATTCTAACTTTTTTCATCAATTACAAAATTCTCAAAAATTCTTGAATATGCTCTAGTTTAAAAAATTCTCAAACACATTTATAATACTATTGTTTTTAGCAATCTGTTTGCTTTCTAAATGTTTTTGTAGATTTGGCTATTGGAAAACGTTTTTATGCTTGCCTCCGACAGAGGCAGAACTAAGTTTCGTCTACCTTACTTGCCAAGCACTATTTCGCAAAAGGTATTAGGCGTTTGCTTTCCAAAGTAGGCCACGCTTAGTTGAGCTGGTACTCCTACGAACGTTGTTCGTTAGGTAGACAGTCACTGAAAGCTAGCTAGATAGTTATGAAATTGCAAAAAATTTTTCATAGCTAGTTTTTTTAGTATTTATAAAAAACATAAAAATAATTGTTGTAAGCAATTTTTTAATAATAAAAGTTATAATGTTTTATATAAAATATATGAAACATTATAAAAAATCTTCTAAACTATTCTACTTGGGGAAATTTCATAACATTTAACGATTAAAAAACTGAAAGGATTATTTCATTAAGTCAAATATACGTTTGAGAGAAAAAACAAAAAATGAAATAAAAAGAGTATAGAAATAAACAATTTGAAAATTTATTTTTCAATAATTTATTGAAAATTTTATGAATTTTACAAAAAATGCTTTTTCAACTTATGACTTTCAGTAAAGTTTTTTCTATTTATTCAATGAACATTTTAGAAATTGAAAATTTTTTTGGAAATTCTTCTTTTTTTTTCCTATTTATTTCAATGATTTTGTATTGGATTCAACTCATTTTTCATCTTCAATTTTTCAATTTTGGGAGATTAAGTATGATTTGTGCTAATTTTTCTCTTTTAAGTTTATTAATTTTACGTTGGAAAGAATCTGGGCATTTTCCATTAAGTAATTTGTACGAATCACTTATGTTTTTATCTTGGAGTTTTTCAACTTTCCATTTGATTTTAGAAAATGTTGAATTTCATCAACAATCTAAACCATCTTTATTTGCAACTGCAAACCAGTCTATGAATTTTTCGCGCTTGCTTAGCGAAGCTAAGCAGTCACTTAGTCAGTCAAAAATTGGCTGGTTGACAGGTTTAACTTCTCCTCCTGCTTTGTTTACAAATGCTTTTGCTACATTTAGTTTACCAAGTGAAATGCAACATTCTTCAGCTTTAGTGCCAGCATTACAATCAAATTGGTTAATGATGCACGTTACAGTAATGATTTTAAGTTATTCTGCATTAATTTGTGGTTCACTTCTTTCTATTGGTTTTTTAATTTTCTCACGCAATTTGAATATGGATTTTTTATCAAAAAAAGATCAATCTTTTAGAAAATTGATGAATTCCCCAGCAAATATGTTCCAACAAGATGAATTTTTAGCTTCTTCTGCCGGGAATACTATTTCATTAAAAAATTCTTTGTCTACAAAAGAAATATTTATTGATGAAATTCAAACGTCTAAAAATCAAAACCAAATGAAAATCGAATCACAACCTACAACTGTGATTTCAACAAAACAAAAATTTGCAGAAAAATTAGATAATTTAAGTTATCGCATTTTAGGAATTGGGTTTCCATTGTTAACTATTGGAATTTTATCAGGTGCAGTATGGGCAAACGAAGCTTGGGGTTCATATTGGAGTTGGGATCCAAAGGAAACATGGGCATTAGCAACTTGGTTTGTTTTTGCTATTTATCTTCATACTCGATTAACAAAAGGCTGGAGTGGAAAAAAACCAGCAATAATTGCTTCGTTAGGTTTTGTAACTGTTTGGGTTTGTTTTCTTGGGGTAAATTTATTAGGAGAAGGTCTTCATAGTTATGGTTTTTTCAAATAAAAAAATTTTTTTTTTGAAATAATTTTTTTAAGCAAAGCAAGGCTAGCTTTTGGCTGGGTGCTGGGCCTTTGCTTTTTGGTAGCAATCTTTGATTGCCAGCCTGCACAACTTCTCAAAAGGTGCTGGGCTGTCTTTTTTTGAGCTCAAAAAAATAAAGGTCAAAACTTGCAAACAAGCTGGGCCTAGCACCTGGCGCTGAAAAGCGCGCGCGAGCTTTGCTCACTAAACAATAAGGATAAAATAAAAAGGTTTTCCATTTTTGTTTTAGACTAAAAAAAAGAATTTTCAAAGAATTCTTATAAAGAATTTTAAATAAATTTATTGTTTTCCAATTTTGGTTCTTTTTAAAAGAAATTTGTTAAAAATTTCAAAAATTCATTCATTGACTAGAAATAATTTATTTATAATTGTTTTTTGTTTGTTTTTAATAATTTTTATGAAATTTTTAATAAAAAAAACATAAGAGGTTATATTTTTGAATAATATTGAATTTTTTTCATACATATTTTTTTAATATGTTGCATTTTTCAATTTTAGAAGACAAATATTTCTAAAAAAAGAAAATTTGTTTTAAATATTTTTTTTCATCTACAATTTTTTCTATATTATCAATAAAAAAATGAACTTTTTATATAGAGAATTTTTTTGAAAAATTTTTTGCTCCGTTTTTCTCTTTTGGCTGTTGCTTTTGAGTTTTGACCTTTTGGTTTTGACTTTTTAGCTGTTGCCTTTTGGTTTTTACTTTTTGGTTTTTGCTTTTTAGTTTTTAGTAAAAACTAAAAAGCAAAAGCCAAAAAGTAAAAACCAAAAGGCAACAGCTAAAAAGTAGCAATCTTTAATAGCCAGATTAGCCTGGCAGCCTGTACAACTTTTCAGAAGGTACTCGGCAATTGCCAGGCTAATTTGGCAAGGCAAAAAGCCCTGGCGCCAAAAGGCTTGGGAAAAACGGAGCAAAAAGTTCTATTTTCACTTTTTGAAAGATTCTAAAAATTCATGAAAATGTCAATTTTCTAATTTAAGCCTCTTTTTGAAATTTGACTCTTGCAAAGCAAGAATTTTAAAAATTTTATGACATCAGTTCTTCAACTTGCATTATTAGCTTTAATTGCTGTTTCTTTTGCTTTAGTAGTAGGTGTACCTGTTGTTTTTGCTACACCAAATGGTTGGTCAGAAAACAAAGGTATTGTATTTTCTGGTTTAAGTCTATGGCTTGTGTTAGTTTTTGCAGTAGGTATTTTTAACTCATTTGTTATTTAATAAAAAAGAAGGAAATCTTTTGCACAAAAGATTTCCTTCTTTTTTTCATTTTTCGAATTTTTCGAATTCATTGAAAAAGAATTTGATAAAAATAAGCAAGTATTTTTCATTTAAAGAAATTTAAATGCTAATAAACTCAAATAATTTCAATTTTTCGTAGACAGAATTTTCATTTATTATTTCCTAAAAAGGTTCAGAACTCACTGATTTTTCATTTTCTAGCGCTATGACATTAAATAGTATAAACTATATAATTTTATATCGAATAAGATATTAAACAATGAAATATTTATTATTTTCATTTGTTATTTTGGTTTTGACCTTTTGGCTGTTGCTTTAAAGTCAAAACCAAAAGGCAAATGTTTTTTTAAACAGAATAAAAAACATTTACTTTCAAACAATATTCAAAATCAAAATTTTTTGATTCATAAAATTTTGTTTGATATTTTGATTTTTACCATTTTATTTTTATATAGGACAACTAAATATAATTCTTTGTAGGCTGCACTTCTGAAATAAGTCCTTAAGGCTAAACAAGAACAGACTGCTAAAAGTGTTTTCATTTAGTTAAATGAATATCTAAATTCATGAGAATAAAAAATATTTTCAAAAATTCTATTTTCTAAAAAATACAATAAAAATATGGTAAAAAATATTGATCTTCAATTTCTTTTTGTTTATTTGGATTTTTGAAAAAGCTTTTCATAAAAGTATTTACAAAATATCATTTATCTTCAAATTTTTATGTTGTTCATCATTTAATAACTTTAAATAAAGTAAATAAAGAATAAACATAAAGAAAAATATTTTGTTTTCAAAAACTCGATTCTTTTTTTAGTGAAAAAATTTCAATTTTTCATAAAGAAAATGAAAATTTTTGAAATAACTGAGTTTGAAAAAACAATATTGAAAAATTTTCTTAAAAAAATTTATGGAAGTTAATATCTTTGGATTAACAGCTACAGCATTATTTATTATCATTCCTACTTCATTTCTTTTAATTTTATATGTTAAAACAGCTTCAAATGAATCAGCTTAATTTTTTCATTTTTTAAAAGAATAGAATAAAATCATTTTTATTCATAAATTCATTTATAAAAAATTTTTCACTTTTTTGATTAGAAAAAAACTAATCAAAAAAGTGAAAAATTTTGTAAAAAATCAAAAAGAAATAAAATTGTTAAAAACTCATAAAAATCATCAATTTTCCTTTTTCTATTTAAAAAAGTTGATTTTGTTTAAGTTTCACTATAAAATAGCTTATAAGCAAACAAAAAGTTTTATGAATATAATATCAAAATTTTTTGATATTTTGTTTTTATTTAGGGCATGTAGCTCAGTGGACTAGAGCATGTGGCTACGAACCACAGAGTCGGGGGTTCGAATCCCTCCTTGCTCAAAAATAGTCATTTATTTGTAAGTTGTAAAGGCTCACAAAAATAAATGACTAAATGGACTAGTTATTTACTAACTAGTTAATAAAAAAAAGAGTAAGATATTGTGAAAGAACAAAATAAGTTGATAATAAACTTTTGATTTTTTTTTTTACTAAATTGTTTTTGACGTCGATGTTTAGGAGTAAAGCACTAAAAGTTTCTTTTTGATTTTCAAAAACCAAAACTTTTTGTAAAAGTTGCAAATATTTTATTTTTAATATAAAATATATTCTATATTTAGGCCCATAACTCAGTTGGTAGAGTGATTGCCTTACAAGCAATAGGTCATCGGTTCAAGTCCGGTTGGGCCTATCAATTTTTGGATTTTCTCTTAAATTTTTTTCTGAAAACTTCGTTTTGAAACTAGCTTGGCCTCGGAAATGAAGCAAAATTCTATAAAACTTTGTTTTAGGATTGTTGCTCTATGCTAGCGAAAAAAGTATTTAAAAAAAGTTCTAATATCTGAAATGTGATTTTGCAATCAAACTCTTGATTTTTTCTAGTATGTATTTCTACAGAAAAATCTCTTATTTCTTTAAATAAAGGGTTTATTTTATAAATATTGATTTGCGTACGAATTTGACTAAAGATGTTGTATTTTTGAAATAAGAAAAAAAGTGAAAATAGTTTTGAATATTCTATATGTAAAAACGAGTTTTTTTTCTGCCCTCCATCCCGAGCCAGGGTATTTACCCTGGCAACCCTATCCCCATCCCTATCCCCAGCCCCTTTGGGGACGGGGACGGGGTTGCTTCGCTTCCCCATCCCTTTGGGGACGGGGTTGCTTCGCTTCCCCACCCCTTTGGGGACGGGGATGGGAACGGCAAAGCAGAGGCATATTGGAATTTTGATTTTTTTTTTCTTCAATAAAAGTTTCAAAATTTGAAAATTCATGTTAAACTTTCATTACTTGGAAAATTGGCTTATACAGAAATAATTCAAACTTATTACAATTTTTATGGCACGCGCAAAATTTGAACGTAAAAAACCACACGTAAATATCGGTACCATCGGTCACGTAGACCATGGAAAAACAACTTTAACAGCAGCAATTACTATGGCTTTAGCTGCTCAAGGTGGAGCAACTGGAAAAAAATATGATGAAATCGATTCTTCTCCAGAAGAAAAAGCTCGTGGTATTACAATTAATACTGCACACGTAGAATACGAAACTGAAAATCGTCACTATGCACACGTAGACTGTCCGGGCCACGCTGACTATGTAAAAAATATGATTACAGGTGCTGCACAAATGGATGGTGCAATTTTAGTAGTATCAGGTGCAGATGGTCCCATGCCCCAAACAAAAGAACACATCTTATTAGCAAAACAAGTAGGTGTACCAAACATGGTTGTATTCTTAAATAAAGAAGACCAAGTTGACGATGCTGAATTATTAGAATTAGTTGAATTAGAAGTTCGTGAAACATTAGATAAATATGAATTTCCAGGAGATGAAATTCCAGTTGTAAGTGGATCAGCTTTATTAGCTTTAGAAGCTCTAGTTGAAAACCCTTCAGTTAAACGTGGTGAAAATACATGGGTAGACAAAATCTATGATTTAATGGATCAAGTAGATAAATACATTCCAACACCAGATCGTGAAACAGAAAAACCTTTCTTATTAGCAGTTGAAGATGTTTTATCTATCACAGGTCGTGGAACTGTGGCAACAGGACGTGTTGAAAGAGGAACTTTAAAAGTAGGTGAAAACGTTGAACTTGTTGGATTAAAAGATACAAAATCTACAGTTGTAACAGGTCTTGAAATGTTCAAAAAAACATTAGATGAAACAATGGCTGGTGATAATGTAGGTGTACTTTTACGTGGTATTCAAAAAAAAGATGTAGAACGTGGAATGGTTTTAGCAAAACCAGGTTCAATTACTCCGCATACAAAATTTGAAGCACAAGTTTATGTTTTAACAAAAGAAGAAGGTGGTCGTCACTCACCTTTTTTAGTTGGATATCAACCACAGTTCTTCATTCGTACTACTGATGTAACTGGAAAAATCGTAAGTTTTAGTCATATTCAAATGAAAAACCCTTCTTCAGTAGCTGAAGAACATTCAAATAAAATGGCTATGCCTGGAGACCGTATCGAAGTAACAGTTCAATTAATTTATCCAGTAGCTGTTGAAAAAGGAATGCGTTTTGCTATTCGTGAAGGTGGTCGTACAGTAGGTGCTGGTGTTGTAACAAACATTTTAGAATAATCTTAGTAATTCCAAAAGCTTGATTATGAGAAAACGACATTCTTTAAAAACTGAAGTTTTTTAGGCGCAAAAAAAAACTTTTGTTTACAATATTGTTTGATTTGTGTATTTTTACACAGATCAAACATTTTTTTCAATGAAGTTATTTTTTTTACTCTAAGCAATAAATACTTTTTTTCTTTTTTTTAAAAGGAGTTTCTTTATTTTGATACTTTGTAAGTGAAAAAGAAAAAGTCAAATATAGAGAAATATTGCTTTTTTTCAAAAAAATAAATATAATATTTATAAATTTGAAGAGTTGAAAAAAATCAAAAACTTTTTACAGCAATATTCAATTTTGCTGGCAAAAACTCAAATTCGTTTACAGGCTGTTCTGCAGCAGAAGTTTTCTGCTTTATCTTCGGCTGGGGTTAGATGCAAAAGCTGCCCAGCCCAGCCCTGCCTTCGGCTGGGCAGGGCTGGGGGACGTAGCTAAGGGTATTAAGCAGGTTAGACTTTTTTTGTTCACTGTTGACAGCATTAACAAAAAAAATTGCCCAATTTAGTTTAAAATTTATACAAAAAATTTGTATACAAGAATCTTAGAAAAATATTGTATTAAGAAATACAATGTTTTTTTTTGATTTTTTCCTAAAAATCGAGTGAAAATCTCAAAAAACTTTATAGAATATAAATCAAAACGGGATGTAGCGCAGCTTGGTAGCGCATATGCTTTGGGAGCATGGTGTCGCAGGTTCGAATCCTGTCATCCCGATAAACACAAAAAAGTTTTTGTTTATAGCAAAAAAATTTTCAAAGTAAGCGTTAGAAAAATTCTTGAATTTTGTCAAAGTCAATTTTCTTGAAACAAAAAATTTCACAATTTTTTTTTTCTAGAATTTCATTATTCTGGCAGGAGCTTTATTGCAATAAGCAACTTTTGGTTTAAGTTCAGCTTTTTTTGAGAAGTTGTAATGGGCTTAAACTTTTTTTTTATTCTTTTTGCCAGGTTTTTCCCTTTTGGCTGTTGCTTCCTATCCCCGTCCCCAAAGGGGTGGGGTGGGGATAGGGACAGCACCAGCTAAAAAGTCAAAACCAAAAGGGAACAGCTAAAAAGGTAAAACCAAAAGGCAAAAAAAATGCTGTAAAACCAAGCCAAAAGCTTCTCATGTTGATTTTATTTGTAAGTGGAGGCATGTGGTGAAGTTTTTATGCGGAGCGCTGCCTGGGCCTGGGTACTGGGCGGGGTGCTGGGCAGCACCCTGTCCAGCACCCCGCACCTCGCCCCGCTAGCCAGGGTATTTACCCTGGCAAAGGCCCTGGCAAAGTAAGTTAAAATGTCTATATTTAGTTCTTTTTTAAAAAATGAGCGATTCTTTAAACACTAAAAACGTAGGAAAAATTTCACAAATTATTGGGCCTGTATTAGATATTGCTTTCGGTCAAGGACAAGTACCTAATATTTATAATGCTTTAACAATCAAAGCAAAAAATGCTGCTGGTTTAGAAATGAGTGTTACTTGTGAAGTTCAACAGCTTTTAGGAGATAGTTGTGTACGTGCAGTAGCAATGAATCCAACAGATGGATTAATGCGTGGTATGGAAGTTTTAGATACAGGAAAACCATTAAACGTACCTGTAGGAAAAGCTACTTTAGGACGTATTTTTAACGTTTTAGGAGAACCAGTAGATAATTTAGGTCCAGTAAAAAATGAAGAAAGTCTGCCAATTCACCGTACAGCACCTGCTTTCGTTGATTTAGATACACGTCTTTCTATTTTTGAAACAGGTATTAAAGTTGTAGACTTATTAGCTCCTTACCGTCGTGGTGGTAAAATTGGTTTATTTGGTGGTGCTGGTGTAGGAAAAACTGTGTTAATTATGGAACTAATTAATAATATTGCAAAAGCACACGGTGGAGTTTCTGTTTTTGCCGGTGTAGGTGAACGTACTCGTGAAGGAAACGATTTATATACTGAAATGAAAGAATCAGGAGTTATTGTTGAAAAAAATTTAGCAGATTCTAAAGTTGCTTTAGTTTATGGGCAAATGAACGAACCGCCAGGAGCACGTATGCGTGTTGCTTTAACAGCTTTAACTATGGCTGAATATTTTAGAGATGTTAACAAACAAGACGTATTATTCTTTATTGATAACATTTTCCGATTTGTACAAGCTGGTGCTGAAGTTTCAGCTTTATTAGGTCGTATGCCTTCAGCTGTAGGATACCAACCAACGTTAGCTACAGAAATGGGTGCTTTACAAGAACGTATTACATCTACAAAAGATGGTTCAATTACATCTATTCAAGCTGTTTATGTTCCTGCCGATGACCTTACTGACCCTGCTCCTGCTACAACTTTTGCTCACTTAGATGCTACAACAGTATTATCTCGTGGATTAGCTTCAAAAGGTATTTATCCTGCAGTAGACCCATTAGACTCTACTTCTACAATGTTACAACCATGGATTTTAGGAGATAAACACTATAGTTGTGCTCAAAGCGTGAAAAGAACATTACAACGTTACAAAGAATTACAAGATATTATTGCAATTTTAGGTTTAGACGAACTTTCTGAAGAAGATAGACTTGTAGTTGCTCGTGCTCGTAAAATTGAACGTTTCTTATCACAACCATTCTTCGTAGCTGAAGTATTTACAGGATCTCCTGGAAAATACGTAAGTTTAGCTGAAACTATTGAAGGATTTAACAAAATTTTATCTGGTGAATTAGATGATTTACCAGAACAAGCTTTCTATCTTGTAGGAAATATTAATGAAGCTTTAACAAAAGCTGCTTCAATGAAATAATTTGTTTAAGAATTTCTTATTTACAATCAACGCTCTAGTGAAAAAACAATTTTCTTTTTTCTAATTGCATTTTTAGCTTTTGCCTTTTGGTTTTTACTTTTTAGTTTTAGCTTTTTAGCGCTAAAAAGCTAAAACTAAAAAGCAAAAGCCAAAAGGCAAAAAAACTGTAGACGATTGTAACATATTTAGTTATGAACGTGAAATTTGATTTTAGCAGGAAAAGCTTTTAGTTTATGAAAAAAATTTTTGCTTACAATTTTGTTAAAAATATACTAGAATAGTAATATTCTTCATAAATTGTAAGCAAAAACTTTTTTGAATTTTTTCCAGCACAACTTTTCAAAAAATGCAACCGTTTTGGAGGAAAAGCTTAAAGCACTTTTAAAAAAGTATATACTAAAATTCCTTCTGTTTATAGAGTTTAGCATTAGTTAAAACTTCACTATTTATTAGTGATAATTCATTAATATTGTTAGTGATTATTCATTAATAGAAATCAAATTAGAAAAATTTCTCCATGGATTTTAATTTAAAAGCATATAAAATAGAATATGCTTACTTGTGTTTTTTGAGTATTTTAGAATTGATGTTTTATTTTCTTGTGAAAAAATTTGACCATAGCAACAGCTAAACTACTTAAAACATTGGTTTTGCAACAATTGCTCTGAGAATGACGTTTTCAAGGCAATTCTTGCAAAATTTTCATTGTCAACTCAAACGACAAAGGAATTGGAACAATGAAACAGTTAAGTTGAACAATTGTTCAAAACTTTTAAGAAATAATCTAAATTCTTTACACAAAGAAATACTAATGAAACACAAGCGAAAAAATAGACTTTAATAAAATTTCTTTTTTTTTATGAACAATCAATCTTTTGATGATTTTTCTTTAATAAACTCAAATTCTTCTTTTTCATCAAATAATACTCAAAGTCAAAATCTAGAAATGACAAATGGTGTACCATTAGTTTCTTCAAATTTAAAACAAGAAATCCAGAAAAAACAAAATGGGGTTGGAAATGGAAATATGACTTCACGTAAAACTTCTTCAAATTTTGCAAAATCAAGTTTCTCAAAAGGAGGCAATAGTGCTCGACGCAAAGTTTTATCTGTATCTCAAATTTTAGCACGTGTTAATCAAAAAAAACTTAGTAAATTAGAACAAAAAAAACGTAAAAAACCATTTAAACCAATTATTCCACCTAAATCTTTTATTCTTCTTTTTAAAGATAAACCAGAAAAATATATTTATAATCGACGTATTATTGACTATAAACATTGTGGGTTGCTTCAGCGCTATATTGGTTTAGGAGGAAAAATTTTACCTCGTAGACAAACGAAATTAACAGCAAAACAACAACGTTATGTTGCAAAAACAATTAAAAGTGCTCGAATTATGGGATTATTACCTTTTGTAACAAAAGAAAGAAGTTTTTTTAGATAATTTTCTCATTTTTCAACAAAGTTGTTTTTTCAACAAAATATTATTGAAAAAAAATGTGTAAAGCTTTTGACAAGCTAAAAACGGCTTTCAACTTTGCCAATCTATTGAAGAACTGTGTTTTGCCTGCTTATCCTAGGACTTGAAAAAGTTTACTTGGTTTTTAGAGAAAGCAAATAGTCCGTTTTTGAGCGTAAAATTGAGCATGAATAAGTTGATGTTCATACATGAACAAGTTAATGTTCGTATAGGAATAGCACAACTGTCAAAAGTTGAAGTTTGAAAAGTTTCAAAAACTTTCTTAGCTGTTTCAATGCTTTTTCTTTACTTACGGCTTTTTAGAGTCAGGCTTAATCAATCCAATCTTTAAGCTGCTAGCTCTTTATTACAAAGTAATGGAGACTAGCAGGAGTTTTTCCTAAGCTCTGGTTAGGGTTTTTATTTTGGCCAAAGCTGGACAAAGCTCGCATAACTAAAAGCAGGTTAGACAAGAATAAATGGAAGACTGAAGTTAAGCAATAGCTACTGAATTGAGTAAGAGAGCGCAAATTATTTCAATGAAAAAAAGTGAAAAATTTTTCATTTTTTATTTCTTCGTTTAATGGTATTATAAAAAATCATCCTTTTTTATTTTATGAGTAAAGTTTACGATTGGTTTGAAGAACGTTTAGAAATTCAATCTATTGCTGATGATATTACAAGTAAATATGTACCGCCTCATGTTAATATTTTCTATTGTCTTGGTGGTATTACATTTACTTGTTTCTTAGTTCAAGTAGCAACTGGTTTTGCTATGACTTTCTATTATCGTCCTACTGTTGCTGAAGCATTTGCTTCAGTTCAATATATTATGACAGAAGTGAATTTTGGTTGGTTAATTCGTTCAATTCACCGTTGGTCTGCTAGTATGATGGTTCTTATGATGATTTTACACGTTTTCCGTGTATATTTAACAGGTGGTTTTAAAAAACCAAGAGAATCTACATGGATTAGTGGTGTAATTATGGCTGTTTGTACAGTATCTTTTGGAGTAACAGGTTATTCATTACCTTGGGACCAAATTGGATATTGGGCTGTGAAAATTGTAACAGGTGTTCCTGAAGCTATTCCAGTAGTAGGAGGACCTTTAGTTGAATTATTAAGAGGTGGTGTTGGTGTTGGTCAAGCAACATTAACTCGTTTCTACAGTTTACATACATTTGTTTTACCTTTATTAACAGCTGTATTTATGCTTGCTCACTTCTTAATGATTCGTAAACAAGGTATTTCTGGACCACTTTAATTATTTAATAATAGAAGTCTGCTAAAAAATTTGTTTTTTTCTTAGTAGTAGCGGTTGATATTTTCATCGCCATTAGCTACTACTAAGCATTTAATAAAACTTTTATCTTATTTGAAAACTAGAAATTCAACAAAATTTCTAATGAAACAGTTCAAAATCATTTGTATTCGTTTTTAATTTAAAACAGATATTTTCAAATTTCAACACACTGTTGGCCGAGCGGATTAGGCAATCGACTCATAATCGTTTTTAGACACACTGTTGGCCGAGCGGATTAGGCAATCGACTCATAATCGTTTTTAGATAGGTTCAACTCCTATACGGTGTAATTTTTTTTAAATACAGTGTAATTTTTTTTAAGTGAGCAGAAAATTTTGAAAACTTTTCAAAATTTAGAAACTTTGAAAAAAAGAAGTTGATTTTTTTCTCATAAAATGTTATTCTATTAAGCAAGCCCAGAATTTTCTTACAAAAAAAAAATAGATCATGTCAGAACTTTTATAGAAGCAGCATAACATTTTTTTTTCTAGAAGAAATTCTTGGGTGTTCGTATGGGGCGTCGCCAAGTGGTAAGGCAGCGGTTTTTGGTACCGATATTCGTAGGTTCGAATCCTTCCGCCCCAGATTTTTTTGAAGATTCAGTTTCTATTTCTTTTTTCTAGATTTTTGAAGGTAAACAATTTTTTTTTGTCAATATAAAATAGAGCATTCTTTTCCCAGAACAACTTCTCAAAAGTGCACTATTGCACTTGTCTCCTTTAAAAACAATTTTTGTTTAGGTTAGAGTTAAAACTCTATAAAAAATACATATACTCAACAAATGAAAACTTTTCAAGTTTTTAACCTTTTTTTCGTTCATTTTCTCTTCATTAGGTCAATGAATTCCAAGTCATTGTTTCAATGAATTACAACCTTATTTTTAGAATTTTTGTACATTTTTCCTTTTGGCTTTTGCCAAAAGGCAAAAGCCAAAAATTGTATTAAGAAGTTTGGAAAAATATACAAAAATTCTAAAAATCATAAATTGTATTTTGTAAAACAAAAAAAAATTTGAGCATGAAAACAAAATCATTAGAAATGCTATTGAAAAAAATCGAACATTGAAATTCTAATCTGGAAAGAAAAATACAGAATATTCAAAAACATCAACTCCATTGGAATTATGGTTCTTTAGGAAAATTTTATAGAATGTCTTGTTTACAATTTGAATTTCCACAAAAAATGATTCACCAAAAAAATATATCATTTAAAAGTCAAACATTTAGAAAATCAAGTTTTCGCCTTTTTTATTGTCATCAACAAGCCGCTTTGTCACAAAAAGCTCTTGTAAGCATTGCTACCACTGCAAAACTTGACAACACGTTGTCAGTCTGCCAGCCTACTTTTGCTAGGCTGGCAGCTTTTCGACGAATGGCCTGTCAATCCGCCTTTGCCTTCCCCTTCCGCTCTGCAAATAGGGATGGCAGGCAAATCGACAAATCGCTTTGCAACCAGCACTTCGAAGTCGTGCAAAGTCGAGCAAGCTTTGCTCCAAAGACTTGCAAACAAGTTGGGCGTCATTTTGGCCTAGGTGCCAAAAATTTGTATGAAAAGTTCGCTCTCGAAAATCAACAAGTTTCATTTTCTGATGAAAATTTCAAACTCAAAAAGAAGAAAATTCAAAAGAAATTATTGAATGGGTATTCAAAAATTCATGAATTAAAACTTGTTACCATTGGATTAGCATCACCTGAAAAAATTCAATCTTGGGCTGAAAAAGAATTACCAAATGGAAAAATTTTTGGAGAAGTTACAAATGCAAATACTTTTCATTATAGAACTTTTAAACCGAGTAAAGGAGGTTTATTTTGCGAACGTATTTTTGGACCCTTAAAAGATTTTGAATGTGCATGTGGAAAACGTAAAAAACCAACTGCAATTGAATCAAAAAAAATTTTAGAACATGAACAAACTTCTCGCTCTTTTTGTCCAAATTGTGATGTTGAATATACATGGTCAATTCTTCGACGTTATCAATTAGGTTATATAAAATTAAATGCACCAGTTACTCATCTTTGGTATTTTAAAACAAATCCGAGTTATTTAAGTATTTTATTTGATATGAAAAGAAAAGATTTAGAATCTATTATTTATTGTACTCAAACAATAACTATTGAAAATACATGGAAATATTCCGAACAAAATTCAAGTTTAACTCGCTCACCAACAGATTTATATTTAAAATGGCAAAAATTTTTTACTATAGAAGAGAAAACGAAAGAACATCAAATGATTTTTCAAAATAAAAAAGCAAAACTTAGACAAAAAAAAGAAAAAAATCGAAATGTCTTCTTCACAAAAAAGAGTTTTCAAAAGCAAACAAATTGGCAAAATTTCGAAACACAAAATTTTTTAACATCTTTAAAAAATTCAGAATCTGTTTTGTCTTCCTCTTCTTTTGAACAGTCTAAAAATCTTCCATTGTCATTATTTTCTCCTGTACAACAAAAACAGATAGACATTTTCATCAATATTTATAAACAAAAACAAAAAAAATTTATCTCTTTTGCAATTCAAGAAATTTGGAAAAAATTTCTTCAAAAAAGTTATCAAAAATCTTTAATTTTTCATACTTCTATAGAATTATTCTTTGAAAATTCTTTGAAAAATGATAATCAGCTTACTACTCATAAGCAATTGCAAAAAATTCTTCAAAATTTTTCTCTATTTTTCTTTTTTTCTTCACTAATACCTGAAAGTGTTGATTCTAAAATAAGAAGTTTTGATTTTCAACAAAAAACTGCTGGGACGAACTTTTCTTATGAAGCAACCCGCGCTTACTCGCCAGAGCCCGGGCCTTTGCCAGGACAAAGCTTAGGCCAGCAGGGTGCTGACGAAGTACAAATGAACGCTGAACTGCTGGGCGCTCAGCATTCAGAAGTTGTGCAGGGGAGTGCGAACAAAGCAAGCTCTGCCCAGTACAAATCAGTTAAGTCAACTTCTATTCCAAAAAAATATAAAAGATTGTTTTTTAAAAATGAAAAATCTATTTTTCATGATTTTCTTTTTTTCAAAAAAACAAACAATGTTTCTGATGACTCTTCTTTTGATTTTTTTATTGAAAATCAATATTCAAATAAAGAAATGAGTGAAAATTCAAAAATATTAAAAAAAGAAAAAATTTATAAAAAAAAATTTTGGAAATCTTTCTTTTTTCTTTTAGAATTTAGTATTTATTTTCTTCAACAAAAAAAGAAAAAAAGAAAAAATGTATCAAAATTCTCGAAAAAAGATATTTTATTTTTCTTTAATTTACTTCCATTTTTAAAAAAATATAAAATTTTTCAAAACACAAAATTTGTGGACAAAGATTTAACAAAAATACAATTTTTTCTTCAAAAAAGTGTTCAAAAAAGTTTATATCAAATTCATTCAAATTTTGAGAACAAAAGTGGTTCTCATGAAAATATTCAACTCGAAATGAAAAAAATTTTCGTAGAAAGAAAATCTTTTGTTTCAAAACGAAATACTTCTTTTGCACAAAAGCGATTTCATTTTGACAATACACTTGACTTTGATTATAAGAAAAAAAACTTTGACCAGAACAAAAAATCAAGCATGACAGACAATAAGATGACATCGCCTCAATTATTCTCAAAAAACATAAATTTCTTTTTTTTAAAAGAAAAAATTGATTTTCTTCAAGCAAAGCAAAAAGACAATAATATATCTTTTCTTGAAATTTTCACAATTTCAATTCATTTTGAAAAAATTTTATGTGTTTTAAAAACATATTATGAAATAGATTTTTGTTCTCTTTTTTACAATTCAATCTTTTTTTCAGCGTTTCCTGAAAAAACAAATGAAATGAAAAAATTGTCTGATGTAAATAAAAACTTACTTTCTCAAAAAAGTTTTGATATCAAAAATTGGCATATGATTTTTGAACAAGGAGTAGAAATTTTTGTTCAAGAATCACAAATATACTCTGTTATTGAAAAAGTATCTTTTGAATACTTTACTTTTCTTTTATATTTGTTCAAATCAAATTTTCTTTTTTCAAATTTTTCTCACGGTCAACTTGTTTTAGAAAATTCGAAAAACGAAAAAGAAAACATTCATTTCTATATAGAAAGTTTAAAAGCTCAGAATTCTTTATTTATTCTTTTAAATTCTATTTCATTTGGTTTTTTCTCTAAAAATCAAACGAAAATCAAGAAAACTCCTGAAATTTTGAATGTTTCCCTTTCACGTCCCTTTCCCCTTCCCCGTCCCCAAAGGGGGTGGGGACAGGGATGGGGACAAGAATACGCTGCTAGCATAGATCAAGCTGCCGATTTTTCCGAATTTCATAAGTTGTCAGATGAGCTATTAAACCAAGCAACAATTCCACAAAGAAAATTCAACAATTTTGATTTCCCTATTGGCCTTGACCAAAAAAAAACCAAAAGGCAAGAAAGTTCTTTTGAAAACAACCGATTACAAATTGAAAAAAAAGTTTCCTTAAAAAATACCAAAAAACCTGATATGGCCGAAACTATTTCTATTTACAATAAACAATTAACTTCAAAAGTCAAATTTTCTCTTAGAAAAAAACAAACCGAATTAAACAAATTCACCAAATTTTTTCATTTATCTTCTACTGTTCCTTCTTCTAAACAAAATTTGAAATCTCAACAAAACAGTTTTTCTGTTGACAACAAAAAAAACCTGCAAACAGCCAAAGGCAAGGTCTTGGCCAAAACGGAACTTCAGCTAGCCTGGGCTAGGGGTTTCCCAAGGCTCTGGCACCCAGCACCCGGGCAAAAGCCCGAGAGCCAATTCGGCAAAAAAATTCAAATTCAAAAAATATATAAAAACGAACAAAATCCAATAAAAAAAAAGCAAAAAAAAGCAAATTTTGCTCATTTTGCAGGTGCTTCATCAATAACAGACTCCAATACTGCTCATTTATCTGTTAGCTTGTTAGGATGGCAGTCTAACAATCTGTCAGAGTGGAAAAAGAAAAATCAAAAAGTCACTATCAAAACTTCTCCTCCAAAAACAAACATGAATTTGAAAAATAAAGTATTGACAATTGCTTATAATTATGTATGGAATAATGATGCAAATTGGAAATATTTTGTTTATTATAATTCTTTATTTTTAAATGAATTTGAAGATATTCCAATTTTTATTTATGGTTCAACTTCGAGTTTTTCTGAAAAACCAAGAAAATCCACAAAAATTCAAAAAGAAGCATATTTAACACCTAAAAAAACAAATGAATCTTTTTTACCTTTTTTTGATTTTGATGTTTCAACAAAAAATTTTCTAGTTGGCGCTGGAATTCTTGAAAAATTGTTAACAGAATACACATCTGTAGAATTAAGAAAAATGACAATACAACATCAAATTTTACTTCCAAAAATTCAACAAACTTTACGTTTTTTAAAACAAACAGCTAAAACAAAAAAAGATTCTTTAAAAATTCAAAAATATTTTCAAAAAAGAGAACACATTATTCGTCGTTTAAAATTTCTTCGTAAATTTTCTCGAAGAAATTCAAATCCGAATTTTATGATTTTAAGAAATCTTCCCGTATTACCTCCAGATTTACGTCCTATTTTAAAATTACAAAATCAAATTGCTGCTTCAGATTTAAATCGATTTTATCAGCGAATTATTTATAGAAATGAACGATTTAAAAAATTTGCAAAAGATTCTGCAACAAATCAATCTTTTGAAATCAAATATGCGCAAAGATTACTTCAAGAAGCTGTTGATAATTTAATTCAAAATGGAAAAGGAAGTGTAAAAGCAGAAACAAATTCTCGTGGTCAACCTTTAAAATCTCTTTCTGAAATCTTAAAAGGAAAACAAGGACGATTTCGTCAATATTTATTAGGAAAACGTGTGGATTACTCTGGGCGTTCTGTTATTGTTGTTGGTCCAGAATTAAAATTATATGAATGTGGTATTCCAAAAGAAATGGCATTAGAGTTATTTTTACCTTTTTTGATTCAATATATTTTAAAATACAAACTAGCACAAACTGTAATAGGGGCAAAAAATCTTTTAAAATCTGATTCAACATTGACTATTCACTTATTGCAAAAAGTCATGAAAAATGTGCCTGTGTTATTAAATCGTGCGCCAACCCTTCATAGATTAGGTTTTCAAGCATTTCTTCCAAAATTGATTGACGGTCGAGCTATTTTACTACATCCGATGGTTTGTCCTGCTTTTAACGCAGACTTTGATGGTGACCAAATGGCCGTTCATATTCCTTTAACTGTAGAAGCTCGCACAGAAGCATGGAAGTTTATGCTTTCAATTAATAATTTTATCAATTCAGCAACTGGTGAACCTGTTCTTTTACCAAGTCAAGATATGGTTCTTGGATGTTATTTTTTAACAAATGATTTTTTAGCGAAATTTGTAGGAATTCAATTTTCAAATTTCTTAAAAAAACAAAATGATTTTTTAAAGAAAAAAGAAAGTTTCTCTTCTACTAAACTGAATTTTTATAATTTCATTATTCAAAATAAATCTTTTTTATTTTTTCAAAATTTCAATTCTGTTATTACTGCTTATCAACGTAAGGAAATTTTTATTCACACTCCTATTTGGATGAAAGTAAATGGTCCTGTTGACTTTGGAAACGATTCTTCTAAACCAGTTGAAATTCGTCTTCAATTAAATGGAATTAGGGAAAAAATTCACCCAAAATATACAATAATTTATGATCGACAAAATACCATATTAGACAAATACATTAGAACAACAGTAGGTCGTATTTTAATGAATTTAATGATTCAAGAATGTATACATTCTTGATTTTGAGAGTAAAACATTTTTATAATTTATGAACAATTTCAATTTTATTAAGATTTAAAATCTAAAAATCATGATTTTTAGATTTTAAATCTTAATAA
>VFQN01001826.1_pt1 | contig 34522 bp, 55 predicted proteins | sample 3512371 | NCBI WGS metagenome assembly VFQN01 (sample SAMN10412370, study PRJNA504923) | tailings metagenome | isolation source: Replicate 2 from Balatoc abandoned mine | place: Philippines: Itogon, Benguet | collected 2017-08-28 | reverse complement strand
AGAAGTAGTTCGACCCACTGTAATTGAGGTCCGCCTGCTGCTCCAGCTCCCATAGGGGGGGGGGGCAGTGAGCAGCTGGGAGGCGGCCGAGAATTGGTCATGGGGCTGCCTGTTGTACCAGCCTCACCCACACCGACTGCTGCATGCCGGTATGGAGCCCTAGGGTGCAGCGGAACTGTCACACGCCCCAGCACACGACATGCTGCGTAGCCTACCGTTCAACAGGACGATGTTGGTCGACGAGCCGATGGGGCGGTTGACGGGGACGCTAACGCCATCCTGTGGGAGCTGGGGCGGTGGGGTGTCAACAGCAAACCGAAGGTGATCAGGTATGCAAGCGTGTGCCCGACATGCACATCAGCACACACGGCGGCCACCAATGCTGCTCCACACACCAAAGGCGCTTTGCATGCTGCCACTGGTGGCATGACGACCATCCAAACGTTTAAGGTACGCCTTTTACCTTACAGCCTGGGAGCCATGCTGGCTGTTGCTACCGTAGCAGCCTGACGGGTCATCACAGAACTGCAGGCTGCCTCCCATCGCAGTCTGCGACACAGGCTTCCGCGCGAAAGTGCCCCACGCGCCCGGCGACATACCTCGGTCGTGTAGCCCTGCGCCAGCGGACAGGTGGCCTTGGTGCATGTGACCATGGTGTTGGTGCGCCGGTCCAGCACACGTGTGGAGCCGGGCAAGAGCGCCATGCCCATGCGCCCCTGCATGGTCCTGTCCACCAGCTGCCCGACCTGCAGCACCAGTCGCACCAGTTGCACTAGTTGCACCAGTTGCAGGACTTGTGGGTTAGGGTGGGGTCCACTTGGTTATTCTGGTGGTCATGTTCGGTGGTACTGTTATTGGTTGAGTACCCGCCCGACTGGCAGTACGCAGTAGGCACGCGCGCAGGGCGTGGTGGGCGGGGCAGCATGGATCAGGCAAACACGTGGGCTAGGCCCAATCGCAGGAGTGGTGTGGGGAGTGGCAGCGGCACCCACGCACGGCCTTGGGAACACTGGACATGGTCCGTACGGGTGTGCTGCAGTGTCAACTACGCCACAGGGCGAGGGCTATATCAAGCTATGAAGCTGCGACCCGCGTGCGTGGAGGAGCAACGGCCTTGCCCGTGCCTACCCACCTTGAAGTCGGTGCCTGCCTGCACGCTGAGCAGGCAGCGGCCCTGCACGTACTCCCGCCGCAGGCAGGTCAGAGGCAAGGTGACGTTGGGGCCAACCGCACGGAGCCGCCGGAAGATCTGAACAAGGAAGTAGGCATGCACTGGGTTAGGCCTTAGAGGCACATGGACACACATTAGGTGTCAGGTGGACGCGCCTTGGCAAACCCTCCATAGTTCCGAGTGGACGCCCACTCCCACGTCACTGCCGTACTTCCTGCAGCTGCCTTGTCTTTTCGTCGCGTTGAGTTCCGCCCCGCAAATTGCAGAACCTGCTACAGCTGTCGTTTTGGTGTGCCGCACGCAAGGCCGCGGTGTACAGGCAGATCTTGGCTCGGCGCCAAGCCCTTATAAGCACTGCACCGTAACAGAATACTGGGGATTTTGATACGTGTTGCCGAAGTTAGTACACCTTGGCTATGTGCTGCACACACCTTGAGGGCCTGCTCCATGGCGGGTGTGTTGACCAGGGGGGCCAACGTCTGTGCGTCCCAGAACATGCCTGATGAGGCATGCATGCAGACCAATACGGTAAAATCGCTTCGCTCCGTCAAGTCCTTACATTACATTACATTACACTCAACTGGTATCAGCAGCAGTTTCAAAATCAAATACGCAGCAAACAACAAGCTGCTGCCCCCTCAGATACCAGAATCCCACCCTGGTCTGCGCACCCCTTCCCTGCGCTCCACACCTTGCTCGTGCCCGTGCGTCTGCACGTAGGACCCGAATATGAGCCGCAGCACAAAGCTCTCGGACCTGCAGCCTACAAGGAACAAGCACACACGAAAGGCCGCAGGAGCAGCCGCACAATGGACACAGAGTTACTGCACATCAGCACCCGCACATAAGCGGGTAGCAAGAGGCTGTGTGCATCACAGGACCCCAGTTCCTGCAGAGGTCTCGCCCCAGCCAAGCCCCCACGCGCCCGGGTAGACCCGCACGGCCACGCGGCCCTTACAGCACTGGCGCCACACGACAGCAATGCAACGCCACCCTGATTATTGTGATGGCCATCATGAAAGGATGAAGATGTTACCTTTATCTTTAAGATGATATCTTTATCCTTTTGGAGTCCTGGGATTCAGGGCGCGCCCACCTGCGGCCATGAGGCACGCCCCGATCATGCCGTCCCTGCCGTGGTAGCGCTCCGCCAGCTCCGCCACCTGCTCCCACGTCTGCGGCACGCTGAGGTTGTCCCGCTGGAACACCCCGAGGTGGTAGTACAGCAAAAAGGGGGCAGGGATGAGCGGCAGCGCGCCGATGGTGCCGTTGTACGACACGATGGAGCGGAACTGCTCCTGCACGCCTGCAGGGGAAGGCAACACGGGAGGCGGAGGGCTGCATGGACGCGTGTAGGCGTAGCATGTACGGGGGCGTGTCGGAAGGGTGTGCAGTCGGGGCAAGTGGATGGAGCGGGGTGTGGGCCGTGGGGTAGGGAGAGAGCGTGGTAGGGGGGACTGCGGGGTACGGCAGATGCGAAGACGGCAGAGGGGAGTCCTCCGTACGGTCGGTGGGGCTGGGGTGGGGCCATGTGGACGCATGGTGAAGGAAGGCATCGCGGGGGATAGGGGGAGGTTGCCGGGGGCCTTGCAGGACGGAGTCGCTGGTAGGGAGTCGACCGCAGAGTGGCAAACGCCGGGTGCACCCACCTAGCCAGTCCAGCTGCCGGTCCCGGAGCGCAAGAGCAGACAGGTCCAGGATCTTGCCGGGTACCTGCGCCGGTCAGGAGACAGAGTGCGGTAAGTGACCTATAGCGTCATGTTGCGATCCCTTGCAAGTTGCAAGGGATCAGCCACTCATCCCCCTCACACCAATACTCACCAGCGAGCTAAACGCCCTGCGGGTACCATACAACCAAATACCCTGCTGCATAGCTACTGCTGCTCCTGTCGAGGCCTGCAAAGCCCCCCACCCACAGCACACACCATCACTTCCAGCCACCTCCGTGCTCACACTGGCGCCCCGACACACTGTGGCCTTCATGCCGACCCCACGCACTGACTGGTGGTCTAGCCCATGCTCCCCCTGCCCCCACCCCCACCCCCACTCCCCAAGGTCTCCAATTCTCAACTTTACGGCATGCCGTTTCCCCCGCTGCCACGGCCGCCCCCCTGACCCACCTGTGCTGCATCCCCGAATGCTGTGGGTGTGGCCAGCAGCGCGTCATAGCCGTGGTCGGGGCCGGGCGGCCGGGGGTCCAGCAGCAGGGCCTGGCGCTGCAGCGCGAAATCCACCTGCAGCGGGTGGGGGTCATCCACGGGGACACGCAACCGGTTTTGGCTGCATGCTGCATTGCGAGCCTGCCTCAACTCCCTGTGGCTGCCAGGTGGCAAGTCGACGCCGTTGCCGTGTGTAAGCATGCCTCGCATGCCGGCATGCAACCGCCAAATCACCACGTGTGCAGCTAATGCGTGGCGCTGGGCGTGGTGGTGCTGCTCCATGGGCGGGCGACCGACTCCAGGTGTGCGCGCAGCGGCCCGAGGACTCGCACGTGCACTGGCCAGCACACAGACCCAGCGCAACCCAGGCCATCCTTTCGCCTCCCCTCCTTCCCTTCGCCCGCACCACACTACAAGCACCGAACGCCCATGACAGCAGCCCAGTACACCCGGCACACGAGGCTCAAGAGCCCTTTACCCACGCACAAGCGGCATGAGTATGAACTTGATGGGCACCCCTGTGATGGCTCCGAAGTGGGTCGTGATGTTGTCGCGCAGCATGCGGAAGATCTCCGTGTCCGGACCCACCACGCGCAGGGGCTGCAGAGGGGTGCAGGTCGAATCGCACCACTGAGTCACCCGGTAACATAGACGGCCGTGCGCATACCGCACAGGGCGCAGAGGTTGCCGTGCGGCTCAGGTGGCGACGTCGCGGAGAGGAGTTGACCACAAGAGCATCTGCAGCGTGCATGTTGAAGGTCCAGCCATGGCATGTATCGGAGGGCCTCCAGAGGAGCAGCCCTCACTGCCGCGCAGACCACGCTCTGTGCTCCACGGGGGGGCGAGCGGTCAGGCACAAGGTCTATGGGGCTGGCGGCATGTCCCCTCGGAACAGTCGTAAACTCTCACCCGCGCAGGAGCAGTGGCGCCTGCGACGTTGATGCACGCCTGCAAGAGTGCTGCTGTTGCCAGGCGGGGGTTGGTAGACTCCAGCTGCCACGTGCTGGCCTTGCAGCTGCGACACGAGTTCAGGGGTTATAATGTGACGCTATTGCTGAGGCATGATTTGCGGCTGTGCCGAAAAGTAAATATGTTGAAGCGATAGTGACAGGCTGTGACGCCGGCTGTGGCCTCATCAGTGGCCTTCTTGTCGAGCACAGGCGAGGTACCTTTGCAAGACGTCCATCGATTTGCTCAATGCACATTGTGCTTCAAGGTCCAAGTCTGCGCAGGTGACGTTGTTGCACAAGCACAGCACCGCGGCGACGACAAGCTGACGGAATGTACGCGCCGCGCGGTGCGACGGGCGTTTCTCCATTCACCAAAACGTAGCTCAGAGCTGACGAGACCGCATCCTACTTTGTCTTATGCATAGCTCCCATGGAGGCTCAAAGCCCTGACAAGCCTTTGTGTCAGGTTGCATTGAAACCAACAGCGTCAGGCTGCTGCCGGGATAGGTATTTTCGAGAAAGCCATCATGCGTATGTTTCACTCTCTGGCGCCAACTCTCTGGCTCTGGCTTTGATTGTACAGCCCGTGTACGTCAGGTGCGAGTACGGGACCCCCCTCGCCCCTGCCCCCGGACCCCCCCCCCGCCCCTGCCCCCGGACCCCCCCCCCCCCTGCTCGCCGGGCGCCTGTGTTAATCAATGCCCTACGTGGGAAAGTCACGCATTCTCCACACAATCTAGTCGTGCAGTGGTCAAATCCATGCCGCCTGGTATGCCAACGCCCTTGCCACTCAGTCCGCATCCAGGATCTCTGAGGGGCTCCACTCTCTGGCTCTTTTGGTAGTGACTTTACAAACGCGCAGCCCAGAGCCCACCGCAGCCCTTAAGAAGACAGGGATGTTGGTCCCCTCCGTTGGCCATGCACCCAGAAGGGTGCTCCCCTTCTGCAGGCACCCATGTTGTGTTAGCACCGTGGGGCCAGGGCCCGCATAAACAAGCAGCACCCAAAAGCACCATGCGGGGATACCCAAACAACGCAGCGCCTCGGCAAAGCAGCGCAGGGACCCTTCCAGAAAGCTGGAAGTGACTGGAAGCTCTCCACAGTGCACCATCGCACGTACATGCCAGGGAACATCTTGGCTTCCCGGTAGCTCTAGCCCTGTTCCCGCCCAAACATACGGTACAGAACGCATATCCGAGAGCACTACACGCCCACAACCAGACACCCAATACCACCACATCCCAGACTACGTGCTACTACAACCACTCCTCTGTTTTAATAAGCAGCCAACCAAGAATGAGTCCTACTAGGGTGGATAACGGGGCGCAATCGCACGAGCTCCGTACGCCTTGCTGCTGGCTGAAGCCGACGACGGACAAGTAAAGAATGACACGTGTAGATTGGGCCCCCAAGGCTACATCCAGATTCTGCACGTCATTATTACCACGACACTCGTGTCCCGCGCCATGTGCCAGACGGAGTACTGCCACTTACCGCCACTTGATTATCGTGTCAGACAACCACCTGCCGGCAGGGCGTCCTGGTCGGTATGCAATCCACACAACCCCTGGGACTGGCACCGCCAGCCAGTGTCTCCTTGATTGCACAGTAGCCCCACACCGCAGTGTTGAAGGAAGGGCGCAGCAGCTTTGCAAGCATGCTCTCACCCTGGTGAAAGCCGGTTAGAGGACAAAACACGGCTAGCACGGTAGCCTACGTCTCCATCTTTAAACCCTTGGGACGTCACAAGGCTGGCGCAATCAAGCACACACGCGCCAGCAGTTGTTGAGCTGACAGCTGCCACGTGCCAGAGTACCCTAAGACCCTGAACAAGACTCCTACTTCCTGGCATTAACGGCAGCTCGTGACACGCGGAGCCGTAACGTCAAAGCAAAATGCAAGAAGTCAACGAGTGAAGATGCATAAACATGGAGCTCCTTGCTCTCGTGGCCATTACACCCAAACTCCATATGCTTGGGCGCAAGCCTTTTGCAAGCGAAAGGAGACCAACCTCTGTTGCCCGCAGCCCTAAGCATGTACGTCTAAATTCGAAACACCATGTCGGGAAAGACACCATGTTATGGCGCGCCGCCTGCCGGCACTGCAACACAGCGTGAGTCCTTCAAACCCACTCCCTTGCCTTCCAGTACTGCTACATTCGCCTCATGCACACTACCGTAGTAACTCCTGGTGCCATGATGCTCCCGCCACCCTCCAGCACATCTTCACTCAGCGCACCCCCAGTGCCCAGTGACTGCCACACGTTTGGGAAACTTTTGCCCTCCCTAAGCAAGCTCAGCCCACCCGGACCCGCCCTCACGACAGCCCCCCGTGCCCCACCATGCCGCCGTCCACCATGCCGCACCGCACCATGCCCAGCAGCGTCTCCAGGTGCCGTACGACGGCGGGGAAGTCGGGCCGGTCCTTGGGCGACTGCGCCCAGCACGCGCCCACCAGCCGCGTGAAGGCGGGCGACAGCCACAGCGGCAGCACGGGCCGGCCGCCGCTGAGCATGACGCGGTGCAGGATGCGCGCGGCGTTGAGGCCGCGGTACGGCCGCTCGCCCGTGGCCAGCTCCCACACTGGCGGGAGCGCAGCGAGAGGGGAGCAGGTCAAAGTGAGGGCCAACCACTACAGGGGCTGTGGGCAGAGAGTAGAACGCTATTTAGCTGAGGTGGAGGGCCTGTGGCGCAGTATTTGAAGTGGCATTAGCAAGCGTGCAGTCTTGGGGGGACGGGCACGTGCAACATGGGCGTGGGCAAGGGTGCAGCGGCCGGCACTGCGGCGGGGGCGTGCTTTAGTCATGAGGCGCGGGTACATGAGGGGAGAAGCATCCGACTTACACGTAATGCCGTAGGCGTAGACGTCCGCCTGTGGAGACACGTGGCCCTTTGTCCACAGCTCAGGAGCCTGCGCAAGGGGCACGCATGACGTCATTTAGGTCGGGCCCGACCGCAGCGCTCCGATAGTATTCGTCATCCCTGGGCGCCTGCCGAACGGCTCTGGCTTGCTGGCAGCAGGGGCACATGGCTGTTGCTCGCTAGCGGTTGGTGCCCAGTCGCCCTCACCATGTGCGTGGGCGTGCCGTACGGCCGCGTTGACACGTGTGTCCGCCCAGCGCTGAGCACCCGGCTGAGGCCGAAGTCGCAAACCTGTGGACAAGCGGCATGGCTACTCAACAACACACGTATGCAAGAAAAATCACTCATCCTAATTACCATTTCTTTGCATAGCACGTTTGACAGGGCTACCTGGCGCTTCCTGCCAGTCCCAGTCAGTCCTTGCAGAAACCAATCCCTGTGCCTGGAAGACACAACAACAGCCCTCTGGCGGTGTGCGCGCAGGTGGGCAGCTAGCTACCCCTGGTCATACCTTGGGCACCCAACCGGCCAGCGAGTCCGACCCGTCATCGTCCACGGGCAGGTCGGGCGGCGCGTCCGCCCTCGCCCCAGCCCCGGCAGGCGCCTTGTGGGGGCCCTGCAGCTGCGCGTGCTGCTGCAGCGCCTGCTGCCCCATGGGCGCGCGGGCCAGCAGGCAGTTGCTGAGCTTCAGGTCGCCGTGGCACACGCCCTGTGGATGCAACGCATGTACCGGCCAGCAGCATGGCAAGTTACGGCGTATAATCCATGGGAATCTAAGTACCATATGACAGGCAACGCGTGCCATCGCGATTTATCATTTTGGCGTGTAGATGGCGGTGCCCACGGCAGCCCCCGCACCTGGCTGTGGATGTAGGCCATGCCCCGGGCAATGCCCAGCGCCATGCGAACCAGCACAGCCTGCGGGGCGGAACCAGAGCACAAGTCACTTTAGATACATCACTACTGTCAAGAAACATGCGCCGCAACTCCTTCCGGCGCGGGGGCGTTGCCAACACCCAGCAAAATGATAGTATAGGACCCCAACCGTGTTCGTTGGGCGCACCCAGTTGCGGCACACGCTGCCAAGCGCAGCAGCACCCCTGCCCGTGCCACCCGGCTTCGCGCCCACCCACCATGTCCGGCACCTCCCCCACGCTGCGCCACTGCACGCTGCGCCACGCGAACAGGCTGCCCCCCTCGCACAGCTCCATGACCAGGAAGCCGTGGCTGCTGCCCTCTGCAGGCTGCGCGTTGGCCGCCAGCCACAGCGTCTCCAGCGGCACGCCCTGCTCCGCGTTGCCGCCCACCAGACCCAACGGCCGCTGCACCGCCTCCGCCTCCTGCGCATGCGCGTCATGAGCCTTGACAGCGGCAGCGGCAGCCCCCGGCTGCGGTCCCATGGCGGCGGCTGGGCGCGTTGCAGCCACCTGGGTGATGCCGCCCTCCGGCGTCGCACGCCACACCGCCAGGGAGATGACGCTGCGTGGCTCGCTGCTGGCAGGGCCGGCAGCTGCCCCGGATGCGCGTTGTGCGTCAACGGCCACTGCCTGCGGCAGGAGCGGGCTGGCGGAGACCGCTGCAGTCGACTGCTCCGCCGCCAAAGGGTGCAGTAGCAGCTTCTGCTGCGCCAGGCCAGGTGGCACCGCTGCATCACACGGCCCCTGCAGCCCCCGCATGACCCCATCAGGAGCCCCTACCTGCCCAGCTGGTGCCCTCCCTGCACCGCCCCCACTCCGGTGCAGCCCTAGCTCCGGCAGCAGCCCCATCACAGAACTCGCGTCCCCGTCACGACGGCCCCCTACGCGCTGCGGCCGGAGGACTGCTCCCCCTCGTACGCTCCCATTCGCTCGCCCGCTGCCGCTTTCCGAGATCTCCCCCGCAATAAAGCCTTGCGGCAATCCGCGGATAAGCGAGCACGCAGCGTTTGGCGCGGACGCACACCTCCCCGCAGCTGCGTCGCTGCTGCCTTGCTGACCCGAGGCGCCTTCCATCAAGTACAGAGGCAGGGGCCCAGAGCAGCACGCGCCCGGCAACGGCTCCATACCCACGCCTTGTGCGCCACCGTTCACGGTATCGCCGTGTGCCACTTGCTGCTCGTCACCGCAAACGCTCCCACCATCGCTGCCGGGGGGCTTGTTCCATTCCATGTAGCTGGCAGCGAGGTTGCTGGCTCCGGGGACGTGCGGCAAGTCGGAGTCGTCCATAATGAACCTGAGAGAATGGGAGCAGCCCAGCGTTAGCGCGCCGTGTGTTTAAGCTTCTGGTAGCACATAGCAAATGCCGCAGCTCGCATGTGTGCCCACGTGTTCTCCGGGCATTCCTCGGACGCCAACACGTTAACTTATGCCAAATGCGCTCAATTCTCATTCGGTACACACACACACACGTCCCCAAAGGCCGCGTATCCAGATGCAGGGTTTAAGTGGTATTGGTGCAGTCGTTGCTGTGAGAGCGCTGCTGCCCGTGCCAGGGGCCCCAAGAACCCATAGTCCTTACCTGCTGTACACGTTTGCGGCCGCGCGCTGGCTCCCTCTGGGGCAGAGCACGGCTGCTGGGGTGGCGGGGGCGAGGCCGTTGACCTGGGGCGAGATGGCCCCTGGGGCAGCTGCCAGCTCCGCCGACTGCCCGCCCGCGCCGCCACCGGACAGCACCTGGGCGAAGTGCAGCGACGACACCACGTTGGGGTGCCTGCGGGAAGCGTCCATGGTACATGAGGGCTCGACGAATAACGAATGATTTGTGGCATTCTGGAACAGGCAGCCTTGCGACAAGAACAAAGGAGCTCCGTGCGCTCTGTTCCTGGAGCCGATGACGGACGAGGCAAGGATTCCACCGAGACCCGCACAACAACAACATGGCTGCCCGTTTGGCTGCGCCCCCAAATGCAAGCGCACAAGGGCCCATGCAGCGAAGGGCATGGAACTGACATACCTCGTCGTAGTAGTACAAGCAGTACCCGACCCAGCGTTCGCACCTGAGGGACTGGCTCAGCACCACTTCATTATGCACTGCCCGCGTCAGCTCCGCCCCGTACTGCAGCACCTTGACCGCCACCGCCCGCCCGCCCCAGGAGCCTGCGCGCAGCAGCACGCGGGTTATACTGGTGCAGCTGCCGACCGGTCGGGGTCAGTCGTGTAGCAAAAGCAAGGTGCATAACAAGGACGAGGTGTGCGGAGCGCGTACCTTTAAACACTTTGCCGAAGGAGCCGGAGCCCAATGCGGACTTGAGGTCTGCAAACGGAGAAGCGAACGCGCAAAGCTTTACGGACGGGACGGCAACGCAGTTGCATCAGCGTGACTAGCCAGCGCCCGGCACGGCCTGAAGTAACCTTATCGCACACAGGCAGGACAGGCACAGGCCAAGGCGGCATCCAGCCCGTTGACTGGTGCCCCAACAGCACGCACCTAGCGTGATGCCAGCCACAGTGACCAGAACGGGCACATCCGGCGCGCTGGTCTCCACGGAGTCCTGCTGACCATCCTGAAAGTGCACCCCCTCCACAGCCGCTGCAACCACCTCTCTCGCCGCACCCGAGCCACCCTGGATTACAACTCCTTGTCCGCTCCCAGGCTCCCGGTTGCAACCGCTGCTACATGTCATGATGCTGGTAGCGGTGCTGCACGTGACAGTTGGCGTGCGTTCGCCAGCGGCTAATTGGCTCTGCGGCCCTGCTTCAACTTTTCCAGCAGCCCCCGCCGTGCCCTGCAGCAGCCCTGTGCCAGGGGCTGCTGCAGAGGCGGTTTTGTACGCGGGGCCTGGCGCCCTGGCGGCCTCAAGGTCAAGGCATAGCGTTGGCCCACTAGGGAGGTGTGGGCGTAGGGCAAAGCGATGTGGGTCAGTACGAACAAGGCAAGCAAAGAGCTGGGAAGGACAAGCACCCCTGGTAGTACCCCGAAAGCGTCGCTGCGCTGCATTTGACATTTTACCTCCTGCAGGTTTATGGACTTACATGCTTCCCACCACACTGCCGTGGGCGCCTTGGTCCTCGTTGGAGGAGAGGATGACGCCCAAGCTGGCCCTGCGGTTGCTTGAACTCTTCGCAGGGTCTACGCCAGATGGCGCCTCAACGCCCGCCGCCGCCCCTGCAGCTTTGTCTAGGCCGCCTCGCTGCTTCCGCCGCCAAGTCCACAATGCTGCACCGACAAGCGCAAGCAGCAGCAGTCCGCCGCCGAGGCCTGGGGGGTAAAGCGCCAAAGACAAGTGACTGTAGCGGGTGCGGTGCGGGATGCAGGCAGTATGTGCCTAATACAGGTACAGGCATACAAGAAGAGGATAGTGTGCTTACGAGGGCACCGACACTCAGGTAGCACCTGTGCGCGACTTGGTCAAGGGTGAATAAGCTACGCAGCAAGCTGGTCCCATTTGCCCAACGCTTGCCGACCGGGAGAGTTCGGTCAATCCGTCCCATCAGCGACCCACCGGCTACAAGCCCCGCAATCAAGGGAGTGTCCGACTTGTCGCTGCCTCCCCCGCCTTGCTGCTGGGGGTCCTGCGCCGCCGCCGCCGCCGCCAGCAGCTGCCACGTCTGGTCCTTCTCGTACAGCTCCTGGATGGTGTTGCGCACGCAGAAGTCGTAGCCCTGGCTGCTGCCGCACTCGTCCGTCACAGGCGATTCGCACACGAACCGCACTTCCGTGCCGGCAAGCTCGTAGCCGCCGCCGCTCTGAATGCCCTCGAGGCCTGGCATGGGCACCGGGAACAAAATGACACACGTGGCGAGGCGGAAGACTGGTGTGAGGGGCCAGGGTGCCGCCGGTCGAGATGGGGCAGGGACCGCCCATGCCGACTGTGGCGTGAGTTTTGAACGTGCATGCTAGGCACTGCGGGCGGTCCTCCTGCAAGGGCGCGGCCCTGTGCTGTAAGCCTACCCGAGCGGGGGAGAATGGAGCTGCCGCTGCTGATGTATATGTTGTCCTGGTTGTAGCAGGCGGCTATGGGCGCCTGTGTGCGGCACCACTGGGTGCCGTTGATGGTCATGACACGTGGCAGCTGTCCCGGGTTCTCCGGAGCGGTCATCATGAGCGACACCACGAGTTTCGGCGGGAGGCAGCTGAAGCAGAAAAAGACGATGTCTGCACAGCAAGGATTGAGGCGTAACACAGCGTACGCGTACGGTCAGAACAATACAGCATAGGCGTGCGGTCCAGGGCAAGACACTTAATTTCTAAGCCCACACAAAGCGCGTGGATATTCTGTGAATGCCAGAACAAGCTTGCTACACGGACGCCCCTACATGGTGACAGAGCGTGAAGCCCAGCGCACCGTGAAATAGGACAGCCGCTCCCGGTGAAGCGGAAAATATATCCACCTCAAAGCCGCTTAGCTGCCGTGTGTTGCGCAGCTCGACCTGTTAACGTTTCGGGGGAGGGCACAACAGCGGGTAGGTGTGTACAGATCAGGCGTTGCGGTCGTGAAAGCAATGTATAGGTAGCTAGCGCCCACTTTCTGTGCACCACAAGGCTAATCTGCGTTCTCTCACGTCGACACTCCCTCGGCCTCCAAATGCAGGGACACGAGTAGAGAGCAGGCCGACAAGCGAGCGTGCGTGTGTCAAGCAACACAACTTCCTGCGTCAATCGAAAGCAGGTTGCAAAACCCTGCGCAAAATGCATGCAGATTGCCCCTTTTGGGGCAGCCTTTGAGACACTCACTTGCGTGAAGGTGAAGGTGACGCCCGGCTGCAAGAAGATGTGCGAGTTCTGCACGGGCGGGGCAGTCGTACATAGTAGGCAAAGCTCTGCACACCATCAGCTGCCAACATGCAATAATATGTGGCACGGCGAGCAGGGCTAGCCGCCTCTGAAACCAGCTGGATGTCGAACGCTTGTCAGGTGTTTTCAAACTGGTGGACGGTGCGGTGTCGCCATGCGTGCGCCTGGCGTTCTGGGCAGGATTCGACGGCCCACGTACCGTGCTCTGTTCCCCACATCCCCAGGGCGAATGCCAGCGTGCAGTGTTCACAGCCGTGAGGGCCCCCCTACCAGGAAAGAAAGGTCCAGGATCGGAAAGCTCTCATTGCCCTTGATAGTGAAGTTGCTGGTGCGGGTTATCAGACCAGGGGGCCAACCCAGGCCCTGCAGCCGCAGGTTTCCAGTCAACTGCGCGGTGCCTATCGTAGCGTCTACAAGAGCATCCGCTAGCTGCTTCTCCGTAGTCACAAGCGCCACTCTTGATGGCTGAGAAGTGGCCAGGGTGGCCAGGGAGGCGACCACCAGCACAACAAGGGGCAGCAGGAGAACTGCCACCCCAAGGCGCAACTGCTGTCCGCGCGCAGGTCTCATTCGTTTGCTTTATGCTACATCATATATCATAAGCGTGATTTTGTGGCTGTGGTGGCAACCGGCGACGGCATGCACCAACTAACGAAGAAAGGACAAAGTCCCATTTGCAAGACTGTTTCAACGTGTTGCCAAGTCACGGTTGGGGTCAAGTCCAGCAACGCTAGGAGTTGGGCAATTGCTCTTTGGACGCAGTTGCTCAGCCGTTTCTGCTCTACGATTATCAATAGCCATAGGCCGCAACAAGGCGGAGTGCGCCTTCTACATTGATGTCTTAGGCTTTTTAAATGATTATCGAGTGCATAAGCGACGTCCATGTGCTCTCCGTTCCGTCTGCCAGTCACTGCGCTTAACCAAGGCGCCAAACCGTACGGTCATGCGCTCCGGGTGAATGGTGCCACTCTGGTGCCACTTGTGCTAGCTGCACAATGTTTGCACACAGAGTGCTATCCGCCTGGCGAATGAAGCAAGCGCAGGCAACGGCTGGGCGCCATACAAGCTTGTAGAGGGCTCTGGCCGTGCTGTCACCGTTTCTCTTGGCTCGCCAGCTGACCACACATGTGCATGCACGGTGCTGGCTGACTGCCTCACCCTCACCTACCTTGCTTTGCCTGGCTTTGCCATATGGCGCAACCTCCCCAAGACTGTCGTGATATGTAGCGTATTGCTACCTGCCGGCCAGTTGTCAACGGCAAAACATAAGCACGCATGCAGCAGTAAGACAGCTACCCTGGCGGGGAGCACGTACAGAGGGGTATGCTGACGCTGGCCGGGTGAGAGGTACGGACGTCCAAGCTAGGTGAACCCTCACGCCTGATCTTGCCTGCAGGCGGGGGGCAGGCGGGAGAGGGGAGCGGGGGGCTGTTCGGTCTTTCTCGGTCGAAGTCGGTGGAAACAAGAGTGCCACCGGACATGCGTGAGCCAACGGGGTACAGATATATAGTAGAACGCGCTTCAGGGATGACACAGTGCGTACAGAGCCAAGGCTAGGGAGGCAAGGGGGTTGGCATCAGGGCGTGGGTGTGTGCAACGGACGACCAGGACATGGGAGCGAGGCTGAGGATGTGGGCAACGCGCAGCTATCTTATAGCCTGCGACAGCCGACATGGTCCTACGCCGCCTGCCAGACAAGTGTGGACACCCGAGGCGCAGCGGCAACAAGCCCGCACTGCTGATTGTCGCCGTGCCAACCGCGGCATACCGGTACTGTAGTAGTCGGGTCGTTGCGGCGCAAGCCTGAAGGTAGCAGCTGCATGTGTGGAACGCACCGCATGGCCGACGCTTAAACTACCGCCTGTGAGCTGTACGCCACGTAAGGTACGCACACGTGAGGACAAGCTGGAACAGGGTGCAAGCTATGGCTTGTAATACTCTTCACTGTCATGCACTGCCACCACGGCATGGTAGCCACCCATGGGTGAGGCGGTGGCTTCCCGTGTACATCCTCAGCGCTCTCCGCTCGTGCGGAAGAGGCACCTGTGTGGTATGGGGGCTACTGCGTGTCATGCGCAGTATGAACGGATGCAGACGGATGCACGTGCCAGGAGGCTCAGGAGCTGGGCGCTAATACCGTAAGCCCGGGGGGCAAGGGCGTTGGCCCGGTCTGGGGGACGCCCTTGCCCCCAGGCTTACGCCCCCGGCCAGAAGGAGACCCGGGCTTCTCGGAGGGCGGGGGCCGTATATCTATGGCCTGGCCATCCAGTCACATGGACGGCCTTCATTATAAGCAGCATGGTGCGTTGGAGTTAAAGAGTGGCCCTTAAGGCGGTGAGCCCAGGGTTACGGAGGAGGCCCCAATTTCTGTGGCTCGTTCGAGTTGGCGGCTCCGCAACGCGTGCCGCAACTCCCAGGGCGCCCCACTAGAACATGCCACACACCTTTGCCGTTGTACATCTCATGCCACTTGTAACGCAGGAATGCGGCCATTATGGTAGCACGCAGCACATGTGCAGAGGGCAGGAATACGCGTACCAGCACCCCGGTGGACATGTTGCAACCACGAAAAACAGCAGCACATCGGGTCCGTAGAAGACGGCCAGCCTCAACCAAGCAATGGGAGTGGTTTCTTAATACTCGTAGTTGGTTTTGGCGCTGGTCTGCTTGGCTGGCCCCCTTGGCGGGGCTTGCCACGTGTCCAAAAATGGGCTGTTGTACTGCGGCCTGCTCGTCCACGGACTTGGTGCGAGTTTTATAAAGAGGTGGGGAATACATAGAAGTACAGCACATGTATCTTTCTAACATGCCGATAGGCCTGCTGTCGACTGTTCGGCGCGCACTCCAGCTTCCAGCTGCGACGAGTTCAACGCGCCATCGAAAGAGCACAAAATGCCACGTTAAATGCGAACTTACTTGCAGGTGCACTGCCGCCCTTCCCAGACTCTTGAGTTCGAGCTTCGGACCTAACTGGCACACAAAATGCGACAAAAGTGCAGCAGTTACTGCACGTGTGCACAATGAGAGGTGGCATGAATCGTGTCGCATACGTTCTCAGTCGCTGAGATCAACACCAGGAGGCTGCCTGTGCGCGGCACGCTTATTGTATGAGACCTGCGAGCCTGGTTGGAAGCAGCTTTCTGGCCTGCATCGCGTGTTCCTGAGCGTGAGACGGGCTCAAGCGCCGAGTAGGTGCGTGTTCAGGTGTACAATGTCTGAGCACTACGTGCGTGGGTCGAAAGGTCTGCCACGGTGTGGGGTGCCACAGAGCACGGCCCACCTGCCAGCCTGCGTACAACGCACAACGGTCCTACCGGTAATTGTCCATACTGCCGCCACGTTGGACGTGCATTACCGTAGCTGCTGAGCCAGCGCCTAACGTCAACGGCCGCAAGGGGTCCTCGGCAAGAGACTATACCGGTACTAACAGGATCCCTATTAGAGCAGGTGCTTTGGTTACCGTGGGACCAGCAGTGTACGTACCTCTGTGATTGTATACTCTTCACCCGGTCTCTCCGCATGCAACGACTCGTAAGCTGAGGCATAGCAAGCTTAACCTTGTTGAACTCAGCATGTCCTAATGTGTTGTAGCCCAGATGATGCGTGTCGGCGTTAGCCCTTGCGCAGCCCCTTCTCCGTACGCCTGTATGCATCAGTACAAGCCTACTTCGTCTTGTAGCATGGAGCTGCTTGTATGGGGCGCTGAAAACTTTTGTGTGGATGGGGTCCTGTCATGCACTGCACCATGGCAGTATTCGTCCTGGTCCCCTCTGCACGGCCGTACGGCACTACGAGCATGTCTCACAAGCAGAACTCGAGCCGTATTGATTTCTATGCATACAACAGAGTACAGTGAACATTGCGAAACACTTGTGCATATTTGATTCCAATTAAAGTGCCTGTGACTGTCGTCGGTCGGCGTCAGGTTCTGACTACTTCAAGTGCTGAAAGCTGGAGCGCATCACCTGAGTCACAAGCTGTGATTTGCCCCTGAAGCGCCTACGGCGCCCGCAGGAACGGTGCGGACAGGGCGATTTTGTGCGGATGGAACACGCGCTGGGGTTCAGGCCCAATGATAGGCCTTCCCGCTTGGACGAAGCGATGTCTACAAACGATCTGTATGATGTTGATGTCCATTAACCAGCACGGAAGCATCCAAAACGCGCTGCAGGGGCGCATGCTCTTTGTCACGCCTGGCCCACTGTCTGGCAACGCAGGCACAATGCACGCCATGGCAGCGCTGCAGAGCTCACAAGCTCTGGAACAAGTAAGTTTGCGGCTGTCAGCGCGTTCAGGGACGTTAGCCGCGAGTCGACCACTAATACCCTGTCGCCTGTCGCCTCTGACAACATGGCAGCACACACTAAGTTTCACATATACATCTTTACTGCTTCCCTGCAGGAAAATCCCCTTTGGGTGGATGAAGACCTGCAGCGGGTGCTGGACGACCCGACGAACGCTGATAACAGGCAGCTCTTTTTCGCAAAGGTGTTGCGATCAGCAACCGATGATGAAGTGCGACGGTTGTTCAGCCGTTTTGGCCGAGGTGAGCGCTTTCGCGCTGCGACGAAAGGTCATTGCGGGAAAGGCAAACGGTAGGAGGCGTTCTGTAGTACTGGCGCAACTGCATTATGAGTATGCGAACACAGCAACAAGCTGCTGCGCGACCTACCTTCGGCAGTGAGCCGCGAAGACTTCCGCCCCCCTCCTCGCAGTGACCGACGTCAACTTGTTTCGCGCGTTCCAAGGCGCTCCAACCACGAAGGTATGGGCATCGTGTCTGGCATTGAGTACACCGCCCCTGTCGACTCACCCAGCGTCCCCGACAGCCGCACGCCAACAGCAGTGCACCACTGGTCTGGTCTCTCCTGAGTCACGCCTGCGGTCCACCGACCCTCACAGGGATGCGGCCTCGTTACGATGGGTAGCCACGCGGAGGCTGTGGCGGCCATAGCTGCCCTGGACAGCAAGTATGTGTGGGAGGGCATGGAGACCCCCATGGTGGTCAAGTGGATGGACATGGCGCTGCAACGCCGGCGCAGGGAGCTTCACCTGGCCAACCTGCGCCAATCGCTAGCCACCGGCGGCGGCATGGGCCTCAGTAAGTCCCGAATCTCTGCCGCCGGATACTCCATTACCTGCTCCCACCGCCCTGTTGCATGTCGGTCTACGCCCGCAACGACGCCGTGTCTTGCGCTGCTTGTCCCGGAATGACCCTGCACGCCCGCTGCGCCCCCCTTCCCGCCCACAGTGTCCGGCAGCCTGTCGCTGGCCACCACGGCGCCCCTGCCGCCCAGCCTGGGGCTGCAGCACGGCTCCTTCCTGGACACCCTGGAGCCCACGGAGACGCCGCCCCCGGGCTGCTCCCCCGACGCCATCAAGCTCTTCGTGGGCAACGTGCCCAAGAGCTGCACCGAGGAGCAGCTGCTGCCGCTGTTCCAGTCCGTCGGCAAGGTACGACGCGTGCGGACCTGCCGATGCTGCCTCCGCCCTCCCTCATTTCCTCACGCGCGGTCGCGCCTCGTCTTGCCCAACACCTGCCGGTACTGCAACGTAGCCTCCTACGGTACATGTTTTAAAAACCTTGTTACGCGGCCACCGACAGGTGGTGGAGCTGGTGATCGTGCACGACAAGGTAACGCACGAGTCCAAGGGCAGCGCCTTCGTGTGGTACGCCACGCGCATGGACGCCGAGCGCGCCATCCTGCAGTTCAACTTCCGGCACGTGCTGCCCGACCCCTCGGGCGACCAGGACCGCCCGCTGGTGGTGCGCCGCGCCAAGATGCGCGCCAAGCCCGTCAAGCAGCCCGGCGCGCTCACGCTGGGCGCCCTCACGCCGGTGAGCGCCACGGAACTGTTGTGAGGGTGCCTGCGGTCTCCGCTCACATCCCACACGCAGCGGGCAAACTTATTGTGTGTGCCTAGCATTGGCTCGGCGCGATGCCTTGTTCGTCGAGGAGCGTGGTGTTGGGGCTGACATTGGGCCGGTGCGCTGCGGTGGCCGCAGGTGCAGCTGCAGTCGACCGTCATGTCCTCCCTGCCCGGCCTGGGCGGCGGCGCCCCTGGGGGCACGGGACACACGCTGTACAAGCCCGCGTCCATGCATCCTGCTGCCGGCACGCTGGGCCTGTCGGGGCTGGAGGCGCTGCAGCTGAACGATGCGGGGGGCCTGGTGGCGGCGGCGGGCCTTGATACCGGTCTGGGCGTGGGTGGCCTGGGCCTGGGTGGTGCCCTGCCGTACCGCAGCCTGGGCGGGCTGGCCGGCCTGCAGTCGTCTATGCAGCAGGGGGTGTTCGACGCGCTAGGCACAGGTGGGCGGGAAGGCGGGCTGGGCTCTGCGTGTGCGCTAAGGTGCCGTACTCTGCTGTGCGCGTGCTGTTGGGCACTTGTTACCCTAATCCGCACGTGTTTGGAGCTGTACGTTGGAACACTGTGTGTTGTTGGCTGGAGTGTGTGCGCTGCGCTTACCTGTGACGCGGCTTATGTGCGGTGCAGGCAGCAGTGACGACTTCCAGCTGTACGGCGACCTGGCGATGGCGCAGCATCTGCAGCAGGCGGCTGCCGCCTCCTCCCTGGACGCGCTGCAGCCGCTGGGGCTGAGCATGGGCCTGCCCTCCGCCGCGGTGGCGCGCTCCGCCGCCCAGCAGCTGACACACTCGCTGACGCTGAACCAGCAGCAGCTGTCGATACTCAACATGCACCTGTTCAGCGTGCAGACGGTAAGTGGCGCGCAGCTGCACATCTCCCCGGGTGCGCCGGGGCTGTTCAACCTGCTGGTTTCGGGAACGCCCGGCCAGGTTGAGACCGCCCGGGGCCTGGTTGGTACCGTGCTGAGCCACGCGTAAGGGAGAGGTGAGAAGCTGCAGTGGGAGCGGGAGTGGTGGTGGTGGTGGTGGTGGTGGTGGTGAGAGAGTGCGTTGGATGGGTTGTGTCTCTGGGCCGTCTTGAGTGCCCCTCGACTTGGATGCTTCGAAATGCCACTGATTGATGTGGGACCAGGCCAATGACCCAAGAAAATGTATAGCAGGACGGGTAAAGGGGCGGCTGCGTGTCTGGATGGGCGCAAGGGGTATATCCTGAGGTTGGGCCCATGTCCATGTCCATGTGTGCAGAGCCTGAAAAGCACGACCAAAAGATGGATGCCGTGGGTATTGTTGTGTTGCTAATGTCATGCGCTGAGGGTGTCTGAGTTCTTACTAATACTCCTTAGGCTGGTGTGCCGACGGCACGGCCCTTGGAGTTTTGAAGAGGTAAAAGGCTGGGCTGCTGTGAGAGGGAATGGTGGGTGGTTGAAGCAAAGCCAGGGCGCACGTTTCGGTTAGGCCACACTGCTATGCGATGTGTGTGACACCATGAGCTGTTGATGCAACAAGGAAGCCATGGGTAGAGGTGGGTGTTAGGTATCTATCCCAAGATAAGACGTGCTTCTACTGCTGCACAGTTAAGCATGTATTGCTAATGTGCGATCAAGTCGGACGGAATTTTGCGGCCTAATATCATTTACTTGTAGTACAGCCAGCAGGTTGGCCCACGTCGATTGGAAAGACCGGCCGTAAAATCCGTACATGCCTGGGGTCTAGGGGACTTTGCTGTTGCGGCTTTTGTGAGTTGGGGCTGTGGTTGCGTGCGCACCATCAGGCATTGGCCGGGTGGGTGCGTGGCCGGTGGGTGCGTGGCCGGTGGGTGCGTGTATGCGTGGGTTGGCTGCAGCGGCCGGTCGCTTTGGGGCTTGACATGTTATTGTGCGGGTGTTCTATATGAGAGCGACCGAAAACATCTGGCTAATCGAATTGTCATCCATTTCAGTTTGCGCTGGCAAGCAACCAATGGCAACGCATTTGAACTCCTTGGGCGAGGCCCGGCGGCGGCATGCGCTCCTGCGGTTTGTCCATGATCTATTTTGCTCGTTAACGGAAGCCACGTGCATCCGGTGTGTGAGCCACGGAGGGAGGGGTCTGTACCTAGGGCGGTGGCTGTGGCTGATTGACACCTGTGCATGCCTTTGTGCTCAGGTAATGAGAATTACATAACGCGTGCTGCAAGCTGTGTTAACGTCGTGACGCAGCTCGCTTTTGCTTATGCGGGGGGGGGGCGTTCCACGTGTGAGTTGGGTTGAAGAGTCCTGAAGCAGCAAACCCGGCAGCTCGGTGGTTAGCTTCCTCCGGCCGGCAATGCATTATGATGGCTCGAACCCTGGTAGTCTGTGTGGTGCAGTAAGGACTGGACTCCTGCTGAGGAGCAGTGCGGCGTCAGGGTGGTTCTTGGGCAACGGCTTTGTGTCGTTGTGTGGCCGAAAGTTCCGAGTGGGGTCCAAGCAGGTACCTTGGTGGCGTTGTGGCTGTCCTGTAGTCGTCGTACGTGTGCATTGCATCAGAAAGGCTCAAAAGTTCGTAAGAATGTGGCGTTGGTGCAGGAGAGTCAGGCCATGCAACCTGTTGATGAGGTATCAAGGCGTCGGCATTGTTAGCTGCAAGCTGGTTTACATGGTAGACCTTGCCCTCAGCACTGGCCTTCTGGGCATGTGGCCTGATGCGTATGTGCTTGGCGCGCGAGCTACATGGAATGCAGTAACGCAATGAGTAGGCAGTGAGTCTCTAGTCTCGCAACATAAATGTAACACAAAATGCCATCTGATGGAAGGTGCCCGTTCCTGCGACACTTGCCTCGAGACATGTTCAGTTGAGGAGCCCAGTCATGGCCTAGAGCAGCCTAGAGACTACAGCCAAGCTGTGATAAAGCCTTGCGTGGTTGACAAATCCTGGCACTTCCATACCCAGGTCACCCCGCAACAGGGGAACTGGTCCCCACACCACCCAGTCAGTCAGCCAGTCAGTGTTACACGGCAAGGTTTCTCCCCTCCGCAAGTGCAACGACCCGTGTACGAGCCGGGGCTCAAGGGTCTACACACATGAAACCAGGGCGTAAAAATGGTGATTGTGCATTCATACAAAGCAACGCCTTCAGCACCCAAATGCTATCTGCCGCAATTGTGTCTTTCGCACGCAACGCACTTCCCTCTGCCAGAAAGGGCAAATTCCACACTACCCAGCAGCTCCCTTCGCACACCACTAGCTCCTGGCCTGCGGCACATGCATGAACACAGAACTCGACACCACCGCATCGCAACAACACAGCACTTGTCGCGCCAACACCAGTTCATAAAACCATCAATCATTGCACACTACACGGTGGCTGCCAGCTCGCGGCCCTCGCGTTCCTGTCCCGCCGCCTTGTTGCCTGCCGCCGCCGCCCTCCTCCGCGCCACCTCCAGGTGAACCAGCAGAGCGGAGATGTCGGCCGGGCTCACACCCCCAATGCGCGACGCTTGCCCAATGTCCGCCGGCCGGATCTGCAAATGGGGACCGATTGGCGGCAATGGGGGAGCCAGCGTTGTGTTTCGGATGCTGCCCATGGAGAGTGGCCGAGTGCGGAACGAGGGATCTCCAGACACCTCATCCGTACAGCTCCGTCCGCACAGCGGTGCACAAAACTGCCTAGCCCGTACCCAGCTTCCCCAGCACTGCATGCAGCGCACAACTTAGCCGCGAGCGCATGAAGGGCGCGAACAGCCGCGGCACGACCCAAACCGCCTCTACCGCAGCGAACGCAAAGCGACGGGCTAAGCGCAACGAGGATGCTAGTGACAGCATGCCCAGTGCAGTGGCTGAAAGGTACGCTACCGCTACCGATAAGAGACACACCTTGCTGAGCTTTTCGCGGGCCTCCAGCGACAGCGTGGCGATGGCCCTGTAGTCCAGGTCGGGCGGCAGCGGCTTGGAGGCCTTGGCGCTGAGGGCCGCCAGCTGCTTCTCCTGCGGGGGGTAACCAGCAGCGCAGACCGTACATGTCAAGGAGAGTAGCACGGGCGCGGGGGACTAGGGGTGGAGCAGGTGCTGTAGCACGGTTACCAAGATCAGCGGGCGGCTGCGATGGGGCTGTTGCGCAGATGGCACGCGTGCTGTGCGATGTGGTCTGGGGAACAGCGGTGGCTACAGCGGCGCCCATGCCCCGTTTCCGCACCTGCCGCGGGGTGAAGCCCGCGCACAGCCCTGCACCACGTGTCCGTGACCCCCTCCTGCCCTGTTCTCCGCACCTGCCGCGCGATGAAGCCAGCGTACTTGATGTCCACCTCCACCGCCTCCCGCTCCGAGAAGCTCATGCCGTGCTCACCCCCGCCCAAACCGTGCTCGTCCAGCACGGCGTAGTGCACATGCGGCCGCCGCAGCAGCTCCTCCAGGGTGGGGCTGTTGGTCACGGCGTGCCCCGACAGCGCCGCCGCAGCTTGGGCCACGGGCGCGTCGGGGCGAACACGTGTCGCGGCCAGGCGTGCCTTGTCCGCCTCTATGCGCGCCTGCTTTTCCGTGTACAGCCGCCACCTGCGAGGACAAGGCGGGGGCAGATAACTATGGAGCGGGGAGAGCGGGATGGAGGTAAGCGTGGAGGTGCACGGGTCATCACTGCCATGCGGGAGTGTGTAGGCGCAAAGGTCGTCGCGGCAAGCCGGGTCACGGGCAAGAGTGAGTAAGGGCGGGCACGAGTGGTCCGGACGTGGGATGTGGGCTGGCGGCAACGCGGGGTCCGTTTGCGCCATGGGCCCATGGTGCTGGAACGGGAGGCACATCCCTAGTTGGAAAGCTACACAGGCAATGATTCGTGCTGACTTGTTCAGTGGGCGCTGCTGTTCCACTTATGTGCGCTACTTGTGCGCCGCAACCGCTGCCCTGCTGCCCCTGCTGGCCCTGTGCAAGGGTCGTGCCGCCACACCTGCGGTCGTCTATGAGGCCGATGTCTCGCCCCAGGGGCGTCAGCCGCCGGTCGGCGTTGTCGGCGCGCAGCAGCAGTCGGTACTCGGACCTTCGGACACCGCACAAGGACGAGGAGGACAAGTGCAACAACGCTGTGTCAGCAACGCTGGGAGTTGCGGTCCGGACGCAAGCGCAAGGCGGTGCTCAGTTGCAGGGCCATGCCGTGAAAAGGCTAAATGCCGCCCTGCAGGTGCCACGAACAAAGGCCACCGATCCTCCGGCCGACGCCACCCTGAGGGTTTGTATCACCGTACCCCGTGTGGTGCCAGCCAGTCAGGTTCGCGCTTCCGCATCAGCCCCCGTCCTGCTCGACCCCGTTCCGCCCCCAACCCCACCTGCTCGTGAGCATGCGGTACGGCTCCCCCAACCCCAACCCCAACCCCAACCCCAACCCCAACCCCAACCCCAACCCCAACCCCACCTGCTCGTGAGCATGCGGTACGGCTCCCGCAGGTCCTTGGTCACCAGGTCGTCCACCAGGGTGCCCAGGTAGGAGGAGTCGCGCGGCAGCGTCACGGGGGCCACGCCCTGCGCCCGGCGGGCCGCGTTGATGCCCGACAGCAGGCCCTGCGCAGCGGCCTCCTCGTAGCCTGCGGATGGGGAGCAGGTTCCCCGTTTGTGATTGGTCGTGGTTGTGCCAGGAGCACAAGCAGGTGGATTGGGTGCGGTAGCACGCCGTAGGAACAAACTGATGCGCTGGCTCGCCTTGCACCCGCCGCGATGAAGCATCCAATTTCCAATCTCTGCCACGCGCTCACGCTCCCCTTTCCGCGTGTCACCACAGACGACAAGTAGTCCAGGTCGCCTGGCGCGCGCAACCCCGCATTCAACTCCGCACTTGCCACCATGCGCACCGCACCTGTCGTCCCGTTGAGCTGCCCGCTGAAGAACAGCCCGCGTATCTTCTTGGTCTCCAGCGTGCCGTGGCACTGGTGTGCGGGCAGGTAGTCGTACTCCACGGCGTAGGCGGGCCGCAGCATCTTGACGCGACCCAGGCCCGGCAGCGTCTGCAGCAGCGCCAGCTGCAGCCGCTCCGGCAGGCCCGTGCTGAAGCCCTGCCGCACGAGAACACACGGCGGATGCATGCCGATAAGTTTCAGCACGTGTGTAGGACGTGAACATCGCCTGGGACAGCGTGTGCCCAAGTCCGAGGGCGTGACTGGCTGGTTCAACGCACCTGCACATACATCTCGGGCGTGTTGCGGCCCTCCGGCTCCAGGAAGATCTGGTGGCTGTCCTTGTCGGCGAAACGCACAATCTTGTCCTCGATGGAGGGACAGTAACGCGGGCCCTGCGGGTCGCAAGCATGTGCAGGGAAGCTCAGCAGCTCAGCACCGAAGCTGATGTCCGCCCGGATAAGGTGAACCTCGCGTACGCTATGATGTCATGCCTCTGCTGATGCCCCTGGTCCACCCAGCAGCTACCTCCCTGCACCTGGTCCTCGACACAAGGCAGGTACGGTGCCGCTAGGTATGGACGCGCTAAGACACCGACGCTGTGGCACGCACCTTGCTGTCCACCCATCCGCCGTAGATGGGCGTCTCCTTGAGGTTCTCACGGATCAGGCGGTGCGTGTCGGCGGTGGTGCGGGTGAGGTAGCAGGGCATCTGGGGCCGCGGCACGTGCACCTCCGGGTCGAACGAGAACCACCGCTCCTGCGGGCACAGGGGAGCATGGCAAGCTTGCTTTAGTGACGGAGTGTACAATAGCGTTGCTGGGCAATGTAGTTTCACTGCCCGCTGCCCCAATGTAGGGTCCATCTTAAAGCGCGGATACTTATAAAGGGGAGTCCAGGGCTCTTCCCTTCCTTTCCCTCTCCTTCCCGGCGCCCCGTTGCGCACCTCCTCGTCGCCTGGCTGCTGCTCCAGCACGCCGAAGTCCACGGTGCGCATGTCGATGCGGGCAGGGGTGCCGGTCTTGAGCCGGTCCGTCTCGAAGCCCAGAGACTGCAGCGCCTCAGTCAGACCCACGCTGGCGGCCTCGCCGGCCCTGAGCAAGATGCGGGACAGCAAACAGGTAAGGGCGAAAAGAGGTGCTTTATCCTCACCCAACATATGTTAGCTTCGGCATCGGTGCTGACACCGCGACAGTTGCAGCTCCGTGCCGGTACGAGCCTCTGTGCGTCTTACAGAACCTAGCACCCCCCCGAGCCCGTGCTGCTTTGCGCCGGCTGCTCCCATTTCAACCCCCGCCCTCGGCATCCTACCCCTACACCCCCCGCACCTTCCGGCGCTCATGGACTGGCGGCCCACCCAGATGGTGCCGTTCATGAAGGTGCCTGTGGTCAGCACCACGGCGCGCGAGCGGAAGGTGATGCCGAAGTAGGTCTTGACGCCAGACACCTCGTCGTTGGGGCCAACCTCCAGACCCACCACCATGGCCTGCGCCGGAACACGGGGTGCGAGCGATGGCGGAGGTCCCCTCAAGCGTGGTGCCAAGCCCCCTACATCGTGCTGCTGTTTAAGTGTGTGCCGCACCAGGGTCGGTGCCGTGCGATGGTAAGGGCTTGTAGGTCGCTGCACCAAGCCTTCGTGCATTAGCCCGTACACAATGGCTTAGTTTGGATAACGCTTGCCTCCCCATGGCAACCTGCGCCCGTTGGACCGTCGGCCGCCCTCAAACCCTCACGCCTTCAGCGCAAGGCCTCCCGCTATTATCCCCTCAGGTGCACCCTTCCAGGCCCTGCACCCCTGCCGCGTCACCCTCCTGACCTCCTCCCCATCCCCGGCCATCTTCCCCAGCACCTCGCGTATCTCCAGGTTGGGCGTCTCCTCCAGCACCCGCCGCAGCGAGCGAGCGTACTCGTGCTTGTCGGTCTGCGCGCGCAGCGCCCACACCGCCGGGCCCTTGCTGCGGTTGAGCACGCGGCGCTGCAGGTAGCAGCGGTCCGCCATCTTGCCGATCTCGCCCCCCATGGCGTCCACCTCGTGCACCAGCTGAGACTTGGCGGGGCCGCCCACAGCGGGGTTGCAGGGCTGCGGGAAGGGGAGGGGAGGAGGGAGCACCCGAAACGGCTTGGCGACAGACAGGGGCCATGGGTGCGGGCGGGCCAGGGAAAGGAGATGGGTAACTGTGCGGCAGAGGCCAGGCATGGCAAGGAGTATTACGTGTTGGAGTTGGCACCGGGGTTGGTATTGCCGCGGCCTTGGCGTGTAGCCGCTGCTGGCCCAGGCGCACGGTAGCCAGCTGCGGGGTGCTGCTGGAACGGGCCGCTGGCAACCCAAGTGGTACGGCCTGGGGACTGCTGGCACCCCGCTACCGACGCATGTTTCCATGCCTGCTGCCCGCACGTTCTTCGCCTCTGGCGACTGGCCGGACCTTACCGCTGCTACTGCTGATGCTGTTCAACGACGCAGCGCCGCGGGGCCCTGCCCACAGCAGTTCGCAACCCGGCCAACCGTCTGCTTGCTGCCTGGTAATCGTAGCCTGTAACCCGCACCTCAGGCGCTGTGCCCTAATAGTTCAGCACCGCCGTGCACGAGGCGCAGCAGCACAAACACGGCGTTCCTGGGCCAGGACCCGCAGCTGCACGACGCTGCAGGCAGCTGCCCCGGCAGCGTGTCCAGGTCCCCCGCCCCCGCCAGCTGGTACTCCTGCTGGTACGCCTGCTAATGCCGCGCGCGGGCTTGTGGGTGCAGGCACCCAAGCACGCACCGCCAACAAGCGCTGTAGCCCAGCCCTGCAGGCGTGCCTGCTCGTGCACAACGTAGTGCACCGTTATAACGCATGCACTGCGGTCTGATTGCAGCGAGTGCCTTACCTGCCATCCGATACGGTCCAGGTTGAGGGTCAGCAGCAGCGTACGGCAGCCCAGGCGCGCTGACGCCAGCGCCGCCTCGCAGCCCGCGTGGCCCGCCCCCACCACGATGACGTCATAGTCCTCCTCCGCGTACCAGTCAGGGCGGTGGGAGGAGGGGGAGGAGGAGGACAGGGGGGCAGAGGGAGCGGCCGCGGAGGCGTGCGGGGCAGCGGGGGTGGCGGGGGTAGCGGCGTGGGATGGGGATGGGCTGGCGCCGGGCTGTTGGGGGCTGGTGGTGGTGGTGGCAGTGGCGTCACTGCCGGCGGAGGCGGCTGTGGTGACAGGGGCAAGGTTCGCCTGGGGGGGAGGAGAGGCGGAGATGTGGCAGAAGGGCAGTGGGGCTATGATTGGCGTCGGTGCTGGGCGCAGGAGGCGTGGGCTGTGACCCCTAGGTGCAACAGGCTTGCCGGAGCTCGAGCACCAGAGCGCGGCAGAGCAACGCGTCGCTCGCGAGGGGCTGCAATTCTGCATATGAAGACGTTTGAAGGTGCAACGAGGCCGCGACGCGGTCGCAAGGGCGACCCAACTCGCCTTTTGTGGCCGCCAAGCACCGCGCGACACCGACGTTACAGCTGGAGCTGCCGAAGACAGCAGCTGTTGCGGCAGCTCATGCAGCCTAAGAAGCTTCCCAGCTGCCGCCCGCATGGTGCCTGAGCCCGCAGCAGTCTGCTCGTGGAACACGAAATGGCCAATTGCCTACAGGCCCTGAAAGCACGCCCCTGCTGATTGATAAGCGTTCGCACAAGAGACGTCCTAACCGTTTGCATACCGGGGATGCCTAGTCACCAAGGGAAGCGTTCTTCCGTGTGGGGGCAATCCCCAGTACGAGTTTGGTCTCCCCTGTCGCCTGCGCACGGTGGCAGCGTGGCACCTCGTGACAACCGCACCAGCCGTGCTTCGTTCATTTTTAAGCAACTGACCTACGTATCTGTACAGTGCAACACTGGGCTAGTTTTCAGGCACGGCGACACCTCCCCTGCTTGGCGTGTTCGCCGAGTCTACGTATTCTTCATATGAACCAGATGCTATGCTAATACAGTCAAGGTCCCGCTGCTAAGCCAGACGCAACACACCGGAGACATTCAGGGGCTCGCAGGCAGCGGGAAGCCATGTCAGATTACGGGGACGAAGAGTTTGAAAACTATGACGATGAAGGATTCGAGGTGAGTTAACCTTGTCCCTGCAGGAGCACAGTGGTTCCGCGACATGCGCGGTCAGCAGCGGTGGCACCGCGCAGCGAGAACAGGGCTGAGTGCGTGACTGCGCCAATACAATACTCTTAAGTGTAGCCAACACTGATTGTGGTATGCAGGAGGAACAGGAGGAGGAGGACTACGACGTCATACCTACCGGCAAGGGGGCCGTCACACCGTCGCCCTCCACTCCCACGGAGGTCATGTCCCCCGCCCGTGGGCCTATGCGCTCCTCATTCACAGGGCAAGGGCATGCCGCGCCTTCAGGGGGTTCAATCCTACACCGGCCAGGTAGAACACTGCGCAGCCCGCCGCAGAACGGCTGTGCAACACGGGGCACCTGGCATACACCAGCGGACGCGGTTGTTCGCCATGCACGCACGATTAGGAGCACCCATGCCAGCACAGGTGGATGACCGCCCGCCGGTGATGACTTGTTGTGCATGTACTATCATTCAAACGCCTGAAGGCCATGTGCTGCCAACACGGCGGCCATGTAGCACACACCAGCACGTCACCACGTGCGCACTCTGTCAGGAAAACCAAATCACACTTGCGCTGTTCCCCACAACCCTGCGTAGCTGCGAGCGTGAGTTTGCCGGCGTTTGCTGGTCTGAACGATGCGGAGAAGCGGTCAGCCATGAAGAAGCTCGCAGGCGCCATCAAGCGGAGAAAGGAGGTGGGCGCGCAGTTGCAGCAGACTGGCGGTGCTCGCGTGCCGTTCGGTTTTGTGTGCAATGTTACGCAGCTGTGTCTCATCAAAGCAGGCCCCTCACTAGCCGCCAATCGGGGACCTGATAGCAGCTGCTGCCATGATGTTCTCACTTGCAAGGGTAAGGCTATCTATCGCACCTTCAGCGCATACCGCAAGATGTCTAATACACTCGACTCTGCTACCCTTTCTCGTTGGCCCCCCAGATCAAGCTGACTGTGGTGGTCATGGAGGACTTTCCGCAGCTGCAGTCGCTGTCCAAGTTCGAGCTGTTCACCATGGGCCGCTCCAAGTACGCGACGCTCACGGTGGCCAGCTCGCAGACGCACGCGGACGACAAGGAGGAGGAGGCGCAGACGGAAGAGGTGCGGCGCCGCGTGCACATGCGAAACCCCTACATCACCTCCCCCTATCCTGCCGTTTGTGGTTGCCATTTTCGCATGCCACCATGCAGCCGCGCAATGCCATGACGCACCCGAAGTAGCCTGCCTACTGCTCCGCACGACCGAGCTGTGCTGGAGTAGCGCTCCGACGCAGCCGCTTCACAGCTGAAGGAAGTATAGCATCAAAAGGGGACATCAGCTGTCAGGGCCTGTTGCACGTTGCCTTGCTGGCACACCCCACGCGGGATGACGCATCCACGCCGCCTCCACTCGCCTTCCCCCGCCTGCCCCGTCCCCTCCCCTCCCATCCCCTCCTCCCCAGGTCCCGACCCGGCCGTACCAGTGCCAGGTGCCCGAGGACCGCAACACCGTGTTTGAGGGAGAGCACACGTTGGCGGCGGGCAGCGGCAAGGGCAGCGGCAGCGGCAGCTCCGCGCCCTCCGCCTCCTCCGCCGCGCACAAGGCCGTGCTGCGCATCACCGCCATGCCGGCAGACCAGGAGAGCAAGCTGCTGTCCTTCATGCGCTGGGCGGGGCCCATCGTGCTGGCGGCGCTGGGCATGAACCCAAGTGGGTGGCGCTGGCGGGGCACGCATGGAAACGCCGGCTGACACCCGTGTGGCCGTCACTCCATCACTGCAATTCCACACGCGGAAGCACCGTTGCCGCTTGTTGGATTAGGACCAAGCAGCCGCTGCGACCCAAAGAGCGCACGGTCTGTTTCCGGTGTGGCCTCCACGCTCGTGTGGCTGGGGCGCTAACGCCCCTGCATCCCATGTTCCCATTCTCGACACCTCTGCGTGCAGCCGTCAAGAAGCTGGCCATCAACGCGTGGGCCACCTTGGACTCCTCGGGCGCCTCGCTCTCCGCCGGCAACGCCAGGCTGCAGTTCGAGGCCCTGCTGGCGCAGCGGCCAGCCACGGGGGCGGCCTTCTGCCCGGGGCACAGCCCGCTGCTGCTCACAGCGTACGCGCCGGTGGGGGCGCAGCTGGGGGCGGCGGCGCTGCTGCAGGTGCGTCGTGGGGCTCCTGCGTTGCACGTGTGGCGTGCGGCATCGCCGTGGTACATGGGGTTCATCGAGGCTGCCTGCGTCCGGAGTTGCCAAAGCACAGTTGCCGAGGCGGCCAGACATCTAATCCACATCACGGTATCCCGTTTCTCTGTGCTGCAGGACCACACGCTCAACTCGAAGGGCGTGCTGTGCGTGTGGGACCTGAGCGCCCCCGCCGCGCCGCACGCCGTGCTGGTCAGCGAGGGCAGCCCCACGTGCTGCTGCTGGGCGCCAGCGCCATCCATCTCGCTGGTGTTCGCGGGTGAGCAGGGGGGGCAGTCAGGGCAAGGCAAGATTGGGGGAGCATGCTGCTTGTAGCATGCTGCTTGTGGAGTCCTCCGGCAAGGCTACGTGGCTGCTTTAACACTTAGCCGGCTTGGTGACAGCATCGGCGGCATGCTGCTTGTGGAGTCCTCCGGCAAGGCTACATGGCTGCTTTAACACTTAGCCGGCTTGGTGATAGCATCGGCGGCATGCTGGTGAGCACGATGTACACACCACGCGACGCTGCTTCCTGCAGCCAGCAAGCGTAGTAAGCAAGCAGCAGCTGCACAGCCGTAGTGTTGTGTAAGCACGACCCTCTGCCCCCCTGTACTCAGGCATGGAGGAGGGCGGCGTGTGCGCGTGGGACTTGGAGGAGCCGGAGTCGCGGCACCCCGAGGAGCAGCTGACGGGCGGGTCCGTGTTCACGCGGCGGCCCTCCTACACCACCGAGTACCTGGCGGACGTGGCCACCACGGCGGCGCCCATCGTGGGCATCGCCACCACCCCCAAGAGTGAGCCGGCAGGGCAGCGGCGGCAGGGGCGAGCATCCGACCACCTGCCCATTAACCCAGTAGCCTTAAACACTTCACGGTCACCTCACCATGTGCCGCAGCAAGCATATCGCCTAGATGTATGCCATCTAGAAGGAGTACCTTCTGAACGTGTGCACCGTACCCCGTTGCATTGCATGCGTCCGCAGCTGAGAACCGCTCCCGGCCGTGCCAGCTGGTGTCGCTCAACGGCTGGGGCAGCGTGACGGTGTACACGGTGGTGCTGGCGGCGCCCTCGGAGCGCGCCGCGGCGGACGCCGACATCGGGCTGCGGCCCGGCAGCCGCCTCAAGCTGGTGCGCACCGCGCAGCTCAGCAGGCTGGGGCTGCGCGCCATGAAGCCGCTGGCGCCGCGCAGGGACAAGGGCGAGCCGCCGGGGCTGGACCAGGTGCGGGGGCGCGCGCGTGTGGTGCGTGCAGCGTGTGCACGGGGGCTGTGTGGGCGTGTGGGGGTGCGCGGAAGCAGCTGGCAGGGACCGGGGGGCACACAGCGACGCGGGTAGCCTAGTTCGGTGTGCAAATCCCTGCACAGGGACGGGGCGGGTGAGGTTTTTGGCATGCTCACTGTAGGAGCCTGGTGCCCTGCTGCTGGTCTCCACGCCACGCTGAAGTATACGACCACTGCTGTCCACCTACCCGCCCTTCCCCCCTGCCGCCCTGCTGCACCCCGCAGCTGGTCCAGACATTCTCGCTGCAGGTGCTCCCCGGCGCGGAGGGTCAGCTGCTGGTGGGCAGCGACGCGGGCAAGGTGCTGCGCGGCTCGCTGCTTGGCGCCCCGCCCCCGCCCAAGGAGTACGTGGCCGACGACCACAAGTCCACCCTCGCCAACCGCCCCTCCGCGCCGCCGCTGCCCTCGGACGTCACCGCCCTGCACGCCTCGCCCCACCTGCCCGGGGCCTTCCTGTCGGGCCACAGCAACGGCTGCGTGGCGCTGCACAGCCTGGGCAACTCGGCGGCGGCGGCGGTGTGGCATGACGTGTCCCGCGGCCGCATCCTGGTGGTGCGCTGGTCGCCGGTGCGGCCCGCGGTGTTCTTCGCGCTGGACAGCCTGTGCACGCTATTCACGTTCGACCTGACGGCCTCGCGCACGGCGCCGGTGGCGGCGCAGTCGCTCATGGTGCAGGTGGGGCAGGGTTGGGGTAGGGGAGTGCGGGGTCGAGGCTGCAAGGGCACCGTGCTGCTGCCAAGGGGTGCGAGGCCAACATATCCCTTGGGGCCCCTAATCCTCCCAGACCCGGGGAGCGTTCTGGCATATATACAAATTGGGGATTGGCGTGTCGCTCTTGTTCATGTGTGTAAGCACGGCGCATTGAAGTGATAGGATTGACCCCTCCACGTGCCCTCTCGCGTTCCTCGCACAGGACAAGAGCAAGAAGGTGGCCTCCCTGCCCACCTACTTTGAGCTGGGGCTGGTGCAGACGGGCGAGGGCGGCCCGGGCGCCAAGGGCACGCCCTGCTACTGCGTGGCGTACGACGACGGCATGGTGGACGTCAACCTGCTGGCTCCGAAACAGTGTACGGCGGGGGCCGAGGAGCTCAAGGTGCTGACGGAGCTGGTGGCGGCGGGCGTGGGCAAGGTCAAGGGCGCGGGGCCGGGGGCGGCAAAGCCACGCGCCGCCAGCAAGCCGGCGGCCGGTGGAGCAGCGGCGGCGTCACCAAAGCCGCGGAAGAAGGCGCCTCCGCCGCCGCCTGCGCCGGAGGAGTAGGGAGATGGCATGCCAAAGGGTTGCTGGACGCTTGTGATGTTGGGTGGATGGCTGGGCGCTGGTTGCGGGGCAGGAGTACATGCCGGGTGCTGCACAGGCGGTGTGGGTTAGCGTGGTTGTGTACATATGGTTGCCACTGACGCATACTGGTGTGCCCCTGAAATAATGGGGATTGCTTCTCGCGTGCAAGGTGCAAGGTCAGGGGGTCTGCCCTGGGGCAGCTACAGGTGTCAATGCGATAACACCCTCGTTGATATGGTGAGGGCCGTTGGGCCGCCCTAATTAGTCCGGGTCCAGGTTGCCATGCATCAATGCAAATGCCGTTCAATGGACTGCATGTCTGTCGTGACGAAGGCTTGTAAGCGCAAGTCAAGGAGGCGCGACGTGAGGCAGTCCCCGCCTTGTGTGCATCAAGGCACGCTGCGCTGCGCTGGCCCCGTGCTCGGAACGTTCTGAAGGCAACTAGAGCACAGTTGCTGTGCATCATTTTCCACGCTGATGATAGCGTCACATCCTGGCGCGCGTCTAGGTATGAAACATGTCCACTTCTTAGCGTAATACTACTGCTCACCAGGGGGGCTGCCCCGCTGCTCACCATGAATTGCAGCGGTATGCCAGGCGTCAGCGGTACGTACGCAACAGCTTATCACCCCACAAACCGCTAGTGGTAACGTCACCTACTTGCCGGCATCTACCACGTACACCCCACCGTTTATACCACCCAAGTCCCAATCACGGAACTTCTTACCGTTCCACTCATGGCCCTCTGCACAAAGCAGCTGTACCCCCAATTGCACCATTCAGGACACCAAGTTGCCCTTAGCACACCACGCACTTCCAGAGCCGCCGCCCCCTTGCGCCTCACCACCCTCACCACCGCTCTGCAGTTACCCCCTCACCAGTCACCACCCGCCGCCGCCACCCCCGCTCCCACGGTCAAGGGCAAGGGCTGCACCCAGCAGAAACACGCAACAGAGACCAGGGCAGTGGCACACAATGGGAGCGTCAGGGGCAGTCATGGGGAGGTCATGAGTACCGATCAGTGATGACGCTCCATGAACCCTGCCGGACGCCGTCCCCCGTCCCCACGCCCCCCCCCCCCCCCCCCCCCCCCCCCTTCCCCCCCCCCCTCCCCCGCCACCGCCGCCCCCCCCCCCCAACCCCTCCCCCCCCAGCTTTTTCCCCCCCCCGTTCCTCCCCCCCCCCC
>VFQN01001825.1_pt1 | contig 34534 bp, 60 predicted proteins | sample 3512371 | NCBI WGS metagenome assembly VFQN01 (sample SAMN10412370, study PRJNA504923) | tailings metagenome | isolation source: Replicate 2 from Balatoc abandoned mine | place: Philippines: Itogon, Benguet | collected 2017-08-28 | reverse complement strand
CAGCCCCCCCCCCCCCCCCCCCGCCCCCCCCCCCGCCCCCCCCCCCCCCCCCCCAGGCCCCCCCCCCCCTTGCCCCCCCCCCCCCCCCCCCTCCCGCCCCCGCCGCCCCCACCGGCAGCCCCGCGTTCTTGCCGCTGAGCACCACGAAGGCGCTGCCGGTGGCCTGCTGCACGGCGCGCAGGCGGTCCAGCTCCGCGGAGGGGTCCTCGGACGTGGCCGCCTTCTTCATGGCCAGCTCCTCGCGGTCCTTCTGCGCCTTCTTGTCGATCTTGTTTTTGCTGGGCTTGATGCCGTGGAAGCTGGGGGAGGAATAGGGGTAGGGGTAGTGGGGTGGGTTAGCTGGTAGGAAACGCGGGTCAAAGGGGGAAAAGGCGCACCAAAGTGTGGAGGGGGGCCCGGAAGCGGGGCCCGGCGAGAGTCGGTGCGGGATAGCAGGATGCGGTGAGGGGAGGGGGTACAACACATGTTGCAAAGCAAAGGTAGGAGGACTAGACCGCGACGGCATCGCAGAGCATCGCAGACCGTGATCGGGCGTGTGTGTGTTCACAGGACGCCTGCGGGGGGTGACCGGTGCAGGGCTTTGGAGGGCAGTGCCACGGTACGACACATGACGCACCGTACACCACTTGTCCCGCTGCCCCACTCGGCACATTCACTATGGGCCACCCTGCCTAAAGCGCTCCTTGGGCGTCAGCACCCCACTATGCCCGCCCTCCCTCCCTGCCCCGCCTGCACCAGAACCCTCCCCGCGGACTCACGAGTAGCAAATCTGCCTGAAGCGCTCCTTGGGCGTCAGCACACGACCGTACTCGTCGCGCACCGTCAGCGCAGCCTCCACGGAGCGGGCAACGCGGTCGCTGTGCCGCCCGCCCGTGTACACCTCCTCCAGGCCCTGGGAAAAAGCAAAGGAGCAGGATGTGTGGGTTGGCTCTTAACACACAATGTGCCAGGACGGTATGGCATGTGGATTTGGCCGCCACCTATGTACACCCTCTTCCAACCCCTGCAAGTGCCATCAGCGACCACCCCCTGCAGGCCGTACAGCGTGCGCGGCCTCTCCCCAGTCCCTCTGGCGCCTGCTCCTTCCCGCCCTACGGGAACACGCCCGCCCCCGCAAGGCCCACCCAGCTACATTCAACCCTTCCCCGCCCGCTCTACCGCCATACCCTCAACCACCCCTTCTCCCACCAAGCCCTCTCCAACGCCATGCCGTACCCGACCCCCAGCCCCCCACCTGCGTGGCGTTCTTGCTCTTGTCGTTGTTGCGCCCCGAGTACTCCACCTGCTCCTTGAGCGCGCCCTTCTCGTTCAGCATACCCAGCACGCCCGCCAGACCGCGGCCCACCAGCTTCTCGCCTGTACGGCACACGTACGGCGACGCACACAGGTGTGTACGGCAACGTTGCAAGGTGGCCAGGACATAGGTGGGCACCCCGTCACTACAACCTCGCCCCCGACAGGCCGCCTCCCACTACCCTAACCAAATGAAGCCTCGCAGCTGACACCTATTGCCCGTGGCTCCCCCATCCCCCTTTCCCAGGTAGATACAAGCGCCTTCCAACCCCCCGCCCCCCGAAATCTGCGACACCCTTTCCCTCTCCCCTCCCCCATGACCCTACCTGTTATCCCCGTGTCCTGCATCTCCAGCGGCTTCCGCTCCCCCTCCGGCGCCTCCGACCCCTCCCGCCGCCCGCGCCGCCGCCGCCCGCCCTCCGCCTCCCCGCCCGCCGCCCCCGGCCCCTCCGCCTCCATCTCCTCCGCCGTCACCCACGCGCCCGTGCGCTCCGCCGCCGCCGCCGTCGGGTCGCTGCTGCGCGCGCCGTCGCCGCCGCCGGCGCCGTCAGCGTCCGGCATGTCGTCGTCCATGTCGCTGCCGTCGTCGGCGTACGCCCCCGGCTTGACGCTGGCGGCGCCGCCGCCGACGCTGGTGGTGCCGTTGGCGGCGGCGGCCGACGCGCCTCCGGCCTTGGTAGCCGCGGCGGACGGCTGGGCCTGGGGCGAGGAACCAGTACACGATTATCTACATCGCATGCGCTGTACGAGTCAATATGAGGGGCATAGGAGCGAGGCGGACAGGGGGCTTCTGGTTTCCCAGTTGTGCTACCAGTGGAGTTGCACATTTGGCGTACCTGTATGTTTCGCACGAACTCCATGGTCTCCGTCAGCACCTCCGACTTGACCCCCGGCTCCGGCTTGAGCCCGATGTCCGCAAACAGGGCGCCTGGGGGGCACGGGAGGGCGGGGGAGGCAGGGGTGAGGGGTTGCTGACGTGCGCGCACAAGCACCCCGAAGGTAGGCAGCCCGGAAGGTACCGTTAGGGCATATCTTGCCCGCTGGCTTTTACGCCCAAGCGCACACGGCCCCCCGCAAGCAGCCGACGCGCTTCTCTTGACGGGCAGGTGCAACAGTGCGAGTGCAGTTGCACGATATCAGGTATCACGCTCTGTACGCCCTGCAGCCTCCCTCCCCAGTAACAACTTTCCCGCCCTAAGCTCCACTCAGCCAAGCCGCCCCCAGCTCCCACCCGGTTCCCACTCACCTATCCCGCCCGCGCCGCCCGCCTTCCCTCCCTCCGCCTGCCTCCTCGCCGCCGCCATCCTCGCCACCTCCTCCACGCTCCCCCCCTCCCGCTTCACCACCGGCCCCGTGGCCCCCTCCGCCCCCTCCCCCTCCTCCTTCTTCACCCCTCCCTCCCCTTCCCCACCCGCCTCCCTCGCCCTCGCCGCCTCCTCCTCCTCCCTCTTCTTCTGCGCCAGCCGCCTCGCCCGCTCCAACGACTCCCTCAGCTCCCTATCCCCCTCATCATCATCATCTCCCACCACCCCCAACCCCGCCCCCTTGCCCCCAGCCCCCTTGGCCCCCTTCTTGTCCTCCGGCCGAAGGAACTGCGAGGCCCAGTTGGCCTTTTCGAGCGCGGCGTCGAACCTCGCTCGCTTCTGCTCGGCTGCCTCCCTCGCCGCCGCCTCCCGCGCCGCCGCCGCCGCCCCCCGCTCCGAGCGCTTGCCCAGGTCGCCCCCTGCCCCCGCCCCATTGCCCTCCGCCGCGTCCTGCTCCGCCTGAGCCTCCAGCAGGGCCATCACGTTCTCCTCCTCGGGCCTGAGGTCAAGTGGAGATCACAAAGATCACAAAGTAAGTACTAGTGAATACCGGTCAAGGCGGGAGGAGACAGAGTGTCTGAAACATGGACACGTAAAGACGGGCATGGGAAACTTCAAGACCGAGGGGGAAACAAGGTGACGGCCGTAGCATGCAGGGGACGACACTGGGGGACGGAATTGCGCGAGCACGGTGCGCGGCACACTCACTCTGCGCTCTTTGCTCGGATCTTGCGCTCCCCCTTGGCCTTTTTCTTCTTGGGCTTGGCGAAGGCCGCCATCTCGGCAGCCGTGTAGTAGTCGCCCCCTGCAGCCCCGGCGGCGGCGGGGCCGGGGCCCGTGGGGGCCACGCTCTCCACCGTGGCGTTGAGGCCTGGGGGAGCAAGGCGGGATCGGCGATGAGACATGAACACACTGCAGTATTACGAATGGATCGGGACAGCACAGTGCAGTCGAGATGAAGTACTAGCTCTGTGCTGCAGTCGGGCATGGAAACACCGAAGGTCCAGGGGGTGGGACTGGGGAGGCTGGGCTGTCGCGAGTGTAGGCCATCCAAGGCAGCCGCCCTTTCACACCCACCACCATCATGGCGATGCCATGTTGGGTAACGGCAAAGCGGATCACAGCTAAACCTGGAAAGCACCGTGACATAGGGGGGAAAGGATATGGAGGGGCCCGCCCCTGCCTCTGCACCATTCCAGCAGCGTGGCAGGGTTCCTCACCCTGTCACGTGTGGCCCCCGTACCCGTAACCCGACACTCGGACAATGCGCAAGACCGCCACTCCGACAAGGGAGCTCCCCCAACCCACCCCCAGTCCTACCTGCCGCCAGCTTCCTCCGCACCTCCTCCTGCCTGCTCAGCCTCTCCCCCTCCAGCACGCCCCCCGCGCCCAGCGCCACCGCCTGCACCTCCTCCTCCTCCTCGTCGTACTTGTCCAGCAGCGTACGGACCTGTACGGCAGTACGGCATGTTCGCCACAGCAATTGTGATCATGTGCTCGAGGTGGAGCCTGTGTGCGCTGCGGCTTGCCCAGTACACAAGGATGCTCCCGATGCATACCGCCCCCCCCCCACAGGCCTTCTGAATGGGGCATCCCTCGTCCCTACAACGACCACGTGCCGCCCCCTCCCCCCCACCTTGCCGTCCTCCTCCCACAGCGGTTTGGCGGTCTTGGCGGCTGCCTTGAGCGCCTTGCGCCGCTTGCGCTCCTCAGCCTGGGGGTAGGGGGTAAGGCAGTAGGACGACAGACGGGTGTAGGGGGTTAGGGGCCAGGAGGAAGGCAACGCGGAAAGCACTTTGCTTCAGCAGGAGGCTCGCGATGCCACATCTGCCCCTACGGCTCTCCCCATACTCTCCTCCACGTGTATGGCCCTGAATACAGCGGTGCACCCCACCACGCACACGCCCTCGACGCATCCCCACACACCCCTGCCTGCGTCCCGTGCAAGCACCATAGTACGTCCTCCGGCTCGTCCCCCTCCCTGCCGCTCTCGCGCCCGCACCCCTAATACACACCCTTTGCCCACACCCTTCACCCACCACCAGCACGTTCTCCAGCTCGTCTGGCTCGTCCCCCTCCCGCAGGTTGCCCCGCTCGTCCAGCAGCGGCTTGTCGGCCAGCGTCACGATGACGGTCTCGCCCTCGCCCACATCGCCCAGGTCGTGCTTCACCTGGATCATTGAGTAATGCAGACGGAAAGATACAAACGCCGTGAAACAATGCGTGTTGCGTCAAGGGCCAGGCGCTTAGGCGGAGCACAGGTCATGCTTCACCCACAGGGCGCCGCTGAGTACCACGGCAAACGGCGCGCTGCCTCAGTGGGCCCATTGCTTGCGTTGCTCGCAAATCCCCCCATTACCACATCCCCATATCAAGACCCCACCCAGCCCCTATTGCACCATACAACTACGAGCAACCTTGCGAGCGGCTGAAGTGATATCAAGTGCCACCCCTCCCTCCCGTCCGTTTCCTTTCCTTTTCGCCCCTTCGCGGTTACACCCCTGCTTACCTTGAGCCCCTCCAGCTCCGAGGCCTTATAGTCATCCTCGTCGTCCGAGTCCTGCGGGGGTTAGGCAGGGCAGGGGACACACTGGGGTGAGCGGGGACAGCAGGGTGCGGAACCGAAACATGACGCGGGCGGTCAGAGGGGCAGAATAGGTTTTCTGCGGACATGCGTGGACCGCTTCCCCAGGGTTTTAGCAGCCCAACGCACAGAAGGAGCCCAACGGGTGGTAGCCCTGGAGGACGGTAAGCTCGCGGCAGTGGATGTCACCTCTCGGCCTGGAGCCCGGCGCTGTGTGCACGAGGGGCGGTACGATGCGCAACAGCGGCAGCAGCCCCCGCGGAGGAGCCCCCAGTCCAACGCGCCCAGACCCCTGCACCCAAACCCTGCCAAAAGGCTTGCTGGCCTGCCGGCCATCCCGATCCTGCAACCGGCCATGATCTGCGGCACGCCCCCTGCCGCTTCCCTCCACTCCTGATGGCAGCTCACCCGCTTTTTCCGCTTCTTCGCTTCCGCCGCCGCCTTGGCCGCCGCACGCGCCGCCGCCTCCTCACGCCGCTGCGCCTCCGTCCGCCTGCCGGCACAGCACAGGGAAATGGAAAGGCGGAAGGACCAAACACAAGGAGTCAACACTGCTGAGTGGTGGGGAGTGCACATTGAACGGTTGCAGTGACTAGAACCTACCCAGTTTGCCTTGCATGTTATAGAGACACGAAACTCCACCTCCCCTAGCACTCCACTGCGCATCGCTACACCCACTCCTCGCTTTCTCTCCCTCCCCCTCCCCCTCCCGCCCCCACCTGTTCTTCTCCACCCACGCCGCCATGTCGCCGTCCTCGTCCTCGTCCGCCTCCCCCAGCGTCTTTACCGCCTTGAGCCGAGCCTCCATCACACGCTTCTCCTTGGCACTGCAGGGTGGGAGGTGAAAGCGTACGATTGTTTTGTGAGCCAAAACGTGTGGTTAACGGTGCAAGACACGAAACGGGCCCCTCCAGAGTCGGGCCTCCATCAGCCGCTTTTCCAAGGCACTGCAGGGTACAGGTGATCCGTGAAGGCGATACAGGGGAAAGCACGCGTGCTGCGTGTGCTGCGAGCGGGTGTTCACACAAAGGCGTGTTGTGAGGTGTCGCCATTGCCAGGGTTCCGTGGAAAGGAAGCCGGTGAGCGGGTAGCGGCGGGGAAGCTTGCTGTAAAGACGGGCCGCTGGAATGAGGGGAGTGTGGGGTATGAGGGGATTGGGACAGCCGCCCGCAGCTGGTCGTCATGAATGTCCAAGGGGGCTGCGAACACCACTGCGCACGGTGTGCACGTAACCCCAACTGCGTCATGTCGTCGGGTATGCCGCTTGGTTGCAACTGGTGGCCCACAGCTGCGTCGGTGCGCAGCGGCAGGCTGGCAGCACCGCCCGTGGCACATAGTCCACGCCCCCGCGCCGCACTGGCGTACACGACTCTGTACTATACTGCGCCTCCAACTGCTGCTGCTGCTGCTGCTGTCAAAGCCTGGTGGCACGCGGCAGCGCTGTGCCGCTACGGCGCCGAGCCAGCAGCCGCACAGCTGCACGCTGGCGCACAACCCTGCCTCCCAGGCCCCGAACTCCACCCCGGCGTCCGCCAGCAGCAACGCCGACCCTGCCGCCCCTCACGCGTAGGCATTCATCAGGCGGCATCCTAGCCCCCTGGAAGCTGCTGTCTGCCGTTCTGCCGGCCAGGCCTGACCTACAAGCCCGTCCCCACGCGCCAGGCCGGACGCTCCGCTCCCGCTCGGCACCCTCACGGCCCCTGCCCCCCCTCCAACGCTGGCTGATCTGGCCCGCGCCGTGGAGCCCAGACCCATGCCGCCGCCCACCCGCCCACCCGCCCACCCTCCCCATGAGTTCCGCCCATGCGCCGCCTCGCCTGCTGCTGACCGGCCGGACAACACTGGACGAGGGCTGCCCCAGGCCCCTGGGCACCTCAAATGCTGCTGCTGGTAGCAGCACTGGAGTGCGTGCTGATGCTGCTGGTGGCAGCAGCAGGAGGGGGGTTGGCCTGGCGAGAGAACCGTGTGCTGCACGGCGCGGCCGACAGGAGGCGTTCCGTGGGCAAGGCGCCTTGCCGCTGCCGCAGCCTCCGGCACCGCTGCTGCAGCGGTGGTTGCAGGGCCGACTGCGCGGCGCAGCGCAGCCCAGTTGCGGCCCCTCACAACTGAGAGGTGGCCCGTGTTGCACCCGTTGGTGTAGGGGCAGCAGTGACCATGCCGCAGCCCAGGGGGGGCCCACGTGTCGTGTAGGCAGGGCTACAGCCCTTGCTAACCCTGTGTACTGCTGCTGCCGCTGATGCTGTTGCAGCCATGGTGCTGTGTTTGGGACACTGTATTTTGGGCACGACCACACTGGGCCGGGCAAAGCAGGGCAAGAGGACCGGGATCGAGGGGGGGGGGGCCGAGTTGGAGGGGTACTGGTTAGGGTTATGTGTGGACTTCCACTTACGCTTGTAGCTTTTGCCGCAGCTCCTCCGCCTTCGCCTGAGCTTCTTCCTCTCGCTTCTTAGCTTCATGGTTGGCCCTCTCCCGCTCAGCGTTGTTGGACTGGCTGTCCAGGCGCAGGGGCTTCAGTCCCAGGGAAATGCGGAGCCTGCGCATAGCAGGGGTTGAAGCCCTCCGTATCAGCATCACGTGTGCCTGTCACATCATAGCTTGCAAGTTGCAGATCAGCTCCTTGCCCTAGCAGCGACGCACTTGTTGGTTTCCTCAATCGACAACGAGATTTCGCCGCCGGCGTCCGAGGACGCCGGTGCGTCAGCCATCTTGTGATTAGTAGTACCAAGCGCTTGTCGTTGGAGCAAAGGTCACAAGCGTTGGGTGTGAATAATACGTGGCGAAACTGACTCCAGTATGCGTAATGCTCTCTGATTATGGGGATACAAGTGGTTACACGACAGCAAAGAATTGTCGTCTTGCGGGCATGTCGTTCCCTTTGTACATGGGCTGGAACGCCTGCATCGGGCTGTGCGTCAGGAACCACGCTTGCCCGATCAGCACATACTGACTCCTTGATTTAAATCTACTCGATCTGCTCAAAGTATCCATCAACGACAATGGCAAGCAAGTGCCTGGCGCGTCCGGTGCAGTGCAGCCTGCAGGCTGCTCCTGTTGCCAAGTCGCTGGTCTTCAGGCCATGCTCCATCCGTGCTGCTCGCGCTCCTCTGCGCTCGTCTGAGCTCAGGTATGCAAGCGTGCACGGACAGTTAACAGCCAGCGAACGTCTTATTTCCGCGTAGCAGCCACGAGCCGCACGTGCTACATAGCCATTACCCATAATCACATTGTTGTTATTAGAGCTCATTACCTTTGGTTTCGGTCCGGTGCAGGGAGGTCGCCGGTCGGCCGTCGGTCGCGACATTCGCCAAGGGCGGAAAGGGTGGCAAGGGCGGCAAGTCCGATGCGCCGGCCAAGGAGGAGAAGGGCGGGAAGGGCGGTGCCGGTGGCGTTGACGTGCAGAAGATTTCCACCGAGGCCAAGAAGGACGCGGTAGGAGGCAGGAGGGCCGTCCTGCACGTGTGGCCAGAACGTGGACTGTCTGCTGCCAGCTGCTGCCAGTGCCTCCACAGAGAGCCCAGGGCCTGGCGCGAGCTCAATCGAAAGCAACTTGCTACGGGTACAGGGTGCAATGGCAGCGTTACAGCGAAGCGCAACACTGTGGCACGTGCATGCTGACACGGACAGTGCACGCCAGCCCTGCGGGAGGGCTGCCAGAAGCGCCCTGATAAGTCCCTCAGGAGGAGCGCATCCCGGCTAGCCCCGCACTGTATTACGCTCAACAAGAGCCCTCACTCTGCTCCCGCAGGAGGAGCGCATGAAGAAGTGCCTGGGCGTGGTGGCCGACGGCTTCAACACCATCCGCACAGGCCGCGCCAACCCCGCCATCCTGGACAAGATCATGGTGGGTGCCCGGGGGGGAAGGAACGGAAGTGTCAGGGATGGTAGGTCGACTGAAGGGGGTGACGCTGCACGCGCAAGGAGGGGAATTGAGGTGCATGTATCGCCTGAAACTGCGATGCCGCGCCTTTCAATGTGAGCGGGCCTGTCTTGAAAGAGGGAGCTGCCATGGAGAGGCGGTGGAGCAACTTGCGGCGACGCGCCCACTGCAGCAACGGTGGCAGCATTGGGGCCGCAGGGGAGCAGCTGCAGCGGCAGCGGGTCCTCGATGGGCAGTGGCGGCAGCAGGCGGGAGCGGCAGAGGCAATACTACGTGCGGCGCCCGAGGTGGCAGCAGCTGCAGTGGCTGCACCAGAAACGGCGGACGCAATGAGGAGCAGAAGCAGCAGCAGCAGCGGCCGCGGCAGAGGTTTGCCGCAGCTGCAGGGCGGAGGGCGGGGAAAGCAGTGGAGGTGGCGCTGATGCGGCCAATGGGCTGCCGCATGGGGTATGGGACATGGGGCTGGCAGCCGCAGCTGGAGCAGGCGCCGTGGCAGCCCCCTTTCGGCGCATGGACTTGATGCCGGGCCCGTGGGCTGGCAGCCACAGCAAGAACTTGAAGGGACGGGATATGGCAGTGCGGGATGGCGGCGGGCTGGAGCTGGGAGAGCCCCGCAGGGCGCGTGGGGCCGCTGTGGTTGCGGCAGGAGCTGGGCTTGAGCAGCAGCAGCAGCAAGAGCAGCAGCAGCAGCGTGGGTGTGCTTTGGAGCACGGAGCCGCCGAGCACACGCCGGCCAGCCGTGGCGGCAGCAGGTAGCCCATGGAGCCTGGCCGGTACACGCTTCACTGTGTGTGGCGATGCAGGCTTGGCGGCGGCGTAGGAACAGGCGGCGGAAGGGAGGAACTCACACTCTGGGGCTATGCAGCAGCTGCTTTGTGGCTGTTGGTTGGACAGCTATACCTGGGTCGGGGCCGTGGGGCACAGCGGGCTTCCTCCACTGTCTGCGCCCGTCCCCTGGGAAGTCAACCTGCGCAGGGCCCAACCTTGCCACACATTGGGCACAGGGGGACCGGGAGGCATGGACGCGTTGGCGGGTGGGGAGAGGACGTGCTCGGGAGGGAATGCAGGGTTGCCGAGCGTTTTGGGTGCCAGGAGCGAGGGCAGGGGCAGCAGCGGTGACAAGGGTGGTACACACAGCGCCACCACACCAGCAGCAGCAGCAGGAGCAGCAGCAGGGACATAATCGGCAATGGTGGCTGGCTGGATGCCGACCAGATGCAGAAATGGAAGGGCCAGCTGTAGAGCGTCCTGCCGCCATGTTGCTGTGGGACGGCGCAGCAGTTGGGTTGGGCCAGGGCCCAGGGGCCGAGGCCAACAGCAGCACCCGCATACGCCCCCCCCCCTACATTGAAAAACGCATGTCCGCGAGACTCGCCTCCACATGTGCGCACACCGTCCTTGCTTACTGCGAATTCAGAGTCACATCCCAGCGCTGCGGTCTTTGCCATGCACCTTTCACCATCTCTCCCTCGCACCCTCTGCTCCCCTCTCCCGCCCTGCTGTCCATCAGGTGGACTACTTCGGCGCCCCCACGCCCGTCAAGCAGATGGGCAGCGTCAGCGTGCCCGACTCCCAGACGCTGATGATCACCCCCTTCGACAAGTCCAGCCTGCGGGACATCGAGCGCGCCATCCAGGAGTCGGACATCGGCATCAACCCCAACAACGACGGAGAGCGCATCCGCCTCATCATGCCGCCCATGACGCAGGTGCGCCGCCGAGTATTTTGCTGGTAGTGTGTACCTGCTTTTCTGTGGAGAGGATGAGACGCTGTAGGGGCAGTTGCCTGTCAGCCAGGCGCTGGACGTGCTGCTTGATGGGTATATGGTGTGTTGCAAAGAAAGAAGTGCAAGCAGGGAGGAGGGCCCCCGCTTGACCCATGTTGCTGTCCTCTGGACGCCTCGGAGCGGGTACGAGGTGTTAGTACACGTCTCGAAAGGTGCCGGGTGCCCCTGTATCTTCCTCTGCGGAGCAGCAGAGGTGCTGTATGGGAGCGCCCACCCGTGGGTAACAAGCACGCTGCATTGACTGTACCCAACGGTGCATCTATGAACCTATGCGCTCATCCTCCTCGCCCCCCTCTCTCCCTGCAGGAGCGGCGCAAGGAGCTGGCTAAGAACGTGTCCAAGATGACGGAGGACGGCAAGGTGGCGGTGCGCAACGTGCGCAAGGACGCGCTCAAGAAGCTGGACAAGGTGGGGGCGATGGGCCGCGCGGGAATAAAGTACTGGAGTGCAAGGAACGGGGGGGGGGCGGTGCGGGAACAGGGTGCGGGGTAAAAACTGCAAGTGCACGTGTGACGCTGTAAGGCTATCTAAGGCTTGACAAGTTGTCGATTGGCATGAATATTGAGTGTTGACATGCATAGCAGTAACTGGCCAGAGGCTGTGCGAGGAGGGGTGCGGGAAGGGTGTTGGATCGAGCAGGATAACGTGGGTTGTGCGAGTGCGCGGTTCCGCGGGAAGGACCGCCAAGGCAGCACGCGGGTGCACTTGCAATCGGCAGGCCGGGTTTCAGCCAGGTGCCCACGGAATGTGTTGTGAGCAGCTGGGCCGCTTGTGGGATGTGCGGTAGCACGAGTAGCGTCTGCTGCTGCAGCAGCTGCATGTCCAGCACGAGGTGAGCAGCGACGGCAGCAGAGGACCAGGCATGAATACAGACATCGTCCTTGACTCATTACTCGTGGCCGCCACCATAACGTGCGCCAACAACCTTGCTGCCTTCCCGCGGCATCCCTCCCCCTGGCCCGCAGGTTGAGCTGCCCAAGGACGACAAGAAGTCCCTTGAGGATGACATCCAGAAGCTCACCGACACGTACGTCAAGAAGCTGGAGGAGATGGCCAAGACCAAGACGGACGAGGTCATGAAGGTGTAAGGGAGCTGCGGGCAGCGGCAGCAAGCTGCGCAAGGATGCAGGGAGCAGGTTCTAAGGTTTTAAGAGCATGGCTCAGGTGGCCACCCCTATGATGGGGGTGGAGGTACAGGCAGAGTCAGGAAGGACGCAGTCGTGTTCCCGTTGCAACCGCGGCGGTGTGGCGACACGCCCCTGGCACCTGTGGGTGGGTTGCTGGGCGGATAGGAAGCGGTTTGCAGCCTCCTGCTTGTAATTTTGAATGTAGGGATCTCGGCGTTATTGGCGGGTGACCTAGAGGAGCATCCCCCATGGCAACCTGTGAGAGAGGCGGCGCACGTTACAGGCGGTCATCCGTCTCGATTTTGGTCAATGCATAAGTGACATGCTCATCCGGCCATCACGGCAAGGCAGCTGCGTGTAACATCCAGATCGACCACCATGCGCCCCAGTGTGCCTCGGTGCCATGAACGATGAGCGTGGACAGCTAACCTACATGCCTGGCAGGCAGCCGGTGTCCGCATGGACTTGGTCAACCCGCGTTTTGCATATGATCAAGTGCCGTGCTTTTTTTCCAGGGCAAGCTGTTTAAAGTTCGGTACATGGCCCTTGTACGGCCACGGGTAACGGTACGGCAGAGCTGGCTACGTACAGCACGGTGAAGCTAGCCTAGGCGACAGAAGGCACAAGACGGTCTTACTAGTTGAGCACCTGGGCAGTGCCATAAGCACTTCCGCCCAATTGTGAACAAGGCAGCACGCGGCAGGCATGCGTTGCAGCTGGTTGTAGAGGGCCAGGTAAACCATGGTGCTGCAGGCCGCAGAGGCCCTGTCGAGTGTCGGCGAAGGTGGGGGAGGCGGGGGCAGCAGGCGGGAGGGGCTTGTTGGAGAAAGCAGAGGTAGGTTGCAACGGCCGGAGGGGCTGCCCTTCTTTTGAGGGTGAAGAAAGGTGCGGCAATTGAAAGCCACAGGCGGCCAACGCCAGCGCACACGCCGTGCGCACGTGCGTGCATCTGGGGGCTGGCCCACCCAGGACCCAGCACTCAACGTGTCCAAGCAGCTGAAAGATTCTGGTGCACGCGACATCTGCTTTGCCGTCTGGCCAGTGCTGGCCTACTCAACCACTAAGTATCTGCGCACGTGTCCATGGACATGTTTCGAGCTTACAGCATTGTTGAGGCACGGCACAAGGCACGGCGGTGTGCGCCACCGCAGGAAATAGCGCAGTGCCCCCGGCACCTAAGCGCCCATGCTTGCAGTTACACGCATGCAGCATACGGTAGGTTCGCAGTATCATCCTGCCGATGCTCCGGCAGGGCGGTATTCATGTACCGTCGTGGGCGGCCTGTCATCGAGTCCACCGTTTTCACACACCGCATCTTACCCTCCTCCAGCACTAAGCGCCGCTACCAGCAATTGTAGTCGCAATTTATTGTTTTCCTGCCAGAATTCACCAGCGCAAGCTTGCTTTGCATGCGGTATCAATTGCAACCCCCGTCCAGCCACCTGAGCACCGCTTGCTTGAATCTCAGCCTCGCCAACAACTCGCGACCTACGGCTCGACCCCCCACCCCCTGCATGTGCACCCCTCACACAATCACGCGTAGACGCGCCACTCCCTGCAACTGCTCGCTGCAGCCCGCAGCCTCGGCCCCTGCAACCTCTGCCCCACCCTCGCCCCTCTCCATTTTCAACACCCATCCAAAACGTGTATCATGCGCAAAACTGTGTTGTTGCACGAACACCCCGCTCAGTTGTTGCTGGCGGCCTCGGCGTAGATGCCCGGCAGCACCGAGGGCGGGGTGTAGGACCGCTCGCGCTCCCACCCGATCTGCGCAGCCATGGTGATGACGGAGCGCGCGTCGCGCTCGTCCAGCACGGGCCTGTGGGGCGACAGGGAGCGGGGGCAGAGAGGAGGGTGCAGGGTGCTCAGTGCAGGGTGGAGCGGGTCGTAGGGGTGTGGCTGGTTGGGTTGGACGTTGCGCGCGCACGAAGTGCTCGGGAGAGCAGGGTGCAGGGTGAAGGATGGATAAATTGGACAGGCTTTCCACGGGGTGGGGAGTTTGACGTGGGAGTTGACCGCACTGTGTGCACGGTCCTCACGGTCCCAAAACCATGCATCAGGCTAATGCAAGCAAACCCCCCAAGCTGCAATCCGTATGCCCCCGCGCTCATGACAGGTCCCACCCAGCCCTTGCCACGGCCCTTCCCTGCCCCCGCAGCCACGCCCCCACAGCTTCCCCGCCCACCTGTAGAAGGGCACCCGCACCACCTCCGCCTCCTTGCCCGCCACCTCGCTGCGGATGTACATGCCCAGGTAGTCAACCCACAGCAGCTCGGCGTACGACATCTGCGGGGTGCCGTACAGCACGAGGTCAGCGGACAGGAACATGCAGTGAGTGACAGGCACACCAGCACGGTAATGGGCATGTGCGGCAGGTGAACAACGCTGTGCAGGTGCGGCTGCACAAGGCAAAGGCTCTCGATGCACTACGTTGTCCGTCCAGCCAGCCACCACTACGGCATGCACGTCGCCTCCCCGCCCACCGACCTCAGGGGAGAGGCACCCCAACGGCAAGTCATTCCGCTGACACACCCAAGCCCTTCTGCTCAACCGCTCTGAGACCGGCCCACAAGGGGTACTTCGCCACCTTGCGCCAGGCTCCCCCAGGTGACCGCTGTGCCACGGGCCGTAGGCCCAGCACACGGCCCGGACACCCATGCAAGTACCCACAGGGGGGTTTAACACACGACCAACGGCCCCACCTCCCTGAGGGGCACCCCCATATGGTCTCTGTGCTACCGTTCATGGAGCCACCCATGCCCACACACGCAACGCTAATACACACAACGGACGGCCTACCTCCGTGAGCGGCACCCCCAGGTGGTCGCTGACGATGCGGTAGATGTCCTCGGCGCGCTCGCTGAGGGGAGGGAGTAAGCGGCCCAGGTTCACAGGGTCAGGGTTGCCGTACAGCAGCAAGCGGTGGCCAAGCGGGAAGTGGGGAAACCAAGTACGACAACCGCTACGCGGGGTGGGGGCGCGTAGGGTTGCAACGCGTGGACGCTACAGGCATCGGCGGACAGAGCCAAGGTGTCAAGCGGCCCTTCCGGGCGTTGGAGAAGGTGGCGGCGTTGCCTTGCGTTACCACGCCTCCATTTCGCAAGCCCCAGCGCACACCCACCCACGTAGCCACCAGCTCAAAAGACTACACTGGTTTATGAAAACACCGCAAATGGTCACCAGTTTTCTACCGGTAGTCCTGAAACCCTCGGCCCCCATCCCGTGGATCACTTCTGCCCATCGCACACCCTCAAAAGCTCACTCGCCCACGGCGCCATTACCCTGTCCCAACACCATTACCTAAGCCACGTCCTTCGGCCCATGAAAACCAGGCAACACACTGCCCTCCTGCCCCCACTCACTCGTTCCAAGTGGCAACATATACCCCGCTGCTGTAGCTAACCCACACATTTCGCGCATCCTCCACCAGTGCCAAGCCACCCCGCCCTCCTGCCCCCCACTCACTCGTTCCATGTGGCCACCAGCTCCGGCGCATACCCGCACCCGCACCACCAGCTAACCCACAACCTCTCAGCCGGAAATGCTAAGCCACACGACCTCCTGCCCCCACTCACTCGTTCCAGGTGGCAACCAGCTCCGGCGCCGCCTTGCGCAGCACGTCCGGCTCGGCGGCGGCGTAGTCGGCAACAGACACCGTCTGGCCACGGTGCGCCTGGGGGGTGACGGGGGTGGGGCCACGGAGGGGCAAGGGATCGAGTAGTTGGCATGGGTAGCCGGCGGCGGACAACACGTGGCCGCGGTGTGCTTGCGGGCGGTGGGGGGACAGGGAGCGGCTCTTAGATCCCATCTTGTCCGCACGCCCAACCGCAACAGCCACGGCATGTGGCATGAGCCTTCCGCTACCGCGGGTCCCCCAACGGCACAGCACAACTCGCTCCTTATGCATATGGCGTATCTCAATTACAGTCATGAGACACGCGTTTGCAGTTGCCTAGTTGCAAGCCCATCGGTGTAAGGTTGCAGACTCCCAACCCACCGTGGGTATGCTTGCACAGTCCGCTACCCCTCACACCCCCCTGTGGGGCAAGCGGCCAATATCCTGCCCCCCGATGCTATCCCCAGCCCTTTAAGAGTGTTTGGTGACTTCTGAATACCTGGTCGAGCCCGCCGAAGTAGATGCAGTGGTCGATGTGCAGAGGGGCAGCCCCCTCGGCAGATGCATCGACCTTGCCGACCAGCGTCACAGCCGCGACCGCCCGCGTCGGGTGGGTGCTAGCCTGCACCACCAGGCTGCAGCTGCTGGCAGCTTGAAGGTTTGCCATATCTGCGGTCGCGCGGTCGAGCTGCACGCTAACAGCGCCGGTCTTGTCGGTGCTGAACGTGACCGGGATGCCAATTGGGTGCCCGGCAGCCGACACGCTGCATAGTGTGCCCTCGTTGACGATGTCGACTAGAGTGCGAATCGTTTGTGCAGGGCTGGGGTGGCGCGGAGCAGCGGTGCCATTCGCCTGATGCGAGCCGTTGCCGTTGCCGTTGGACGAGGAAGCAGCAGCGCATGTAATACGTGAGGAAGTGAATGGCTTCTGTGCCCGACGCGACAGGCCGGCAGAAGCCCGCTGGCGAAGCGCCATGGACCGGCCCGCTGGCAGAGTGGAACGCTGCATTTTAGCTGGGCGCCTAGATCAAAATGTCAATTGTACTCCTGTTAAGAGTCGTAGAACCAAGCAACAGCGTCGTGACACGGGAGGAACAGAGGCTCTGTGAAGGCTTGTGCGAGCAGTCGGTGTAGGGCAGACGGCAGAGGCTACGGTAGATCTACCCGAATTGGTGTTCAAGCGCTGCTGTGTAACACAAAATGCTATTCTTGTCAGGGCAAAAGGAGATCGGGGCAAGGAACAACGAATCACAACGCCGTACAACGTTCCTACGTTCCTTTCTTCACCCACCTTGCCGCAAGCACCATACGACAACTGGTCTACTCCAACATAGTGAGATAATGCTCAGGATGCGCGACAGCGTGTCCGTTCAACCCAGGAGGGTGTTGCACCGTGTCCAATTGGTCCTGAATGTTGAACAACGCACCTGCCATGCCCCCTGCTCACCTGGTATTGATACTGGAGCAAATCACTTGGAGCTATTGGCACCACTGCGGCCGTGCCAAAGCTTGGGAGCTGGTTGTGACAGGCCGTTGCCGGTTGAAAGGACGTGACGGTTACCTGACATGCTTCTGTGCTAGTCCTGAGCATTGACAGTTTCTACAGGAGAACAGCCTCATGTGCACCTCATGCTGTCCTGCGGTATCTCATGCTCCCGACGGCGGAATGGTCTGCCTTTGGTCTTTGGTCTTTGAGTCTTGACGTACGACGGCTACGAGCAGCGAGCACCCCGCTGTGTTAGTACACGACCATCAGCTCCTAATTGTCCTGCGCTGGCGTGAACAATGCGTGTCATAGAGCAGTAGATACACTGACAGATGCATATCACCTGCTCTACGCTCCCTCGCCTACTCGAAAATGCCTCGAACTGACGGGCGCACGGGACCATAGTTGCTCAAGGACGTATGCAAAGTGCTATTCTACTTTCATCACTGTTCACAGACACAAGACAGTCCTTTCTTGTTTCGGTCTGCCCCCTCCAGCGTCCAGGTACGCGACCTACGTGGGCTCCCAGCGACTCGCGAGGCGCCAGGGCTGCCAGAACTCATGCCAGCTACGACATCTGAGCTGTGCTCATACCGCATTACATACAGGATATTGTGAACATGCGGACAGCTAAAAGAGCGGGACGAGCCGTGCTACCTCTATAGCTCTGGAGAAGCGTGTACGGAGCGGCGGGTACCTGGTCCAAGACAGACAGGAAAACAAAGTACCCACCGTGGTCACGCAATGTCTGCACACCAGACACCAGTACAGGTAGGCATGCATGATGGCAGCTGGCCCACCCTTGCACCTCAGGGCGTGTAGCCGCGTAGCCAGTGCTGGGTTAGGGTGGCCCAGGGGTGGCTGGTGTGCCTGCGGTAAAAGGTAAGACGGAGGGAAGCTCTTAGGTTGCACGCTGGGCACGTGCCGCCACGTGGCACACGCTTTTATCAGCTGAAAGGTAGGCTGCTGTGTCCGACACGGGGGCTCCAGGGGGCTTGCCCGTTCGCTCTTGTGGCGTTGGCAAGCAGCGGCCGCAGGGCGGAAGGGCAGGGAAGGGGCTTGTGTTCAAAAGGAGGGATTGGGGGAGCCCGCAGCGCGAAGAATCTGGGTCAGCGCCGGCTGCAGGTTGGCGGGGGTGTATACCGAATCGTGGGGGAGTCCGCAGCGTGAAGGGTACAGCTCTGTGGCCGGCATGGATTGCAGCTGGGCCTGCAGCTTTCGCGGTCCTGAGCTTAACGGCGTTCGGGTGAGGCACCTGCGGGTGCTCACATGGGTCCGCACACGCAATAGCACGGCCACCTGGTGCACGTGCACCTCTGGACCTCATGCGCTAACGACGGGCAACCGCCAACAGCTAATAACCATCAGCCGCAAGAGTGACGCCGCCACCATGGCACCTGAACACGGGGAGTATGAGGCACTGTCCTCGTCAGCCAGGCGCCAGTGCGCCTCCCCGGCCCTTGCTACTGTAACAATCCTCACCCCGCCGCTTCAAACTAAAGGGTCTAGTAGTTTGGGCCTGCCGGACCTGGCCACTCAACTCCAGCCACGCTTGAACCTGGGCGGCATTGTGCAACCCCAGCTGTGCCGTACTGCCCCCCCATCCGATATTAGCATTTTGTGTCTCCTCCCTGACCCTCACCTCCCACAGGAGCTCCAGCGGCTGGCAGCTGCCTTCCGCCAACATGTCAAGATCAAGGACAGGTGGGGAAGCGCAGTGTGCCACGAATGTTGCTGGTGCAATTGTTTTTCATCTTGTGCCTTGAGTTATAAGCCGAAAGCACGTGCGCCCCACGCTGCACACTGCGCACTGCACACAGCGCTGCACATGATTTCCCCTGTCCTCTGCATACACCACCACTGCCAACGCTGCCACAGGCAGGATGCCGTTACAGTTGCGCTGTCTCTGCGCGTGGCCGCTCCCGGGGCCCTTGGGCCCTCCCATGAAGCAACCGCCTGCCCCGCTAGGCTGCGTGCTAACCCGCACGGCCCACTGCCCCCCGCTACGTTGTGTGTTAACTTGCATTGCCCACGGCCCTGCCTGCCTGCCTGCAGGCGGTACCTGTTCCGCACCTACCGGCAGTGCTTCGTGGGGCAGGAGGCGGTGGCGTGGATGGTGGCCAGCGGGTGGGCGGCGGACACACGGGTGGGTGTGCGCCTGGGGACGGAGTGGTGCGCGAGTGCTCAGGCGGGTAGTAAATGATTTTGGCGAACGAGTTGCCTGCCTCTACCATGTTTCTCCGGGTACGGTGTGTGACATCCGATAGGCTTTACAACTACGCTAGCTAACAGTGCGGTTGCAATTTAGGGGTCTAGAAGTCAACGCCAGGCAATTCCTGCTGTCGGGGGCTACATGCGCTACGTCAAGTCGCCTGCGCCTGCATCTTTGATATGCCCACGCCCTCGCCATGCACGTCCTGCACGCAGTTGCACTCGTGCCTCACTTTCCACATGCCACACCCGCGCAGGAGGCCATATGGTTGGCCCGCGGAAGCTGCCTGCGTTGCTCACGTGATGGTGATGGGGTCATATGAGTCGTATAGCCTCCCGCTCTCAAACCTTGGGTTAGTCGCTATGCCACATGGATGCATTCTCTGCACGCGGTTGCAATCCTGCGTTTGCAATCATCTGGCCGCAACATTCACATGCAACCCGGCGCAGGAGGCGGTTTGGCTGGGCCGCCAGCTGCTGTCCCGGCTGGGCCTGTTCCACCACGTGCGGTACGAGCACACCTTCCAGGATGACTACCTCTTCTACAGGTCTGTACGGCACGCAGGGTATGCATGTGCGGATGCACAAACAACCCACATCCGCCGTGCCCGTTAAGCAGTAGTCCTTCTATTAGGATGCATGATGCGCATTTGCGGCGGCGGTGTAGGGTACAGTCCCTGGCTGTTGCTCCATGGGGTGTTCATACTGTGCCAGAGCAGATGCAAACAATGCTCGACTCAGGGCAGCCCTGCAGCCGGGCTAGCGCCGGGTCTACGTGCTTGCTGTTGCACGGCGCCGGCAGGCAGTGTGAGCTAAGCATGTGCACCACCGCACACGAATCAACCGAGCCTCAACACCCAACGGCCATACAGGTTCACGGAGGACGACGTGGCGCTCCGTGAGGCCGTGTCGCTGCGCAGACAGCTGTCCTCGTCCAGGGCAGGGGCAAGGCGATCAGACGAGCATGCGCCAAAACACCAGCACCAGCAGCAGCAGGAGCAGCAGCAGGAGCAGCGCGGCCAAGGGGCAAAACAGAACACATGTGGTGCCCCGCATGGAGCTTCGTCAAATTGCGGCGTCAGCATCAGTGCCAGCGCCGGGCACACCCCGAGCCCCCCAACCCATGGGTCGACGGGCTTTGAAAAAGGGACACACGTGTCAGGAGGCGTGGCGTCCCGTGGGTCGCCAGCGGCGGTCACAGAGACCCATGGGTCGCCGAATGAGGCTTCGGAGCCCGGTCGCGCAGCGTGGCTCGTGGAGGCAATGACCCGTGGGTCGCACGCCCCTAATGCCGCCGGCGGAGGCTCAGAGGCGCAGCCAACCCCATCGGTGGTGCTCCAGGCTGGGTTGGCACGTGGAGCGTCACGCGAGGAAGGTGACGGAGCTGCAGGGGCTGCCGCTGTCGTGGACTGGAGCAGGGAGGTACTGCAAGGTGGGTAACGTTCAAGGGTGAACTGTTGTGCGTAGCCTTGCCCTTTCCTCCTGCAGGTCTGACCAGTAGGATAGACTTGTGGGATTGTATGGGCCCTGGGCCGGGCCGCGGTCGACCCATCAATACGGATTAGCCATCGATCGAGTTCGGTCGATTCTGAGCATCTTCCCTTTAGCCCTTTGTAACTGGCGAAGCCAATACTTTGGGCACATACTGTCGCGTAATCATGATGTTAGAAAGGGGCAGCAATGGGTACTGCCTGCTATTGTCCTTGGCTTTCGCTATGGGCCTATACGCCGTTGGCTTCGGCTTGGGCCTACGGAACCCCTGAATACTTGCTAGTCCGGAATCAATTCCGTTCAAGATTACTTCAATGGCCATGGGCTCTAATGGGTCGCACCACCCTTTCCCGTCTAATTTGGTTAACATTACCTTGACCCTAAGCCCTCCTAGCTTGTGCACGTTTCCGTAGCTCGCTCGAATGCAGTACACCGTAATCACTGGCGCACTACAGTATGATTGGGCCGCACCCGCGCCCAGCCCCCCGGCGGTGTCTGCCCTTTCTAAGGGCCTTCAAGTGTCCGGACATCACCCTACAGGCTCAACCCTCGCTCTCGCCGGCGACCGCCAGCTGCAGTCCCCCAACCTGGACCCTCACCCCTACCTTGCCCCTTGGCTCTCCCCCCAGCCCTCGCCTTGGCCCCTCCCCACAACTCTCCACAGCCTCCTCGCCCCTGCCCCTTCCCCTGGGACCCCCCGTCCGGGCCCCAGAGGCCACGTGCTCCCCTCAGCCCTCGCCTTGGCCCCTCCCTCCCCCAGGCCACGTGCGCGCCATGCAGGAGCAGCTCAGCCGCATGGAGGCGGACGCGGAGGCGCAGCGCTCGCTCGTCCACATCGTGGTCTCGGAGCTGGACGGCCTGCGGGCGCAGGTCTCGGAGCTGCGCGCAGCAGCACCAGCAGCAGCAGCAGCGGCGGTGCTACCGCAGCCGACTAACGCGCAGCAGGCTGCTGGGCCTGGGCTGGGGCCGGGGGCGGGCACAGGGCAGGTCATTGCGGCAGAGCAGCGGCAGGGGGAGGGGCAGGGGCAGCAGCAACAGGCGTCGTGCGACACAGCGTGCGGCGCGCAGGAGGGGGCACAGGCAGAGGTGGAGGAGCTGCGAGCGGGGTTGCGTTCCCTGCGCGCGGCGTGCATGCTGCTGTGCTGCCTGGTGGTGGCTTCTTTGGCCGGGGCAGTGCTATACGACAGCAGGGCGCTGGCTTCAGAGCCGTGGTGTGCGCAGTCCCGTGGCATGAAGGCAGGTGTACGGCAAGAGGGTCCTCACGAGCAGGTGCACGGTGCTGCGTGGGACTGGCAGCTGGTGTTCACGGCCCTCCGGGTGGTAGAGGTGCTGCTGGCGGGTCTTGCGGCCCTGTGGCTTTGGCTAGGGGGCGTGGGGGCGGAGGCGGCGCACCCACCACACACACTGCCGGCCACGGGGCAGCTGCGGCGCATGCTGCAGCTGCAGCTGTCCCGCCGTGGCATGGGGCTGCGTAGCCGTCAGCTCGGCCAGCAACACGACGAGCGGGCAGCGACGCTTGCGGGGGCAGCAGCAGGAGGGGCAGCAGCTGGCGGCCAGGTGGGGGCCCTTCGTGCCCTGGCTGTGGAAAGTACGGGCAGGCTGCGGCACAGCCTGAGCCGTACGCCACGGGGCAGCCTGGGTGCAGTACACGGAGGAGCAGGGAGCACAGGGGGTGTGGGCGCTGACGGCACCGATGCAGCCGCTGTGAGCGGGGTTCTGCGGCCTCCTGCAACACGTGGATGTGGGGCTCCGGCTCAGGGGAGTCACGCGGGCAGCAGTGGTGCGGCACATGCTGACCAGGGTGGTGCTGAAGATGCTAGGGAGCCGAGCAACCAGAGCGATGGTAGGACCAGCAACCACAGCAGCAGCGGCAGCGGTACCGCCAGCGGCAGCAGCGGAAGTAGCAAAGGCGGCGGCGGAGGAGGAGGCGGCGGGGTTGTGGCCAGTGGTAAGAAGCAGGCCGCCTGCTCGCCCCTGACCCTGTCCAGGCGCGCCCTGCAGTACGTGCGGTTGTGTACGGCACCGCTGCGCCTGCACCTGAAGCCGTACAGCTCGGTCGTCGGGGGTACGGCGGCCGCCGCCGCTCCGGCCGCCGCTGCTGCACCGCTGGGAACCGGGGCGGAGGCCTCATCGCAACTGGAGGACCATGCAGCTGCGTCTACGGGCGACGCACAGGCACCTGCAGCCTGTGCGCTTGCCACTGGGGCTGCCATTCTCTCCGATGCTACTGCTGCCGCTTGCGCTGACGGTCACGGGGGCGAGGAGCTGGAACACGGCGATGACAGCTTGGGGCTCAACGCATGGAGCTCCTTCCGTTCGCTGTCTCAGGGGGACGCTGGCCACGGAGTTGCATGCCAGCAGCAGCAGCACGGTGATCAGCCACGTGCACAGGAGCTCACTGTGGCGGCCGACCACGTCGTCCCACACACGGAGCAGCAGCAGGCGTGCGCCTCCACTGTTGCCACGGGCGGGCCGCCGGCCGGCCCCGCGGTAGGGGAGGTGGTGCCGGGCACTGCCTCTTTGGGCGACGCGGTGGTGCCCACGTGGCAGGACTTTGCCACGTGCCCCGACGCGCCGGTGCTGCTGGCGTTACACGTGGGCGCGCCGCCGCAGGCAGCCGGCGGCGCCGGGCAGCGGCAGGAGGAGCACGCCGGCCGCCGCTGCCTCTCGACCAATGGCCGTGCCGCCGCGCCTCACGTCGCTTCGTGCACGGCAGACGGCGCGACGTCCAACACCAACCCACAGCTGCAGCTGCCACGTACACAATCGCAGCAGGAGGTGCCGGGGACGACCTCGCCACCGCCGCCGCCGCCCCGGCCGAGGCACCTGCACGTCGTCCCCGCCAACACGCAGCTGCCCTCGGAGGCCATCCGCATTGAGTCTGAGCTGTTCAGCGGGGTGCTGCACGTGCTGCTGCGCGGGCTGCCCTCCACGGACGAGGCGCTGTTTGTGGGCAGGAAGCGACTGTCGTGGGCCGTCATGCAGGTGCGCGAGGGAGCGGGGGGTGGGGGCGAGTTTGGGCTGGGGGGCTGGCCATGCAGGTGGGTAGGAAGCGCCTGTCGTGGGCGGTCATGCAGGTGGGGCATCGCGCTTAGCATGGGAGGATGACGGGAGGGGCAGCTATCTGTGTTCCACACGTGTGCTAACCTGGTGGCCAAGTTGTGTGCCGCGCCAGCCTGACCCAGCTTAGCAATTATACCGTACTGTTGTTCCAGCGCACTCAGACCTACCGTACACGCCTTCGCCTGTTGCCGCCCTCTCCGGATTAGGGTACGTACGCTGACCCACGCCGACCCACCACTCTCCAGGGCCGTTTCAAGGTGCCGCTGGACACGATGCATTTTTGCGCGTGGATTAACGCTGTGTGTGTGCGGTGTGGTCCCACACCTGCACCTGTGCAGGGCCGCTTCAAGGTGCCGCTGGCGGTGGACGGAGTGGTGACGGGCCAGGAGTTCTGCCGCCCCTTTGCGCGCCTGCCCGCGCCCTGGTTCGTGGAGCGCGTGCTGCTGGCGCTGGCCAGGAAGGTGGGCGCGGGGTGCAGCATGCTAGCGTCGAGAAATATTGGCACAGGGTTCAATACATATACCGCTAGCTCAGGTCTTAGACTGGTACATATACCGCTAGCGGTGTATGTAAGCAGAGGGAGCACAGCACAATCCGAACTTGCCTCCGCCTGGGCACCTGCCCTCGGTGCCCTGTACCAACCCTTTTGTGGCGCAACGGAGTAGCTCGCTGAACCGGCTCCATGCCTCTCGCGTCCCGTTTCCTTACCCTCGTACACACCCTCTCCCCAGATCTCCCCCTCCATGCGCGTGGGCCCCCTGTCCGCCCCCCACCTGCTGGTGCCCATCCTGGCGGCGGCCCAGCTGGTCAACGTCAGCAGGCCGGGTGGGTGGAGGACGCGTTGGAGGGCGGCGCGTGGCATGTGGAACGTCGGATTGGTGATTGTGCATAGGGTGTTGGACCGGCGCAGCTGGTCAACATCAACAGGCCGCATCAACAGGCCACATAGTCGAGGGCGCGTGGGCGGCGTGGGTGACAGGAGGAGCACGTAATTCGTGATGAGGTCACCTGTTGTACAATATCTGGCATGACTTGGCATGCCTGCAGTGGGTTGGTGAAAGGATTGCGCGAAGGTCGCGTGTGGGCCACACGCCACAGACGCCCATGACGGCCCATAGCTTCTACCCAGCTACTGCGCGCTTCTAGGCCATGTAGAGGGTCTGAATTATCAGCCTCCAGAGCCTCACCATAGGTGCCTTATCACGCCCTCAGGCGAGGAGCCCGACCCCATCCACTGCCACGAGGACCTTCGGCTCTTCTGCCCCGCCCTCAGCACGCACGGCGGCACCCGCCCCGCGCCCGCCGAAGCCCGCCACCGCCACTTCACCTCGCCCCGGAACCGCGCCGGGCTGTCGTACGACACGGAGCACGTGTGGACCTTCCACTTCTGGCAGCAGCACGTGGACCTGGCGTCGTACCGCCTCAACTTCGGGTACACGTACGACCTTGTACGGCACCTGGACGGCCAGCCGCTGCAGGTCATGGTACGGGACGTGCAGTCCGGCGGGTGAGTACGGACGTGGGGCTGCGGTGGTCCCTTGGGAAGAATGCTGGGGCGCCTCTTTCCGATGCCAGGTGGAGAACCCTGGCCGTACGCATCATGCATAGCTGGTTTAGGAGTGTGAGTGGAGCGTCGCGCTTTCTCCAGCTGCCCTGCTGCCTTTGCGCACTGCGCCTCATCCACATCGCACGGTGCCTAAGGCTGCACGCGATACATGGAGTCAAGGTGAATGGCTTGGTCCGCAGAACCCATCGCCATACTCCGAACAGAGTACAAACTACAGCGTGTTTGTCACTGAGGTGTACGGCAATGCACGCAGGTACCTGTACAACGTGCTGGTGTGGAACGAGCGGCTTCTGAAGCAGCAGCACCAGGGGAGGCACCACCACCACCACCAGCACCCCCACGAGCAGCAGGAGGCCCATGGGGGAGTTGCAGGCGAGGAGGAGGCGGAGGCCGTGGACATGGGGTTCTAGGTTACAGGAGGGGGAGGAAACGAAGGCCCAGGGCGTGGGTACTTAGGTCATATGGGGCTCCTGGCGAGGTGCGCTTAGCGTGGAGGGACCCGTGGAGGCGGTAAGGCTAGTGCTGCATTGCGGAGTGCATTGTTTCGCACAGGCTCTTATAGTGCACGCGAGTGGCTCGGGTGGCAATGTGGCGCTTTAAGGATATTGTCCCATGTCAAGGTATGGTTACCGGGCGTTCAACAATGAATGGTGCTGAAAATTGGCGTAAACACAAAATGGGGATGGGGTGCGGCGGAGGGCCAGACTGCACATCACATGTCGGAGTATGATTTCTAGGGCGTTATTAATTGTGCTGAAAGTGGCGTAAACACCAAAAAAGGTCATGGGCGTAATGTGTGTGGCTGAGGTGCGGCGGAGGGCCAGACTGCATGTGGGACTGCACAGGTGCAGATTCGTGTGGGTTTTGTCGAGACCTACGCCGGTATGCAATGCGAGCCAGGGGAGCGAACGCGCCGCTGATGGTGCTACGGGGCCAGATATGAGGCGGCTAGGTGTGCCAAGCGCCCTCCCCTGGGTGAGGGTAGGGGTGGCGGCGGTGCACTGGTGATGAGCGACGTTGGGCGCCTAAATGATGTTTGTGGTAGGATGTGGTGCAGGGATACACAAAGCAAGAAACAAGGCAAAGTTGACATGGGGGCGAGAGCATGGACGGTTACTAGCGGCCGAAGATGCGTAGAGATGCTGTTGCGGGAATCGGAATGCATAACCCGTATACAGACTGAGGATGTGTGTGAGGGCCGGCCGGCGTGGAGACGGAGCACGTTGGTTGGCGCCGTGGGCCCGGCCTGAGCCTGTCCAAGCAGGTCCAAGCAGGCTGAAAAACCGTTTGGGTTTGTCAAGGCCTATGCTGGTATGCAACGCGAACGTGCCTACGATGGTGCTGACAGGGCCGCATATGGGGCGGGTAGGTCATGCGTCTGCCAAGCGCTCTCCCGTGGGTCGGGGTGGGGGTAGCGGGCCCTGGTGGCGGCTGTGCACTGGTGATGGAAGGCGTGCACAGGTGCGCCTATGCTTGCGCGACTGGGGAACGCCTTTGAGGGGGGGTGTCGGGTATGGGGTTACGCAGGTTACGCACGAGGGTGGACCGTGCTCCAGAAGGCGTGCCAGGAGCATTGGAGTGTCCGCCTTACGCTGCGGAGAGGCCGTGACTGCTCATAGGGACCTGTTGCAGCTGTCGGAAAGCAGGTCTGATGCGTTAAGTAATTCGCGTCTGTTGGCGCGCTCCTCTTGTACGATGGATCACTTGTCACACCGGCCAACAGGTCAGGTTAGCAGCGCGTGCAGGCCGAGAACCTTGCCACTGTTCTAAAACAATATGATGACAGTGATGACTTTCTAAGGGACCTTGATTCCATAATGTCAAATGTTTCGGCAGCTCCAGTGGGTCGCGCCCTGCACACGGACCTCATCTTCCGCGCCTTGCAGGCGTTAGAGCCTAACGAGGTGGCTCTGAACGGCCGCTTGGTTAGCAAGGAAATTTGCGGTCGCTTCAGCCAGCCGCTCCACAGCACGGCCCGTTTCAGCATGTGTCTGCCGCACTCCGCAAGCGACGCAGCCTGGCAGCCGCACCTGAAGCAAGCCTTCCGGCAGTTACCGTTCAACGTCAAAATTGATACGCTCGCGGCCGCAGCCTCCAGCGGCAGCGAGGTCAACCTGGAGCTGGCGTGGGCCCTGGTGCAGCCGTCCGTGTCGCTCATCGGGCTCGATGAAACGGCCCACCTGGAGGACCCCACGTGGGAAGACCCCGGCGCTGCTGCGATCCGGTCCAGACACCTGCACCTTCTGCCTTGGCTGGCGGAACATGGCTGTATGGTAAAACCCTACGACACGCTTGCGGCGGGGCTGGAGCACTGCAGCCTGCCAGAGTTGCAGACAGTGTGGGAGCTGCTGGGCTGTGGTGGGAAGGTGCTGGAAACGTTCAAATCGTCTAACCAGTACTGTCTTGGTAGGGCAGCCAGCCGGTTGGCTGGTTCAGACATGGCCAAACTGTCTTGGCTGCTATCGGTCATGGTCGACCCTACGACGCAGCGGCCCTTGCGGGACGCCCTGATGGGGGCAGCTGTGGGCGCTGCCGCGTCCGGCAACCTGCCCCTGCTGCGGTGGCTGTGTGGGCAGCAGGGACTGAACCTGATGTGGGAAGGAGCGGACGTGCTGGGACCCACTGGCGTCGAGACTTCCTCGACACGTGTGCTGGGAGTTGCGCTGCAACACAGCCAACTGGCCGTTGCGCGGTGGCTGGTAGACGAACTTGGGGGCCGGTTGCCGCTTCAGGTTGAGCAGCAGTGGGCGCGGGGACTCGTATGGAGGTCGGCTGGGGCAGGTGGTGATGAGGCGGTAAGCTGGCTGCTAGACAGAGGGGTGCCGGTTCACGGGGCGGGGCTCCAGGGTGCGGCGGAGGCGGGGAGGCTTCAGACGGTGCGGCTCCTGCATGAGGACCACGGGGTGCCGCTGACGAAGGCGGCCTTTGAGGCTGCGGCCAGTTCGGGCAGCGTGCCGACTGCCACGTGGCTGCGGCAGGCGGGCTGCCCCATGAGCACGCACGCGTACCGCTGCGCTGCCAGCAGGGGTCACACCGCGATGCTCGGATGGCTCGCGGGGGTGGCGGGCTGCCCCTGGGACTACCGTACGCTCAGCAGTGTGATCAGCAGCTGGCCCTCTGACGCCGGTAGCATGGCCCACCTGGAGGCCACCGTGCGGGAGCTAGTGGCAGCTGGCTGCCCGCCTGGTGGGGGCACGGACGACACTGACAGCGTCGGCTGGGCAGCAAGGAAATGCCACCTGGCGCTTGTGCGCTACCTGCACGAGGAGCTGGGGCTGGCGTTCGCGCATGAAACGCTGGCGCAGGCGGCGTGCGGCGGCTGTGAGCCGGTGCTTGAGTGGCTGGTGGGAGCGGGGTGCGTGCCGGAAGGGGGCACAGACCTGGAACCATGCATGAACCCGTACACGGAGGCGGGCCGTGTGGGCGATGTGGACACGATGGCCTGCATGCGCCGCCTGGGGGTACCGTGGGCTAAGGACGAGTTGGGCTGCGCTGTTGCCCGTGAGGTCCCTCTGCCGTCCATGCGATGGATGGTGGAGCAGGGGGCGCCGTGGGACGAGGACGCTGTGCGGGACGCCATGAGCGAGGCCTACGACGGGTTCCGAGACACCATTGCTTGGTTTGAGGCACGTCTCGCCAGTCAGCAGTTGGTTGACCGGAGCACGGCGGCAGGGCAGACGGCCGACGGTTAGGCCTCAGGTAGAAGGGTACATATTTGGGATGCATTGGCTTGCGGTTTTGGCAGGCAGGCTTGCGATTTTGGCAGGCATTTGCACAGCATGGACAGGAGCGGCATGCGTTCGGTGGGGGGGCATGCGAAGTGCAAGCATGGGTACAGGCTGTGCAGCAGCCGGCGGTCGGTGTCTGACGCGCAGGAGTACGACACTTGCTGCGCACCTCCACACGGATAAATGTCGAAGCATCGCAACGCCTGAGATACGGTAATGGGCAAGTCTGTTGATGCTATTGCATGTGCAAACATATGCTGCACAATGTTTAGACTGATCTAAAATGCTGTGCCCGGTTGTTGAGCAGTGTGGGTTGGCTTGGGTCAACTGGAGACGAGGCGAGCGGTGGGCGACGTGGCCGATGGGTGATGGCCTGCATTCATGGTGTGTTGGTCTGGCTCCTGGTGCTGGTTTTGCTGGTAAACAGACTGCTTCGGGTTTTGTCTTTAGGCTACCGATTGGGTGGTGTAGCCCAGAGGGGGCCTCCGCGACCCCCCGTATGGTAGGGTGCTGGTCGGGCGCTAAGGCCCCAGCCCAGGAAGCTGGGTCTTACCGGTGCTGTGTGCTGCTGTTGCGGCGATTGTTGGGGAAGGTCATGAACTGGCCTAGCAGTGAGGTTGCTGCCACCTGGGAAACTGCCCTGACAATGCCACGCTGACTGCCTAGGATGGCAACGCCGCAAAGGCTCTGGCGGCACGTGCCGAGCCCGGACGAGCGCGCGGCGCTCACATGTATGTAGGGATTTGCAATAACCGAAGCTGGTTGAAAGCCAAATGTTTGACAGCCACATGTACTCGTGGCTCACGCCTCAGCGGCACGCCGTTGCTTGCTGCCGCGCTGTCGTGGCGTGCTCACCTTTCCCCCCAACGCCCCAGCAAACGCCCATGAGCTCCGTCGCACGGCTCGCACGCGAGTTCCAGAACCCAATCCATATTCACTGCTCACAGGGCGCCTGAGGCCGAGCGCTCCTCTTCCAATAGCACGCCACACCGCCTCCCGTCAGTCGCAAAGTCACCGACAACCACCGCCATCACCACCCACCCCGTAAACTATACCACCAACGGCACCAAGGGGTACCAGCAGCGAGGGTCCGCGACGCTGACGTGCATTACTACGCTGCGCACAGGCTGCATCCACAAATAACAAGTCTCAACGCTAGCAGCGATCGCCCATGCGCCCCTCCTAGCAAGGCTAGCTACAGGTGCTTCAATCTGCTTCAATTAAGCACCGCGTCCTGGTGCCTGACCAGGCGGCACGTGGCACCGCAGTGCCGCCAGCCGTCGCTTTGGCTCACGACCCTCCTCGCCCCCACCCGCCCTGTAGGACCGCATGTCCACAGGCATACAACGAATTGCTCAGCAGGTAACCGCCACCGCCCCCTCCTCCCAACGCCCACCTGCAGGCCCCATACCCCGCCCCTTCCCCTCCCTCCATTCCCCCGCCCACACCCCTGCCGCACGCCATCTCCCCGTGCCGTACCCCCGTACCCTGCCGTAACCCCTACCGCACGTCGGGGTGCGGCCAGCGCGCCGAGCCCTGGCGGTTGACGCCGCGGTCCTTCATGTCCCGCAGCCAACTGTCGTACACAGCCGCGTCCGACTTCTCGTCCGACCACGTGAACTCCGTCTCGCCGATGACCACGCTGTCGCCGGCCTTAACGCCCCGCGCCTTGAGGGCTGCGTTGATGCCCGACACCTCTAACACACGCTGGAAGCGCTTGACGGCCTCGTAGTAGTCCCAGTTGGTCATCTGGGCAAACTTCTGGATGCCCTCGCCCTCAACGAAGTACACGCGGGTGCCTAAGAAGGAGCGGGAGGTTACGAAAAGGGGTGCGGGGTGAGCGAGCTGGCGGTTGGGTGGATGTTTGCATGTTGCAGTAGTAGTAGTGCTTATGGGCCGGCATGCTGGTGGCTGAGATGCACGTGACTGGGGGAAACGGGTGGCAAACGTGTGGCCCGAGAGTGGGGTGAATTGGGTGGAGCGTTGGTTCGGCGGACATGTGGTTAAGGCATGGTATGGATGGCATGCCAGCTTCTTCTGTACACACAACGAGCTGCACGCGCGCACCGGGAGCAAGGTTCTAACGAATGGGGCCGAGAAGAAGGGTGCCATGCATCAACTAGTCGGCTGGTTGACCGATGCAGGACAGGAGCTGCAGCGCTGTCAAAACACCCCCACCATCGCAAATTGCACTCACCCGAGGGCGCACCGCTTTGCACCTCCTCCACAGACACCGTGAAGTCGTCAACGCGCGCGTCGCGGCGCGCCGGCACGCTGGTCTGGTTGAGCGCGTTGGTCTCGTACTGTACGGCCTGCGGGCCCAGCTCGTCCAGTACGGCACGTACGGCGCGCACCAGGTCCAGCACGCCCTGGCCCGTGGCGGCGCTGATGGGGAAGATGCGCTCGGCGGGCACGCCCAGGTCCTGCGTACGGCAGTACGGCAGAGGGGAGTGCAGGAGGCATGTGTGAAAGTGTGGAGACCGTGTCACGTCAGGAGTCAAAGGAACGCTTCTACCTGAACGCGAAAAAAAGCGAGTTTGCTAGGCATATGCGACAGCAACGGATGGGGGAGCGCAAGGGGCGGGGCACGGTGTTGCGGAGTGGTAGTTGGTCAAGGGACACTCGGACACACCCAGGTCTTGCGTACGGTGGTACGGCAGGTGGAGTGCAGGGAAGGCAAAGTGGTACCGTGAGGAAGCACTGCTGTCCAAGTGCAAACCCATGCTCGCCGGGGCTGCGTCGCCCACCCTGCTCCCGCATTACCACCAATCAGCAACCAGGCACACCATCCCATCCCTTCACGATGCAGTGGTGCGGCAGTGCCCTTGGTCAACCTCACCCTTCCCCCCACGCCTCCCACACCACGTCAGCCTGCCTGCATGAGCCGCTCCCTGACCAGTCTCACCTCCCCTCTCGCCCGCCCAGCGGTCCCACAACCCCACACCACCTCCTACTTTCCACGCCGCTCTTAACCAACACACACCCCTCGCTAACCCACCTGCACCAGCTGCTCCCGGACCAGCTCCCAGAAGTCCCCCGAGTCGGGCAGGTCCACCTTGTTGTACGCCACCAGCTGCGGCTTGTCCTTCAGGTCCGGGTTGAACAGCTCCAGCTCCAGGTTGATGGCGTTGAAGTCGCCCACGGGGTCGGGGCTGGTGCCGTCCACCACGTGCACCAGCACGCGGCAGCGCTGCACGTGCCTTAGGAACTCATGCCCCAGGCCCAGACCCTCGTGCGCGCCCTCCAGCAGCCCCGGCACGTCTGCGAGTGTACAAGTGTGCATGAATGTCAGCAGCACAGGCGGCATCGCGGCTTCAGACCCAGGCCCCACGAGGGCAACGGCAGCGGCATCGGGGAGCAGGGGTTGTTGGTGCGGCCTACCCGGGGCCGATTGTTGGGGCAAGTGCATCGGTGCCGGTGAGCGGGGGATGGAACGGGCTGGACCCGGGCCGAGTGTGTGGGGATTGAAGTCACCTTGCCCGCGAGCAGGTGCAATAGGCCGCAACGCGTTGCAGCGCCTAGTAAGTGCGTCACCTGGGCTAGGTCGGGACTGAGGGGATGTGCGAGTGCGGTAGGCTGCAATGTGTTGCCGTGTGTAAAGAGTAAAAGAGTGGCTCACCTGCGAACACGGTTGTGCGGAAGTCCATCTCGCACACGCCCAGGTTGGGCACCAGTGTGGTGAAGGGGTAGTTGGCGATCTTGGGCCGCGCGGCGGTGATGACCGACAGCAGGGTGCTCTTGCCGGCATTGGGCACACCGATGATGCCCGCGTCGGCCACAACCTGGGGCAGAGAGGCGGTGGGCATGACGCATGGGTAGAGAGCAGGTTACTGTTGGGTCCCTATTCACTGCAGAGAGTCAAGACATAGGGGTGTGGGTACGGCACGAGGCTGATCATCCCAAAGCCCAAACACACCATCTCCAACCCACCTTGGGCTCCAGGTCCGATCACGTCTCCTAGACGGCCTCACCGCACCCTCCAATCCACACCCCTACCAAAGAGATTCAGCCCTCCCCCAACCGGTCCCCCCATCCCCCCCGAACACTCCGCCCGCCCCCACCTTGAGCTCTCAGGTCCGCCCACATCTCCTCACCGGCCGCATCATAAAACACACACCCACTCATACACACCCCAGTACACACTGCTGCCCCTCTCCCACCCAGTCCCCCAACCCTCCAACACACGCCCATCCCGCCATTCGAACCGCATCGCACCGCACCGCATTTGAAAAAACCCCATCACCCCACCTTGAGCTCCAGGTCCGCCCACATCTCGTCTCCCGTCTCGCCCTTCTCCGCAATGGTGGGCGCCCTGTCGCGCGACGTCTTGAACGAGAAGTTGCCCCGCCCGCCCCGGCCCCCCACAGCCAGCAGCGCCCGCTCGCCGGGCTTGAGCAGCTCGGCCAGGGGCGGCTCGCCCTCCTCCGCATCCCTGTGTTGCATTAATGCCATGACACCACATGTCCTCTCGTACTCCTACCCCATCTTAGCCACGACCCAAGCACGGCTATGTTCACATCGCGTGTGGCACGTGTGGCTCGCCCTCCTCCGCATCCCTGTGTTACAATATGGTCCAGTTGCAATGCATGTTTACTAATGTTTCCATCTCGCCTCAGCCTTGACCACACGGCTACGTATGTGGCGCGTGCGGTAGGGACGAGCGGGCAGCAGGCGGGGAGGCACGTTGCAACGAGGGGCCCGTCGCCTCGTCCCCAGCAACAGACCCCAGTGTGGATTAGCAAGCCGGCCAGCTCCCCCAAGGACACGAGCGAGGGCAGGGTCGCACCTGCGGCGTATGATGGTGCCTGCTGGCACGGGCACCAGGAGGTCCTCGGCGTCGGCTCCGTCGCAGTTGCTGCCCTGGCCGTTGACGCCGGACGTGGCGCGGAAGTGCACCTGGCGGGCGAGGGGGAAGGGGGCGGTGTGGGTTGTTGACTTCTGCCGAGCACGCACATGGCAAAGCAACAGACGAGCTGGTGGCGGTGTGTATGATGAGCGCACTGGTGTTGTGGCCGTGCTGGGGCACCGTGCCAGGGCCGGGCCAAGGGAAGGCACCGGTAGTGTGAGGCGGCAGGACGATGGGCCGCGCGCCGCTATGGCCGCGTCCGCATTCCGCCGCAACCTAAGTGTCCCACAACTGTACATGGACCCCCGCCCCCGCCCACTTGCTCAGCACTCCGCCCGCCCCAATTTGCCAACAGCAGTGAGCACGAACCCACCACCGCCACACCGGCGCCTTGCCTACACTGCTCCTACCCCCGCAACCCTTCCCTTACTTGCCTGTCCCCTACCTGTGCGGGCCCTCTTCCACCTGACGCCTGTACCTCCTGCCAAAACCCACCCTCTCCCCCCCCCCCTTCCCCCCCCCCCCCTCCCCCCCCCCCCCCCCCCCCCCCCCCCC